>OLLF01000264.1_pt1 | contig 20795 bp, 19 predicted proteins | sample 1604471 | NCBI WGS metagenome assembly OLLF01 (sample SAMEA104055714, study PRJEB20765) | soil metagenome | isolation source: soil
CCCGCCGCTTTCGCCGGCACGGCGGGCGCGATCGCGGCGCGGGACTGCACGGTCAGCGTGCAGATCACCGACAATGTCATCCGGCGCGGCTCCGGCGCCGCGCCGGCGGCGTTGTCGTCCTGGTTTGCGATTGCGGTCGGGTATACGCAAACCCAGACCACCACGGGAACCACGAACACCGCCGGCACCACGGCCTCCAATCAGAGCGCCAGGATCAGCGATTTTTTCAATTTCATCGGCCAGGCTTTTGTCGTCGTCCTGCATAGTCCGCCGCAAGGCCCGCAAATCAGCGTCCTCGGAAACAACTGCAATTCCTGGGCGAGCAACATTCCCATGGTCTTGCTGCAATGGAACGGCGCCACCTGCACCTTCGGCAACAACCAATGTCAGAGGCTGGATCAGAAAAACCTGGCCAGCACGCGCGCCGAAGTGGAGCTGACGGGAGACAATGCGGCGGTCACGGGAAACGTCGTGCGCATGCCGCAGCACGAATCCCCGTCCATGAAATTGACCGGTGCCGTCAACTACACGGTGCTGGGCAATCTGACATCGACCGCAATCCTGGTTGGCACCAGCGCGCTGCCGGCGCCGTGGCAGGCCCTGAACAGACCGTGCAGCTGAACAAGGAGACATGTCATGCGCATTTTGGTGACAGACGCCGCCGCGAAATTCACCGATCTTGTCGGCGCGGCCTATGTGGTGCCCGACCGTCATGCTTCCCTGCTGGCGCCGCTGGCGGAAGCGACCCTGGCAAAGGCGAATCCGCTGCTTGCGTCCATGGACAGCGTGCCCAAAGGCACCACCGTCTTCGTACCCGAGATGGCCGAACTGCAGCAGGCCATGGGCACCGTGTCGGCGGCGAAACCCCTCACCGACCTGCTGGAATTGCAGCAGACGCTGTTGAAGGACGCGTTCAGCCAGGCGCCTGCGGAGTCCGCGTCCGCGCCAGCCGTGGAGACGAACGCAAAGGCGGCCACCATCGCCAAGGACGATTTGCGCGCCGGACTGCCCGGCGGCCCCCAACCGGCTGTGCCGGATGAGCCGCCCTGCGGCATCGAATTCCTTCTGGGCGAGTTGGCGCGCATAAAGGCGCAATTCCAGTAGAACCGAACCCGAAGGCCGCTCGGGGCTGAGCGTTAACAAGCGTTCACCCTTTTGCCCGTCGCGGGGAACCGTCGTTAACCGGCGGTGAAAGGATGGCGACGTATCCTCCGGCGCTTCCGTCGGGGTGTTCGGCCGCATGCAACGTCAGCGGAAAATCGCGCTGCGCGATTCGCTTCTGTCCAGATATTCGGACTCGCTGGGCGAGCTGATGATGCGCAGGCGCAACGAAGCGGCGATGAAGGCGGCGCGGGCCGAGTCCGACCTCGCCAACCACACCAAGTCGGCGTTCCTCGCGACGGTGAGCCATGAGCTGCGCACGCCGCTCAATTCCATCATCGGATTCTCCGACGTCATCCTGTCGCTGAAAAACGGGCCGGACGCCCATGCCAAAAGCGCGGAATATGCCAGCCACATCGCCAAGTCCGGACGGCGCCTGTTGGACGTCGTGTCCGACATCCTCGACATCTCCAAGATCGAGAGCGGCACCTTCGTGCTCAACCGCCAGCCGGCCGATCTCAGCGAAATCGCCGAGGCGGCCGCCGAGGTGATGCGCGACGCCATCGCGGCAAAAAGCCAGACGCTGGACGTGCGCGTGCCGCAGGGCCTGCCGATGCTGAGCGTCGATTTCAAGCGCCTGCGGCAGATCCTGGTCAACCTGCTGTCCAACGCGAACAAATTCACCGAGCCGCGCGGCCGCATCATCCTGGTCGCCAAGAAGACGCCCGATGGCGGCGTCACGATCGCTATCGCCGACACCGGCGCCGGCATGTCGGCCGACCAGATCAAGGTGGCGCTGCGGCCCTTCGGCCAGGTGCAGGAGCACCTGTCGCGCACCCAGGAGGGCGCCGGCCTCGGCCTGCCGATCGCGCGCGGCCTGGCGCGCCAGCATGGCGGCGACCTGCATGTGGAGAGCCAGCCGGGCGCCGGCACGACGGTGTTCCTGACCTTGCCGCCCGACAACACGAGTGCCGCGCCATGAACCAGGTCTTCCGTCCGCCGCCGCCCGCGCCACCGCCGGCCACCGCCAAGGAACGCCGCGGCGTGCCGGCGACGCCGCCGGTGCAGATCGCCCATATCGTCTCGGTCGCGGGCAGCCATGCCATCGCCGTGCTGGAACACCGCGTGCAAGGCACGATGATCACCAAGGACCCGCGGGTGCAGATCGGCGCCCTGGTCAAGATCGTGACGCCGTCCTCTTCGGTGATGGGCCTCGTCTCTGCCGTGACCTCGCCGATGCCGACGCTGGACGGCCACCAGGATATCGGCCTGATCGAGATCAACCTGGCGGGCGAGGTCGGCATCGACGACAGCTCGCGCCGGCTGACCTTTAGGCGGGGCGTCTCGTCGCTGCCCAGCATCGGCGATCCGGTGCTGTTCGCCGACCGCCACGACCTGACGCGCGTCTATGCCCCGCCCGCCGTCGCCAGCATCAAGGTCGGCACGCTGTTCCAGGACCCGACCGTGCCGGCCCGGCTCCTGACCGACGACCTCTTGGCCAAGCATTTCATCGTCGTGGGCAGCACGGGCTCGGGCAAATCCTGCGCCCTGACCGCCATCCTGCAGCGCATGCTCTATGAGCATTCCGGCGCCCATGTCGTGATCCTGGACGTGCACAACGAATATTCCACCGCCTTCGACGGCATGGTGGAGCTGGTCAATCTGAACAATTTCAACCTGCCCTTCTGGCTGCTGAATTTCGCCGAGCTGTCGGCGGCGCTGACCAGCAAGGACGCCCATCACGACGCCGAGCTCGAGATCCTCAGCGAGGCGGTGGTCTACGCCAAGCGGCGCTACTCCGAGGCCGCCGCGGGCCGCATGCGCCGGCCGAGCGAGACCGGCAGCCATGTGATCAGCGTCGACACGCCGACGCCGTTCCGCCTGTCGGACGTCACCGCCTATATCGACGACCGGCTCGGCAAGCTGGAGCGCACCCATCTGACGCTGCCCTATCGCCGGCTGAAGACGCAGATCGAGAGCCTGGTCGCCGACCAGCGCTACAATTTCATGTTCGGCAGCCTGACCATCCAGGACACCATGACGGACGTCCTGAGCCGCCTATTCCGCATCCCGAACGAAGGGCGGCCCATCACGGTGGTGGACCTCTCCACGGCGCCGCCGGAAATCCTGGACGTCATCATCTCGGTGATCTCGCGCCTCGCCTTCGACCTGGCGGTGTGGAGCAACGGCTCGGTGCCGATGCTGCTGGTCTGCGAGGAGGCGCACCGCTATGCCCCCGCCGGCGCCGACAACACCTTCGCGCCGACGCGTCAGGCCCTGTCGCGCATCGCCAAGGAGGGGCGCAAATATTCGCTGTCGCTGGCGCTGGTGACGCAGCGGCCGTCCGACCTCGACTCCACCATCCTGTCGCAATGCGGCACCGTGGTCGCCTTGCGCCTCTCGAGCGACCGCGACCAGCAGGTGATCCGCGCCAACACCTATGAGGGGATGATCGACCTGCTCGATTTCCTGCCGCTGCTCGGCGACCGCGAGGCCATCGTGCTGGGCCAGGGGACGTCCATGCCGATGCGCATCAAGTTCGATGTGCTGGGGCGCGGCGCCGTGCCCAAGAACATGAACGCCGGCTTCTCCAAGTCGTGGAAGAGCCAGAAGCTGGAGCGCGCCTCGCTCGACGCCATCGTGACGCGCTGGCGGCAGGGCGGGCGGGAGTAGCCGCAGCTCCGGCGTGTCCTTTGCCAGAAGCGCCTTACCGGCACGGATGTGGGCCCGGATGTCGGCGAGGAGCGCGCGGCGCGCCTTCGTGAATTTTCCCTGCTTCAGCGCATTTTTGTTGCCCGGCTGGCCACCGCGCTTTCTGCCGGGGGGATGGGAAGCGGGTGAAAATTTTATTTTTGAATTCGAATGCCCCAAATTTTCGTCAACCGTCTGAATGCATTCGGTAATCGCGGTGGATAGAGGCGCGCGCGTTCGTGCCTTGAGGCGACCTGGAGATGCCTGGAGCGACACGCGGCGGGACGACGCGCGCGACCGCGGCGCCCAGGAGGGCGTCGAAAGCGTCGTTACTCGCTTAGGTTGGTGCTTGGACACCGTCGCTGAGATTTCTGCATTCATAAGCGGAAGATAGGACTAAAAGCCAATACTTCAAGAGGGGATTGCTTTTTATTCGCAGAATAGTGGGATTACTATCATAAACGCGTCGAGCTCGTCCACGAAGGGGGTTCTACTCCAGGTAGGGAATATACGGCTGGTGGCAGAGCTATTCAGTCGGATACCCTGAAGGACGCGAGTGCGGGGGAACTCTATTCATCTGGAAACTGCCAACAGCCCGGAAGAATGGCTGGAAATATGCAGACGGCGTAGAAATGCGGCGCAAGCACTTTTAGCGGCACGTCAGCCAACTGTGTCGTGGGAACAGACCGGCTGGGCTATAGAAGCCTGCTTAAAAGCTGCGATCATGAAGAAGACTGGCATGAACCGCTGGCCACAGCCTTTCGAACAGTCAGACCTTATCACACACAATTTAGAGTTTTTGCTGGGCAAGCTTGGAGTTACTGTTCGCGGCTTCGACCCGAAGGACAAATCGGCGGCCGCATTGAAGATGGTTCTAGAGTGGAACCGACAACAGGGATATGCAGCAAACGGGTTGCCGCAAAGATTTGCTGCGCAAATGTACGAAGCGGCATTTGGTTCAGATGGAGTGGTCGAATGGCTAGCAAGCCGCTACCGCCTGAATATCTGAGGGCTGGCGAGGATTACCTCGCAGCTTTGCAGAAACTTGGCCTAAATCCGGAAGTACTAGGCTGGGGGACAGAGATCACGACGGGTGACTGGCACCTCGTCATGTTAACTTCGATTGTCGAGATCGGCGGTCCTTTTGAGCTAAATAAGCTTCTGTTCGCAGCGTATAATATGGGCGCGACGCCCAAAGAAATATCGCCTTTCATTGTTAGGGTGTTCGGTGATCGAACGGTGTTTGCTCCGGGGTTGCGGCAACTCTCTGAATTTCAGCGCGGAGATAAAAAAATCACGGCTTATGACCAATACACACGCAAAGAGAAAGCAAGTGGGCTTGCGGAATCAATGAGTATGAACTTCGGCGACATTCATATCGAATCCCGCGACTTGTACATTGCTCAGATTAGCAAAAAGGGTCACGAACAAAAAACTCGCGAATGGCTCAGATTCAAACATAACGTTGAACGGCTCGCGGCGTGAAATCGACCGGTTAAAGCAGGACAGATCGACCGGACAAGCCAAGCCGAGTCCCGCCCGAAATGGGCGAGTCACCTCCCCGTAACAACAGGGGGGAAAAACTGGTCGCTAACCGACTGGAAACCCGACACTTCTGCCGTTTATCCCACATTTTCGGATTTTCGGGATTTGTGGGATAAATCGCCCTATCCCGCCGCAAAACACCCCGCGACATCGGCTCTCCAGCGTTTCAGGTTTTCCATTTTATCCGCATTCGTCGCGCCGTGGCGGACGATGATCAGGTCCTTGTCGGGGACGAGGGTTATGAACTGGCCCTCATAGCCATTGGCGGAGAAGCTGCCGGGGCCGGCGATGTCGAGCCACCAATGGGCGCCGTAGCGGCCCTGCTCCACCGGCTGCTGCCAGGTCGGGGTGCGGGCGTAGTCGACCCAGCCTTGCGGCAACAGGCGTTCGCCATTCCATACGCCGTCGCGCATATAGAGCAGCCCGAAGCGGGCGAAGTCGCGGGCGCTGGCGAAGCAGAAGGACGAGCCGATGAAGGTGCCGGCGGCGTCGAATTTGGGGACCGGCGAGCGCATGCCGAGCGGACCGAACAGGCGCTTGTGCATGAAGGCTTCGAAGTCGGGGCCGAAGGCGTCCGCCGCGATGGCGGCGGCGCGCGCGACGATGTTCGAGGTGCCGCTGGAATAGGACCAGAATTTTCCGGGCTCATGTTCCAAAGGAAACGAGGCGGCGAAATGCGCGACGTCGTCCTTGCCGTCGCCGAACAGCATGGGGATGACGTCGGACGGCCTGTCGGGGAGATATTCCTCGACGAAGGCGAGGCCGCTGGACATGCGCAGCAGAAGATCGAGCGTGATGGCGCGGCGCGGATCGTCCGGCGCCTGCCACTCGGGCACGCGCGCCGGCGCATGGATGTCGATCCTGCCGTCCTTCACCAGCAGGCCGACGAGACACTGCGTGATGCTCTTGGCCATCGACCAAGAGGGAAAGGTGTCGGCTGCCGTGCGGTCCCGCGAGTAACGCTCGAACACCAGGCGGCCGTGCTGCACGACGACGAGGGCGTGCGTCTCCTGCAGATCCTCCGGCGCGTCGTGGGCGAAGGCGTGGTCGGCGAGGCGCTGCAAACGCGCGCGGTCGGCGGATTTCGGCAGATCGCCCAGCGGCCAGTCCTCCATCGGCCACGGCGTGGCGGCGGGGTGGGGCGGGAGTGGGGGAAGCGGCATGGCGTGACCTCGGGCGATGACGGAGTGTAGCAGGGATTCTTCACCCTGCTCCCTTCGCTGTCGCTCAGGGAGCGCCGATACGCTGTCGCTACCGGCCCCCAGCATGGGGAGGTCGACGCGCACAGCGCGTCGGGTGGGGATGTGCCTTTGAGGGGAGAGACTTCCCCACCCGGCTTCGCTGCGCTCGTTCGTACGCTGTCGCTACGAACCCTCCCCATGCTGGGGAGGTGACAAAAGTAGCGTAACGTCAGGTTGATCGCGCGCGCGCGGCGCAGCACAGTCGCCGCCGCAAACAGGCCGAGGACCCGCATGAAGCTCTATTATTCGCCGGGCGCCTGCTCGCTGTCGCCGCATATCGTGGCCGAGGAAGCGGGCATCGCGCTGGACTACGAGAAGGTCGATCTCGCGGCCCACAAGACCGCGTCGGGCGCGGATTTCTACGCCATCAATCCGAAGGGCTATGTGCCGGCGCTCCTGCTCGACGACGGATCGCTGCTCAGCGAAGGGCCGGCGATCGTGCAGTATCTGGCCGACCTCAGGCCGGACTCGGGATTGATCCCCAAGAGCGGCACGGCGCGCTATCACGTCATCGAATGGCTCGCCTATATCAATTCGGAAATGCACAAGGCGTTCACGCCGCTGTTCGGGCCGGCCTCCGACGAGGCCAAGACGGAGGCGCGCGCGAAGCTCGCCAAGCGCTTCGCCTATGTCGACGAGCAGCTGGCCGGCAAGCCGTATCTGATGGGCGAGAATTTCACCGCCGCGGATTCCTATCTCTTCGTCATGACGAGCTGGGCGCTGTTCCAGAAGATCCCCGTGCCGGCCAATGTCGCGGCGTTCCGCGCGCGCATGACGGCACGGCCGGCGGTGCACGCCGCCCTCAAAGCAGAAGGTCTCGCCGCATGAAGGTTTGGGAAATCCAGAACGCCTATGGCATCGACAATCTGAACCAGGCCGACAAGCCCGAGCCGAAGCCGGGGCCGGGCGAGATCGTGGTGGCGATGCAGGCGGCGTCGCTCAACTATCGCGACCTCTTGACGGTGATCGGCTTCGGCGGCGGCTATCCCCTGCCGCTCATTCCGTTCTCGGACGGCGCCGGCACGGTCGCGGCGGTCGGGCCGGGGGTGACGCGCGTCGGCGTCGGCGACAGGGTGTGCCCGCTGTTCTTCCAGTCCTGGCTCGCGGGACCGGTGACGGCGGAGAGCCGCCATCGGCCGCTGGGCGGGCCGCTGCCCGGCGTGCTGCAGCAGAAGATGCTCATCGAGGCCGACGGCGTGGCGAAATTCCCGGCGCATCTGTCGTTCGAGGAAGCCTCGACCCTGCCCTGCGCCGGGCTGACGGCGTGGCGGGCGGTGACGATCGAGGCGCCGGTGGGGCCGGGCGACACCGTGCTGGTGCAGGGCACCGGCGGCGTCTCCATCTTCGCGCTGCAATTCGCCAAGGCGCGCGGCGCGAGCGTGATCGCGACCTCCTCCAGCGACGCGAAGCTAGAGCGCGCCAAGGCGCTCGGCGCCGATCACCTCATCAACTACAAGACGACGCCGGACTGGGGCCGGGTGGCGCGCGAGCTGACCGGCGGCAAGGGCGTCGACGTCGTGGTCGAGGTCGGCGGCGAGAACACGCTGAACCAGTCGTTCGACGCGGCCCGCGTCGGCGGCCATATCGTGGTCATCGGCGTGCTCGGCGGCTTCTCCAGCCCGGTGATGATCCCGGTCGTGTTCGGCAAGAATTTGCACATCCACGGCATCTCGGTCGGCTCCCGCGAGCAGTTCGACGACATGGCGGCGCATATCGCGCAGTGGCAGATGAAGCCGGTGGTCGACAAGGTGTTCGCCTGGGACCGGCTGCGCGACGCGCTGCGCCTGATGCAGGCCGGCGGGCATTTCGGCAAGATCGTGGTCGACGTTTAAGGCGGTTTTGGTTTGGATTTAAATTAACGTCATGGCCGGCCCCCGGGACCGCGCCGAAGGCGCGGCCCAAGGGCGGGCGGCGCGGACTTGCCTTCGCGCTCGACCGTGATGCCGGTGGCGGAGAGCAGGCTCGTCGCATCGCTCGCCGCATTGGCGGAGACGATGGCGCCGGGCAGCAGCAAGGACGTGTCGCCCTGGCGCGTCGAGACGATCGGAACGCCGCGGGCGACGATCAGCTCCGCCGCGCCGGTGCAGCCGAAGCCGCCCGGCAAGGCATGGCCGGCGCAGGCCGGATCGCCGACCGCGCCGGCGCCGTGGAAGCTGAGCTTCAGCGTGCCGCCGCCCGGCGCCGGCGTCACCGTGTCGACCGTGCCGTTGGTCGCGAGGCGCTGCGGGTTGCTCTCCATCGGATAGAGCCCCTCGCCGGTGCCGTGCAGCGCCGGCGGGAAGATGCGCACGCCCTGCGCCCGCAGCTTGCCGTCGGCGCCCTTGATCGCGGTGGCGCCGATGAAATCGCCGGGGTGGATGTCGGCCAGCGTCAGCATCTGGCCGCGCACGATGCGCGTGGTGGGCTGCAAGCCGAGCACGACGGTCTTGCCGCTGTCGGCCTTGAGCGTGAGATACTGGCCGTCGAAGGATTTGACGACGCCGTGCAGGCGCAGCGCGGCGGGCGGCGCCGCCGCGGGCGCCACGGGATCGGCGGACGCGGCGGAAGACAGAAGCGCGCCGGCCGCCAGGGCCAGCCCGAAACGAACGGCGCGCGTCATGCCAATCAATGCCTCGGTTTGATGAACTTCAGGAAGAACTGGTCGGTGTGATGCCGGATCGAGGGATCGAAAACAAGCTTGTCGCGCGGGTCCTTGGGGTTGCGCAGCAGGTTGCTTTCGGCGACGAGCTTGAAGCCGGCCGCTTCGACTTCCTTCTTGACCACCGCCTCATCGATGCGGTGCGTCGTGTTGGTCGAGGCGAGGCCCGAGCCGTCCGGCGCGGCGTGGTCGATGATGACATAGAAGCCGCCCGGCTTCAGGACGGCGAACACCGCCTTGTTGATGACGGCGAGATCGGCCGGCGCCATGAAGGGATCGTGCATGTCGTGATAGTTCTGGGCCGTGAACACGACGTCGAGCGCTTCGGGCGCGGCGATGCTGTTGGCCGGCGCGTGCAGCACCGAGACGTTGCCGTAAGCCGCGAACTGCTTCTTGGGATCGGAGCCCGGGAAGCGTTTCTGAATCATCGGATCGAGCTCGCTCGGCGTGTAGACGTAGACGTAGCCCTTGTCGCCCACGACCTTGGCGAGAATGTGGGTGAAGTAGCCGCCGCCGGCCATGATCTCCATGACGCGGCTGCCGGGCTTGATGCCGGCGAAGGCGATGGTCGCGCCCGGCAGGCGGGCCGCGTCGAGCTCGGTCTCGGTGGCGGGGCGGGCGGCATCGGCCAGCGCGGCGGTGATGTAGGCGGGCGTGGCGGGCGCCGCGAAGGCGCCGGTCGCGCCCAGTGCCGCGGTCAAACCGGCGGCCAAGATCCAATTGCGTTTCATCCCAGTGGTTCCCTCGTTTGAAGTGGCGGCAGCCTAGCGGGAGGCGCGGCCGTATGCATTAGCGGCAGCATCACGCAGGCGTGAATTTTACAGCAAAAAGTCAACCTTTCAGCGCGCCGCGGATGAGCGCGCGGGTGAAGCGGTTGGTAAATCCGGCTGGATTGTCCAATCCCATGCGCGCGACTGCCTCGCTTTCGCTCGCGCCGAGGCCGGCGAGCGCGAAGCGGGCGAGTTGCAGCGGCGATGCCGTCTGCAAGCGTTCGAGCGCGGGGAGCAGGCGCTTTTCGACCTCGGTGAAGTCGCTGCCGAAGGGGTAGTCCGGCAGATGCGCCTTCAGCGGCGCCAGCGCGGCCGCGATGCGTTCGGGATGGTTGTCGCGGTGGGCGGCGGGGATTTCGTAGGTCGCGGCGATCTTGCCGGCCTGTTTGGCGCGGCGCAGCAGCGCGTCCTGGAAACGCGAGTCGGTGATGGCGAGCATCTGGGCCACGACATGCTCGTCGCTTTTGCCGCGCAGGTCGGCGATGCCGTATTCGCTGACCACGATGTCGCGCAGGTGGCGCGGGATCGTGGTGTGGCCGTAGGACCAGCGCACATTCGACTGGAGCTTGCGCCCCGCGCCGCGCGTCGCGTTGATGGCGATGATGGCGCGCGCGCCCGGCAGCGCGAAGGCCTGGTCGACGAAGTTGAACTGGCCGCCGACGCCGCTGACGACGCGGCCGTCCTCCAGACCGTCCGAGATCACCGCGCCCAGCGCGGTCGCCATCATGGCGTTGTTGACGAAGCGGGCTTTGACGCGGGCCGCCTTCTTGCCGGCCTCGTCGCCATAGAGCTGGTTGGTGAAGGAGATGCGCGTCATCTGGATGCGGGCGAGATCGTCCGGCGCCATCTCGCGCAGGCGGCGGTAGAAACTCCGCGGGCCCACGAAGAAGCCGCCATGCACCAACACGCCGTCGACCGCGCGTTTGAGGATGCCGGCGTCGATGAGATGGAGAAAGCCGTCCACCAGCATCTCGCTGACGCCATAGAGGCCGGCGGCGAAGGGGTCACGCTCCTCGATGGCGAGCGGCGGGGCGGCGCCGGTCAGGCGCGTCACGGCCTCGAGGAAGGCGGCGTTATTCCGATGGCGCAGGATCATGGCGTGGACGGCGGCGTCGCCCTCCTCGCCGATGCCGATCTGCAAGGTGCCGCCGTCGGCGATCAGCCGCGCGACGTTGAGGCCGATGGCGTATTCGGTCGGCGACAGCGGCTGCTTGGGCGGCGCGAACAGGGGAAAGTCCGTAGACGGACTATCCAGCACATGGCTGAGCGCCGACGCCGGCAGGTCGCCGTCGCCGGGCATGAAGGGCAGCTCGGAATTGACCTGGCCGACGAGGAGGAATTTGGCGCGGCCTTCCGTCTGCGCGTCCAGCAGGTCGAGCGTCAGGTCGGGATTGCAGCTGAGGCTGTAGCGCGTCTCGCCGGCCTCGCTTTTCTTCGCGACAAGTTGCGCGATGACGTTGACGCCGCGCGCCAGAAGGTATTCGGCGGCGTGGGTGTAGTTGGCGGAGATGTAGCTGCGCTGCGCCGTGGCGCTGCCCAGCCAGCGGCCGGCGAGGAAGAAGAACTCGTCCACCCGCACATTGGGCGGCAGGGCGTTGCGGTGTCCCGCGACGGCGTATTCCAGCGGCGGGTAGCCACCGAACAGGCGCTGCGAGATCGGGCCGATGAAGCGCCGCTCCAGGTCGCTCTTGGCGACGGGCGCCTCCAGCGTCAGGGCGGCGAAGATGTGCAGCTCCAGCGTCGGGTCGGCGGCGGCGCGGCGGTACAGTGCGTTGGCGATGTGGTTCGCCTTGCCGAGGCCGAGCGGCAGGCCGAGCACGATCTTCCTGCCCACCGCGGCGATGATGGCGTCGGCTATGGCGTCGGGATCGGTGAATTGCGTGGGCATGTGCTCTATATAGACGCAATGAGCGGCCCCGCGCACCTGCCCGATGACGACGACCTCGCCGCATCGCTGCACGCGATGGGACTGATCGGCGGCGGCGAGCCCTTCGCGGTGAGCCCCTTGTCCGGCGGCGTGTCCTGCGATGTGCTGCTGATCGAAGCGCAAGGCCGGGCACCGTTCGTGGTCAAGCGCGCCTTGCCCAAACTGCGCGTCGCCGCCGACTGGCGGGCGCCGCCGGAGCGCGCGGCGGCCGAAGTCGCCTGGATCGAACTGGTGGCGAAGATCGCGCCCAGTTGGGTACCGCGGATATTGGGCGAGGACCGCGCGCGGCATCTCTTCGCCATGGCGTTCTTTCCACCGGCGGACTACCCGGTGTGGAAGGCTGAGTTGGCGGCGGGCCGCGTCGATGTCGCTTTCGCGGGCGCGGTGGGCGCGGCGCTGGCCCGCATCCATACGGCGACGGCGGGCGATGCAAAGATCGCCGCTGCGTTCGCCAACGACGCGCAATTCCTGGCGCTCAGGCTGGAGCCCTATCTCCTGTTCACGGCGGCGGCGCATCCCGATCTGGCGCCGGCCATCCGCGACGAGGCAGCGCGCATCGCGGGCGCGCGCATCGCGCTGATGCAGGGCGACATCAGCCCCAAGAACATCCTGTGCGGGGCGGACGGGCCGGTGTTCCTCGACGCGGAGACCGCGTGTTATGGCGACCCCGCGTTCGATCTGGCGTTTTGCCTCAATCATTTCCTGCTCAAGAGCGTGTGGCATCCTGAGTGGACGGAGTTGTACGCGCGGTCGTTCCGCGCCCTGCGCGACGCGTATCTGGCGGGCGTGACGTGGGAGAAGCCCGGCGGGATCGACCGGCGCACGGCGCGGCTGCTGCCGATGCTGCTGCTGGCGCGGGTCGACGGCAAATCGCCGGTGGAATACCTGACCGATGCCGGTGACCAGGGTTTCGTGCGGGCGGCGGCGATGCAGATGATCGTCGAGCCGCCGCTCACCCTGGCGCTGCTGGCCGAGACCTATTTCGCGGTGGCGGGGCAGAGGTAAGATTCACCTCCCCAGCATGGGGAGGTCGACGGTGAGCGAAGCGAACCCGTCGGGTGGGGGTGTGTGACTTCCCCACCCGAAATGCTTCGCATTTCGACCTCCCCATGCTGGGGAGGTGAAAGTTATTTCACCGGCTCCAGATAGCGTTCCTTGTCGACGGCCTTGGCGGCCTTGACCGCGACGTCCGCCGGCGTGCCGAGCGTCCGCGTCCAGGCGGCGAATTCGAGCGCGATGCCGTCGGGGTCGAAGAAATAGATCGAGCGCACGAAGGTCGTCGGCGTGATCTCCAGGCTCGCCTGCATCGGCGAATCGTCGTGGCTGATGACGCGGCTGGCCTTGACGCCCTTGGCGGTCAGCTTTTCGTAGTACGCGTCGATCCGGTCGGCCGGCACGTTGATCGCGACGTGGTTCATCGATCCGTGTGCGGAGGGTCCGGGCAGCATGCCGGGCGCCGCCGAGGCCACGCCGGGCGCGGCCTCGGGCGCGTTCGGGAACCAGAAGAACGCCAGGCTGTCGCCATTGCCGAGATCGAAGAAGAAATGCTGGCCCATGCCGTTTGGCAGCTCGATCGTCTTGATCAGCGGCATGCCCAGCACGTTGGTGTAGAAATCCACGGTGCGCGCCATGTCCTTGCACACCAGCGCCAGGTGGTTGACGCCCTGCAGATCGAATTCTTTGTTGGCCATGTCTGTTTCCCTTTTTACCCTCCCCTTGAGGGAGGGTCGAAATTTGCGAAGCAAATTTCGGGGAGGGGTCGGACACCGAGCTCTTCCGTCGGACCCCTCCCCGAAAAATTCTTCGCTGCGCTGCGAATTTTTCGACCCTCCCTCAAGGGGAGGGTAAAAATCTATCAGAAATACGTCCGCAAAACGAGTTGGAACTGGTTTTCCGTCTGGTGGGGCGCGTCGCCGTCGAGGGCGCGCTGGGCGCGGCTGGCGTCGATCAGCAGATATTCCGCGCTGAGGCGCAGCCAGCTTCGCGGCAAGAAGCTTGCCGTTACGTCAAAGGCGTGACCGTCCTCGCTCAGCGGCGACGGCGCCAGCGCGGCGGTGCGGGTGCGGGTCTGGAAGATGTCGGCGCGCGCCGCCAGCCACCAATTGTCGAGATCCCAGCCGACCAGGACATAGGCGGCGTCGAAATCGGTGGCGGTGAATGACGCGGCGGAGGGCCGGATGATCGTGCCGCCGCTGACGGCCTGGCTGAGCAGCGTCACCGCGCCGATCTGGCGGCGGAAGCCCAGATCCCAGAACGATGTGTGCCAGGCGCGCGGCTGCGTGGGGTCGGCCTGGTTGTCGTAGCGCATGAGCTCGAAACCGGTCTGGCCGTCGATCTCGTAGGAGAGGTCCAGATACCAGCCGGGGGTGTCGTCGATCTCGCGGAAGAGATGCGTCTCAAGCGGCGGCGCGCGGTGCGCGGCGATGGCGACGGCGTCCGGCAGGCGCGAGGCTTCGAACAGGCCGGCGGCGCGGTCGTCGAAATTCCAGCCGCGTTCGGCGATCAACACGCCGGCGGTGTCGTTGAAGCCGAACAACGCGCCGATCAGCGTCACGTCGTTGCCGTTGCTGTGCCATTCCAGCGTGCCTTCGGCGCCGACGGTGCGAAGTTCGCTGCCGACCCAGGAATTGACCGCCGAGGGCGTCACCGTCCAGAACGACGACCAGCCGACCTGCTCGTTCTCCAAGCTCAGCGGCGCGAAGAAGGCGCCGGCGCGCGCCGACCAGCGCACTTGCGTGTTCGATTGCGGCGCGTAGCGGACATAGGCTTCGAGCAGATCGATGGCGGGGCCGTATTCGGCGTTGAGCCGCGCGTCGGCCTGGGCGCTCCAGGCGTCGCCGGCGAGGCTCGCTTCGCCGATCGCGTCGCCGAGTTTGAAATTTGCGTCGTCTGCGCCGAAGCGCAGCTTGCCGAGGCCGCCGTCGAGATACGCGTCCGCCGCCGGCGGCGCGATGAGGCGCACATCGCCATAGCCGGTGAAGTGAAACGCGGCGGCATCGCTGACACCGGTAACAATAAACAGGACTGCCGCAATGATTGACGCGCGTCTGAACATGGTGCGCGCAAACTAGCAGGAAACGCGGCAAATCTCCCTTGTCCAGCACGCAAGTCTTAATGCCGCTCGTCTTGCGTATAACCACCTATTAACGCGGCGCGCCTATCCTTTACGGCATACGAAGGGACAAGCGGCGCACCCCCATGACCATCGAAACCGTCGCCCAGGAAAACCCGACGCATTTCGTCCATCCGACCTGCGTGTTCCTGCGCGCCTGGTGGGAGGGCAAGCGCGCAAGCCGCGCGATGCCGTCGCGCGCCGATATTTCGCCATCGCAACTGAAAGACCATCTGGGCTGGGTGATGATCCTGGACGTGCTGCCGGGCGCGCGCGACTTCCGCTACCGGCTGATCGGCACGCTGGTGACGCAATACTTCTCGTCGGACTCGACCGGCCGCACGGTCCTGGAAGCGTTCGAGGCCAGCGGCGACGCGGTGGCCAAGAGCGTGAACGCGGTGTTCCGCAAGGTGGCGCGAGACAAATGCGTGATGCGCACCGCGGGCGACGCGGGCTGGCTGGCCGAAGGCATGGAGGAGTTCGAGGCGATCTACCTGCCGCTGTCCGACGACGGCGAGACGGTGACGCATATCCTGCACGCTTTCGTCTGCGACCGCGACCGCATGCTGATGGCGCGCCAGATCGCGCGGCTGAACGGCGGCAAGATATTGGTGCAGCCGCCGCCGAGGGTGGCGTAGACATACGCTCTCTCCTCACCATGGCCGAGCTTGTCGGCTTGAGATGATGCTCCCGCTCCTTTAGCTATGGCCCTCCCGGGGAGGGTTCGTCATGGCCGAAGCAAAGCCGCGCGCGGTGCGGATGGGACTGGTGCTGTCGGCATCGGCCGCCGGCACCGTGTTCGAATGGTACGACTTCTTCATCTTCGGCTCGCTGCTGTCGATCATCTCGCGGCATTTCTTCGCCGGCGCCGGCGAGACCCAGGGCTATATCTTCGCGCTTTTGACCTTCGCGGTCGGCTTTTTCGTGCGCCCGTTCGGCGGGCTGGTGTTCGGCTATTTCGGCGACCGCACCGGGCGCAAGCGCACCTTCCTGTTCACCATCGTGATCATGGGCGTGGCGACGTTTTTGATCGGTGTCCTTCCGGACACCGGCGCCATCGGCGACGTGGCGCCGTATCTGTTGATCGGCTTGCGCGTGCTGCAGGGCTTCGCGGTGGGCGGCGAGTATGGCGGCGCGGCGGTCTATGTCGCCGAGCATGCGGATCGCGACAAGCGGGGCGCGGCGACGGGCTGGATCCAGGTCGCGGCGACGGTGGGGCTGTTCCTGGCGCTGTGCGTCATCCTCGCCGTGCGCACCACGCTGGGCGAGGACGCCTTCGGCGCCTGGGGCTGGCGCGTGCCGTTTCTGCTGTCGGCGCTGCTGCTGGTGATCTCGATCTGGATCCGGCTGAAGCTCGACGAGTCGCCGGCCTTCCGCGACATGAAGGAGGCCGGCACGACCTCGCGCGCGCCGCTGTCGGAGGCGTTCCTGCGCTGGCGCAATCTGCGCATCGTGATCGTGGTGCTGATCGGCTTGCTGATGGGCCAGGGCGTCGTCTGGTACACGGCGCAGTTCTATACCCAGTTCTTCCTGGAGCGCGTCGTCAAGGTCGAGCCGCGCATGGTCAATCTGCTGATCCTGAGCGTGACGGTGCTGAGCGCCGCGCTGCACATCTTCTTCGCGCGGCTGTCCGACCGGGTTGGGCGCAAGCCGATCATGCTGTTCGGGCTGGGGCTGGCGGCGGTGATGCTGGTGCCGGGCTTTCAGTGGCTGACCGTCGCGGTCAATCCCGGCCTGACCGAGGCCATCGCGCGCGCGCCGGTGTCGGTGCTGGCGGCGCCGGCCGATTGCTCGCTGCAATTCGATCTCATCGGCAAGGCGAAATTCGCCAGCTCCTGCGACATCGCCAAGTCGACGCTGGCCAATCTCGGCGTGCCGTACCGGAACGAGGCGACCGCGCCCGGCGAGCTCGCCCGTATCCGCATCGGGACGCAGACGCTGAGCAGCATCGACGGCAGCGTGCTGGCGCCGTCGGCGCTGGCCGTGGCGCAGAAGAATTTTGCCGCCGAGGTGAAGGCGGCGCTGACCGCGGCCGGCTATCCCGCATCGGCCGATACCAGCCGCATCAACGTGCCGCTGGCGCTGGCGATATTGCTGATCTTCGTGATCGCGGCGGCGGCGCTGTACGGGCCGCAGGCGGCGGCGCTGGTCGAGCTGTTCCCGACGCGCATCCGCTATTCGGCGCTGTCGCTGCCTTATCACGTCGGCGTCGGCTGGTTCGGCGGATTTCTGCCGCCGGTCGCCTTCGCCATCGTGGCGGCGACGGGCAATCTTTACGCGGGGCTGTGGTATCCGGTGAGCATCGCCGCCATCGGTTTCGTGGTGACGCTGCTGTTCCTGCCGGAGACGAAGGGGCGGGATATCAACGGCTAAATGAGTTCGCACTTGTTGTGCCAAAAATACTCTCACCATGGCCGGGCTTGACCCGGCCACCCAGTCGGCGCGCGTCCGCGCGCCAGTGACTCCGTCAACGATTCCACTTTTCCAGTAAATCTTCCCAATTCGGATTGTGCCTCTCGATCAGCGCGATCTTCCAGGCGCGCTTCCAGCGCTTGATGCTCGTCTCGCGTTGAATTGCACTGGCGTAAAGCGGATGCTCTTCAAACCATACCAATAGAAACACCCGATACTTCCAGACGAATTTCGAGCCTCGGCCTTCGCGATGCGCCTTGATGCGGCCGTGCATGTCGGACGAATTCCAGTGTACAGCGTTCCGTTTCGTTTGCTCGCAAGCATGTAGACAAAACCGCTGGGCATGCGGAATTGTTTGAACGCTGGGTGGCCGGGTCAAGCCCGGCCATGGTGAGGTTTGGGAGGCAGAGATTTAATTTCGCGACGCCCTACGCCTTCACGTCCAGCGGCACGCCGGCTTCGCTTTTGCTGGAGTGGATGACAAGGCTGCTCTTGACGCTGGCGACGTTCTTTTCGGCGGTCAGGGTCTCGGTGATGAAACGCTGGAAGCTGGAGAGATCCGTGGCGACGCACTTCAGAAGAAAATCCACCTCGCCCGACAGCATGTAGCACTCGCGCACCGCCGGCCAGGAGCGCACGCGCTCCTCGAAATGCTTGAGGTCGCCGTCATGCTGGCTGGAGAGGCCGACGAAGACGTACGCCGTCACCTCGAAGCCGAGGGCCTTGGCGTCGAGATCGGCGTGATAGCCCTGGATGAACCCGGTCTTCTCCAGCGCCCGCATCCGGCGCAGGCAGGGCGGCGCGGTGATCTTCGCCCGCCGCGACAGTTCCACATTGGTGATGCGGCCGTTGGCCTGCAGTTCGGCGAGAATGCGCAAATCGATGGAATCGAGCTTGTGATGCTCCACGGCAGGAACCTTTGGTCAGCGGGAAACAGCCGCATTTAACCCTGTCGGCTCCGCCAGCGCAATAATATTTCTACACTCTGAAAGTTCCGCACTCCGATTCGCCATACCGCTTTTTCAAAATTGCGCGGGAGCCGTCCAAGCCTCTGTCGCAAAAGTGCTATCGCTGCTGCTTGACCTTTGGGCCGCCTCTTCCGATATCAGGGACATCAAGCCAAGGGGCATGGGGCTTTTGAGGGTGCGTGGCCGGAGCGGCCGGGCGCCTGAAGGCATCTGGCTCTTTCGAGTCGGAGCCGTCATGTCCCATTCCAAGGTCATCATTCTGGGCAGCGGACCGGCCGGCTGCACCGCCGCGATCTATGCGGCGCGCGCCATGCTGGAGCCGACGCTGATCGCCGGCATCCAGCCCGGCGGGCAGCTCACCATCACCACCGAGGTGGAGAATTATCCGGGCTTCGCCGACGTCATCCAGGGGCCCTGGCTGATGGAGCAGATGCAGGCGCAGGCGGCGCATGTCGGCACCAAATTCGTGCAGGACACGGTCAGCGTCGTCGACCTCGCGCGCCGGCCGTTCCGGCTGACGGCCGACAGCGGCGCCGCATACACCGCCGACACGCTGATCATCGCCACCGGCGCCTCCGCCAACTGGCTCGGCCTGCCGTCGGAGAGCAAATTCCAAGGCTTCGGCGTCTCGGCCTGCGCCACCTGCGACGGGTTCTTCTTCCGCGGCAAGAACGTGGCGGTGGTCGGCGGCGGCAACACCGCGGCGGAGGAAGCGCTGTTCCTCACCAACTTCGCCGACAAGGTGACGCTGATCCACCGCCGCGACAGCCTGCGCGCCGACAAGACCAACCAGGCGCGCGTGATGGCGAACGCGAAAATCGATTGCCTGTTCGATACCGAAGTCACCGAAGTGAAGGGCAGCGAGAATCCCAAGGGCGTCACCGCCGTCACGCTGCGCAACACGGTGACGGGCACGGCGCGCGACCTCGCCGTCGACGGGCTCTTCATCGCCATCGGCCATTCGCCGGCGACGGAGCTGTTCAAGGGCCAGGTGGAGATGGACGAGGCCGGCTACATCAAGACGCTGCCCGACTCGACGCATACCAGCGTCGCGGGCGTGTTCGCGGCCGGCGACGTCAAGGACAAGATCTACCGCCAGGCGGTGACGGCGGCGGGCATGGGCTGCATGGCGGCGCTGGAGGCGGAGCGCTTCCTCGCCGGCGGGCACGGCGCATGAGGCATGTAACCAACGGTCACGAAGATTGCATTGCACGGCGACGGTAGGGACCGCATGAGAGCGGCCCGAACAGGATAGCGAAAATGGACTGGGACAAGCTTCGCATCTTTCACGCGGTCGCCTCGGCGGGGAGCTTCACCCATGCCGGGCAGATGCTGACGCTCAGCCAGTCGGCGGTCAGCCGCCAGATCAGCGCCCTGGAAGAAGAGATCACGACGCCCCTGTTCCAGCGCCACGCCCGCGGCCTGACGCTGACCGACGAAGGCGAGATGCTGTACGCCGCCGTCACCGACGTACTGTCGCGCCTGGCGCAGGCCGAAGAGGCGCTCAAGAACGTGCGCGAGGCGCCGCGCGGAGCGCTGAAGATCACGTCCAGCCACGGCATCGGGACGTACTGGCTGGTGCCCAGGCTCGACGATTTCCTCAAGGAATATCCCGAGGTCGAAGTCCATCTGGTGATGGAGGACCGCGAACTGGACCTGGCGCAGCGCGAGGCCGACCTCGCCATCCGCATGCGCGCGCCGGTGCAGGCCGATTTGATCCAGCGCAAGCTGTTCACCGTGCACTACCACATGTACGCGACGCAGACCTATCTGGACAAATACGGCACGCCGAAAACGCTCGACGACCTCGCCGACCACACCATTGTCGCCTATGGCGAGACGGCGGCGCCGGAGATCCGCGAGATCAACTGGCTCTTGGAGCAGACCCGCCGCAACAAGCTGAGCGGCAAGGGCCGCACGGTGCGCATCAACAACGTCACGGGCATCCTGTGCGCGACGGAGGCCAGCGTCGGCATCGCGGCGGTGCCGGACTATGTCGCGGCGATCCGGCCGCACCTGATCCGCGTGTTGCCGGACGTGCCGGGGCCGAGCTTCGACGTGCATCTGGTCTATGCCGACGCCCTGCGCCAGTCCAAGCGGGTGGCGGCGTTCCGGGATTTCCTGGTCAAGGCGTCGAAGGATTGGAAATTTTAGCGACGGTTTGGATTTACTCCTTTAACGTCATGGCCGGCCTCGTGCCGGCCATCCATGAACACCATCGGTAAAAATTTTCAACGACTGTTTTCATGGGTCGCCGGGACAAGCCCGGCGATGACGAACGAGGTTGATAATCCGCTCGCGGGAGAGCATCTGTGTTGGCCGTCAAGCGCTGATTGGTGCGGTTGGCTGCCAGAGGCGATCGGCGGCGAGCAGGGTGTTGGCCAGGATTA
>OLLF01000285.1_pt1 | contig 20720 bp, 24 predicted proteins | sample 1604471 | NCBI WGS metagenome assembly OLLF01 (sample SAMEA104055714, study PRJEB20765) | soil metagenome | isolation source: soil
CGCCTTCGGCGATGGCGCCGAGCAGGGCGCCGACGGCGACGGTGTCCCCTTCCTTGACCGAAATCGATTGCAGCGAGCCGTCGGCGGGCGAGGGTACTTCCACCGTCACCTTGTCGGTCTCGAGTTCGAGCAGCGGCTCGTCGCGTGCGACGGCCTCGCCTTCCTTCTTGAACCAGCGCGCCACGGTGGCTTCGGTGACGGACTCGCCCATGGCAGGGACTTTGATTTCAACGGTCATGTCGGTCTCCGCCGCGGATCAGCGCGGCTTGTTATAGCGTCAAAGCGTCGGCGAGAAACGCTTTCAATTCGGCATTGTGCTGGCTCATCAGGCCCGCCGCCGTCGAGGCGTATTCGGGCCGGCCGACATAGCGCGGACGCTTGACGCCGCCGAGCTGTGCGACCGTATCCTCGATGCGCTCCTCGACGAAGTGCCAGGCGCCCTGGTTCTTCGGCTCTTCCTGGCACCAGACGATCTCGGCCCTGGGGAAGCGGTTGAGCTCCAGCGCCAGCACGTTCTCCGGGAAGGGATAGAGCTGCTCCAGGCGCAGGATCTGGATACGGCTTTCGTTGAGCTTGTCGCGCGCCTCCATCAGATCGAAGTAGACCTTGCCGCTGCACAGGATGACGCGTTCGATCTTGCTATCTTCGGCGAGCGTGGTGGTCCAGGCGCCCGGCACGACTTCGGCCTGGTCGCGCAGCACGCGGTGGAACGACGAGCCAGGGCCGAAATCGGCGAGGAACGACGTGCAGTGCTTGTTGCGCAGCAGCGACTTGGGCGTCATCAGGATCAGCGGCTTGCGGAACGGCCGGTGCATCTGACGGCGCAGGACGTGGAAGTAGTTCGCCGGCGTGGTGCAGTAGGCGACCTGGATATTGTCCTGGGCACAAAGCTGGAGGTAGCGCTCCAGACGCGCGGAGGAATGCTCCGGTCCCTGGCCCTCGTAGCCGTGCGGCAGAAGCATGACGAGGCCGCACATGCGCAGCCATTTGGTTTCGCCCGACGCGATGAACTGGTCGATGATGACCTGCGCGCCGTTGGCGAAATCGCCGAACTGCGCTTCCCACAGGGTCAGCGCCCGCGGCTCGGCGGATGAGTAGCCGTATTCGAAGCCAAGCACCGCCTCTTCGGAGAGCAGCGAGTCGATGATCTCGAACGGCGCCTGGCCGTCGCGGATATGTTGCAGCGGGTAGTGGCGCGCCTCGGTCTCCTGGTCGATCAGCGCGGCGTGGCGCTGCGAGAAGGTGCCCTCGGTCGAATCCTGGCCGGAGAAGCGCACCGGAATGCCTTCCACCAGCAGCGTGCCGAAGGCGAGCGCCTCGGCGGTGGCCCAGTCGAAGCCTTCGCCGCTTTTGAACATGGCCTCCTTGGCTTCGAGCTGGCGGGCGATGGTCTTGTGCAGGGCAAAGCCCGGCGGCACGCGGGTCAGCGCGGCGCCGACCTCGCGCACGCTTTCCAGCGGCGCGGCAGTATCGCCGCGGCGGTCGCCCTTGGGCGCGGCGGCAAGGCCGGACCAGCGGCCGTCGAGCCAGTCGGCGCGGTCGGGACGATGCGTCTTGGACAAGGTCAATTCCTCGTCGAGGCGGGCCATGAAGCCCTTGAGCATGGCGTCGGCTTCGTCCTGGCTCAGCGTGCCTTCGTCGACCAGCTTCTTCGCATAGAGCTGCAACGTCGTCGGATGGTCCTTGATTGCCTTGTACATCAAGGGCTGCGTGAAGGTCGGCTCCAGCGTCTCGTTGTGGCCGAAACGGCGGTAGCACACCATGTCGATCACGACATCCTTGTGGAACAGCTGGCGGTATTCGGTGGCGATGCGGGCGCAATGCACCACCGCTTCCGGGTCGTCGCCGTTCACATGGAAGATCGGCGCCTGCACCATCAGCGCGATGTCCGTGCAATAGGGCGAGGAGCGCGAATAGGCCGGCGAGGTCGTGAAGCCGATCTGGTTGTTGATGATGAAATGGATCGTGCCGCCGGTGCGGAAGCCCTTGGTGCCCGACATCGCGAAGCATTCGGCGACGACACCCTGGCCGGCGAAGGCCGCATCGCCGTGCAGCAGCAGCGGCATGACGCTGCCGCGGGTGTCGCAATCGTCGAGCTGCTGCTGCTTGGCGCGCGCCTTGCCGAGCACGACGGGGTCAGACGCTTCCAGATGCGACGGGTTCGCCGTCAGCGACAGGTGGACCTGGTGGTTGTCGAACTCGCGGTCGGCGGAGGCGCCGAGATGGTATTTCACGTCGCCCGAGCCCTGCACTTCGCTGGGGTTGGCGCTGCCGCCGGAGAATTCGTGGAACAGCTGGCGGTAGGGCTTGCTCATGACGTTGGCGAGCACGTTCAGCCGGCCGCGATGGGCCATGCCGATGACGATCTCCTTCACGCCGAGCTGGCCGCCGCGCTTGATGATCTGCTCCAGCGCCGGAATCATGGCTTCGCCGCCGTCGAGCCCGAAGCGCTTGGTGCCGAGGAAGCGCAGGCTGGCGAATTTCTCGAAGCCCTCGGCCTCGACCAGCTTGTTGAGGATCGCCTTCTTGCCTTCCGGCGAGAACACGATCTCCTTGTCCGGCCCTTCGATGCGGCGCTGCAGCCAGTCCTTCTGCTCGGCGTCGTTGATGTGCATGAATTCGTAGCCGATGCGGCCGCAATAGGTGCGCTTGAGGATCTCCGTCACCTGGCGCGGCGTCGCGGTGGCGAGGCCCAAGACGCCGTCCAGGAAGATCGGCCGGTCGAGGCCTTCGGCGTGGAAGCCGTAGAAGGTGGGTTCGAGCTGCGGATGCGGCTGCTTGGGCGTGATCTTCAAGGGATCGAGATCGGCCTCGAGATGGCCGATGACGCGATAGGCGCGCACGATCTGGATGGCGCGGATGGAATCCTGTGCCGCCTTGTGCAGGTCGGCTTCGCTCGCGACGCCCTTGCGCGCCGGCCATTGGCCGGTGAGGGCGCCGACCAGGTCGCCATTGGCCAGTTCCGGCTTCTTGTCGCGTCGCCAGGCGGGGCCACGGCCGAGCTGGGTCGGCGTCAGGGCGTTCTGGCCGAGGCTCGAAAAATAGGCGCGCCAACTCGGTTCCACGGCATCGGGATTTTCCAGGTACTGGGCGTAAAGCCCCTCGACGAAGGCGGCGTTGGTGCCGGTGAGGAACGAGGTCGCCTCGAACACCTCATTGGAGCTGCGCGACAGGCGGTTCGGTGGCGATTGACTTGTCATTTCAAAGTGTTAGAGCCGGACTTCTTGGGTCCTGCCCGATCCGTTTGCGGCTGGTTGCCGAGAGGGGAGGCGTAGCGCCGTTGGGGCGCCGATTCAACGCTTCTTACGGTTAAATATGGGTTCAACGAGGCCGGATTACGACCTTTGGACGTGCACTTTGCCGCGAGTTCATTCGGCGGGCCGCAGCCTTGGGTTAGAACGGCGCATGGGGCCGAAACGACTCACCTCGCTGGATGCGCTGCGCGGCGTCGCGGCCCTGTCGGTCGTGGTCTGGCACTGGCAACATTTCTTCGCCATCGGCGGCGACTGGCAGGAGGGCTGGTCGCGCACGGCGCAGCCTTTCTTCCGGCTGCTGAAGCCGCTCTATGTGCAGGGCTGGGCGGCGGTCGACCTGTTCTTCGTGCTCTCGGGCTTCGTTTTCTTCTGGCTGTACGGCGAGGCGATCCGGGCGCGCGCGGCGGGCGCCCTGCATTTCGCGGTGCTGCGCTTCTCGCGGCTCTATCCGCTGCACCTGCTGCTGCTGGTCGCGGTCGCGATCCTGCAGATTTTCTTCTTCCGCATGTACGGCATGTTCTTCGTCTACCAGGCGAACGATGCGGCGCATTTCGCGGCGAACATCTTCATGGTGCAGAGCTGGTGGCCGGGTGCGCCGCAGAGCTTCGACGGCCCGACCTGGTCGGTGTCCATCGAGGTGTTGCTCTATGTGATTTTCTTCGCCGCTTGCCGCTTGGGACTAAGGGCGGGTTGGCCGGCCCTGGCGATGGCGCTGGCCGGCGTTCCGTTGCTCTGGCTCGACGAGCATATCGCGCGCGGTGTGATCGGCTTCTTCATGGGCGGTTTCGTCTTTGCCCTGTGGCAGCGATTGCGCGGCGGCGTTTGGGTGCGCGCGATGGCGCGAGGGCTCGGCATCGCTTCCTTGCTGGGCTGGGCGGCACTGACCGCCTTGTTGTATCGCGACAGTTCCTGGCTGGCGGGCGGCGAGGGCAATGTCGCGTTTCTTATCGCATTCGATTTCGGGCTGTGCCCCCTGACGGTGCTGGCACTGGCGCTGCACGAGCATGCCCGCGGCCGGTCCTACGCGGGCTTGGGCTTTCTCGGCGACATCAGCTATTCGACCTATCTCATTCACTTCCCGTTGCAGCTTTGCATGGCGCTGATCGCGGCACGGCTGGCGCTGACGCCGCAATTCTTCATGCAGGGTTGGGTGATGATCGCGTTCTACGCCGTCCTGATCGGGCTGGGCGCGGCGAGCTATTATCTCTTCGAACGGCCGGTGCAGGACATGTTGCGCAGGTCCGGTCCGAAAATCGCGATGCCATCTACGAAGTAGCGCGCTTGCGGATTCGCAAATGTGCCGTCGCGGTGGCGACCAGCGTGCCGTCCATGGCCCGCAATTCGCCGCGCGAGACGGCGTCGCGTTCGTCGCGGGAGAGCAACCACGCCTTGGCACGAAGCTCGCCCAGCGGGGTCGGCCGCAGGAATTCCGTTTCGAGCTTCGCCGTCAGGGCAACATACTTCTCCTGCAGTTGCGCCAGAAGCGGCGTCATCGTCGCCGAATCCAGCATCGCCGAAACCAGGCCGCCCTGGACCGTGCCGTGCCGGTTGGCGAACTCCGGCCGCGCGAAGAAGCGCAAATGCGCCGTGCCGTCCTCATCGATGCGCAATATCTCGCGTCCCAGCAGCAGCGCCGCGGGCGGAAGCTGCGTCAGGTGGCCGTTCGTCACTTGCCTTGCAGCAGTTCGACCAGCGTCGTGCCGAGCGCGGCCGGGTTCAGCGAGACGCGGATGCCGGCGGACTTCATCGCCTCGATCTTGCTGTTCGCGTCGCCCTTGCCGCCCGAGATGATGGCGCCGGCATGGCCCATGCGGCGGCCCGGCGGGGCGGTGACGCCGGCGATGAAGCCGACCATCGGCTTCTTGGTCTTGTTGTGCTTGATGAAGTCGGCGGCGTCTTCCTCGGCGCTGCCGCCGATCTCGCCGATCATGATGATGCTCTCGGTTTCGGGATCGGCCAGGAACATCTCCAGCACCTCGATGTGCTCGGTGCCCTTCACCGGATCGCCGCCGATGCCGACGCAGGAGGATTGGCCGAGGCCCACCGCGGTGGTCTGGGCCACCGCCTCATAGGTCAGCGTGCCGGAGCGCGACACGATGCCGACCTTGCCGCGGCGATGGATGTGGCCCGGCATGATGCCGATCTTGCATTCGTCCGGCGTGATCACGCCGGGGCAGTTGGGGCCGATGAGGCGGGTCTTGGAGCCTTGCAGGGCGCGCTTGACCTTGACCATGTCGAGCACCGGGATGCCCTCGGTGATGCAGACCGCGAGCGCGATCTCCGCGTCGATGGCTTCCAGGATGGCGTCGGCGGCGAAGGGCGGGGGGACGTAGATCGCGGTCGCCGTGGCGCCAGTCTGCTCGACTGCCTCGCGCACCGTGTCGAACACCGGCAGGCCGAGATGCGTGGAGCCGCCTTTGCCGGGCGAGGTGCCGCCGACCATCTTGGTGCCGTAGGCGATGGCCTGTTCCGAATGGAACGTGCCCTGGTTGCCGGTGAAGCCCTGGCAAATCACGCGTGTGTTCTTGTCGACGAGGATGGACATGGGATTTTTCCGTTTATTTGAAGACGAGATGAGCGATTTGGTTTTCATAGCCGTAGTAGATCATCCCCACCGACGTGATGTCGAAGGCCGCATGCGCGAACATCGGCACCCAGAGCTTGCGCCCGGTGGCGAGATAGAGGCTGCCAAACGTCAATCCGGTGACGACGGCCTGGGCCATGCCGAACGGGCCCAGCTGCCAATGGGCTGCGGCGAAGAGCGCGGTCGTGAAGACGAGGATAAAGAGCGTGGCGACGGTGGTTGTGCCGAGCAGCTTGCCGAGGCGCTCGAACAGATAGCCGCGGAACACCAGCTCCTCGGCGAAGCCGCCGCCATAGATGGAATAAGCCGCCAGGCCGATCGCAGCGGTTGGGCGCAGGCCCATGTCGTGCAGGACATTGTGATTGACCGCCTGCGCGCCGATATAGGGCAGGATGAGGGCCTTCAGCAGGAATTTAAGGCCGATACCTATGGCAATGCCGACAACGGCGCCGCCGACCCAGCTTTGCGGGCGCGCCAGCCCGATGTCGCGCCAGGGCGTTTTCGACAACCAGGCCCAGAGCAGAATGAGCGCCGCCGCGATCGGCATGAGCACCAGCGCGCCTGCGAGGACGACAAGGAACGCGACGGTTCCGGCCAGGCCAAGTCCGCGCAAGGAGTCGCGAAACTCAGCCGGCGGCGTCTCAGGCTGGGTTGCGGCGGCGGTCATCGGCCTGGTGGATTTTCATGCGCGAGCCGAAGCTCGAGAAGCAGCTTTGCGGCCAGAGCGACGGCTGCCGGAGGAGCGGCAGCCGGACGCGCCGCGGTAATGGTCCAGCTGAAGCCGCTGGCATCGCCCATCATGCCTGCCAGCTGGCACGGATTGGCTTCGTCTTCATTTCCGGACGCCGGCGCCGCCGGCGCGTGGCTTTTCTTCCAGTCGTCACAGTTTTTTTGCTGACGATCGGCGTATTTTTGCATCGCCGCCCGCTGTGCCGCGGCCGAATCCTCGGCAATAGGCTTGGCACAGAGCTTGTCGACCAGAAAATCGACGGCCTGGTTCAGGTCGGGAATGGCGGCCGAGACTTTGATCGCATTGCCGCGGATGCATTGTTCGATCGGCGCCGCCAGCGCTGCGTCATCGGCGTGCGCCGATGAGGAGATGGCGAAGCTGCAGAGCAAAAGCGCGGCCGCCGCGGCGAGTCTCACTGCTTTTTTTCCTTCACTGCTTTCACGATCTTCTGCGCGGCGTCGGCGAGGTCGCTGGCGGAGAGGATCGGCAGGCCGCTGTCGGCAAGGATCTTCTTGCCGAGCTCGACATTGGTGCCTTCCAGGCGCACCACCAGCGGCACGGACAGCGAAATCTCCTTCGCGGCGGCGATGATGCCTTCCGCGATGATGTCGCATTTCATGATGCCGCCGAAGATGTTGACCAGGATGCCCTTCACGTTCGGGTCCGAGACGATGATCTTGAACGCCTGCGTGACCTTTTCCTTGGTGGCGCCGCCGCCGACGTCGAGGAAGTTGGCGGGCTCGCTGCCATAGAGCTTGATGATGTCCATGGTCGCCATGGCCAGGCCCGCGCCGTTGACCATGCAACCGATCTCGCCGTCGAGCTTGATGTAGGAGAGGTCGTATTTGCTGGCTTCGACTTCCGCCGGGTCTTCCTCGTCGAGGTCGCGCAGCGCCTGGATGTCCTTGTGGCGGTAGAGCGCGTTGTCGTCGAAATTGATCTTGGCGTCGAGGCAGATGACGTGCCCGTCCTTGGTCACGACCAGGGGATTGATCTCGAGCAGGCTCATGTCCTTGGCGATCACCGCGTCGTAGAGCGACTTGATGACGGCGCCGAGCTGCTTGACCTGGTCGCCCTTAAGCTTCAGGGCGCTGGCGATGTCGAGCCCGACATAGGGCGAATAGCCGACGGCGGGTTCGATCTGGAAGGTCTTGATCTTCTCCGGCGTCTTGTGCGCGACTTCCTCGATGTCCATGCCGCCCTCGGTCGAGGCGATGAAGGCGATGCGCGAGGTGGCGCGGTCGACCAGCGCGGAGAGGTACAGCTCGCGCTCGATCGCCGAGCCGTCCTCGATGTAGAGACGCTTGACCAGGCGCCCCGCCGGGCCGGTCTGGTGTGTCACCAGCGTCATGCCGAGCATGCGCGTGGCTTCCTTCTCCACGTCCGCGATGGATTTGACGACCTTGACGCCGCCGCCCTTGCCACGGCCGCCGGCGTGGATCTGCGCCTTGACCACCCAGACGGGTCCGCCCAGTTCCTTGGCGGCGGCGACGGCTTCGGCCACCGTGAAGGCGGCCTTGCCGCGCGGCACGGGAGTGCCGAAGCCGCGGAGAACCTCCTTGGCCTGATATTCGTGAATGTTCATGGACGACCTGTGGCTGGAAATGGCGGAATGCGCGGCACAATAGCAGCGGGTCCTCGCCGCGCAAGCGCGGGATTTAGCCCGCGGCAGCCTGTGTTTTTACAGCGATAGGGCCGTTCGCGCGGGCCGCGAAGCGCAGCGCGGAATCGGCGAACCAGACGGCCAGGGCCGCGACCGCGAATCCCGCCAGAACGTCCACGACGTGATGACCGCCCTGGATCGGTGTCGCGACGAGGACGACGGCGTTGATGCCGAGCGCGAGCCAGCGGATGACGGCAAGCCTGCGCGCATACCACACGACCAGCAGCGCCAGCACGGCGTGATAAGACGGAAAGCCGATCAGGCCCTGTGCCGAACTGGGCGCGATGCGGCCCGGTCCGGCCGCCAGCAGATGGATCAATTGCCGGGCGTAGGAGCCATCCAGGGCCAGCGCCAGATGGCGCGAAACATTCGCCGGCAAGTCATAGACGCTGAAGGCGCCGAAGGACGGCGCAAGGGTCCACACGCCGATGGCGATGGCGGCGCCGGCCGCAACCGAGAGGCATAGCGCATAGATCTGCTCCGGCTTGCCCCGGAAACCGAGTGCCACGGTCAGCAGCGCAAGCTGTGGCAGGACCGAGATATAGACCAGCTGTAGCATCATGTTGGTCAGCGGATAGTGCGCGACGAACGCCATCAGCGCCGGCCAGTCGACGCCCAGCGCGCGGTCGATGGCGGCCAGCGGCGCGTCGATGCGGTGTCCCGCGACGGTGAGGAGCAGGTAGTTGAGCACGCTGAAGCTCGCCGACATGCCGATCAGGAAGCTGGTGCCGAACAGCATCGCGGCCAGCCGCTCGTCGCGGCGCACGCGGTCGTAGAACAGGCCGCCGGCCGCCAGCGCCATCGTGAGAAGCGCGAGCAGGCCATAGGCCGTCGCGTCGATGTCGAAGTGCCCGGCGCGCGCCCAGACGACATCCGTCGCCGCGATGACCGCGACGATGGCGAACAGGATCGCTTGCAGGCGTGCCGTCACGAAAAAGACCATGCGCGAGGGTTCCCGCGCATGGTCCGTTGTTTGGCTTAAGGAAGCCTGAAAAGTTTGCTCCTCACCCGTGAGGGTGAGGAGCGGGTCAAATCCTCGCGTTGGAGGGACGCCGACCGATTGGGTTGCCCTAGTTGCCCGAGGGGTCGCCCACGCCGCCGTCCAAAGTCATGCCGCCGACTTCCGCCTCGGTCGCCGTGTCGGCGGTGTGCGTCTCGGTCACGCAGACCTGGGCGCGGTAGGAGAAGAAGAAGTCGCCTGTGCCCCAGCGGCGCAGATTGGTGCGCTCGGTGCAGTCCGGAACCGGGACGGCCGGGGCGCATTTGACCATGCCGTCCTTGAAGTGGCGCAGCGCCTCGTGGTCGGCGCAGATCAGGACTTGGCCGTGCTCATAGGTGCCGGCCATGCCCTGGTCGGATTGCAGCACGTCGCCGATCACGATCTTCAGATGCGAGCCGGGGATGCAGCGCGCGATTTCGCCTTCGTAGCCCGAGTCGATCCAGGTGTCGCCGATCATGTGCGACGCGTCGAACTCGCGGCCTTCGTAGGAGACGCAGACGGCATGGATCGATTTGACGACGCTGGCCCACTGCATGTGGCAGGTGCCGCCGGCATGCGCCGCCGCGATCGCGATGGCGCCGCCGCCGCCGTGGTTGTTGTAATTGATGATCTGATAGCTGCCGCTATAGACGATGGTCTGCGCCGCCGCGCCGGCCTGCGCCGCCGCGCCCGCGGTGGCAAAAGCGGAAGCCTCGGCCGACGCGAAGGCGCTCACCTTGTTGATCACGATGTTCTTGTTGATGACCACGTTCTTGTTGATGTTGATGTTCTTATTGATGTTGATGTTCTTGTTGATCACCACCGGCTTGAAGATGTTGATGTTCTTGTTGATGTTGATGTTCTTGAAGCTCGGCGGCGGGGGCTGGTTGTGCCCGCCCATGTTGGGGCAGCCGGGCGCCGAGGTGTGGCCGCCGCCATAGCCGCCGCCGCCCATATTGCCGGCGAGGGCCGGGGACAGCGGCGCGAGCGTCAGGGCGGCGCCGGCAAGCGCTGCGATGAGGCTGTTGGCCCGGCGCTGGGTATGGGGGCGCGACATGTTTTGCTCCTTCGATACGACTGGCTTATGCATCTCAAGGTTCCCGGATGCGCCGGTTCCTTGGACAAAGCCTTAATGACGAAGCCCTCAGCTTCACGAAATATGCCAGCCGCCTGGCGGGGCGTGGCCGGTCTTGCGCCCCGATTTGGCACAGGCGGCGGCGGGGCGTGGGCAGGGGCGGGACCATGATCCCGATCTCGGACGACAATCCGGCGCGGCTGACGCCCTTTGTGACGATTGCCTTGATCGTGCTGTGCGCCCTGGTGTTCGCCTGGGAGCTGTCGCTGGGCGGCGACCTCATGGACCGGGCGCTGACGGTCCTGGGCTTCACGCCCAATGCCTTTGCCCATCCCGAAGGGGCGCAGATATCGGCGCCGATCATCCCGGTTTGGGCCACGATTCTCACCTCGATGTTCCTGCATGCCGGCTTCCTGCATATCGCAGGCAACATGCTGTATCTGTGGATTTTCGGGAACAACATCGAGGACGCGATGGGGCATGCGAAGTTTACCCTGTTCTATCTGGTGTGCGGCGTCGCCGCGGCGCTGACCATGCTGGCGATGGACCCGTCGTCGCGCACGCCGATCGTCGGCGCCTCGGGCGCGATCTCCGGCGTGCTCGCGGCCTATATGCTTCTGTATCCGCGGGCGCGGGTGCATGTCGTGGTGCCGCTGATCTTCTATGCTTTCTGGGTCCGCGCGGTGTGGGTGGTGGGCATCTGGTTCGCGCTGCAGCTCGTCACCGCCGTCATGACGCCGCCGTCCGAACCCGGCACGGCCTGGTGGGCGCATGTCGGCGGCTTTGCGGCGGGGCTTGTCCTCACGCCACTCCTGAAATCGCGCTTCGTGCCCTATTTCGGGCCGATCGATCCGCGCGGGCCGTGGGCCAACGGCTAAGGTTTGCCGCGGTGGCCTGCCACCCGAAGCCGCGCGAACCTTTAGCCGGCCTCCCTACGCTCCTGCGGAGCTTCGGGAGGCACCCTCCGCCGCTGCGCGGCGTAGGGTGGCACGGCTTTCGCTCTCCTCCTCGTCCAACAGCCAACCGGCGTTCCGAAACGGGAAACGCCAGAGCGAACGGGACGATTGGGGTCATGAAACACAAGAACAGCCATCTGCTGGTCGGTTATTGGAGCAGACTGCGCCGCGGCCGTGCCGTTCCCGATCAGACCGATATCGATCCGCGCGCCATCAAGCGCATGCTGTCTTCCGTTTTCATCCTCGACGTCGAGAACCCGTCGCGTCCGATCTACCGCCTCGCCGGCACCGGCCTGTGCGAGCGCTTCGGCTTCGAGCTCAAGGGCACCGGCTTCCTCGCCCATTGGGAAGCCCAGTCCAGCATGGCGCTGGCCTCGCTGCTGCGCCAGGCGCTGACGCTGCGCCAGCCGGTGTGCCTGTCGTCGATCGGCGCCACCGCCGATTGCGGCATGGTCGAGCTCGAGACCATTCTGTGCCCCGTCAGCTTCAACGGCGAAGAGCCGACCCGCTTCATCGGCATGATCCAGGTTCTCAGCGACCAGACTTTGCTCGCCGGCAAGCCGATCGCTTTCCAGCGTCTGGCCGCGTCCCAGCTCATCCGCGAGGACGATCCGCTGCCGTCCTACGACAACCTGCCGCCGCCGCCCCCGCCGCCGACCGCCATCACCTCGCTGCGCAACCATCCGCGCGCGCCGCATCTGCGCCTTGTGGTGTCGCAGTCGCGCCCGGCCGCCTCGACGGTGCATTTCGCCGACGAAGCGGCGCGCGATCTTTTGAAAGGCCTGGGAAAAGTTTCGCTGCGGCCCGTGCCGGCTTAGAGCGCAATCGGGTGAAGCGTACTTCAGCTTCACCCGTAAATTGCGCGCCAATCAAAGAATCTAGAGCATGATCTGATTCGACCAAATGCGATCATGCTCTAGTTTATCGCCGCGGCGATGGCTTCAAGGGCCGCGGGTCTCAGCGTCATCCCCATATGGTCGATGCCCGGCAGGACCGTCACGGCCAGGTCGGGTCTGACCGGTTTGAGCAATGGCGCGTATTGTTCGGCGCGGAAGATCTCGTCCTGCGCGCCGACGAAAAGGCTCATCGGACCGCGAAAGCGCTTCAGGTCGGCCTGGTAATCGTCGCTCGGTCCGAAATTGCGCCACAGCCGATAGGAATAGAACGCCGTCTGCTTGCTGGTGGCGAGGCGGGCCGGATCGACGGCCATCGCCAGCACCGGCAAGCCGTTGAATGCCGTGATGCCGATCCGCGATAGCAGCGACAGGGCGATGATCCTTGGGATCGAAACCGAGACCCAGCCTCCGGCGCCCGGACGCGAGGTCGGCGCGTTGTAGGCCAATTGCGGCGAGACCAGAATGACGCGGTCGAACAATCCGCCGTTCGGCCCGCCGGCGAAGCGCAACACGAAGCCGCCGCCGGACGAGAAGCCGAGCAGCGTCCGCGTTTGTCCAGCGGCGCGCGGCCCCAGCGTCTTGATGAAATCCACCAAATCGTCGTCGAGTTGGCCGACATAGTCGATGTCGCCGCTGCGCCCCGTTTCATCGTGGCCGCGCATGGCGACGGCATAGACCGTCGCGCCCCCGGCATGGATCGCGCGCGCCAGGGGATGCACGCTCGCCGTGGTGCCGGACGAGCCGTGCACCACGACCACGATCCGCAACGGATCGCCCGGATAGGCGCGATAGACGAGGTCCGTGCCGTCGCGGGCGGCGAAGTGCCGCTTGCCGGGCATGCCGCCGTAATCGACGCCGTCGAAGCTGCGCGAGACGCTGGCCATGGCCGCCGGCGGCTTCGGTGCGGTGAGCGCGATGACGGCGGCGCACGCCACGCCCGCGAACAGGATCAGGATTGCGAGGATCGTCAGCGCCGCGCGCATCTTTAGGCCGCAGCCAGCGTCAGGCGCTTGCGGATGATGCCGCGCACATGCAGCCGGATCGTCAGATATTGCAGGCCGAACAGAACCCAGGGCGCCGCCGGCGAGGCCACGCCCAGGAACCAGGCCCATGCCACGGGGCCCCAGACCAGTCCGATGTAGAGGTTGGCGGCGGCGAGGCCGGCCATCAGCACCGGCCACATGGCGCTGTAGAAGGTCAGTTCCCGCTCCGACAAGGTTTCGGTCACGATCTCGGGCAGATAGCGGCTCATCCAGTTGGGTTTGAGCATCACGGCACCGACGGCCAGATGGCCGATGGTGAACTTGATCATCACGAAGCGCGGATCCTGGAAATAGAGCGTCAGCGTTCCGAATATCAGAACCAGCGCCAGGCTCATCCACTGCATCGCGGCGATATCTTTGCCGCGCAATTTCTGGATCAGGACCTGCGCGATACCAACCGCCATGCCGATGCCGGTTGCGAGATAAATGTTGCCCGTCACCGCGATCAGGATCGCAAAGACGATCGTCGAGGCGAGATCGGCGAGCAGCGGCTTCAGGGCTTCGGTCAGATTGCGCATGGTGTGTCTTCCTAGGAGTTGTCGAGAATGGAGCGCAGATAGGCGACGTGATCGGCGAAGGCCTTGCGGCCCGCCGCGGTCGCCTTGATGCGGGTCTGCGGCCGCTTGCCTTCGAAGCGCTTTTCTTGGGCGACGTAGCCGGCCGTGGTCAGGGTTTCGAGATGGGCGCCCAGATTGCCGTCGGTCGCGCCGACCAGCGCCCTCAGCCGCGTGAATTCGATCCAATCGTTGCGGCTGGCGGCGTTGAGCGCCGCCATGATCTTCAGGCGCACCGATTGGTGGATGATTTCGTCGGACCCGGCCATCTCAGCGCCTCAGCCACAGACCGCCGGCGATCATCGATCCGCCGGTCGCGGCCGCCATCCACAAAAGCAGGTACGCGCCTGCGATGAAGTAGCCGGCGAGCGAGACGGCGAAGATCGCCAGCGCCGCCAGGGCCATGGCGCGGCCGACCCACAATCCGATCAGAAAGAGGAAAAAGCTGAGCAGTGTCGGCCAGAAGGTGACCTGCTCGCGCCATCCCATATGCGTCAGCGTGATCCAGATCCCGCCGAACACCACGATGGCGATGACGCTTATCGCGGCACGCACGAACGCGAAGTTGTTTTTCGCTTCCGACCGCCGGCGATGGAACGCAACGATGGTAACGGTGCCGATCAGGCCGACGGTTTCCAGGGCGTACCAGAGCAGGTTCGACTGGGCGCGGATGAAATAATTGCAGGTGAAGCCCAGGCCCCAGATCACGCCCCATAGAAACAAATAGTCGCTGACGCGCGAATAGATGAGGAGCTGGCGGACGCGGCTTTCGATGCCGTCGACATCGTTCAAGAGCGCGCTGGCTTCGTCGCGTTCGATCGTCATGCTCGCCTCCACCGAGAACTCTGTGTTACAGAGTTATAAGCTCTGTGTTGCAGAGTTCAAGGGGGGTGCTTGCGATTTGGTGGCGCGCCCGCACGAATGCGGGCGGGGGCTGGAGTTCTACGGCTGCGGCTGCGTCGTCGGCGAGGTCGCCTGTTGCGCCGCTGCCGACGGATCCTGGGTCACCGGGTGATCGATCGGATCGTTGTGCAGGATGGTGCGGTTGAGCTGCGCGCCGGTCTCCTGGCCCTGCAGATACGGGACTTCGTATTTCTCGACCTTGGCGCGGTAGTCCTCGAAATCGGCTTCGTCGTTCGGCAGGCGCTTGTCGCAGCGGTCGGCCGGCAGGTGCTGGGTCTCCTGGCACCACAGGTCGAAATTGATCGTCTGCACGTCGTAGCGCTGGCCCTGCCCCGCAGCGGCGACGGACAGCGCCGTGATCGACACGGCCAGGATCAGGGCTCGCTTCATGGTGCTCATCCTTCGACCTTACGCCTGCTGAGAACGCAGCGGAAGCGCGCCGAGTTTCACGCGAGCCAGGATCGCGACAAACTGTGACGCTTTTGCCGGGCCGGCGCGAAGAAAGGCCTATTCCGCGGCGACGGCGCGGTCTTCGGCGACCTTCACGGTCTCGGGTGCCAGGGCGGGACGGCCCAGGATCATATCGGCGGCCTTCTCGGCGATCATGATGGTCGGCGCGTTGGTGTTGCCGCTGACCAGGGTCGGCATGACCGAAGCGTCGACGACGCGCAGGCCTTCGAGGCCGTAGACCTTGAGCGTGGCGTCCACCACGCTTTCGCTATCCTTGCCCATCTTGGCGCTGCCCACGGGGTGATAGATCGTCTCCGCCGTCCTGCGCACCCAGGCGTCGATCTGGTCGTCGGTGCGGACATGCGCGCCGGGCATGAGTTCGGGCCCGCGATAGGGATCGAAGGATGTCTGGGCGAAGATATCGCGCGCCATCTTGGTGCCCTCGCGAAGGGCGCGGCGGTCTTCCTCGGCTTCCAGATAGTTGGGCTGGATGATCGGCGCCGCCAACGGATCGGTGGAGCGGATCGAGATGTAGCCGCGGCTCTGCGGCCGCAGCTGGCAGACATGGCTCATAAAGCCGTGGCGGTCGGATTTCTTGCGCGCGTGATCGCTCATCAGCGCGGCGATGAAGTGGAATTGCAGGTCGGGGTTTTCCAGGTCCGGCCGGCTCTTCAGGAAGGCGCCGCTCTCCAGGCCCTGGCCGGTCGCCAGGCCCTTCTTGAACAGCATGTAGCTGAGCCCGGTCTTCAGCGCGTTCAGCGGATTGGATTGGCTGTGCAGCGTGATCGGCTGGCTGCTCTCATACTGGATCGAGGCGTCGAGGTGATCCTGGAGGTTCTTGCCGACGCCCTTGAGGTCGGCGACCACCGGGATGTCGAAGCGCTTCAGCAATGCCGGATCGCCGATGCCGGACAGCAGAAGCGTCTGCGGCGAGTTCACCGCGCCGCCGGACAGCAGGCATTCGCGCGTCACGGTGACCCGCACCGGCTGTTTGTTCTGGATGAACTCGACGCCGTTGACGCGGGTGCCGTCGAACAGGATGCGGCTGACATGGGCGTGGGATTCGATCGTCAGGTTCTTGCGCTCGAGAATCGGCGTGAGATACCCCTTGGCCGCGCTCCAGCGGGCGCCCTCGTGGATGGTGAGCTGGTAGGGGCCCATGCCCTCCTGCTGGTAGCCGTTGAAATCCGGGGTCTGCTTGAAGCCGGCCTCGACGCCGGCCTGGGTGAAGGCGCGGAACAGAGGATTGGCCGAGCGGCCGTTGGAGACCCGCAAGGGGCCTTCGCCGCCGTGGAAATCGTCGCCGCCGTTCTCGTTGTTCTCGGCGCGCTTGAAATAGGGCAGCACGTCGGCGAAGGACCAGCCTTCCAGGCCGAGCTGGCGCCAGCCGTCATAGTCGCGGGCATGGCCGCGGATATAGATCATGCCGTTGATCGAGGACGAGCCGCCCCAGCCGCGGCCGCGCGGCCAGTACAGGCTGCGGCCGTTGAGGTGCTGCTGGCCTTCAGTGTTGTAGTACCAGTTGTGCGGATTGGGCTTGTTGATGAGGCCCGCGATGCCGGCCGGCATGTGGATCATCATCGACTTGTCGCGGCCGCCGGCCTCGATCAGGAGGACTTCGACGTTCGGGTCGGCCGACAGGCGGTTGGCGAGCACGCAGCCCGCGCTGCCCGCACCGATGATGACGTAGTCATAGGCTTTCATGTCGTGACCCACAGCGTTACCCGAGGCCGACCATAGCCAAAGATGACGCCGGTGTCGCGTTCGACGGCGCGCGCGTTGACGTCACGGCATCAGCGTCACGACGGCGCGGCGGTTCTTGGACTCCCGGACGCCGTCGGCGGTCGGCACGGCCAGGTCGCTCTCGCCGACGCCCGAGACCTGGATGGCCTCGCGCCGTGCGCCCATGTCGACCAGCGTCTCGGTCACGACATTGGCGCGCTTGACCGACAGCGACTGGTTATAGGCCGCCGAGCCCGAGGTGTCGGTGTGGCCGATCACGGTGATGCGCGACTGGCCGCCGGCGCGCGCCGTGGCGATGGCCTGCTGCAGCACGGTGAGCTGCGCGCCGGTCAGGGTCCAGGAATCGAAGTCGAAATAGACGGTGTAGTCCTGCGACGGCGCGGCCGCGGCCGGCGGCGGGGGCGTGAAGGCGGGGCGGTGGATGTCGCGCTCCAGCTTGTCGATCGAGGTGCCGAACGAGGCGCGGCATTGCGAGGCCGCGGCCTGCTGCGAGTCGACCGTGCTGTTCAGCATCCAGCAATCGTAGTCGGTCTGGGCCCGAGCGGCGTCGTAGGCGAAGCGGTCCTTGCCCTCGGCCAGCGCCCGCACCAGGCGCTCGCGGCCTCGCGCCGAATCGTCGTCCTTGCTGGGCTCGGGGTCGGGCTCAGTGCCCTTGGCCGCGATCAGCGCCTTGGTCGCGAAGGCCTCGGCGAGGTCCGAATTGCCGCCGCCGGTGATCTCGTCGAAGATCGACATGCTGCCTTCCGAATCGAAGGTGCCGCCCGACCCGCCGCCGCCGCCGCCGGCGCCCAGGGAATTGGCCAGATAGGCGTAGTTCTTGAACAATTGCTGGGTAAAGGCCGAGCCTGAGGGCGTAGTGGCCGCCAGATCGTCCAGCGAGGAGGTGCTGACGCAGGCCGACAGGGTGAGGCCGGCCGCTGCCAGTGCCGCCGCAGCGGTGAGGCGGTTCCAGAAACGTTGCGCGCGCGCCATGTGTCCCCCAGGACGAAAAGTCTCGACCGGCCGGCCCAAACGGCCGCCGCCACCTATAGCGCGGCGGGTCCGCAAGGTTAAGCCTTTGTGCACCGCCCGGGCGCTTATCCTCACCAAGTTGTGCCGCCGGTAACCTCCTGTTGACCGTCATGGGCGAAACTGCCCGGCGATTTCCCATCCGGAGCAGGCGGGCAATGCACGGCCAGCCATTGTCGAAGAAGATCGAAGACCCCGTGGTGGCGAAGGCGCGCGCGGAGCGCCGGCGCTTTCGCCGCGTCGAGGTCGATCTTCCCGGCCGCCTGTTCAACCCGGCCGACAGCCGCGAGGCGGTGTGCCGGGTGGTCGATTTGTCGCCGGGCGGCGCGTCGCTGGAATCCGAATACAACCCCGAAAGCGGCGCGCATGTCGTGCTCTATATCGACGGCTTCGGCCGCTTCGAGGGCGCGGTGGTGCGGCGCGACGGACGCCCCGGCTTCGGCATGCGCTTCTCCGGCACGGCGCTGAAGCGCGAGAAGACCGCCGAGCAGCTGACGCTCTACATGAACAAGGCACTGGTCGACGACAGCGCGATGCGCGGCCATGACCGCACGCCGACCAAGGGCGCGGCGCAGTTCACCCGCGCCGACGGCACCATCGTCAAATGCGACGTCCTCGACCTGTCGCCGACCGGCGTCTCGCTGAAGACCGCGGTCCGGCCGCAGATCGGCGAGTTCGTGCTGATCGGCCAGCTCGCGGGGCGCGTCGCGCGCCACCACAATGACGGCATCGGCATCCAGTTCGTCGGCCTGACCGAGGACAAGCCGAGCGCCGACTATCTGCACGCGAACATCACGACGACGCGCTGACGCACCTTGGCACCAGCCCGAATTCGGACTATTATCGGTCCGAACGGAAGGTCGCCCATGAAGCTCACAAACCGCGTCAAGCCGATCAGCTATCTCAAGGCGAACGCGCCGGCGGTGCTGGACGACATCGAACAAACCCGCTCGCCGATGATCATCACCGTCAATGGCGAAGCCAAGGCGATCCTGCAGGACATCGCAAGCTATGAGGAAACGCAGGACACGCTGGCGCTCTTGAAGATATTGGCGATGGGGGAAGAGGAATCCCGGGCCGGAAAAGGCATTCCGATGAAGGAAGCGTTCGCGCAAATACGGCGGAATGCCAAACGCAGGCGCTGATCCGTGGCGTTTCGAATCGTTATTTTGCCGTCTGCGTTTCGCGATATTGACGAAATCCATGCCTATATCGCCCGAAACACCGGCCCGCTCACAGCCGATGGCGTGGTTGACGGGATTGAAGCGCTCATTGCGGGCCTCATTACTTCGCCCGAACGGGGAAATATCCCGAAGGAGTTGGCGGCGATGGGGCGAGGCGATTATCGCGAATTGCACTTCAAGCCCTACCGGATTTTCTACCGAGTCCTGATTTCGGTCGTCGAGGTGACAGCGGTGCTGGATGGCCGCCGCGACATGGCCACGCTGTTGCAGCAACGGCTGACGCGCTAGGCACTCTCGGCGATCCCGAGCGAAGCGCGCAGCTTCTTCGACAAGCCCGCCGCGACGATGGCGTGGGCGCGGGTGAGATAGGCCGCGAGCTGCTTGTCGGGGAGGCGGTCCAGCGTGTCGAGCGAGACCCATTTGGCGCGGGCAAGATACCGCGCCGGGGTGATGCCGCGCTTCTTGGTCAGGATCTCGAAGCCCATGTCGTCGGCCTTGAACGAGATGCCGTGGTCCTCGCCCTTCTTCGGCCTGGGGCCGAGGCCGGCGAACATCTTGCCGCCGACCTGGTAGATGTGGTCGTCGCCCCATTTGATCGACAGCTCGGCGCCGGGCAGGGTGAGCAGATGCTTGACGACGTCTGCGTATTTCATGCCTTGGGCTCCGCGATGTGCAGCGCGGCGCGGGCGCGCGCGCGGTGCGGCTCCTTGATATGCCCCGCGACCATGCTCAGCGCCAGTGCGATCACGGCGGCGTCGTCGGTGAAGCCGACCACGGCGAGGAAATCCGGGATGACGTCGAACGGCATGACGAAATAGGCCAGCGCCGCGAACAGCGTGGCCTTCACCTTGGAGGGCGTCGCGGGATCGACGGCGCAGAAATAGGCCGCGGCCGCGTCTTCGGCGAAGGGGATGCGGCCCGCGACTTTCAGGAGCTTCTTCCAGAAGTCGCGGTCGACGACGCGTTCGTCGCGCGGCAGCGGCACGGGGAGTTGCACGGCGGGATTGGGAATATCTGTCGTCATCGCGCTAGTATATCGCCGCCAAAGATGGCGAAAAAAGGGGTGTCATGGAAATCGGCGAACGCATCTTGAGCAACCAGCCTTTTCCCACGCTGATGGGCGTCAAGGTGCTGAGCGCGGACAAGGACAAGGTGCGCGCCGAGCTTGTGGTGCGGCCGGATCTGTGCACCGCCGGGCACATCCTGCATGGCGGCGCGATCATGGCGTTCGCCGATGCGCTGGGCGCCATCGGCGCGGTGCTCAACATGCCGCGCGAGGCCAACACCACGACCATCGAGAGCAAGACCAATTTCATCGGCGCGGCGAAGGAAGGCACGACGGTCACCGGGGAGTCGACGCCGGTGCATGTCGGCAAGCGCACCTCGGTGTGGCAGACGCGGATCACGCGCGCGGACGGCAAGCTCGTCGCCATCGTGACGCAGACGCAGATGATTTTGATGTAAGCACCGAAGAACCCTCGCCCCCGCGAAGCGGGGGAGAGGGCAGGGTGAGGGGGTGGTGCAGAATAGAGTTCGATTTCGACGTTGCGTTGTAGAAACGTTCTGCATTCGCGTTGGGTGATTGATATCGACATCAGTGAGCAACCGGATAGCTCCCTGACACTATGGACCGGATACATCCCTGACAGGTTTTGGGTGGGATTGAGGGTCCGGTTCGCGGCGGCAAGGCCTTGCCGC
>OLLF01000282.1_pt1 | contig 20440 bp, 25 predicted proteins | sample 1604471 | NCBI WGS metagenome assembly OLLF01 (sample SAMEA104055714, study PRJEB20765) | soil metagenome | isolation source: soil
TAGCGGCGCATCCGTCAGCTCCGAATCAGCTGACTGCATATGAATCACGCGATAATCTACTTGGGAATCCTCTAATTGAGGACAGGCCCTAGAAGCGCCACACACCACATTGGGTACATTGTCGGCATGGTAGAGGAGTTGTACTTCGCAACTTGGACGGCCAGTCTGAAGTACCCCCGATTCAGAGGGGTGGCGGCGGCTTTGCGCGCCGACGATCCTCCGCCCCGTAGGGTGGGGGATGGGATGACGGTCAAACAAAAGCGGGAAACCGCAAAAAAAATGCCGGGCGGCGATCTGCTGCGGCGGCTGCAGGGCCTGCTCTACGAATATCACGACATGGGATGCTTCGAGGAAGCGCGGCCGCATATCCTGTGGCTGATGGAGATCGCAGAATCGCATGGCAGCCACGCGGCCTGGCAAACCAGCCAATTTGAGAACGTGGTCTAGGACGTCGCAACGCTGGGCTTGGTCAGCGTCAGCGCGAGCCCAAGAGCGTTCAAAGCCAGGAACACGCCGGTCGAGACGACCATCGTATGTTCGAATGCCACATTGCCCGTTCCGGCCGTCCAAATCTTGTAGTGACTGAAGAACGAGCCGTAGAACATCGCGCAACCGAATCCCCAGCCGGCCGCCATAAGGCGGCCCGAACGGTGCCGCAGGACCAGGACTGAACCGGCCAGCAACAGGGCGAGGGCAATGAAATCGTAGGCGACGAACGGCAAAGGCTCGCTCTGGCGCAGGACGCGCAGAATTTTCAATGGGCCGCCGATGACGGCGAGCACGACTCCCATCCAGGCCGATATCTTTTGCGCCGTCATAGTTGCCCCCTCGGCGCAGGCTGGCACGAGTCGGAGAAGCCGGCAATCGCGCGGTTTCGCGCTCAGAGCGGCAGACGCATGGCGCAGCGGTTGGGCAGGCCGCGGGCTTCCTCGGCGCGCAGGATCTCGCGCAGGCGCGCGTCGAGTCCGCCATCCGAAAGCTCGGTGAAGCCATGGCGCGCGTAGAAGGGCGCGTTCCACGCCACGTGGCGAAAGGTCGTCAGCGTCAGCGCCTTCAGGCCGCGTGTCCGTGCCGCCTCCGCCGCGGCGGCGAGCAGGCGCCGGCCGAGACCGCGCTGCTGGACGTCTTTCGCCACCGCCAGTTCGAGGATGTGCAGCACATCGCCGGCGATCTCGCCGCGCAACGCGCCGACGATCGTACCGTCCGGGCCTTGCGCCACCCAGACCGTATCGGCGGCGATCAGGGGCAGGAACGACTCGGCCGGCGCCAGCGGCTCGTCGGCAACCCAGGCGAGATCGGGCAGCGTGCGAAAGAGCGCGCCGGCCGACAATTCGACGCCGGGCAGCAGCGCCGCGTCGCGCGCCGTCGCGAGGCGTATCGAGATGGGCGGTGCGGAATCCGGCGGCATGGCGCGGTGATAGCGCGGTTGCGCCGGCTTCGCGCGAAAAATTTCCCCAAGACGGGCGGCGGGGCGCGTTCTAACCTTGGCCCGTCGATTGGGGGGGAAATCTTGAGCAGCGCAACACAGCCGATCGCCAGCCGGTACGCGCTGGCCTTCGTCTTCGTAACCATGCTGGTCGACACGATCGGGCTCGGCATCATCATTCCGGTGACGCCGGCGATCATCAAGCAGCTGACGGGACAGGAACTGAGCGGCGCCGCCGGCTGGGGCGGCTGGCTGATGTTCGTCTACGCCTTGATGCAGTTCCTGTGCGCGCCGGCAATCGGCAATCTGAGCGACCGGTTCGGCCGGCGGCCGGTCCTGATCCTGTCGCTGGTGGCGCTGGCCGTCGACTACGCGATCACGGGCCTGGCGCCGACCATCGCCTGGCTGTTCGTCGGCCGGTTCCTGTCCGGCGCGGCGGGCGCGGCCTATCCGACGGTCAACGCCTATATCGCGGACGTCTCGCCGCCGGAAAAGCGCGCCGCCAATTTCGGCCTGACCGGGGCTGCCTTCGGCATCGGCTTCATCCTGGGGCCGGGGCTGGGCGGTTTCATCGGCGATCACTGGGGCGCGCGGGCGCCATTCTTTGCCGCCGCCGCGCTGGCGCTCGCCAACGCGCTGTTCGGATACCTGGTGCTCAAGGAATCGCTGCCGCCCGAGCGCCGCCGCAAATTCGAGATCTGGCGCGCCAATCCCGCCGGTTCGCTGAAGGCCTTGCGCCGCTTTCCGGCGATCCTGGGCCTGATCGGCGTCGGCATCCTGCTGCAGCTGGCGCATGACGCGCTGCCGGCGACCTGGACCTACTACACCATGCTGAAATTCAACTGGGGGCCGGGCGACGTCGCGCTGTCGCTGATGGCGGTCGGGGCGCTGACGGCGGTGTCGTTCGGCGTGCTGCCGCGCCTGATCGTGCCGCGCATCGGCGAGACCAACGCGGTCTATGTCGGACTGTTCTTCTCCACGCTCGGCTATGCCGGCTACGCCTTCGCCGCCTCGCCCTGGATCCTCTACGCCTGGATGGTGGTGTGGTCGCTCGGCGGCATCGGCGGGCCGGCGCTGAATTCCATCATGTCGGCCCAGGTCCCGCCCGACGAGCAGGGCGAACTGATGGGCGCGCGGGCGAGCATGGACAGCATCACCTCCATCGTCGCGCCGATCCTGCTGACCACGCTGTTCAAATATTTCACCAGCGGCCACGCCTTCATCTATTTCGCGGGCGCGTCGTTCCTCGCGGCGGCGCTGTGCGAGTTCGCCGCGCTGGCGCTGTTCGCCTATGCGCGCCCAAACACCGCCGCCGTGTCACCGGCAGAGTAGGAAGGCGCGGAGCGGGAATTCAGTGAACGCTGCTTCGCAGCCGTTCGAGTTCGTCCTTAATTCGGAGCTTTTCTTTTTTGAGCGCGGCGACCCTTACTTCGTCCCAGTCGGGATGGGCCATCTCGTCGTGTATGCGCTCTTCCAGTTTCTTATGTTTTTCGGACAGTTCCTGGATATGCCCTTGTAGTGCCATGCGTGCACCTCACTGTTTAGGCCTCGGAATTAGATCACTGTGAGGGGGTGCTGTCACGCCCCTCTTCCGCCCTTGGCCAACAGTCTGTAAACGGAAGAGCCATGGCCAAGGTTGCGCAAAATCCGAAAAAAGAAAGGCTTGTCCTAGGGATAAGCGGCGCGTCGGGAGTCGCCTATGGCATCCGTCTGCTCGATGCGCTGGCTGAACTTAGAGTTGAGTCGCATCTGGTGATCACCAAGGCGGCCGAAATGACCATCGGCCTGGAGACGAATCTGAAGCCCAAAGCGGTCGCGGCCAAGGCGGATTTCTCCTACGCGCCGGGCGACATCGGCGCGCCGATCGCGTCCGGCACCTTCAAGACCAAAGGCATGATCGTGGCGCCCTGCTCGGTGCGCAGCTGGTCGGAGATCGCCACCGGCGTGACGACGGGGCTTCTCACCCGCGCCGCCGATGTGACCCTGAAAGAGCGCCGGCCGCTGATCCTGATGGTGCGCGAGACGCCGCTGCATGCCGGACACCTGCGCACGCTGGCGCAACTGGCCGAGATGGGCGCCACCATCCTGCCGCCCCTGCCCGCCTTCTACGACGAGCCGCACCGGATTTCGGATTTCGTGGACCAGATCGTCGGCCGCGCGCTGGACCTGCTGGGCTATGATTGGCCGGCGCAGAAGCGCTGGGGCGAGGAAGGCTCCAAGGGCCGGCGCAAGCCGCGCGCCGCGAGAGATTGAGCCCGCGATGAGCAGTGAAGTCACCAGGCCCGACGAAGTCGCGCTCCGGGCCAAGCTCGCGGAACTGACGCAGGAGCACCGCGATCTCGACAACGCCATCGCCGCGCTGAACGATACCGGCGCGCGCGATCAGCTGTCGCTGACGCGGCTGAAGAAACGCAAGCTGCAGCTCAAGGACGAGATCAGCAAGATCAACGACCGCTTGCTGCCGGATATTATCGCTTGATTGTTGCGCCGCGCGGCAATGCCGCCCGTCGCCACGCTGACGCTAGCGACCCCATTGCCGCGCGGCTGATTCAACGCGCCCCGCGCTTGTGCGCGTACATCGCCTCGTCGGCGCGGGCGATGGCGAGGTCGGCGTCGTCGCCGGATTTCAGCTCGAAGGCGCCATAGGCGAAGCTGACAGGAATCGACTTCCCGGCCCAGGCCGTCGGCGCGGCGCGCAGCTTCTCGGCCAGGATGTCGGCCTTGGCGTGCGCCTGGGCCTGGTCGGCATGGCTGAGCAGGACGCCGAATTCGTCGCCGCCGAGGCGGCCGACGCAGTCGCTGTCGCGGACATTGTCGGACAGGACCTGGGCGAAATTCTTCAGCACGGCATCGCCGCCGGCATGGCCGAACGTGTCGTTGACCGCCTTGAAGCCGTTGAGGTCGAAATAGATCAGGCTGGCCGGCGTGCCGTAGCGGCCGGCGAAGGCGATATAGCGCGTCAGCTCGCGCACGAAGGCGCGGCGGCCCAGCACCGGCAGGAGCTGGTCCTGGTCGGCGTTCTTTTCCGCCTCGTCCAGGCGGCTGCGGGTGGCCTGCAATTCGCGGCGCAGATTGTCGACCTCGCCCATCAGGGTGACGATGGCGTCGCGCACGCGGGGGGTGAATTCGCTCTCCGGGATGCCCAGCACGCTGGCGGTGGCGCCGGCCGTCGCCGCGCTCGCGGGGGTGCCGAGGCTCTCCGCCTGGCGCGCATAGGCTGCGGCGCCGGTGGCGCGCGCGCCCCTTGTCGGACCCGTCCGTTCGATCTTCATGATCGCCCCTTCGGCCATTCTGGCGGCAAAAACAATACTAAGATGGCTTTAACAATTCCTTTATGAAACAGAACAACAGGTAAACAGCCGTCAATGAGGGCTTTTCCGGACGGGGCGCGGCCCTATACTGCGGCGCTTCCTGATGGGTGATTTGCCCGCCAACCTGACAAGGGAAGCATGCCCAGCCAAAAGCCCCCCAGCCTTGCCCCCCTTGTCGGCCTGATCATGGGGAGCCAGTCGGACTGGCCCACGCTCAAGCCCGCGTCCGAGATCCTCAAGGCGCTCGGCGTGCCGCATGAGAGCAAGATTGTGTCGGCGCACCGCACGCCCGACCGGATGAGCGCCTATGCCAAGCAGGCGGCGGGACGAGGGCTCAAGGTCATCATCGCCGGGGCCGGCGGCGCGGCGCACCTGCCGGGCATGACGGCGGCGATGACGACGCTGCCCGTGCTGGGCGTGCCGGTGGAGTCCAAGGCCCTGAAGGGCATGGATAGCCTGCTCTCCATCGTGCAGATGCCGGGCGGCGTGCCGGTCGCGACCTTCGCCATCGGCGAGAGCGGCGCCAAAAACGCGGCGCTGCACGCCGCCGCGATCCTGGCGCTGAGCGACAAGGCGCTGGCCAGGCGGCTGGCGGCGTGGCGCGCCAAGCAGACGGAGTCCGTCGCGCAGACCCCGTCCGACAAATGAGCGCCACAAAGGATTTGGCAGCGCCGGTGCCGCCGGGCGGCACGATCGGCATCCTGGGCGGCGGGCAGCTCGGGCGCATGCTGGCGCTGGCGGCGGCGCGGCTGGGGCTGAAGACGCGCGTGTTCTGCGATGATCCGAGCGCGCCGGCTTTCCAAGTCTGCGACGGACATACGGTCGGCAAGTTCGATGATGCCGCGGCGGTGGCGGGATTCGCGCGGGATTGCGACGCCGTCACCTTCGAGTTCGAGAACGTGCCCGCCGCGACGGTGGAGCGCATCGCGCAGACCAAATCCATCAATCCTTGCGCCAAGGCGCTGCAGGTGACGCAGGACCGTGTCGAAGAGAAGGATTTCCTGCGCGACGCCGGGCTCAAGACCGCGCGCTATTTCAGCGTCACGTCGGAGGATTATTTCGAGACGGCGATGCTGATGTGCGGCGCGCCCGCGATCTACAAGACGCGGCGGCTGGGTTATGACGGCAAGGGCCAGGCCAAGATCACGTCCGAAGACGATCTGGCGCGCGCCTTCGCGGCGTTCGGCGGCGCGCCCGGCATCCTGGAAGGCTTCGTCGACTTCGCCTTCGAGGCCTCGGTCATCGCGGCGCGCGGCGCGGACGGTGCGTTCGCGGCCTACGATCCGCCGGAGAACGCGCACGAAAACCACATCCTGCGCCGCTCCACAGTGCCGGGGCGGCTGACGGCGGCGCAATCCGCCGAGGCCAAGGCCATCGCGAAGAAGATCGCCGACGCCCTCGACTATGTCGGCGTGCTGGCGGTGGAGCTGTTCGTGGCCAGGGACGGCACGCTGCTGGTCAACGAGATCGCACCGCGGGTGCACAACTCCGGGCACTGGACGCTGGAAGCCTGCGCCGTCAGCCAGTTCGAGCAGCATATCCGCGCCATCGCGGGCTGGCCGCTGGGCGATCCCGCGCGCCATGCCGACGCGGTGATGGAGAATATCATCGGCGATGAAGCGGCGGACTGGGAAACATATGCGCGCCGGACGGGCGCGCTGCACCTCTACGGCAAGGACAGGGCCCGGCCGGGGCGCAAGATGGGGCATTTCACGACGCTCGGCCCGTTGACGAAATCCTGAGCCGCCCATAGGGTCCGCGTCATGAGCCCGATGTCCAAGCGCACGACGAAGACCACGAAGCCCGGCCGGGCTTCGGAGACCGCGCGCGCGTAACATCAACCGCCTCGCCGATCCGAAGCCCCGCCGCAAGGTTCGGGGCTTTTTTATTGCCTGGAGACGAAGATGAAGAAGAACCCTGCAGTCGCGATCGTCGGCGCCACGGGCGCGGTCGGCGCCGAATTCGTCGGCTGCCTGCTGCAACGCAAATTCCCGGTCGGGACGCTGAAGGCGCTGGCGAGCGCGCGGTCGGCGGGCAAGACGCTCGACTTCGGCGGCAAAGCCATCGTGATCGAGGAATTGACGGAAGCCTCGTTCGCCGGCGTCGATATCGCGCTGTTCTCGGCGGGCGGAAGCATCTCGCGCAAATACGCGCCCTTCGCGGTGAAGGCCGGCGCGGTGGTGGTCGACAACTCGTCGGCCTTCCGTATGGACAAGGACGTGCCGCTGGTGATCCCCGAGATCAACGCAAGGCGCATCGCCGGGCACAAGGGCATCATCGCCAATCCCAATTGCTCGGCGATCACCGCGCTGGTGCCGCTGTGGCCGATCCACCACAAGAACCGCGTCAAGCGGCTGATCATATCCACCTATCAAGCCGCAAGCGGCGCAGGCGCGGCGGCGATGCAGGAACTGGTGGATTCGACGCGCGCCCATCTGGAAGCCCGGCCGTTCACACCGAAGGTCATTCCGCATCCCTATGCCTTCAACGTGTTCAGCCACAACTCGGCCGTCGATCCGGACACCGGCTACAACGACGAAGAGACCAAGGTCATCAAGGAAACGCGCAAGATCTTCGAGGACGAGCGGATCGCGGTCGGCATCACCTGCGTCCGCGTGCCGGTGCTGCGCGCCCACAGCCAGTCCATCACCTTCGAGTGCGAGAGCCCGATCAGCGAGGACGAGGTGCGCGCCATCCTGTCGGACGCGCCGGGGGTCCGCATCGTCGACGACCGGGTGAAGAATTATTTCCCCATGCCGATCGATGCGTCGGGCCAGGGCGACGTGCTGGTGGGCCGCATCCGCAACGATCTGAGCGATCCCAGCGGCCATTCCATCGCGCTGTTCGTGGCGGCGGACCAGCTGCTCAAGGGCGCTGCGCTGAACGCGGTGCAGATCGCGGAGTACCTGCTTTAGCGGCGGGCAAACGCGCCGAGGATATCGGACAGTGGCGGCAGGCGGCCCATGGCCTGTTTGGCTTGCGCCTTGAACTTCTCGAACTGCATGACGTTCTCGATGCGGGCGGTGAGGAAGGCGGCGGTCTCGCCTTCGTCGGGGCTCTGGTCGGTGAACCAGCGCATCAGGGTGGCGGAGTAGACGCCGGCGAGAATGCCGCGCTTGGTGTAGAAGTTGAAATCGGTCGCGGTGTCGCCGACGGCGCGCCACATCGCATCGACCGTGCGATAGACCAGCCTCGCACCCAGCGCGGCATGCGGCGGCAGCGTCAGGAAGGCGGCGGCGCGGCGGGCGGCCTCCTTGTGGGGGCGCACCGCCTCGATCCGCGCCATCACGGCGGCGGCGATGCGGACGCGGATCTTCATCGCCTTCAAATCCAGCGCGGCGAGGTCTTCCTGCATCGCGGCATCGGCGGACTCCGAGAAGGCCTCGACCAGGCTGAGCGGACCGTTCGGGAAGAGCCGCGCCAGGTCCGGCTTGGCGATGCCCGCCTCCTCGCCGGCGCGGGCCAGCAGCTTGTCGGTGAAGCCGTCGAACACGGCGTGCGTCAGCGCGGCCGCCAGCACCTTCGCCTTCAGGGCCGCGTCGTCGGCCGGTTTTTTCCGGGGTGCCATCGTCACTTTCGCAAAGAAAAAGGGCGCCGGCATTATCGGCGCCCTTGTCCCAAAAGTCAGCAGGCTTACGGAACGCGATCCGCCGTCGTGCCCGCGCCCGTGCCAGGCAGGCTGTAGGTCAGCGTGGCGACGCCGGGATGGGGCGTGGTGCTGACGGAAGTCAGGCCGAAGAAATAGCTCGTCGCCCCCGGGCAGACGCCGCCGGCGCCGAAGGTGAAGGTGATCATGCTCCCGGCCTGCGTCGCCGAGGCGATGCCGACACTGCCGAGGCCGCCACTGGTGGTGACCCACACCTGCTTGAGGGCGCCGGGCGGATAGGGCTCAGGCACGACCGGGCCGAAGTTGATCGCAAGCTTGGTGACGCAGTTTACGGCCGTGATGCCGTGCACCGCCGTCAGGTCGACGCGATATTCGTAGGCCATCTTGCCGCCGGCGGGCGCCGGCAGGAGGCCGGGCGTGGTGCGCGATTGCAGGCGGGCCACGCCAGCATCGGCCGGCGGCGTGAAATTGCCGATCGAGTCGGTGACGACGTTGATGCAGTTGGTGGCGAAGACGCAATTGACCGCCGGCGCATTGACGTTGACGACGGTCAGCGGCGCGGCCTGGGCCGAAAGCGGCAGCAGGGCCAGCAGCGCCGCGGCCGAGGGAATGAGCGTTCTGAGACGAAGCATGAAATATCCTCCTTCAGGAATAAGTGCGAACTCTGCGCCTCGCGCCAAAGGCGGACAAGAAAGGACGGCCAGATTAACTTTCTGCACAGAACAGTTTTCCGGCTTTACTTTTGAAATCTACGCCTCGTCCTTGGCCCAATGGCGCGCCTCGGTTTCGAAGATCAGCTTGCCCAGATCGGCCATGCGGCTGGGATAGAGCCGGCCGTCGAGGTGATCGCATTCGTGCTGCACGACGCGGGCGTGAAAGCCCTTGGCGGTGCGCGCGATCGTGCGGCCCTCCAGGTCGAAGCCGCGATAGCGGATGTGGAACGGCCGCTCCACGAAGCCGCGCAGGCCCGGCACCGAGAGGCAGCCCTCCCAGCCGCCTTCGAGGGTGGCGCCGACGATCTCGATCTCGGGGTTGATCAGGACGGTCAAGGGGGCGGTGTGGTCGAAGCGCTCCTCTTCCGACAGGCCGGGGTCGGAACGGCTCTCGGGCGCCTGGAAGACCACGACGCGCAGCGGCACATGGACCTGCGGCGCGGCGAGGCCGGCGCCGTTGGCGTCGATCATGGTCTCGACCATGTCGGAGACGAGGCGCCGGATCTCCGGCGCGCCGGGATGGGCGACGGCTTGGGCCTCTTGGGCGAGGACGGGGTGGCCCATGCGGGCGATCTTGAGAATGGCCATGGCGGTCTACTTCTGGGGGCTGGGGTCAGGGGAAACGCAAGGTTTTGATCATTGTTTGGAGGATTCAGCCTATTCCCCCCTCCCCTTCCTTTTTGTCGCGAGACACGAAAAGGGCGGTGGCGGCGTTTTCCACAAGTAGGAATTCAGTCTTTCGCCGTCAAGTGGTAGACAGGCAAAAACCCTTCTGTTATCACCCGCGCCTCTCAAAAAAGCGCTTGAGGAGCCGAGTTTGCAGATCATCGTTCGCGACAACAATATCGACCAGGCGCTGAAAGCGCTGAAAAAGAAGATGCAGCGCGAAGGCATCTTCCGCGAGATGAAGCTGCGCGGCCATTACGAGAAGCCGAGCGAGAAGCGGGCGCGCGAACGCGCCGAGGCCATCCGCCGCTATCGCAAGCTGCAGCGCAAGCGCCTGCAGCGCGAGGGTTTGCTGCCGAGATAGTCCGCAGGACAGAGATTCGAAAAAGCCGCCGGAGCGATCCGGCGGTTTTTTTGTTTTGTGGCGACCGCCTCTCGCTGTCATGGCCCGCGAATGCGGGCCACCCAGTTGAGACCTTGCGAAGCCATGGCTTTTCCCGTGCAGATTTTTCGACGACAGAATTTGTCGTCACCTGGGTGGCCCGCATTCGCGGGCCATGACAAGTTGATTTGAGCTGTGGGAGCGACAGAGGAAACATGACCGACATCGCCGAGCGGGTGCGGATCGAGGATGTCGCGGTCCTCTCCGACAATTGGTATGTGCTGCGCAAGGTCACGTTCGCCTATCGGCGCAATGACGGACAGTGGCAGCGCCAGGAACGTGAAGCCTATGACCGCGGCAACGGCGCGGCCATCCTGCTCTACAACCTGGCGCAGAAGAGCGTGGTGCTGACGCGGCAATTCCGCATGCCGGCCTATATGAGCGGCTATCGCGAGCTGTTGATCGAGGCGGCGGCCGGGCTGCTCGACGACGCCTCGCCCGAGGACCGCATCCGCGCCGAAGCCGAAGAGGAAACCGGCTATCGCATCCAGGACGTGCGCAAGGTCTATGAGACCTTCATGAGCCCGGGCTCGGTGACCGAGAAGCTGCACCTGTTCGTCGCGGCCTATGACGCCAAAGCCAAGGCCGGCGACGGCGGCGGGGTCGCAGGCGAGGGCGAGGACATCGAGGTGCTGGAGATGCCGTTCGGCGCGGCGCTCGCCATGATGGCGGACGGGCGCATCTGCGACGCCAAGACGATCATCCTGCTGCAATGGGCGCAGGTGAATCTGTTCGCGCCGGCGCGGTGAGCGACAGGAACCGTCCATAGGCCGCCGGCGCCTGCGTGTCCGGCAAAGGGGACGCGCGCGACGGAAGGCGCTTCGACATGCCTTTGCAGTCGATGCCGGTCAAAAAAGCGTGCCGCTGAATATCGTGCAGCGATGGATGGGGCACGACAGATTAGAAACAACAGCCATATATGCGGGAGCAATTGGTGACGAGGAGCGCAATTTGGCAAAGCGCGGCTGGAAATCCCTAGAGGCCATGCTCCCGACTTACAAATCAGTGAGCGCCGACGAGCGATCAGCTTGATATAATAGTGGATGGATGAGATTCGCAAGATTACAGAGAAATACGACACCGCCTTTATAAGAGACGGGCTCGGTTCGCTTGAAGCGATCAACGCGTTTGCACTAACCTTTTTCAAAGACGTGGCCGAGATTTACGACGGTATAACGAGGATTAGGAATGTCGAACGCAATCCGACGGGATTTGCGCTTGGTGATGCTCCGATTCTTGGATTACTTGTTCGTGTGTGGAAGCTTCTGAAGCAAGTCATCGTATACTACGAGCAGAATAACGCGGAGGTAATTAGCATTTTTGAGAGACCTCTAATCGAAGCGGCGGTCATCGCCACATATCTTATGACGAATGATCAAGCAGTCATTGAGGACTATAGAAAGTGTTCCTACAAAGATCGCTTACGCATCCTCCGCGAACTAGAAAATGGTTCAGCGTTCTTTGAGACGAAGGCAGGTAAGCGCCTTCTCAAGGCAATACGCGAGAAGATGGATTTTGAGAAATTGACCGCTAAAGATTTTGATTCACAGAAGAAGAACCGCTGGAAAATTCAGGGAAAGTCCTTCTATGACATCTTTGCCGAAGTTGAGCACGCCGATCTGTATGCGGCGACGTATGGGATGATGTCTGAATCTATTCATGGCTCGTGGAATGAGTCGATGGATTGGTGTCTGACAAGGAATGAGGACGGGACTTTTTCGACTTACCCTTTTTCTCTGCCGGCTGACATCCGTTTCCTCGCACCAACGCTGAGATACACAAACAAGCCGTTCCGCCTGTGGCTTCAGCGCATCGATGCCTATGATGAGAATCTAGGCAATGTGTTGGATTGGGTAGAGCGCGTGAATACCGCGCTGTTTGTGCAATTTGACCAGAAGTATGATGGCTAGGTTCGGATGGCAGCATTTGAATTTGATAGGCATGAAGTTTGGGAGCCTTTCTTTCACGACTGGATGCTTGAGGTCGCGCCTGCCGACGTCATGCAGGCAGCCGCGCAGCCCCAAGAGTATCAAAATGATGCGCGAGACATTTTTATTGATGCCATTGGTAAGGCAGAACTGACTGACTTTCTCGCCGCAAAGTTGGCGGATCACTCGGTTAAAGTTTTTCACGGCACGCGGGTTTCGGATTTGGTGTTGAGCCAAATTAGGCTTGAGGGGCTTAAGCCGCTGGACTTGGCTAGCCGCAAAGCAACTCTAATTTCTGAATTAGGGGCGCATCCGAACTGGGCCGCACAGCGGGATCGCCTCGATGCCATTCTTCACAAGTATGGGCCGGGATGGGAGCGTAGCGGTGCAGGTAAGCGAGAAGATGGCGGCGTACATGTTTGTCTTTCGCGAAATGGACTCCTCAAGAGCAGCAACCACTATCTTACGCTCGGCGCAGAAGTAGATAACCATATCACGCGCGATCTTTTCTCCGATGAGAGCGGCTTTGCTTTACTAGAACGGGCACGCAAGCCTTGGCTCGTCAGTTTTGACTTGGATTTTACGAATGCCGAACTCGCCGCAAATCCGTGCAACTCGTCCTACGAAAGTTTGCCCTTTATTACTGATAAATTCTTTACCGCCTGGGCCTTCCGTCTATCTGAGCCGGAGTGGACGCCCGGCTTGGCGCTAGATTCTACAGCCCTTCGGGTGCACGGCGTCGTAGCCCCACATCGCCTAACAATCGAGGCGATAAGTGATGAGGAATTGCGGCGCTAGACGGCCGGTTTCATTGCGGCTTCAGAGAATGATGTCGTGATTGGAGCTTCGAGCAGTCCGTTCGTGAACAGAACCCAGCAAATTGTTCACCCATTCGGCGCGGCTAGCGGCGCCCCAGCAATCCCGCGATCAGCTTGCCGAGCGACGGCGGGCGCTCGGTCGTCAGCACATGCTTGGCGAAGACCCGGCCGGTCCACCAGATCAGCAGCGCCGTCGTCGTCACCGCGAGCGCCAGCGTGCCCCAGAGCTGCCAGGGCGGCGGGTGCGAAGAGATGCGCAGCATCATGAAGAACGGCGTGTAGATCGGTACCCAGGAGAGCGTCGAGGCCAGCGCGCCGTTGGGGTCGCGGATGATGGCGGAGATCATCAGGTTCGGCAGCATCAGGATCAGCATCGAGGGGCCGAGCAGCGACTGCGCGTCGGCCAGGCTGTTGGCCATGCTGCCGATGGCGAGGAACAGCGAGCCGTAGATCAAGAGGCCGCAGAGGAAGAACACCAAGAGCAGCGGCAGCGTCTGCAGCGAGGCGGTGGCGCGCAGCGAGGCGAAGACCAGCGCCGCGGTATCGTGGCTGGCGATGGACATCAGCACGAACAGGCTAAGCGCCCAGATCAGCAGCGTGGTCAGCGCCACCGCGATGACGCCGATCAGCTTGCCGGTGGTGATCTCACGCGCCGTGGCGCAGGACAGTAGCACCTCGATCATGCGGGTGGATTTTTCCTCCACCACGCCCTGCAGCAGCACACTGGAATTCATCACCGAAATGACGAAGAGGATGATGGCAAGCGCGATGGGGACGACGCTATCGATGGTCGAGGTGCGCCCATTGGTGTGGATGGGGTCGCGCACTTGCAGGACGGCAAGCTGGGTCAGGGCGTCGTTCTCCACCGGCGTCAGCGCGCCCGGGTCGCGCAGGCGCGGCGCATATTTCATGACGAAGTCGAGGCGCAGGGCCTGGGTCAGCGAACCGGCGATGAAATCGCGCAGGCCCCAATTGGTCTCGGCGCTCCAGAATTGCGCGCCGTCCGGCGTGGTGGGGCCATAGCTGGGCGGAATGACGGCCACGGCATCCAGATTGAGCAGGCGCCCCGGCCGGGCCTCGACGTCGCGCGACAGCAGGCGCTTGATGACGTCGCCGCGCTCCGCGTCGGACGCACGCACGAGGTCGTCCGGCGGTGGCTGATAGAGGAAGCGCGGGCCGAAGGACGCAAAACGCGGCGCACCCGGCTTCAGCGTCTGGTCGATGGCAGCGACGGCGGCGGCAAGGCCCTCGCCGTGAAACGTCCGGCGCGCCGCCGCGGAGTCGGGCTTTTCGATCATCGCGGCGATCACGGGCGCCCGGCGCTGCAGCGCAACCATGTCGGCATAGGCCAGGGCATAATGCGACAGGCCGCGCAGATCGCGGTTCTTATTGTCGCGCGCCAGGGCGGCCAGAATGGCTTGCCGATAGGAACCGCCGGAGCGGTCCAGGATGGTGAAGCTGCGCGGGGAATCGGCGGTGTCGCCGCCGCCGGTCCAGCGCGGCACCAGGATCACGATCATGATCCACAGCGGGAACATCAGGATGGAGATCGCAAAGCCGCGCCGCGTGACGTATTTGATGAATTCCTGGCGGGCGACGAGGAAAGCGCGTCTCATTCGGCCTTCTCCACCAGGGAGACGAAGACGTCATGCAGGCTGGGCGGCGCGATGTCGAAATGGCTGAGCGGCACGGCGCGCTCGAAGCAGGCGGCCAGCAGGGCGCGGCCGTCGGCGCCCTCGCGCAGCGCCAGCGTCCAATTGGCCTCGCCGCCGCCGGGCGGCGTGGCACGCAAGACGCCGGGCACCTCGGCCAGAAAGGCGAGATCGGCATCGGCGCCGATGCGGGCGCGGCGCGGGATCAGGCTGCGGGCCTCGTCCAGCGTGCCCTCGAACAATTTCCTGCCTTTCGCCAGCACGATGAGCCGGTCGCACAGGCGCTCGGCGTGCTGCATCGTGTGGGTGGAGAACAGGATCGTCTTGCCCTGCCCCGCCAGCTTGCGGATGAAGGCTTCAAGCTCGGTCTGGTTGACGGGGTCGAGGCCCGAGAACGGCTCGTCGAGGATGACGAATTCGGGATCGTGCGCCACGGCCGCCAGCATCTGGACCTTCTGCGCCATGCCCTTGGAGAGGCCCTCGATGCGCACGCGCGCGAAGGCGCCGAGGCCGAACTCGTCCAGCAGCAGGCGGGCGCGCGTCAGCGCCGTGGCGCGCTTCATGCCCTTGAGCGTGGCGATATAGGCGATGGCGGCGTCGGCGCGCATGCGCTTGTAGAGGCCGCGCTCCTCGGGGAGATAGCCGATGCGGGCACGCACCGCGGCGATGCTCCGGCCGAGGACGCGGATGGTGCCGCTGTCGGGCGGCACGATGCCGAGCATCATGCGCAGCGTGGTGGTCTTGCCGGCGCCGTTGGGGCCGAGAAAGCCCAGGATGGCGCCGCGCGCCAGGGTGAAGCCGAGATCGTCGACCGCCGTGAAATCGCCGAAGCGCTTGGTGACATGAGAGAGTTCGACGACGGAATCGGTCACGCGGAATCCAAATCGGTGGCGCGGGGTAGCTTAGCGATTTGAGATTGAATTGACACATGTACCGTCATGGGCGGGCTTGACCCGCCCATCCATCGCGCCCGCGTCTGCGGGCGCAAGGAGACCTGTCTGCGCGCAGACACCAAGTTGGATGGGCGGGTCAAGCCCGCCCATGACGGATAATAAATTGTTCTGTCCCCGTACCGACGCGGTCGGATCTAAACCTGCGTCACGCGATAAGCGCAGCGGCTGGCGCCGGCGAGGATGTGGGAGAGGCGCTCGACCCGGACGTCCTTGCCGAGGACGCGGTGGAACAGCGCCAGCTCCTCGCGGCACAGCCCGGTGCACAGCCGCGCGGCGGCGCAGATCGGGCAATGGTTCTCGACGAACAGCCAGGCGCCGGTGCCGGGCTCGCGCCGCACCTCGGCCATGTAGCCTTCGGCGCTGCGCAGTTTCGCCAGGGCGTCGAGGCGGGCCTTCAGCGTCTGCGCCTTGCCGGTCTTGGCGCGGTAGGACTTTTCGAGGTCGGCGTTGCGCAGTTTGAGGAGGCGGTCCAGACCCTCCTCCCCGAACGCCTTCTTCATCTGGACGATGAGGTCGGCGGCGAGCGAGGCGTGGCTGTCGGCGAAATGGCCGTCGGCGGCGGCGGTGGCGCGCCACAATTTGACCGGGCGGCCGCGCGGGCGGGCCTGTTCCTCGTAAGCCGCGTCGCCATCGGCCTGCAGCGCATAAAGATGCTGGCGCACCGCCATGGCGGTGATGCCGAGGCTTTGCGCCGCGGAATCGGCGGAGAGCGGGCCGGCGCGCTTGAGCAATTCGCGCACCGCGGCGCGGCCGGTCGTGGGAGCATCCTGCGGTGGGCGGCGGCCGGCCATGCGTTCTTTTCTAAAGACCGGACTTGCGTAAATCAAGGGGCGGGATATTCTAAAGCTGTAGCTTTTTATAAGAGGCAGCCATGTTCACCGGCACGGGCGTCAGCGAGAGCGCGTTGCGCGAAGCGGTGCGCAGGGTCGTGCGGCGCGCGGGCAAGCAGGTGCTGCTGATCGCGGCGGAGGGACGGCTGTTTGCGATCGCCAATCGCTGCCCGCATGAGGGCTATCCGTTGAGCGAGGGCACGCTTCAGGATGGGGGCTGCGTCCTGACCTGCAACTGGCACAATTGGAAATTCGATCTTGCGACCGGCGAAGCGCTGATCGGGCGCGATCCGGTGCGAACCTATGGGCTCCAGGTGCGCGGCGGCGAGATCTTCGTCGACCTCGCCGATCCGCCGGCCGAAGCGCAGCGCGAACGGGCGCTGGCGGGCCTCGCGGCGGCGATGGAAGACAACGATCTCCCGCGCATGGCGCGCGAGGTGGCGCGGCTGGAGCGTGCCGGATTCGACGCAGCCGTGGCGCTGAGCCATGCCATCGGCGCGCGCAACGAGCGATTGGAAAACGGCACGACGCATGCCCATGCCGCGGCGGCGGACTGGCTGGCGCTGGCCGAGCGGGCGCCGTCGGACGCCGCAAGGCTGACGGCGATGATCGAGCCGGTGGCGCACCTGGCGTGGGACACGCTGGGGGCGCGGCACTATCCGTATACGGACGAGACGCGAAGCTGGAACGCCGCGGCGTTCCTGGCCGCCATCGAAAACGAGAACGAGACAGACGCGGCCGCCTTGCTGCGCGGCGCGTTGGCCGAGGGCGGGGCGCGCGCGAGCTTGCGTCAGGCGCTCGGCCGCGCGGCGCTGTCGCATTATGCCGATTTCGGGCACAGCGCGATTTACGCCTTCAAGACCGGTCAGTTGATCGCGCGGCTGGGGCCGGAGGCCGAGTTGCCGGTGCTGCTGGCGCTGGTGCGCTCGCTGGTGGCGGCGACGCGCGAGGACCGGCTGCCGGAATTCCGCTCCTATGCCAAGGCCGTGGCGGCGTGGGACGGCAAGGGCGCGGCGCCGGCGCGGGCGGAGGATTTCCTCGGCCTCTCCATCGACGCGGCGCTGACGCGCGCGCTGGAGTCGTCGGGACGTGAGCCGCGCGAGTTGTACGACGCGCTGCTGGGCGCGGCGGCGTGGAACCTGCTGCGGTTCGATGCGCGGGTCGACGCGGCGACCGGCAACGCCATCGCCGACAATGTCAGCTGGCTCGACTTCACCCATGCCCTGACCTTCGCCAACGCCGCGCGGCACATCTGCACCGAACAGCCCGCGCTGTGGCCGCAGGCCCTGCTGCAGATGGCGCTGTTCGTCGGGCGCAACAAATCCTATGTCCTGGCGCAGCAGGACGTCGAGGCGTGGCGCGTCGGCGATGCGCAAGGCTTCATCGCGGGCGAGATGGACGGGTTGTTCGATCACGGCATCGTCGAGCCGATCATCGCCTGCCATCGCCTCAAAATGCTGTTCGCGCTGGAGGATGAGCTGGCGGCGGCGCCGGACGCGCCCTGGGCGGGCGAGATGGCCGCCGCGATGAACCGCTGGCTGCACACGCCGCAGAAGCGCCATCACGGCCTGCGCCTCGCCGCCCAGGCGCAGGATTTCATCGCGAAGGAGGGCTGACGGATGCACGCCGTGTTGCGCGCCTGCGCGCTGTCGGCCGTCGCGGGCGGGCTTTTGCGCATCGTGGACAGCTTCACCGGCGAGATTCTGCCGGCGCAGACGCTGGCCGTGCTGTATTTCGTCACCGACGTGTTCCTGCTCGCCGGCATCGCGGGCGTGTGGTGGCGGCGTAGGCCGACATTGGGCTGGGCCGCGATGGCCGGTCTGACGCTCTTCGTGTTCGGCATCCTGGCGATACGCGTTTCGGCGCTCGGCATGCTCGGTGCGAGCGGATATCAGCTCGGCGCGGCGGTCGCACTGCTCGGTCTTGCGGCTTACGCCGTCGAGACCTTGCTCCGGCGCGGCGCGGTGCCCTGGGCGCCGGTGCTTTGGTTGATTTCGCTTGTCTTCGGTATCGCGGGCGCAGCGGGGCTTGCGCCGGACGCCATGACGGCCGCGGCCGGCGTCGCGTTCGGCGCGGGCTTTGTCGCAGCGGGTGTCGAGACGTTTACGGGTTGAGGCGATTGCGGCCATACTGCGCGCGATGGCCCACGATCATGCGCACGACCATGCCGGACACGATCACGCCGCACACGGGCACGCCGCCAGCGTGACGGATTCGCGGCGCGTCGCCATCGCCTTCGGCATCATCTTCGTCTTCATGCTGGTCGAGGCGGCGGGCGGCATCGTCTCGGGCTCGCTGGCGCTGATCGCCGACGCGGGCCACATGGTGTCGGACGCCGCGGCGCTGGCCATGAGCTGGCTCGCCATCCATGTCGGCAAGCGGCCGGCGGATCCGGCGCGCTCCTTCGGCTATCGCCGGCTGGAGGTGCTGGCGGCCTTCGTCAATGGCTGTGCGCTGTTCCTGATCGCGGCCTGGATCGCCTTCGAGGCCGTGATGCGGCTGCGCGAGCCCTCGCCGGTGCTGGGCGGGACGATGCTGGCCGTCGCGATCGTGGGGCTGCTGGCCAATTTCGTCGCCTTCCGCGTGCTGCAGGGCGGCAGCAAGGGCGACCTCAACCTGCGCAGCGCCTGGCTGCATGTGCTGGGCGACATGCTGGGCTTCGTCGCCGCGATCGTGGCCGCGCTGGTGATCCTGGCCACGGGCTGGACGCCGATCGATCCCATCCTGTCGGTGCTGGTGGCGGCGCTGATCCTGAAGAGCGCCTGGCAGGTGGTCGGCGCCTCGGCGCATATCCTTTTGGAGGGCACGCCGGTGCACCTGGATGCCGACGCGATCGCGCAGGACCTGGTCGCCAGCGTGCCCGGCGTCGGCGAGGTGCATCACGTGCACATCTGGTCGCTGACCTCGCAGCAGGCGCATGTCACCCTGCACGCGCGCTGCGTGGACAGACACGCGCCGGTCATCGCGGGCATCAATGCGCGGCTGAAGGAGAAATTCGGCATCGCGCACTCGACCATCCAGATCGACGTCGAGGATTGCCCCGACGAAGACTGCGCCGAGCCGGCGCACCACGATCACTAACCCTCAAACAAAAAGGGCCGCGTTTGGGCGCGGCCCTCTCTGCAGGCAGGGGAGCTTAAAGTCTTAGTGGCTGAGCACCAGCTTGTGCTGGTCGGCGAAGGTGACGCCTTCGAGCGTCTCGCCATGCGGCTTGAGGACGGCATAGGTCTCGCCCGAGGCCGAGATCAGCTGATAGCCGGAGCCCGTCTGCGCCCACTTGGTAACGTTGGTGCCGATGGCGCAATCGGACGCCTGGGCGACGGCGCCGTCGGCGGTGATGGTCAGGTCGCAAGGGGCCTTGGAGCCGATCGCGAGCTTGTAGGTGCCGGCCGCCAGCGCGGGCGCCTGGGCATAGGCGGTGCCGAAACCGGACAGGGCGAGAAGGAAGGAGAGGGTCAGGAAGCGGGACTTGTTCATGTGAATAATTCCTTCAGGGTTCAACGTTTAGAAGATTAGTATCAGGTCACCTGATTTCAAGGACAAATTCTTCGCAACTGCAATAATTCGACAGATTGGGAAACCGGCTGTCGGTTTAATATGGCTATTACAATGAGATAGCATGGAAAAATATTTTCGGCGGCGACCGAAAATCAGCAGCTTTCAGCTGGGAAACCTGCGTTGCACAACGAAATTCACCACCGCGATATCAGAAACGACAAATTGTCAGTATCTGGAATGGCTTATTTTGATCCGCCGCGGCTCAGGGGAAACGTTGGCGAGAATCCTGACCGTCCGACGGCGCGGCTTATCGCGAAATCTCGTGTTGCGGCGGCCCGAACAGCCAGCGCGCGAAGGCGGCGGCGAGCAAGGCGGCGGCCAGTTGCACGGCGATGAACAGCGGCGCATCGGCGGGTCGGATACCGGCGAAGGTCGGCGTCAGGGCGCGGGCCAGCGTAACGGCAGGGTTGGCGAAGGACGTCGAGGCGGTGAACCAATAGGCGGCCGTGATGTAGAGGCCGACGGCGCCGGCGACGACGCGATAGCCGCCGGAGCGGCAGCCGAAAATCGTCAGCAGCAGGCCGAAGGTCGCGACG
>OLLF01000130.1_pt1 | contig 20414 bp, 20 predicted proteins | sample 1604471 | NCBI WGS metagenome assembly OLLF01 (sample SAMEA104055714, study PRJEB20765) | soil metagenome | isolation source: soil
GCCACTGGGTGGCCGGGTCAAGCCCGGCCATGGTGAGTGATGGTTGAGCCTCCTCCCAAACGTATTTCCTCGGGAGCATTCATGCGCATTCCCTTTCCCTCCGGCGGCCTGTGGCAGCACGCCGGTTTCCTGCGGCTGTGGGCCGCCCAGACCGTGTCCTCCTTCGGCGCGCGCATCACGCGCGAGGGCCTGGCGCTGGCCTCGGTGCTGACCATCGACGCGCAGCCCTTCCAGCTCGGCATCCTCGCCGCGCTGATCACCGGTCCCAGCATCGTCGTGGGGTTCTTCGCCGGCGGCTTCATCGACCGCTCGGCCAAGCGTTCGATCATGATCTGCGCCGACCTGCTGCGCACCCTCGTGCTGATGACGGTGCCCATCGCGGCCTGGCTGCATCTGCTGCGCATGGAGCAGCTTTACGCCGTCGGCGCCCTGATGGGCGGCATCGGCCTCGTCTTCGACATCGCCGACCACGCCTTCCTGCCGCATCTGATCGCGCGCGAAGATCTGATCGAAGGCAACACCAAGCTCTCGATGACCGAGTCCCTGGCCGAAGTCGGCGGCCCGGCGCTGGCCGGCATTCTCATCCAGACCCTGACCGCGCCCTTCGCCATCGCGGTCAACGCCGCGACCTATCTCGTCTCGGCGCTGTTTCTCGGCACCATCAGGGCGGACGAGTATCCCGCCGAGCGTCCGAAGAAACGCCCGACCCTCATCAGCGACCTGCGCACCGGTTACGACGTCATGCGCGCCAGCCCGCTGCTGCGCCCGCTGTTCGCCATGGCGATCGTCTCGCCGCTGTTCGGCGGCTCGTTCAGCGCGCTTTACGTCATCTATGCGATCAAGGTCCTGCACCTGACGCCGGCGCTGATGGGCATCACGGTCGGCGTCGGCGGCATCGGTTCGCTGCTGGGGACGGCGCTGTCGCCCGTTCTGGTCCGGCGCATCGGCATCGGCCCGACGATCGTGTTCGGTGCCGCGGGCTCGGCCGTCTCGGCGATCTTCGTGCCGCTGGCGGCCGGCCCTCTATGGCTGAAGCTGACCTCGCTGATGATCGCCCAGCTGGCCGGCGATTCGATGGCCGTCGCGGCGCTCATCCCCGCCGCCAGCCTGCGCCAGAGCATCATCCCCCGCGACAAGCTCGGCCGCGCCGCGGCCCTGTTCAGCGTCGCATCGGGCGGCGTCGCGGTCGCAGGCACGCTGATCGGCGGCGCGCTCGGCGGCTGGCTGGGCGTGCGCGCCACGCTCTACATCGCCGCCGCCGGCTTCTTCCTGACGCCGCTGGTGGTGATTTTCTCGCCGCTGCGGCGCCAGAAGGACATCCCGGTACCAGCCCAAAACTAGCGTCTGTTTGATTTGAAATACCCACTCTCATCCGTCATTGCCCGGCTTGTCCGGGCAACCCATTTTCTTTTCTGCAAGAACAAAATGGGTCGCCCGCATAAAGCGGGCGATGACGGATTGGAGTGATTCAATTCAAACCAAAACCGCTCTCCTGCTCAGGACCGGCCCTGAACGTCGTCCACCAGCTTGCGGACCAGGCGGATCAGCGTCTGCCGGTCCGCCGCGCTCCAGCGCGCCAGGACAGGGCCGGCGATCCGCTCGCGCGCCTTGTCTATGGCTCTGGTCATCGCCAGGCCTTTTTTCGTCACGGCGGCTTCGCGCACCCGCCGGTCGGTCTTTCCGCCGCGGCGCGCCACGAGGCCCAGCTCTTCCAGCCGGGCGACCTGACGGCTGACCGTGGTGTGGTCGCGCCCTGAGATATCGGCCAGCTCGACGACGCCGAGCGGCCCGCGCCGTTCGATCCGCACCAGCAGGGGGAACAAGGCCCGGTCGAGCGCGATGCCCGCCTCGGCGATCAGCGCGTCGTCGCGCTGCGGCGCGTTGAAGATGCCGATCAGGTCCATCAGGGCCAGATGCAGCAGGCGCAGGTCGGCGTTCGCGGTCATGCGTGTATTATGCACATGGTTCTTGACGCGGTCCAGCCGGCCTATTATGTGCAAACTACACACATCTGGAGCGGGCCATGACCTCGACCGACGTCCTGATCTGCGGTGCCGGCGCCGCCGGCCTCACCCTTGCCATCGAGCTGGCCCGCCGCGACGTCGGCTTCGTCCTGATCGACAAGGCGCCGGCGCCGTTCGGCGGCTCGCGCGGCAAGGGCATCCAGCCGCGCAGCCAGGAAGTGTTCGAGGACATGGGCGTCCTCGACCGCATGGTGGCCGCCGGCGGCCGCTATCCGCCGCAGCGCGCGCACCAGGACGGCGGTGCCACGGACGAGCCCATGTTCGAGGCGCTGCCGCCCAGTCCGGCCGAGCCCTACCGCACGCCGCTCATGCTGCCGCAGTTCCTGACCGAGGCGATCCTGCGCGAGCGCCTCCTCGAACTCGGCCACGCCCCGCGCTTCGGCCGCGAACTGACCGGCTTCACCCAGGACGAGGCGGGCGTCACCGCCAAGATCGGCAGCGAGACCGTCCGCGCGCGCTATCTCGTCGGCGCCGATGGCGGGCGCAGCTTCGTGCGCCACGCGCTCGGCATCGAATTCCCCGGCAAGACGCTCGGCATCCGCGCCGTGGTCGCCGACCTGGTTTTGGACGGCTTGAGCGACGACGCCTGGCATCGCTGGAACGACGGCGCCCCCGAGCAGCTATCGCTCTGCCCGCTTCGCGGCACCGAGCTCTTTCAGTTGCAGGCGCCCATTCCGCTGGACGGCGACATCGATCTCACGGCGCAAGGTCTCGGCGCCATGATCACGCAGCGCACCGGCCGCGCCGATATCCGCGTCCATGCCGTGACCTGGGCCTCGGCCTACAGCATGAACGCGCGGCTGGCCGACCGCTACGGCATCGGCCGCGTCTATCTCGCCGGCGACGCGGCGCACATCCATCCCCCGACCGGCGGGCAGGGCCTCAACACCAGCGTGCAGGACGCCTACAATCTCGGCTGGAAACTCGCCGCGGCCTTGAACGGCGCGCCGGCCGCGGTGCTGGCAAGCTACGAGGCCGAGCGCCGTCCCGTTGCCGCCGAAGTGTTGGGCCTGTCGACCCGGCTGCTCGATGCCCTCAACCGGCGCGGCGACATGCGCCGTGGCCGCGACACGCACCAGCTCGATCTCGGCTATCCCGACTCGCCGCTGTCTCTGAAAGGCAATCCGTCCCTCGCGCTCCAGTCCGGCGACCGCGCCCCGGACGCGCCGTGCAGCGGCGCCGGCGGCCAGAAAACCCGCCTGTTCAACCTGTTCCAGGGCACGCACTGGACCTTGCTGGGCTGCGGGACGGACCGCGGCGCCTTCCGCCCCCGCCCAGGCCTGCACATCCACAGCACCGGTCCCGGCGGCGACATCGCCGATTGCTGCGGCCATATCCGCCAGGTCTATGCCCCGAACGCCGCCGCCTGGGTCCTGGTCCGCCCGGACGGCTATGTCGCCGCCGCCGTCCCGCCCAGCGACGCGGCCGCCCTGGATATCCTCCTCGAATGCATCGGCCCCCTTGAAGAGTACGTAAGGGGAACCCAAATAGGGTTGACGGGAACGGCGCCTTGACGGGGCCGTATTCTAATCCCGTGGGACTTGTCCGGGCGGCCCAAAAGGGGGTCCGGACCGGGGCTATGAGAGGCACAGATGGACGTCGAGAAATTCACCGAGCGGGCGCGCGGCTTCATGCAATCCGCGCAAGGGCTGGCGCAGCGCTCCAACCACCAATACTTCACGCCCGAGCACCTTCTGAAGGTGCTGATCGACGACGAGGAGGGCCTCGCCGCCCGGCTCATAACCGCCGCCGGCGGCAAGCCGGAGCAGGTCCGCGACGGCGTCGAGCGCGCGCTGGCGAAACTGCCGCAGGTCCAGGGTCCGTCGGCGCAGGTCTATCTCTCGCAGGACGCCGCCAAGCTGTTCGACAGCGCCGAGCAGCTCGCCAAAAAGGCCGGCGACAGCTTCGTCACCGCCGAATACCTGCTGCTCGCGCTCACCATTGCCGCGGGCACCGAGTCCGCCCGCCTCCTGAAGGACGCCGGCGTCACCGCGCTCGGCCTCAACAAGGCCGTCGCCGATCTGCGCCAGGGCCGCAGCGCCGACAGCGCCACGGCCGAGAACCAGTACGACGCGCTCAAGAAATATTCCCGCGACCTCACCGAGCTGGCGCGCAGCGGCAAGCTCGATCCCGTCATCGGCCGCGACGAGGAGATCCGGCGTACGATTCAAGTGCTGGCGCGCCGCACCAAGAACAATCCCGTGCTGATCGGCGAGCCCGGCGTCGGCAAGACCGCCATCGCCGAGGGCCTCGCCCTGCGCATCGTCAACGGCGACGTCCCCGAATCCCTGCGCAACAAGAAGCTGATGGCCCTCGACATGGGCTCGCTGATCGCCGGCGCCAAGTTCCGCGGCGAGTTCGAGGAGCGGCTGAAAGCCGTGCTCAACGAAGTCACCGGCGCCAACGGCGCCATCATCCTGTTCATCGACGAGATGCACACCCTGGTCGGCGCCGGCAAGGCCGACGGCGCCATGGACGCCTCCAACCTGCTCAAGCCCGCGCTCGCCCGCGGCGAGCTGCATTGCGTCGGCGCCACGACTCTCGATGAGTACCGCAAACACGTCGAGAAAGACGCCGCGCTCGCCCGCCGCTTCCAGCCCGTCTTCGTGAGCGAGCCGACGGTGGAGGACACCATCTCCATCCTGCGCGGCCTGAAGGAGAAATACGAAGTCCATCACGGCGTGCGCATCACCGACAGCGCGCTGGTCGCCGCCGCGACGCTCTCCAACCGCTACATCACCGACCGCTTCCTGCCCGACAAGGCCATCGACCTGATGGACGAGGCGTCATCGCGCCTGCGCATGCAGGTCGACTCCAAGCCCGAAGAGCTCGACGAGCTCGACCGCCGCATCATCCAGCTCAAGATCGAGCAGGCCGCGCTCAAGAAGGAAACCGACAAGGCGTCCAAGGACCGTCTCGCCAATCTGGCCGCCGAACTCGCCGATCTCGAAGAGAAGGCCGCCTCGCAAGCCGCCAAATGGCAGGAAGAGAAGAAAGCCGTCCATGACGTGCAGGGCCTGAAAGAAAAGCTCGACCGCGCCCGCATGGACGCCGACGTGGCGCAGCGCAAGGGCGACTTCGCGCGCGCCGGCGAGCTGACCTATGGCGTCATCCCCGATCTGGAGCGCCGGCTGAAGGCGACCGAGGACAAGGATTCGACCAGCCTCGCCAAGGAATCGGTGACGCCGGAGCAGATCGCCAGCGTCGTGTCGCGCTGGACCGGCATCCCGGTCGACAAGATGCTCGAAGGCGAGAAGGACAAGCTCCTCAAGATGGAAGCCGCGCTGGAAAAGCGCGTCATCGGCCAGCACGAAGCCGTGCGCGCCATCGCCAATGCGGTGCGCCGCGCCCGCGCCGGCCTGCAGGACCCGGGCCGTCCCATCGGCTCGTTCCTCTTCCTCGGCCCCACCGGCGTCGGCAAGACCGAGTTGACCAAGGCGCTGGCGTCCTTCCTGTTCGACGACGACACCGCCATGGTGCGCATCGACATGAGCGAGTTCATGGAGAAGCATTCCGTCGCCCGCCTGATCGGCGCGCCGCCGGGCTATGTCGGCTATGAGGAGGGCGGCGTGCTCACTGAAGCGGTGCGCCGGCGCCCCTACCAGGTCATCCTGTTCGACGAAGTCGAGAAAGCCCACAGCGACGTCTTTAACGTCTTGCTGCAGGTGCTCGACGACGGCCGGCTGACCGACGGGCAGGGCCGCACCGTCGACTTCAAGAACACGGTCATCATCCTGACCAGCAACCTCGGCACCGAGCTGCTCTCGACCGGCGAGGAGACGCGCGAAGCCCGCGCCGCCGTGCTCCAGGCCGTGCGCGCGCATTTCCGCCCGGAGTTCCTCAACCGCCTGGACGAGATCATCCTGTTCCACCGCCTCTCCCGCGCGAACATGGACACGATCGTCGAGATCCAGATCGGCCGGCTGGACAAGCTGCTCGCCGACCGCAAGATCGAGATCACGCTCGACGCCAAGGCGCGGTCCTGGCTCGCCGACGCCGGCTACGATCCGGTCTATGGCGCGCGTCCCTTGAAGCGCGTGATCCAGCGCCGCCTGCAGGACCCGCTGGCGCAGCTCCTGCTCGAAGGCAAGATCCTCGACGGCCAGACGGTGAAGGTCACCGGCGGCAAGAACGGCCTCGCCATCGACGGCATCGAGTTCGCGGCGAGCGAAGACGATCTCGACATCGACCACACCCCGCAGGTGAGCCGCGCGGTGCACTAAACTTATCCTCCCCCGTTGTTACGGGGGAGGAGGCGAGCTTGCGTAGCCTGAGAGCGGAATTCTTTGTATCGTGCGCGTGCTCTCACGCGCCGGGCCCATGAATCTCGCGGACATCACCGATCCTGAAACCTGGGCCCGCTTCGCGCCCGATTTCCACATCGGCGATGACGCCTTCTTGCGCGACGCCACGGCGCTCGATCTCGACGACGCGCTGCGCGGTAACCTCAAGGACCAGCTTCGCGACGAGGGCTATTTCCAGCACTCCGGCTTCGACTTCGGCGTCGATCTCTCCGCGATGGCGAACACCGTCCGCGCCCTCTCAGCCGCCGGCATCGTGCCGGTCTTCGCCTTCGTCTACGACGAATTCTGGCTGCCGTTCCACCGCCTGCACCGCTGGTACCAAGGCCTGCTCGGCGACTACGCGATGATGCCGGACTTCTGGGTGTGGAACCTCGAACCGTCGCGCGGAGACGCCGGCTGGACGCCGCATCGCGACAAGGGCTTTTTCGCGCTTCTGCCCGACCGTTCGCCGATGTCGCTTACCACCTGGATTCCGCTGACGCAGGCCACCCCGCTCAACGGCTGCATGTACATCGTGCCGGCCTCGTTCGATCCGGTCTACGGCACGCCTGAGGACCGCGAGAACCGCTTCACGCTGCCGTCGGTGCGCGCGCTCCCCGCCGCGCCCGGCGACGTCCTGATGTGGAATCAGGCGGTGCTGCATTGGGGCGGCCGCACCGCGCCGCGCGCGCCGGAGTCCCGCGTCAGCATCGCCTTCGAATTCCAGCGCCGCGACGTGCCGCCGTTCAACGCGCCGCTATTGCAACCGCGCATCATGGTGCCGTTCGAGATACGCCTGAAACTGATCGCGATGCAGATCCTGCAATACCGCCACATGTATGCTTTCGATGCCGCGACCGAAGCCCTCGCGCAGCAACTGGTCGGCTAGTACCCCCGCCACAGCCATTCGAGCGCGCCGGGCAGCGTCTGCTCGGTCACCCGCGGATCGACATGCCGCGCGCCGAGCGACAGCGTGAAGCGATAGTCATATCCCTTCGCCTTCAGCACCTCCGCCATGCGCCGGTTGGCCAGCGGCCAGTTGTGCCAGGTCTCTTCGGGATCGTCGAAATGCAGATCCTTCTCGCCGACCTCGAGCCAGAGGCGCAGCGGCTTGGCCGGCGCCTCGGCGATGAGATGGTCGTGATATTCCCAGGCGCCGCGCGGCGTGTCCGTGTTCGGCGGCGATTGCTGGTTCACGAAGGTGCCCGAATAGGACAACACGCGGCGATAGCGCTCGGGATAAAACCACGCCATGGAGAACGCCGCCGCCGCGCCCGAGCTTGCGCCCATCGTCGCGCGGCCATCGGGATCGTTCGTGAGGGCGACGCCGCATTCCGCCGCGACGCGCGGCAGCACTTCGCTCTCGACGAAATCGCTGTAGCGCCCCGACACCGTGTCGTATTCCAGCCCGCGCTCTGACCCCTGCGCGTCGCCGCCGCCATTGTCGATCAGGACCGCGATCAGCGCCGGCACGCGCATGTCCGCGATCAGGTTGTCGAGCACGCGCGGCAGCCGGTTGAGATAACCGTAGCCGTCCTGCACCACGATAAACGGCGCCGCCGTGCCCTTCACATATTGCTGGGGCACATACACCCACACCGTGCGCGTATAGGGCGCCGCCACGGATTGTTCGGCCTCCGCCGCCGCGATGCGGTTGCCGTAAGCGTCGCGCCGTTTCGCGACCTCGTTTTCCAGCCGCCGGATGCCGGGATAGATCGCGCTGTCCGACGATTGCATCGTGAAGGCATGGACGGCGCCCGCCGGCACCCCCGGCCGCACCGTGAACTCCGGCGCGGGCGTATAGTCGGGGCCGATGACGAAATCGGTCGCGTCGGCCGCCATCACGCCTCGCGAATCTCGTCCGCCACCACGGTAAATTGCACCAGCTTGGCGGAGCCGAACGCGGTGGTCAGCGCGGCGTCCGTCGCGTCACGGCCGCGCGCCATCAGGATGCGGCCGATGCGCGAATGATTGTGCCGCGCATCCCAGGTGTGCCAGGCGCCGTCCAGATAGACGTCCATCCAGGCGGAAAAATCCATCGGATTGCCGTCCGGTACGATGCCGATATCGCCGAGATAGCCGGTGCAATAGCGCGCCGGAATGTTCATGCAGCGGCACAGCGCGATGGCCAGATGCGCATAGTCGCGGCAGACGCCGCGGCGCTCCTCATTCGCCTCGAACGCGGTGCGGTCGGCCCGCGCATGGGCATAGCCGAACTGGATGCGATCATGCGCATAGCTGCAGATCGCATGCACCCGCGGCCAGCCCGGCTCGATGTCGCCAAACAGCGACCAGGCGAGATCGCCCAGCCTGTCGGTGTCGCAATAGCGGCTGCCCAGGAGGTAGACCAGGATGTTGTCCGGCAACTGATCGACCGGCACCTGGTGCGCGCCCACCGGCATCACATCCGGCGCGCCGCTGTCCTGAATCGTGAAGTCGCAGGTCAGGTGCGTCACGCCGGCCGGCAGCACCAGCCGCGTGCAGACATTGCCGAAGCCGTCGAGATAGGTGCGATAGGGCACGTAAGGCAGCACCGCGAAACGCTCGGGCGTCGTCAGGTCCGCATGCCGCTCGGGCCGGACATGCAGCATGGCCAGCATCGGCGTCTCGGCGCTGCATTCGAAGGCGATGTCGTACCCGCATTTAATCAGCAAACGACATCACTCCAATACGCTATCGCAGCCGCACCACGCGCTTGCGCTTGTTGTCGCCCGGCTCTTCCGCGACGACTTCGACTTCGACATCCATGCCCAGATAGTCGGACGCGTCCCCGTCCCACGACCCGTACAATGGCACGGCCTGCGCCGGATCGCGAACCACCGCGACGCGGATCAGGTCGCGGTTGCCGACCAGGCCGTTGGTGGGATCGAACTCCGCCCAGCCGCCGCTCGGGAGGAAAACGCGCACCCAGGCATGGGTGTTCCCGCAGCCCTTGTGCGCCTCTTTGCCGGCGCGCGGCGGCGAATAGAGATACCCGGAGACGAAGCGCGCCGCGAGGCCGAGCGTGCGGCACGCCTCCATCATCAGCACCGCGAAGTCGCGGCAGGTGCCGCGCCCCAGCCTGAGCGTCTCGATCGGCGATTGCGGCGGCCCGCCGGCCCGGCCCTGGTATTCGAGCTCGTCATGGATGGCGAGCGTCATGGCGGCGAGGACGTGCGGCGCGTCCAGCTTGGTCAGCCCTTGCAGGAACCGCCCCGACCACTGCGCCAGCACGCGGTCCGGATCGGCGTGGAGCCGCTCCTTGGACGGCAGCAGGTCGGGCTCGTCGACCGCGTTGTAGACGAAGGGAAAGGCGTTCAGCCCCCAATCGGGGGCGCGCGGATCGTCCAGCGAGTTCTCCGGATGATGCTCCAGCCGGTTGATGCTCTCGAACACCAGCTCCTTGGCGCGCGTGCCGAAGCGCGCGATGCCGATGGAGTTGCCGAACACGTCGTGGACGTAGCGGATCTCGACCGGCTTGGGCGTGATTGTCAGGATCGATTCCAGGACGTGCTGGTCGAAGCTCTCGCGCGGGCGGAACATCATGCGATGCTCGCCGAACGCCACGCGCCTGGCGTAGCGGTAGCGCGTCAGATGGCGAACGCTGAGAACAGTCATGGCGGCCCCGAGTCGTCGCCATCATGGGCCAAAGCGTGCGCCGGTGTACGCGACGCAAGGTCGCGTAAGAGAATCTACCCTCCCTCAAGGGGAAGGTAAAACTACCGCGCCTTGGCCTGCCGCAGATCGGTCGCCACGTCCGCGACCTTGCTCTCCAGCGTGGTCGAAGCCAGCACCGCGTCGGTGTGCAGCCGCGCCACCAGGAAGTCGCGCAGATCGTGGCCCGCCAGGATGCGCCCTTGCGCGATCTTCACCTTCAGCGGATTGACCTGCACGCCGGCCTGCAGGATTTCGTAATGCAGGTGGGGACCGGTCGACAGCCCCGTATTGCCGCTATAGGCGACGATCTCGCCCTGGTGCACATGGCTGCCCGGATGCATGCCGGGCGCGAAGCGCGACAGGTGGCCATAGGCGAAGCCATAGCCATTGCCCATGTCGATGCGCATGTAATTGCCGTAGCCGCTGGAGCGCCCCGCGACCTTCACCACGCCCGAGCCCGAGGCCATCACCGGCGTGCCCACCGGCACCGCGAAGTCGATGCCCTTGTGCATGCGGCTGTAGCCGAGCACCGGATGGAAGCGCATGCCGAAGCCCGACGAGATGCGCGCCCCATCGACCGGCGTCTTCATCAGCATGCCGCGCAGGCTGGCGCCATGGGCGTCGAAATACTCCGCCGGCTGGTTGGGATCGGGCTGATAGCGATAGACCGCGTATTGGTGGCCGCCGGTGTGGATGGCGGCATAGTCGATATTGCCGTCACGCGCCGGCTGGCCGTCCGGCGTGTAGTAGTAGCTGTAATAGACCTCGAAGGAATCCCCCGGCCGCAGGTCGCGCTGGAAGTCGACCTTGTAGGAGAACATCTTGATCATCGCGACCGTGACGTCGGTCGGGATGCCGGCCTGGGTGGCGGCGAGATAGAGCGAGGAATCGATCGTCGCGCCGGCGCGGTGGGTGTGCTCCATCAATTGCTTGACGGCGTCGTTGGCGATGAAGCTGTTGTCGGCCTGGCGCGCCACGGTGACGTCGTGCTCGACCGACGGCGAGAACGCGATCGACAGCAGCCGCCCCAAAGGCAGCGTCGCCACCGGAATGACCGGCGCGTTCGGATCGGCGCCGTCCTCGTCGCCGGCGGGTGTCAGGGTGTTGATGGTCGGCGCGGGCGCGGCCGGCGGCGGCGCCTCGTGATGCGCACCCTGCGGCGCGGATTCGAACGTCACGGTGAAGCTCTGCCCCGCGCGCGCCTCGCGCAGGTCGTAGACATGCGACAGCGCCACGATCGCGGCGTTGACGTCGTCCGAGGCGAGGCCGGCGTCTTCCAGCACGCCGGCCAGCGTGTCGCCGGAGTCCAATGTCAGCGTGCGCGATTCAATTCCGGGCGTCGTGTTGCCGTTGTCGCCGGCTTCTTCGTCGGCCAGCGCGTGGTCGAGCTGCGCCGGCGGCGCCACGGCGGCGGGATGCGCGCCGGAGCCGGAGATCAGGTTGTTTCCGGCCTGCACCAGCTGCGTGAACAGCCGGTAGGGCAAGAACGTCGCCGAGGCCTCTTGCGCCTTGATATGCAGCGGCGGCATGGCGCCGGCGGCGAGCCAGGCCATCGAGCCCGCGACAAGCCCGGTGATGGAGGTGGAGACCACGGCCCAGCGGCCGTCGGTGGTGGAGAGCGCAGCGGATGCTGTGCGGAGAGAGCGGCGCACATCGTTCAAGCGCGCCTGCGTGCTGCGACGACGATCCACGTCGGCTCCTGTCTTTCAGTGCTGACACGTGAGGGACGTATCAACCCCAGCCCAGTGTTATGCGTCCGGTGCAACCGGCGTGCCGGCGCATATAGCCTTGCGCATTGTATGGGCGTCAACCCTTGCCACACGGTTAACGATTCGTTGCGAGTCGCTGGAACAAATGTTCCGCCACGCTCTTCACCTCCCCGGAGGGGAGGTCGAAAAATCCGGAGCGCAGCGAAGGATTTTTCGGGTGGGGCGAAACCCTCCGCAGCTCTCGCCCCACCCGAAATCTCTTCGCTTCGCTGCGAGATTTCGACCCTGCTTCGCTTCGCTCCGCGTCCGTACGCTGTCGCTACGGACCCCCTCCGGGGAGGTGAAAACAAAAAAAGACCCGCGACGTTTCCACCGCGGGCCATATGTCCGGCTCCAAGGGGGGCTTACAGCCGGACGAGAAGGCCTTCGGCAATCTTGCCGTGCACCCAGCCGATGGCACGGGCCATGTGCAGCACGACGAAGAACAGCAGCACGCCGCAGAGCGCCAGCACGAACAGGCCCGGCGCGGTGTGCAGAATGTGTTCGAGATAGGGCGCGTCCTGGATCTGGATGTGCGACTCGCCGGTGATCAGGCTGTAGATCGAGCCCGCCGTGACGCCGAGCGACAGCGCCAGGCCGACCACGCCGATGACGAAATAGATGATGCCGAGCGGCAGGCGCAGCAGCATGTAGAACAGCGACGACCAGGTGCGGATGTCGGTGAAGGCTTCCTTGACCTTGGTCCAGATGCCTTCGTCTGCGGCGGGGCCGGCGGGCAGGCGGCGCGGCATGCGCACCCCGAGCAGCGCCTCGACGATGCGCCCCTCGACATGGGCGAGCACGCGGATGGAGGCGATGAAGAGCAGGGCGAAGGGCACGCCGATGATCAGGATGGCGAAGCCGAACGACATCGCGATGCCGGTCACCGACCAGGTGAAGTAGAAGATGCCCGTCGGCAGCGCCAGCAGCATGTAGAGCAGGGCGCCATAGGTGCGCGGATCGGAAACGACGTTGAAGAATCCGAAGCGGCGCTCGTTCTGGGCCTCGGGCTGCGGGAAGGGCGTTGAAATCGTGTGTTCCATGTCTCTGTACTCCTCGGCGATCTCCTCGGGCGTGCCGTATGTCTCGACGACGGCGGCGAGGATTTGGGTTTCGTTCAAATCGGGATTCTGTGCGATCTCGCTGTTGAGATGGTCTTCGCAATCGGCCAGCGCGTCGCTGATGAGGCCCGCGGGCGCGCCTTTCAGCGCGCGTCGCAGTTGCGCCAGATAGGCGTTGACCGTGTCAGGCGGGGGCGCCGGCATGACCATCAGGGATTGCTCCAGGAGTAGTGCCCGCCTGCAGGGCGTCGTCGACGAACTCGCGCATGTCGCGCCAGGCGAACTGCCATTCGGAGAGGGCTTTGCGGCCGTCATCCGTGATGTCGTAGTAGCGCCGCGGCGGCCCGAAGGCCGAAGCCTCGACCCGGCTGTGCAGCAGCCCCGTGGCGTTCAGGGACCTCAGGACAGGGTAGATCGCGCCCTGCTTGAAGATCAGTCCGCCTTCGCCCTCGGCCTTCACGGCTTTGGCGATTTCGTATCCGTACATTTCACGTCCCGCGCGGGCGAGTACCGCCAGCAGGACGAGCGATGAAAGCCCGGCCATCAGTTCTTTACGGAATTTGCGTGTGAATTGAGATTCCTCGGTCACAACGCGTCTTCTCCGCCTCCCTGGACTATTGCGAAGTGATATCTAGCACTAACTTCACACTATGCAAGGGTCCACTGTACCGAAGTTGAAAATAATTCGATTCGGGCCTCGAATGCGTCCAGAGCACGTTTCTAGCGCGCTCCTTGCGGGAAATCGACGGACCAGGGCGCGAAAGTACCTTCAGTCCTAGATATGATTATGGTCATATCCTCCCGAAGACAGGGCGATTCCCTTGTCCCAATGGTGAAACCACCATAATCTGTGGGCGCACGGATGAAACCAGTGGCTTGGGTTGGCTCCGCTTATCGCGACTTCGTCGCGTTTCCCGAAGCGGTTCAGGACGAGATGGGACACGCGCTTTATCTGGCGCAAACAGGACGCACCTATGCGGGCGCCAAACCGCTGAAAGGCTTCGGCGGTGCAAGCGTCATGGAAATTGTGGAGGACGACCGAAGCGGTACCTACCGCGCCGTCTATACCGTCAAGTTCGAGACGGCCGTCTACGTGTTGCATGCCTTCCAGAAGAAATCGCGGAAAGGCATTGCAACGCCGCGCGAAGAGATCGAGTTGGTGCATCGCCGGCTGAAGATCGCCCAGGCCGACGATGCATCACGCAAGTGAGGCCGTGATGAGCAAAGACGAAAAGAATGCTATCCGGCGCGGAACCGCGAATGTTTTTGCCGATCTCGGCTACGCCGATGCCGATACGCATCTTCTCAAGGCTGAGCTCGTGGCCCGGGTGCAAGACATCGTGAAGGATCGCAAGCTCAGCCAGACGGCAGTCGCCGAAATGGTCGGCGTCAGCCAGCCCGATATCTCGCGCATGCTCAAGGGCCGCTATCGCGAGATTTCGGTGGAGCGCATTATTCGCATGCTCACCAAGCTTGGCTGCGACGTCGATATCGTCGTCAAGCCTGGCGGCCGGAAAAAGGCCTTTTCGGCCATCCGTATTGCCGCCGTGCCAGCGACGTGAATCTCGACGCCTACCTCGCCCGCATCGGCCTCGACCATCGCCCGGCGGCGACGCTCGAAGGCCTGACGCGCCTTCACCACGCGCACCTGACCGCGATCTCTTACGAGAACCTCGACGTCCAGCTCGGCCGGCCCGTCACCATCGAGCGGCCGGCGATCTACGACAAGATCGTCACCCGGCGCCGCGGCGGCTGGTGCTATGAGATGAACGGCATGCTCGGCTGGGCGCTCGGCGAACTCGGCTTTCGCGTCACGCGCGCCACCGGCGCGGTGATGCGCGCCGCGGCGGGCGACGCCAAGAACGGCAACCACCTGGTTCTGCGCGTCGAACTCCCCGAAGGCCTCTATCTTGCCGATGTCGGCTTCGGCGACGGTCCGCGCGATCCGATCCGCATCGCGGCCGGGCCGTTCACCTCGCACGGCTTCCCCTTCGAACTGACGCAGCAGGGCGGCGATTGGTGGCGGCTTGCGGATCTGCGCCCCGGCGCCAAGAGTTTCGACTTTCACCTGGCGCCCGCCGACGAGGCGCTGCTGGCCGAGAAATGCGCCTTCCTGCAGACCGCGCCGCACTCGCCTTTCGTGCAGAACCTGGTGGCGCAGCGCCACACGGCGGAGGGCCACGCCATCCTCCGTGGACGGATCATCTCGCGCGTGACGCCGTCGGGCGCGGCGGAGCGCACCCTCGCCGACGCCGGCGATCTCGTCGCCACGCTGAAGGACGTGTTCGATCTGGATGTGCCCGAGGCCGCGTCGCTCTGGCCGAAGATCGCCCTGCGGCACGAAGAGGTGCTGGCGCAGAAACGCGCAGCGGAATCCCGCCTGCCTTGATCACGGTCCAAGGCAGGCGGAATACGCGATAGGCTTAGGCTAGCTCGACGGCAGCGTCGCGCCGGCCACCGGCGAGTCCGGCAGGGTCAGCATCGCGCCGCTGCTCGGCTCCATCGGGATGGCGAAGGCGCCGGGATATTCGTTCATCGCGCCGGTCGAGGCGTCGACGCCCACGCCGATGATCCCGCCCAGCAGAAGATTGCCGAGCGTCCAGCCCTGGAAGTTCGACGGGATGGTGGCGATGCCGTCGCGATAGCCGGCCTTCACGCAGCGCGCCTGGATGTCTTCCTTGGTCTTGTGGACCTTGGCGACGCCCGGCGTGACGACCGTCCAGGTACCTTCCTTGCTGGTCAGCGTGCATGTGGCGCCTTCCACCGGCGGCGTCGTCACCGCGATGGATTGCGTCGTTCCCTTGATGATCGTGGCACAGCCAGACAAAGCAATGCCGAGCGCGGCCAAGGCCGCGAGAGATGCAAGTTTCATGATTGTCCCCTTCTTGAAGGACTCATCCTAGCCGGGAACGCGCTTGGCTGCACGCCAATATTGCGGAATATTTATTTGCGCGGAGGAACGCGTTGCGCGGAAATAAAACAAAATCGTCATCGCCGGCCTTGTGCCGGCGACCCATGAAAACAGGCGTTGAAATCATTCACCTTCAGTTTTCATGGATGGCCCGGCACGGAGCCTGTCCTCGGGTCGCGCCTTCGGCGCGATCCCGGGGAGCCGGCCATGACGATGGGTTTGGGTTTACGTCACTTCTTCGGCGGCTTGTCGCTCACCACGCTGACCACCACCTGGCCGTTATGCGCCCAGGTCGTGCTCATCGGGATGTCGCTGCCGGTATACATCACGAAGGTTGCATAGCCGGTGCTCGCCACCGTCTGCTGCACGGTCTCGTTGATGCGCGACAGGGGCTTGCCGACATTCGGCGGATCGGACGTCACCAGCAGATAGCGCTCGCCCGGATGGCTGCGATAGAGCGCCGTCAGATTGGTGCCGCGGAACATGAAGCTGCTCGTCGCCAGCTCGCGCAGCACCGCGCCTTGGCCGTCCAGCACGCTGGCGTGCGGTGCGAACAGCGAGCGGCCCAGCGGTACGCTCGACAGGCTGACCGTGTACGGTCCGCCGTCCGGCAGGGCGAACACCGCATACAGCGCCTTGCCGTTCGGCCCCGCGACGCAGGTCGATTGCAGGTCGAGCGTCGCGATCGCCGGCTTCTCGCGGTCGCCGTCCACCGTCGGCGCGGTCGGCAGCGCGCCGGCCAGCGACGGCGCCGCCGTGCACGCGCGGTCCGCCAGGTCCAGCACCGGCGCCACGTCCGGCGCATGGGCGCAGGCGCCCGCCATCAGGACCGCGATGAGCGCGGCGCCGCGAAGAAGCGTTTTCATCTTATTGCACCAGCGTGCCGATAGCGTCGGCCGAGTTCACCAGCGCCGCGTTCAATCCCTTGACCGCGCCGTCCGGCTTGCCCGTCAGCGTGTCGAAGTCGACGAAGACGTAAGCCGGATCGGGCGACAGCGTCACCGCCTTGACCGACGCGCCCGCGAAGGTCACCGGATTGTAGGCGACGCCGTCCTCCATCAGCACCGCGCCGTCGCTGGCGCGCACCAGCCGGCAGCGCAGGCCGACGAACGGCCGGTAAGGCGAGGCGTCGCCGATGCCCGAGGCGATATAGCCGTAATTGTAAACCGAGACGTCGAGATAGGCGTCGACCGGATTGGCGCCGGCCGGCGGATAGGTCTTCAAGAGGTCGGCCCTGTCCCGCGTCATCGGCACATCGGTGACGCTGTAGCCATGCGCCGTCAGCGCCGCCTTGAGGTCGCCGGAGAAATTGGCGCTCGGGTTGACGCCTTGCTGGGCGAGCAGGGCGGCGAATTTGCTGTTGCGGTTGGCCATCATGCCGGCGTCGACCAGCGCGCCGATCAGGCCGAAGGACTGGCCGATGTCGCTCGCCAGGATGACGTTGGCGCTGGGGCTCATATAGGGCTGGATCAGGCCGATGTTCTTGATGCCGGGATTGGCGGCGTGGTCGAACGGAATTTCCGGCGCCGAGACGCAGGCCGCGAGCCCCGCAAGCATCAGGCATGCGAGCGCACGATGGATATGTCTGAACATGGTTGCCCCCCGGCGATGTCTGAGCGTGCTTCGGCCTCAAGGGAGGCACAGATGCTTCGGTGAAAGCTACGCCCGATTAAAGTCCCCGCTTCAGTAGTAATCGACCTTGGCGGCGCAGGTAAAGCGCCCCGTGCCGGCGGCGGCGATGTTTATGTCGGTAAGGGCCGGACAAAAAAGGCCCGACGCGAGAAATCGCGCCGGGCCTCTCTCGCAAAATGCAGCGTATTAATCGTGAACGCTGAACGTCGTGGTCTCGCAGAGGTTCTGATTGCGGAACTCCGCGGTGCCGCCGTCGCTGAACACGGCCTTGATGTCGTAATTGCAGGTCGCGCGGCCGTCCTCGATGTCGACCGGCTGGCTGGCGCCCGGCTCGGCCGATTCGGGAAGGATGTTCTCTTCCCACGAATTGGTGCCGACGTGGGAGACATAGAGCTCCGTCATGTCGGTGCTGGTGTTGTTCTTGACGGTGACGTGCAGATCTTCTGCCAGCGCCGGAGTGGCGAGGAGAAAGGCAGCCGCGGCGGCGGCGATGAACAGCTTCATAGTGAGTCCCTCTAGATGGCGCAGCCCCTGCCACGCGCCTTTGTGAGTTGGTACCTTACATCATACAATGTGGAGAGAAAAAGGCGATGCCCACATTATAGATTTGCAAGAATCATATTTCGCACGATGGGGTAAATCTGGCTCTGCCAGCGAGTTCCCGAAAATACGCCGTAATGGCCGACGCCCGGCTGCACATAGTGTTTCCGGCGGAACGGCTTGATCGCGGTGCACAAATCGTGCGCCGCCATGGTTTGCCCGACGGAACAGATGTCGTCGCGCTCGCCTTCGACGGTTAACAGCGCCGTTTTGCGGATCGCCGCCGGCTCGACGCGCCGGCCGCGATATTCGAAGACCCCGCGCGGCAGGTGGAACTCCTGGAACACCTTGCGCACGGTCTCCAGGTAGAATTCCGCCGGTAGGTCGGCGACGGAGAAATACTCGTCGTAGAATTTGCGGTTGGCGTCGGCCTTGTCGTCCTCGCCCTTGCGGATGTGGTCGAAGAGGTCGAGATGCGCGCGGATGTGACGCGGCAGGTTCATCGACAGGAAGGCCGAGACCTGCAGGAAGCCGGGATAGACGCGGCGATGCGCGCCCGCATAGCGCCGCGGCACCGTGGTGATCAGGTTCTTCTCGAACCAGTCGATGGGGTGACCCGTCGCCAGCTCGTTGACCGCCGTCGGACTGATGCGCGTGTCGACGGGTCCGGCCATCAGCGTCATGCTGCGCGGCTGGCAGGGATGCCCCGCCTCGGCCATCACCGCCACGGTGGCGAGCAGCACGGCGCAAGGCTGGCACACCGCCACGACATGCGCGCCGGGTCCGAGCGCCTCGAAAAAATTGATCGTGTGCTCGATATATTCGTCGGTGCCAAAGCGTCCGGCGGCGAGCGGAATGTCGCGCGCGCTCTTCCAGTCGGTGATGTAGACGTCGTGATCGGCCAGCATGGTCTTGGCCGTCTGGCGCAGCAGCGTCGGGAAGTGCCCCGCCATCGGCGCCACGATCAGGACGCGCGGCTGCTCGACATTCGTGTCCTTCTTGAAGTGGAGCAGGGTGCCGAACGGCGTTTCGAGTTCGGCGACCTCCGTCACGGCCACGTCGCGCCCCTCGACCGCGACCGTGTCGATCTCGTAGCTCGGGCGGTCGTGGATCAGGTGCGTCCGGTTCACGATCTCGGCGGCGGCCGAGATGCTCTTCAGGACGTAATTGGCGCTCGGCCCGGCGCAGGTGTCGGCGAACAGCGAACTGGTCAGCCCGGCCCAGGCGCGCAACGGCGCGAGCAGATCCGATCGTGCTTGGTAGGCGTCGTACATCACGCTAGGAAACGCCCCCAAGGCCGCCCGGTTGCGGTGCGGCAATATTTGACCGATTTCACGCCCTGCCTCAGCAAAAAGCTAGTGCAATTTATGCTGCAGTGCGAAACAATTGGTTACGGCCAAGCGAAAGAATCGCCCGCCATGAGCAAAGCACTCCTGACGATCTCGAGCAAAAACTACTCCTCCTGGTCGCTGCGCGGCTGGCTCTTGTGCCGCATGGCGGGCCTGGATTTCCGCGAAAAACAGCTCTCCAGCGACGATCCGGACGCCCGCGCCGAGCTTCTCCTGCTCTCGCCGTCCTTCCTGGTTCCCTGCCTGACCGACGGCGATATCAAGGTCTGGGACACGCTCGCCATCGCTGAGTATTTGTACGAAGCCCACCCGCAATCCGGCCTGCTGCCGAAAAACCTCAAGGCCCGCACCCATTGCCGCGCCATTTCGGGCGAGATGCATTCGGGCTTCGCCAATCTGCGCTCGGCGCTGCCGATGAACCTCAAGGCCAAGTACCCGGACTTCAAGGTCTGGGCCGGCGCCCAGGCCGACATCGACCGCGTCACCGCGATCTGGCGCGAGTGCCTGAAGACCTATGACGGCCCCTATCTCTTCGGCGACAAGCCGACCCTGGCCGACGCCATGTACGCGCCGGTGTGCACCCGCTTCGTCACCTATCACGTCAAGCTCGACCGCCTCTGCGCCGATTACTGCGACACCATCCTCAACCTGCCCGACATGCTGGAGTGGAGCGATGCCGCCAAAGCCGAGCCCGACGCCGTCGAGGAGCTCGAAGCCGAGTTCTAGAGTCGTCTTGGTTTGCGTTGATCAAACCCATTCGTCATCGCCCTACCCAAAACGTCATCGCTCTGCCCAAAACGTCATCGCCCTACCCAAAACGTCATCGCCCGGCTTGTCCGGGCGACCCATGAAAACAGGCCTCCAAGAACAGTCCGCGTCGGTGTTCATGGATGGCCGGCACAAGGCCGGCCATGACGCCAAATGGGTAAACTCAAACCAAGCCCCCTCTCGCCCGTTACGCGCTGGACTTGTGCGGCGGTTGGAAATACCTTTGTGAATATTCATCGCGCGCCGTACGCGAGTAATTGTGTACGGGGCTGCCGTCCGGCGCGCCCATCTCAGTTGCATCGGCCCTCGCGCGTTTGCTGCGAAGCTCATCCATTTGCGGGCAGGGGACGACCATGTCGAAACGAATCCATCAGACGGTGCTGCATCTCATGGCGGCGGGCGCTCTCGCCCTCTCGCTGACGGCCGCTTTCGCCGCGCCCCGCGCGGTCGGCGCGCCGCCGC
>OLLF01000052.1_pt1 | contig 20298 bp, 20 predicted proteins | sample 1604471 | NCBI WGS metagenome assembly OLLF01 (sample SAMEA104055714, study PRJEB20765) | soil metagenome | isolation source: soil
GGTCGCGCCCGCGGCCGCAAAATCGGCGTCCGACACCCGCGCCGCGGCGCCCGCGCCGGCTTCCACCGTCACCTCGAGGCCGAGGCCCTTGAACTTCTTGACGGTATCGGGCGAGGCGGCGACCCGGGATTCGCCGCCCAGGCGCTCCTTGAGAATGGCGAGTTTCATCGTGGGACCCAGACTAGTAAATCAATCAATGGGTCCGGAAGAAGGCCATGAACACCATGATCACGACGATGCCGATGATCGACCATTTGACGAAGCTGGTGAAGCCGGCCCAGGCCTTCACATGCTGGCTGATGTCCATCGAGCCGGGTTTGTAGTCGCCGTGAGAATCGCCGTGCGCGGCCATGGGAAGTCCTCAAATCGAACAGGGCCGGACTATAGCAATCGCGCCTTCCGCGGCAACGCGCAAAACGCCGCTTTTCAGGCTGTTTTTCGCGTCGCGGTGGAGTGCTCCCAGTCGGCCAGCAGGGCCCGCAGCGCCGCCACCAGGGCGAGCGGCTGATCCAGCATGATGTGATGCTGCGCCTGCGGGATTTCGACCACCGGGGCGGCGCGGCCGAGCAGGTTGAACATGTACGCCCCGATCGAGGGCGGCAGCAGGACCGAATGCTCGCCGCGGAACACCGCGATGCGGCAACGGGTCGCCTTCAGCCGCTCGGCCGTGTCGCCGATCGAAAAGCGCTGCCAGATGGCCGGATCGAACTTCCAGGTGAAGCCGGTCTGGCCGTCCGGGCCCGGCACTTCCTTCAGCGAATGCCGCGCCACCCAGTCGACCAGGTAGAGATTCTCGGCCGTCTGCGGCGGCATCAGCCTAAAGCGCGCCATGGCGGCCCCCAGCGTCGGGTAGATGTGATGCGGCTTGATCTCGCGCTTGGGCGGCCCGCCCGGCCGGTCCGGCGGATTGACCGGCGAATCGACGATCACCACCCCCGCCAGCCGGTCGCCATAGAGCCCGCCGGTCAGCATGGTGACGAAGCCGCCGAAGCTGTGCGCCACGATCACCGGCGGCTCGTCGAGCTTGAACATCCCGGCGTCCTCGCAGACCGCGATCTCCTCGCGCGCGAACAGCTCCATGTCGTAGCCGTCCGCCCGCCAGTCGCTGTCGCCCATGCCCGACAGGTCCATGGCCGCGACGTTGTAGTCGCGGGCCAGGAACGGCGCGATGAAGTCCCACCAATGGGCATGCGCCGCGTTGCCGTGCACCAAGAGCAGCCCCGGCCGGCTGCGGTCGCCCCAGCGCAGGTAGTGAATTTTCGCCCCCGCCACGGTGACGAAACAGCTTTCGGGCTTTATGGCGAGGGCTTCCTCGAACCATTTGGGCCCCGGCGGCGGCGCGCCGTCGAACCCCGCCAGCGGCCCCTCCGTCGCCTGGAGGTTGAACATCTGGCGCTCGGTATCGGGCAGCACGCCCGGGATCGGCGGCAGGATCGGCGTATCGCTCATCGCGCCATTCTCAAGGGTTTGTCCCAGCCACTCAAGCCGCCCGGCGCGTTTACGCGCCCCACGCCATCCACGTCCCGTGCGGGTGGCAACTCGCCAGCCGGGTCTCCTCGCGCGTCCCGTCGCTATAGCGGATGACCGAAAGGACATAGAGCGCGCCGTCATATTCGAAGGACAGCCGCCACACCGGCCGGCGCAGGCCGGCGACGGTCAGGATGTTCTCCAGCGCCTCGCGCATCGCAGCGCTGAACTGATAGACCGCGATGGTGTGATAGACGACCGCCGCCGCCTCGCGCGGCATCTGCGCCAATGCGTCGGGCAAGAGCGCCAGCGCATCCCCGGCGCGGATTTCCGTCTTCTCCCTGGCGAACAATTCGACGGCGCGCTCCAGCCGCCGCAGCCGCGACACCTGGTCCGGCCAGATCAGCGCCCGCAACCAGTCGCGGTCGTCGGCATTGCCGAGATCGACCGGATTGAGCTCCAGCCCGACGCGCCCGCTCACCGCCGGCGCCGGCCCCGTCGGCGGCATCCCGTCACTGCGCAATTCGCAGTCGACGACCAGCGGCGCCTTCGCGCCCACCACCGCCGCCGTCGTGCCGTCCCTGTGATAGCGCACGCCATATTTATTCCAGATCAGGTTGAGCCCCGCGCTCGGCCCGATCTCGATCAGCGACAGCGGCGCGCCGGCCTCCTTGCCGATCACGCGAAATCCCGGGTGCAGCAGGGCGCTGCGCCCGATCTCGTTGGTGTTGGTGACCCGCGCCCGGATCAGCGGCTCGACCTGGTCGATATGCCTGCCCACGAAGGTTTTGAAATCGGGAAACGGATCCTCGCCCTCGGGCGAAACCGTGCCGCCGACGGACGGATAGAACCGCCGCAAAGGATCGTCCACGCCGCGCAGCAGCAGGAAATGCACCGCGCCCAGGATCAGGTTGGCGTGCGGCTGACCGACCTTCGCCTGCGCCGCCAGCGCCTTGAGCCCTTCGTCTTTTCCGATGCCCTCGGCGTTGCGCCCATACAGCAAACTGCCGGTGCGCCTGGCATCGCTCGCGAAGAAATCCCAGTAATCCGCGGTGCCGCCGCTCATCGCCGTGCCCATTCACCACTTGTTAAGCGTAATGCAATTGTGCCGGAAAAACACAGGCTTAAACGCGGCCTTTACCCATACCGGCGATGATCGCGCTGTTCTAATTCGGGGCACCGCCATGGCGCAGACGATTCTTGTTGTCGATGACGATCCGGTCCAGCGCCGCCTGCTGGAGGCCGCGATCTCGCGCTCCGGCATGCATGTCGTCACCGCGCCCGGCGGCGCGCCCGCGCTCGAACTGATCAACGGCCCCAGGGGCGAGCAGATCGCGCTGATGCTGCTCGATCTCGTCATGCCCGACATGGGCGGGCTCGAAGTGCTGAGCAAGCTGCGCCCCGCCAATCCCGATCTGCCCGTCATCGTGCTCACCGCCAAGGGCGGCATCGATTCCGCCGTCGAGGCGATGCGCGCCGGCGCCAATGATTTCCTGGTCAAGCCCGCCAGCCCCGAGCGCATCGCGATCTCGATCCGCAACCAGCTCAAGATCGGCACCCTGTCGGGCGAAGTCACGCGCCTGAAGAAGAAGACCGACAACCGCCTCTCCTTCGACGACCTGGTCGCCACCTCCGCCGAGATGAAGCAGGTCTTCCGCCTCGGCCAGCGCGCCGCGCAGTCCAACATCCCGATCCTGATCGAGGGCGAGTCGGGCGCCGGCAAGGAATTGATCGCCCGCGCCATCCAGGGCTCGTCCGAGCGCGCGGGGCGCCCCTTCATCACCGTCAATTGCGGCGCCATCCCGGAGAACCTGATCGAATCGATCCTGTTCGGCCACGAGAAAGGCTCCTTCACCGGCGCCAACGACAAGCATCTGGGCAAGTTCCAGGAAGCCGATGGCGGCACGCTGTTCCTCGACGAGATCGGCGAGTTGCGCCTCGACATGCAGGTCAAGCTCTTGCGCGCGCTGCAGGAAGGCGAAGTCGATCCGGTCGGCTCCAAGCGCCCGGTGAAGGTCGACGTGCGCATCATCTCCGCCACCAACCGCGATCTCGCCAATCTGTCGCGCGACGGCCAGTTCCGCGAGGACCTGTTCTACCGCCTCAACGTCTTTCCGATTTTCGTGCCGTCGCTGCGCGACCGGCGCGACGACATCCCGGCGCTGGCCCGGCATTTCGTCACGCGCTTCGCGGCCGAGGAGAACAAGCCCGTTATCGGCCTGACGCCGGACGCGGCCACGCTGCTGGAGAAATTCAACTGGCCGGGCAATGTCCGCCAGCTCGAGAACACCATCTTCCGCGCCGTCGTCTTGTGCGACGGCAGCCTGCTCGACGTCGTCGATTTCCCCCAGATCGCCGCCGCTCTCGGCGTCGAGGCCCGCGTGCGCCAGGCCACGCCGGCATCTGAGGTCCTGCCGACCGCGCATCACGGCATCGGTCCGGCGGTGTCGGCGCCCGCGCATGTCTCGCCCTACGCGATTTCCGGCACCGACATGGCCGGCCATATGCGCAAGCTGGAGGACATCGAATCCGAAGTCATCCGCATGGCGATCAGCCGCTATGACGGCCACATGTCGGAAGTCGCGCGCCGCCTCGGCATCGGTCGCTCGACGCTGTACCGCAAGCTGAAGGAGCTCGGCCTGGAACCGGCCGAAGGCGAGATGCCGGCCGCGTCCGCCGGCGACGCCGAAGACCGCGCCGCGCTGGCCTGAGGCGCGCGGCGCGCGCTAACCTCGCGCGCATGGACTGGATCGTCGGCATCTCGGACGAAGAACGTACGCGCGGTGACTTCGCGCCGCGAACCCAATCAGCCGCGCATGCCGCATTGCAGGAGCATGGCTGCGTCCTGCTGCGCGGCCTGTTCGCGCCGGACGAGATCGACGCGCTGCACCGCGAATTCCGCGCGCAATACGGCGCCCACGACGCGTCCGGCATGGCCGCATTGGCGGCGCGGGACGGCCCCAATCCCATCCTGGAAGTCGGCCCCGCGCGCTACGAGATCACGCTGCGCCTGCAAGGCGCCTTCGCCGATCCCGCCCTGTTCGCCAATCCGCTGCTGCTCGGCCTTGCGGCGCCGCTGCTCGGCGGCGACCTGCGCCTCAGCGGCATGACCGCCGTCGTGTCCTATCCCGGCGCAGCGTTGCAGCATGTGCACCGCGACCATCCGCTGCTGTTCGCGCGAGGCGGCGGCGTCGGCAGCACGCTGCCCGCCCATGCGCTCAATGCCGCGGTGCCGCTGATCGATGTCGACCTCGAAACCGGACCGACCGGCGTCTGGCTCGGCTCGCACCGCTGGGCCGCCGAGGCGCAGATGCCGGACGCCGAAACCGTCACCCAGGTGCCGCTCCGGCGCGGCGACTGCCTGCTGCTGGATTATCGCGTGCTGCACACCGGCTTGCCCAATCGCGGCGCGGCCGTGCGGCCGATCCTCTACATGGTCTATGCGCGCAGCTGGTTCTACGACGAGATCAACCATCTGGCTCGCCCCTCGCTCGACATGAGCCCGGAGCAATTCGCCGCGCTGTCCCCGCCGCATCAACAGCTCCTGCTGCGCGCCCGGATACAGAACATGCGGACGGCATATTTCCGGGAGCGCGAAAAGCCTTAAAGCTCAGACCCTCCACTCACCATGGCCGGGCTTGACCCGGCCATGGTGACCAAGGGGTATCCGTAAACGCAAACTGCGATCTAATGCTTCATCCCCAGCGCGCTCAGATACAGGTCGAGCATCGCTTCCAGCTCCTGCCGGTCGGCGCTTTCCATTTTGCGCAGGCGGATCACCTGGCGCATGACCTTGGTGTCGAAACCGGTGCCCTTGGCTTCGGAATAGACCTCGCGGATGTCGTCGGCCAGCGTCTTCTTCTCTTCCTCGAGCCGTTCGATGCGCTCGATGAAGGACCGCAGGTGCTCTTTCGCGAAGCCGGATTTGGCCATCTTCAACCCCAACCTTGTCATGGACCCGCGCTAGCGGGCTCCGACAATTAGGGCGGGGTCACACGCGGCGCAACCGCCTGCCGCCGCTTAGCTGTGGGTCTTTTGCGAAGCCGCGAAAGCGGCCTGCTGCGCCGGCGTCGCCTCCGTCTGGAACCGCTTTTTCCACTCCGCCTGCGGCATGCCGTAGACCAGTTCCCGCGCCGCATCCTTGTCGAGCGCCACGCCCGTCTCCGCCGCCGCCTCGCGATACCAGTCGCCCAGGCAGTTGCGGCAGAACCCCGCCAGCGTCATCAGGTCGATATTCTGCACGTCGCTGCGGGCGCGCAGATGCGCCACCAGCCGGCGGAACGCGGCGGCTTCCAGGCGTTCGCGGCTGCGTTCGTCCATCGCGGTGTTGCCTTCCACGGCCAAGGGCCGTGTAAAATGTATCGCCGCCGGCCCCATCGCCGCCAGCGCGCGCTGCAGGATCGGCACGAGCCGCGCCGCAAGCGCCCGCGCCGCCGCCGCGTCGCCGATCAGGTCCTGGCGGATCTCGATCAGCACATGCGGCAGGCCGGCCATCGTGGCGTGGCGATACAGCGTGTCGCCCTCCAGCTCGCCGTCATAGGGCTCGTTGTCGCCGACCGCGAACCCCGCGCCTGCGAATTCCGCGAGCAGCGGCCGCGCCAGCCGCCCGTCGCGGTCCCACAGGATGCCGATCTCCCACGGCCGCGGAACCCCTTTCCACACCGGCGTGAAACTGTGCATCGAGACCAGCACCGGCAGCGTGCCGGCCGCACGCAAGCCCGCGATCTCGGCCGCGATCGCCGCGTGATAGGGCGCGTGGAACTGTGCGATCCGCCGCGCCGTCTCCGCCGCATCGATGCGCGCGTTGCCCGGAACCAGACTGCCGTCCGACAGTTTCATGACCAGGGTCGGATCGTCCGCGCCGCGGTTGAGATCGACCAGCAGCCGCGACCAAGCCCCCAAAATCGCCGGCGCGCCGAACGCCGCCGCCAGCGCGCGCGTCACGGTCGCAGCCCCGATGTCGCGCGCGATATGCGTCTCGAACAGCGCCGCCGCGAGGCCCAGCGTGCCATAGGCCGCCGGCAAGGCATTGGAGGCATGGTCGCACAGGAACAGCAGCGGCGTGTCGCCCCGCGTCGGTTCCAGGCGTTCGAAAGCAGGATCGGTCATACATCTGCGATAATTGGGCCCCGACATGCCCGCCGCAAGCGCGTTGACAGAGGTTCTGCCATGCGCGACACCGGGTCGCTCCACAGCCATAGCACAGAGAACTATGCGCATTCTTCTCGCCCTCGCCCTCCTCTTCGCCGCCGCCGGCCCCGCCGAGGCGGGGCTGAACGTCTGCAACAAGGGCGCGCGCACCGTCAGGGCCGCCGTCGGCCGCTTCAACGGCACCCGCTGGATCAGCGAAGGCTGGTGGCATGTCGAGCCCAGAAAATGCGCCGAGCTGATCGCCGGCAAGCTCGTCGCGCGCTATTACTACCTGTATGCCTCGGACGGGGCCGTCGGCACCTGGGACGGCGGCAAGAGCTTCTGCGTCGGCACCACCGACCGGTTCTCCATCGTCGGACGGGGCGGCTGCACCGAACGCGGCTTCGACCGGCGCGGCTTTTTCGAGATCGACACCGGCAACCTTTTCAACTTCACCCAATCGCTTTCGGACTGACATGAGACGCCGCCGCAAGACCAAGATCGTCGCCACCCTGGGGCCTGCGTCCTCCACGCCCGAGCGCATCCGCGCCCTGTTCGAGGCCGGCGTCGACGTCTTCCGCATCAATATGAGCCACACTTCGCACACCACCCTGGCCGAATTGCACAAGGCCGTGCGCGCCCAGGAGGCCGAGGCCGGCCGGCCCATCGGCATCCTGGTCGACCTGCAGGGCCCCAAGATCCGCCTCGGCACCCTGCCCGGCGGCTCGCGCATCCTCAAAGAGGGCGAGCAGGTCCGCTTCGTGCGCAAGGTCGTGGCCGACGATCCGAACGACATCCCGATCCCGCATCCCGAAGTCTTCGCCGCGATGAAGATGCGCCACACGCTGCTGATCGACGACGGCAAGATTCGCCTCAGGCTTCTGACCGTGAAGGATTACTACGCCGACGCCATCGTCGTGGTCGGCGGCGAGATCAAGGACCGCAAGGGCGTCAACCTGCCCGACACGCTGCTGCCGGTCTCGGCGATGACGCCCAAGGACCGCACCGATCTCGACGCGGCGCTCAATCTCGGCGTCGACTGGATCGCGCTGTCCTTCGTGCAGCGCCCCGATGACGTCGCCGAGCTCAAGAAGGTCGTCGCCGGCCGCGCCTCGGTCCTCGCCAAGATCGAAAAGCCCAAGGCGCTGGAATGGCTGTCCGACATCCTGGAGATGGCCGACGCCCTGATGGTGGCGCGCGGCGATCTCGGCGTCGAGTTGCCGCTGGAAGCGGTGCCCGGCCGCCAGAAGCAGATCATCCGCGCCGCCCGGCGCGCCGGAAAGCCCGTCGTCGTCGCGACCCAGATGCTGGAATCGATGATCGGCGCGCCGGTGCCGACCCGCGCCGAGGTCAGCGACGTCGCCACCGCCGTGTTCGACGGCGCCGACGCCGTCATGCTGTCGGCCGAAACCGCGTCGGGCGCCTATCCGGTCGAAGCGGTGCAGATGATGGACCGCATCGCCGTCCAGGTGGAAAACGATCCGCTCTACATCTCGATCCTGGAATCGCAGCGCAACGCGCCGGAAGAGACCACCGCCGACGCCATCATGGCCGCGGTGCACCAGGTGACCCACACCGTGCACGCCAAGGCCGTGGTGTGCTGGACCAGCTCCGGCTCGACGGCGCTGCGCGCCGCGCGCGAGCGGCCCGAGGCGCCGATCGTGGTCCTGACCCCGTCGCTGGAAACCGCGCGCCGCCTGGCGCTGGCCTGGGGCCTGCACTGCGTCACGACCGAGGACGCGCACGATCTCGACGACGTCGTCGACCGCGCCACGAAGATCGCGGTGCAGGAAGGCTTCGCCCGCTCCGGCGACCGCCTCGTCGTCACCGCCGGCGTGCCGCTGGCAACCCCGGGTTCGACCAACCTGATGCGGGTGGCGTTCGTCGGTCCGAAGAAGGCTTGAGACGAAAAACTGCTGATCGAGCCGATCCAACCAACCAGGCACCACACCCTCAACCGTCATTGCCCGGCTTGTCCGGGCAACCCATGAACACCATCGGCGAAAATTTTCACCGCCTGTTTTCATGGGTCGCCGGCACAAGGCCGGCGATGACGATTGGTTTTTGATCTATCGAGAAAATGGACTGTCGGACGCGCCAACGGCGCAAAAAACTTTATTTGCGTCGCAAGAAAATATCGTTCGCTGCGCTGCATATACGAGTCTATCGACCGCGCCCCGCAAATTTTTCCAAGCGCGCCGCGCCTTCGCGCGCGCCTGCGTGGTGGATAAACGACGTGTGAAATTATTTTCAAACCCCTCTTGAACCGAGTCGGTCCAAACCCCACTTCCCGTAAATCCCCACAGGTGCGAGCAGACAACAACGGCGAATTTCCGTCGCGGTTTCAAAACCGCGATTCAGTCGACACTCGGATTTTGTTGAGTCCGCTCTCTCCCCGTTTTTATGAGAAAATGTAGACGAGCGAAATTGAGATGAAGATTGTCGCCAAGATCAAGAAAATGAAATGGTCGGTATCGTGGGCTGATAACGGCGGAATGCTCACGAAGATCTGAAAGAGGTGATCATACTGCCGATATCCGGTATCATGGCGCGAGCGGCATCAACCTAGATGCCCTTGATCGCAAGGATTGAACCCACGTCCGTTGGGGGGCCGATTTGGCATGTCTACCAATTCCGCCATGCCAGCCGCGGTTCGACCTGCGAAAGCGGCGATGCCATGGAAATCGGATTCAGCGCCAGATTGTTTTCTGAGCCTTAGAGCCGACGCACGTGATTGCCAAAGCAATTGAGGTACAGTAGTTGCGCCTGCGCAACATCCAAACGCGATAGAAACCCACGGATTCCGGGAAAAATGTGCACCGGCCTAAGCCGTCGCATTGTCGCCGCAACGCTGTCTTAACTTGCGCGCTTACAACAATGGGATAGGCTCACCGAGATGATCGTGATGCACTTTGCCCACAAGGTGCCATAGGCGATGCCAAAAGCAGCTCCACAATACGCTACCGCGCCAATCGTCGGCTTCCGCTCTCGCAAGGCCGCGCAACTTTGTGCGTATTTCGCTGTTCTCGCCGGCGGCACGATCGAGAAGTTGAAGCTCATCAAACTCGTCTATTTGACCGAACGCGCATTTCTGGGCGAACACCATCATACAATCCTGTTTGATGAATTCTATTCGCTGCCAAGCGGCCCAATTTGTTCGGCGACGCTCAACGGAATCGACGGCATCATCCATACTGAGATATGGGATGAGTACCTCCACAAGAGCGGTAATATTCGCGTTGCCAACAAAAAATATACGCGCGCCCAGCTCGATGAGTTGAGCAACGCCGAAGTGGCCGCGGCGGGAGCTGCGTGGGAAAAATTTGGCGGCAAGACGTCAAACCAACTCGTGACGCTCACTCACGCCGAATGCAGAGAATGGACAGAAGTGGCAAAGGGAAAGCGCCTTCCGATCTCATACGGGGATGTTTTGCGCGCGCTTGGCGATGAAGACGCGGAATCTGTTGAACAGGAAATTAGCGCCCTGCGCCGTGCTGAAAGCGCGCTGGCTGGATGAAATCGGCATTCCGGCCGTTGCGTCGGATGGCGCTGTGGATACCCAATACCGGACCTAAGCACGACTTAGAACGTGGGCATCTGTTCGTTATTTTGACGAACCCCTGCCCGGCCGGCTTCTGTTTACTCGTGCCGTTTTCGACGGCACATGACAGGTGCGACAGAACTTGCTTGGTTGGAGCCGGCGATCATCCCTTTCTGAAACACAAAAGCTTCGCATTTTATGCGCAGCTGAATACCTATTCGGCGGACGACTTGGTCGCTCGTGTGGCAAGTGGCAGGATCGAGTATCAAGGGCTGCTGGACGAAAAGGTCTTTGCCCTCGCTTCCGCTGGCGTGCTGCAATCGCAGCACGCTCCTCTCAAATTTCAACAGTATTTCGAGGCCCAGACCGCTGCAAATTAGGAATATCGGCTGCCACTTCTGGCCGGTATCGTTTAGCCACCAGGAAAATCTCAAATCCCCTGCCCCTCGACATCGCGCACCAGGGCATCGACATGCTTCTGCGCGCCGTCGAGCTGCGGATCGAGCGCCAGCGCCTTGCGGTAGATCTTCAGCGCCCCGGCCTTGTTGCCGTATTCCTCGAGCAGATTGCCGAGCTCGTACATCGCCGCGAACTGGCGCGGGTTGAGCAGGATGACGTGCTCGAGCGAAACCATCGCGCCGGAATCGTCCTTCAGCGTGCGCTGCAGATTGGCGCGGGCGTGCCAGCCTTCCGCATAGTCGGGCGCGACGTCGGTCACCGCCTGGAACACTTGCTTGGCGGTATCGTTGTCGCCCGCCGCCAGCGCCGCCGAGCCGCGCGACATCAAGAGGTCGACGCTCGGGCTGCCCGATTGCAGGAACAGTCCGCCGATCTTGTCCTCGATCGGCTTGGCGTCTTCCGGCGAGCCGGCATGGCTGAGCTGGTTGAGCAGCGTCTCCAGCTTCGGCCAGGGCTGCTGGCCCGGCACGGCGGCGGCCGCCATCGTCAGCGGCAGCGAAAACGCGACAAGGAACAAGATGAAACGCATGGCCCCAATTCTACCCGGCGTCCGGCGCCATTGCCAACGGCAGCGGCCCGCCGCCGGCCCAGTCGAGCAACTCGGCCAGATGCACCAGCGGCGGCGCGCCCGGCCCGGCGAGGTGCGACAGGCACCCGATATTGCTGCTGACGACGATGTCGATGCCAAGCGGCGCGATGGCGCCGAGCTTGCGGGCGCGCAGTTCCTGCGCGATCGCCGGCTGCAGAATCGCATAGCTGCCGGCCGAGCCGCAGCACAGATGCCCCTGCGGAATTTGCAGCGGCGCGAACCCGGCGGCCATCAGCAGCGCCTCGGCCCGGCCGGCCAGCTTCAGCCCGTTCTGCAGCGAACAGGCCGCATGCCAGGCGACGCGCAGCGTCTGCGGCGCCGCCGCCACGGGCCCCGGCGCGGCGAGATCGAGGAAATCCCTGGTCGCCTCGGCAAACGCCCGCGCCCGCGGCAGCCACAACGGATCGTCGAGGAAGAGATGCGTCAGGTCCTTCAGATGCGCAGAACAGCCCGTCGCGGTGATCAGCACGCCTTCGAAGGCGTCGCTCCCGCCCGCGCGCTCGAACGCCTCGATGGCGCGCCGCGCCCAGTTCTTGGCGTCCTCGCTGCGCCCCAGATGGTGCACCAGCGCGCCGCAGCAGCCTGCGCCCTCCAGCGGCACGAGCTCGAAGCCCTGCCGCGCCAGCACCCGCGCCACCGCCGCGTCGATATTGGGATTGAGCGCGCCTTGCGCGCAGCCCGGCATCAATGCGAGGCGCCGCGCATTGGGCAGGATCGCCCGCATGGGCCCATCCACGGTATGGTGCGGCACGCCCGCACCCAGCCGCGCCATCGCCGCCAGCCGGCCAGGCAGCAACCCCGCCAACGGCGCGAACAGCCGCGCCAGGAACAACCCGCCGCGCGTCAGCGAAGGCCGCGTCAGCACCGTGGCGATCAGCCAGCGCAGCATCTTGTCGCCGAACGGGCGGCGGTAATGCGTCTGGATATGGGCCCGCGCCTCGTCCACCAGCCGCGCGTAATCCACGCCCGACGGACAGGCGGTGCGGCAGGCGAGGCACGACAGGCAGCGATCGACATGCAGCACCGTCTGCGCATCCGGTGCGCCGCCCTTCTCCAGCATGTTCTGCATCATGACGATGCGGCCACGCGGCCCGTCGCGCTCGTCGCCGAGCAGCACATAGGTCGGGCAGGTCGCGGTGCAGATGCCGCAATGGACGCAGGCGCGCAAATTCTTTTCCGCTTCCGCGATATGCGGATCGGTCAGCTGGGTCGGCGTGAAATGCGTGCGCATCAGGCGCTGTCCCACATCCGCCCGGGATTGAACAGCCCGAGCGGATCGAACGCCGCTTTCACCGCGCGAGTCAACGCCGCGCGCGCCGGCTCTTCCGGCTCGAACACCGCCACGCGCTCGCGGGTTTCCTCTTCCGCGCGCAGCAGGACGCAATGACCGCCATGCCGCCTGACGATCTCGCGCACGCCGTCGCTGCCCGGCAGCGTGCCGAGCCACAGCAATCCGCCGGCCCAGTCGCCCAGCCACAGCGGCGCGTCGATCTCGGCGGCAACGGCGGCGGCGCTGGCGGGCGGCACGAAGGCGCGCCACACATCGTAAGGCGTGTCGGCGAACATCTCACCGCTGCCGATGGCACGAAAGGCGATATCGCCATGCTCGATCTCCTGGGCGTCACGCGCGCCGATCAGCGTGCGCAGCAGCGCGCACTTTTCGGCGAGCGGCTCCTTCTCGCCCTCAAGCCGGATCAGCGCATTGCCGTTGCTGAAGGAAAGCCCCGTCGCGTCCAGCGGCGACGACCACACCTTGCGCAGCAGTGCGAACCCGTCTTCAGCGGAAAGGCCGCGCACGACAATCGTCGCCGACAGCGGCGGCTTGGGGAATACGCGCAACGTCACCTCGGTCAGCACGGCGAGCGTGCCGAAGGCGCCGCAGACCAGCTTGGGCAGGTCGAAGCCCGTGACGTTCTTGACCACCTTGCCGCCGGCCTTGAAGGCCTCGCCGAACCCGCTCACGCCGCGAAAGCCGAGCAGATGATCGCGCACCGCCCCGCAGCGCAGCCGCGCCGGTCCGTTGGCATCGGCCGAAATCGCGCCGCCGATGGTGCCGAGCCCGCCGTCCGCGCCCAGCAGCGGCCCCCAATCCGGCGGCTCGAAGCCGAGCCTCTGGCCCTTCTCCGCCAGCGCCGCTTCGATTTCGACGACCGGCGTGCCCGGTGCACAGGTCAGGATCAGTTCTTCCGGCTCATACGAGATGATGCCCTTGAGCCCCGAGACATCGAGCACCGACCCCATCGTCACCACCGCGCGGCCGAACGCCTGTTTGCTTCCCGCGCCCCGGATCTCCAGCGGCGATTTCCAGTCGCGCGCCGTCTGCACGGCCTCGACGATCTCATTTTCGGTGGAAGCAGTATGTGTTGGCATCTAGAAGCGCGGCAGGTTGGCGAAGGGCAGCCGGCCGTCCTTCACATGCATATGCCCGCCCTCGACGCAGGCGGACAGGGTCGGAAACACCTTGCCGGGATTGAGCAGCCCATTGCCGTCGAAGGCGCATTTCAGCCGCTGCTGCTGCGCCAGGTCCGCCTCGCTGAACATCGCCGGCATCAGGTCGCGCTTCTCGACGCCGACGCCGTGCTCGCCGGTGAGCACGCCGCCGACCTCGACGCAGAGCCGCAGGATCGCCGCCCCGAACGCCTCGGCGCGGTCGAGCTCGCCCGGCTTCATGCAGTCGAAGATGATCAGGGGATGCAGATTGCCGTCGCCGGCATGGAACACATTGCAGAAGCCGAGCCGGTATTCCTTCGCCATCTCGCTCATGCGCGCCAGGACCTGCGGCAGGGCGCGGCGCGGGATGGTGCCGTCCATGCACAGCATGTCGGGCGCCAGCCGCCCCATCGCGGGAAACGCCGCCTTGCGCCCGGCCCACAATTTCGCGCGCGCGCCTTCGTCCGCCGCCTCGCGCACTTCGGCGCCGTTGGCGCGCGCGATGTCGGCGATGCGCGCAATGGCGTGATCGACTTCGGCATGAATGCCGTCGGCGTCGATGATCAAGACGCCCTCCGCGACCGGATAGCCCGGCGCGCAATGCGCCTCGACCGCCGCGATGCAGCCCCGGTCCATGAACTCCATCGCCGCCGGCACGATCCCCGCCGCGATGATGTCGGCGACGCATTGCCCGGCCGCCGGCACGGAAGAAAACGCCGCGAGCAAAGTCCGCGTCGTGGGCGGCTTGGGCAGGATGCGCAATGTGGCTTCGACGACCACACCAAGAAGGCCTTCGGACCCGGCGACCACGCCCAGCAAATCGAGCCCGCACGTCCCCGGCGCCTTGCCGCCGAGCCGCAGCCGCGTGCCGTCGATCAGCACGATCTCCACGCCCAGCAGGTTGTTGGTGGTCAGCCCGTATTTCAGGCAATGCAGCCCGCCGGAATTCTCCGCCACATTGCCGCCGATGGTGCAGGCGATCTGGCTCGACGGATCGGGCGCGTAGTAGAACCCGGCGCCTTCGACGGCGCGCGTGATGGACAGATTGGTCGCGCCCGGCTCCGCCACCACGCAGCGGTTTTCGTAATCGATCTCCAGGATGCGGCTCATGCGCGACAGCCCGAGCAGGATGCCGTCGGCCCGCGGCAGCGCCCCGCCCGACAGCGACGTCCCCGCCCCGCGCGGCACGATCGGCACGCCATGTTCGAAGGCATAGGCCAGCACGGCGGCCACCTGCTCGGCATTGCGCGGCAGCACGGTGACAAGCGGCGTCTGGCGATAGGCGGTCAGCGCATCGCCATCGAACGCCGCCAGCCCCGCCGCGTCGCTGACCACGCCGTCGGGCACGATCAGGCGCAGCGCGGCCACGATGTCGCCGCCATGGGCGATGATGTCGGCGTCGGGTATGGGAAGGTCCAAGGGTCGCGCGCCTATTGGAAACGCACGAACGCTAGCACGGCGAGGGCTTAGCCCTGGCGCGCCTTGAAGCGCGGGTTCTTCTTGTTGATGACGTAGACGCGGCCCTTGCGGCGGACGACGCGGCAGTCCTTGTCGCGCTTCTTGAGCGAGCGGAGCGAATTGCGAACTTTCATGGTCCAGGGCCCTGTGCGGGCGCGAAGGCCCCTAAAAGAGGCGCGGAAACTATGCGCAGGGTCCGGCAGTGTCAACCACGGGAAAATCGAGGGATTCCGCCATATTCCAGCCCCTTTGGCGCATGCTAATATCAGGACGGGCCGCAATTTTCGGCCCAAGCGCGCAGGAACCCCGGTGATGCAACTTTTGGTACGAGCCGGCCTCAGGGCGGGATTGGCGGCGGCGGCCGTGCTGGTTGCCGCCTGCGCCACGATCGGGCCCAGCGACGCCCGCCTCGCCCATCACCACCACAAGCCCAAGCCCTCGCCGCAGGACATCAAGTTCGCCCAGTTCGTGAAGGACTTCCGCGCCACCGCGCTCGCCGCCGGCATCACGCCCGCGACCTATGACGCGGCGATGAGCGGCATCCGCCACAACCCGAAGATCGAGGGCCTGACCGAGACCCAGCCCGAATTCGTCAAGCCGATCTGGTCCTATCTCGACACCGCCGTCTCGTCGCGCCGCGTCAGCGACGGTCAGAGCCACTTGGCGGCCGAGGCCACGGCGCTCGCGACCATCGAAACGAAATACGGCGTGCCCAAGGAAATCCTGGTGTCGATCTGGGGCAACGAAACCGATTTCGGCGGCGCGCTCGGCAGCTTCAACCTGTTCGAGGCGCTAGCGACGCTCGCCTATGACGGCGCGCGCATGGATTTCGGCAAGACCGAGCTGCTCGCCGCGCTGAAGCTGGTGCAGCAGGAAGGCCTCGACCCCAAGCAGATGCCGGCGTCCTGGGCCGGCGCCATCGGCCAGCTGCAGATGCTGCCCTCGACCTATCTGAAAAGCGCCGCCGACGGCGACGGCGACGGCAAGCGCGACCTGTTCCACTCCGCGCCCGATGCGCTGGCTTCCGCGGCGGCGGAAGTCTCCGGCGACGGCTGGCAGCGCGGCCATATCTGGGGCTATGAGGTCCGCCTGCCCGCGAACTTCGCTTATGACCTCGCCGATGGCGACACGCAGAAGCCGGTGGCCGACTGGAGCAAGCTCGGCATCCGCGCCGCCGACGGTACCGCCTTGCCCCCGAACGCCGACCCCGCCGTGATCTATGTGCCCGCCGGAATGCGCGGCCCCGCGTTCCTCGCGTTCCCCAATTTCAAAGTCATCCTGAAATACAACAACGCGGTGTCCTATGCCCTGGCGGTGTGCACGCTGGCCGACGAGATCGCCGGGCGTCCCGGCCTCCTCGCGCCCTGGCCGCGCGACGAACAGCCGCTGTCGCATGACGAGCGTCTCGCCATGCAGGCGGCATTGCTGAAGCTGGGCTTCGATCCCGGCAAGCTCGACGGCGTCCTCGGCCGCGGCGTGCGCGCGGCGTTGCGGCTCTACCAGAAGGCCCACGGCCTCCCCGCCGACGGCTTCCCGACCGAGGCCCTGCTCGGCGCGATCCTGACGGAAGTGAAAGCCAAGGGGCTCTAAGCGTTCGCCACCGGCGTCTCGATGTCTTCCTCGACGATCTCGATATCCGGCGGGATAATGCCGGCATTGCGCAAGGCCGGCGACAGCCACTGATAGACAAACAGGCCAGCCAGCAGCACGGCCGCGAAGACATACGGCACGTAAGGCGACCATTCATACATGATGCCGATCAGCGGCCCGGCGATGAAGCCCATCGCGCTGGCGCCGCCGATGATGCCGGCGACCGCGCCCTGCTCATGCGGCGCCACCGACAGCGAGGCGCCCGAAGTGAACCCCGGCCGCGCCATGCCGAAGCCGAGGCCCGACAGCGCCAGACCGATAACGAGAAACGCGAAATGCCCGAACACCAGGAACGCCGCGCAGCTCGCGAACGCGGCGCCGAGCCCCCAATTGGTCAGCGCCCGCGCCGAGATGCGGACATATTGGACGACCACCAATTGCGCGAACAGCGCCGCCAGCGAGGTCGCGAGCTGGCCGATCATGTTGTACTGCGCCGCGCCCGCCGGCGGCACGTGCAGCACGTCCATGAAGAAGAAGCCCATGGTCTGGATCGGCACCGTGCTGGCGGTGGAAAGCCCGACGGCGAAGATCACGAAGGGCAGTACGCGCCGGTCGTGCCAATTCAGCGCCACGGCGGCGGGCGCGCGCGCCTTGGGCGCGGTGCGCTCGGGCAGCAGGAACCAGATCGTTGCCGCGCTGATCAGCGCCAGCGCCGAGATGAAATAGAACGGCACCAAGAGGCCGAACGGCGTGAACAGGCTGGCGATGGCCGGCCCCGCCACCGTGCCGAGACCGAAGGCCGAGCCGACCGTGGCGACACCCTGCAACCGTTCCTGCGGCGTGGTGCGGTCGGCGACATAGGCCTGGCTCGCCGGCGAGGTGCCCGAGCCCAGCGCGCCGTAGAGCGAGCGCGACACGATCATCAGCGGGAAAACGGCAACCGCCGGCAGCCAATGCTGCAAGCCGCCCAGCATGACGGTAGCGAACAGCGCGAAAGACGCCGCGAACGACAGCAGCCCGAGCAGCATCACCGGCTTTCGCCCCCAATGATCGCTCTTCTTGCCCCAATAGGTGGAGGTCACGACCCAGATCGCCGCCGACACGGCGAACACGGTGGTGGTCTGGACCGCCGAGAGCCCCAGCTGCCGCGACAGCGGCGGCAGGATGTTGAACAGCACCGTCTGCCCCGCGCCCATGCAGAGCAGGCTGACGAACAGAATCCCAAACGCCCGCCGCCGCTCGGCCCGCGTCGTGACGTGGACGACGGCATGCGGCGAATTCGGGTCGGGAGATTTGTCGGGCATGTATACCCTAACCACCGCAAACTGCGTTGGCCGTCAAGCGCGGGAAAATGATTTCAATTTAAATCACCATGGCCGGGCTTGACCCGGCCACCCAGCCGGCGCGCGTCTGCGCGCCAAAGATGCATTTCAGCGTGACGGTGAGATGGGTGGCCGGGTCAAGCCCGGCCATGGTGAGGGTTTTGAGACGCCCGCGTGGGCTGCCCATTCAGCTCTTCGGCTTCTTGAAGCGCACCTGCGCGGTGTCGCTGCGGCCCGCCGCATCCACCACGGTGATGCGCGCCAGGCCCTCGCCGTCCGGCGTGTAGAGCACCGGCTGGAAGCGGTCGAAATTGCCGATCAGCTGGCCGTTGACCAGCCAGGTCAGCGGCGCCTTGCCGCCGTCAGCCTTCAGCACGATCGTGTGCTCCTTGGCGCCGCCCTCCGGCAGCGGCACCACCGTGCCGTTGGGCGGGAAGGCGATGGTCGGCGGCGGCACCACCGTCTCCTTCGGCGGCGCCGGCGCGGTCTCGCGGCGGAAGATGCGCATCGAGGGCGGCAACTGGTCGTTGGCGTTGGTCAATATCGCGCCCGAGGGCGGCGGCCCATCGGCATGCACGTCGGGCGGCAAGAGCTCGAAGGTCTTGAGCAGGATCGGTGCCGCGGTGTCGCGTCCGACGTTGCCGGCGCGCGGGCTGCCATCGGCGCGCCCGACCCAGACGCCGACCGTGTAGTCGTTGGAGAATCCCACCGACCACGCGTCGCGATAGCCATAGGAGGTGCCGGTCTTGAAGGCGACGGCGCGCTGCCGCGTCAGCCCCTGCCCCATCGCCCAGCCGTCCGGCAGGGCGACGCCGCGCAGAATCTGCTTGAGATAAAACGCCGCCACCGGCCCGAACAGGCGGTGGTCCGGCCCATCCGGTGTGTCGGCGACGAAGCGCAAGGCCCGCGCCTCACCGCCATTGGCGATGCCGGCATAGAGCATGGTGATGTCGGAAAGGCTGATGCCGAGGCCGCCCAGCGCCACCGGCAGGCTCGGCGCCTCGCCGCCCGCCGGGAACACCAGCCGCGCGCCGGCGTTCTCCAGCGTCGTCGTGAAGGCGAGCGGCCCGACACGGTCGAGCGCCATCACGGCCGGAATGTTGAGCGACATGCGCAACGCATCGCGCGCCGACACCGCGCCCTGGAACGTGCCTTCGAAATCCTTCGGCGCATAGTCGCCGAACATGGTCGGCGCATCGGTCATCATCGAGGCCGGATGCAGGATGAGATTGTCGAAGGCGAGGCCGTAGATGAAGGGCTTGAGCGCCGAGCCCGGCGAGCGCGAGCGCTGCGCCAAGTCGATCTGCCCGTTCGGGCCCCAGTAGCCGACACCGCCGAGATAGGCCAGCACGTTGCGCGTGCGGTTATCGACCACGACGATGGAGAGCGCCGCGCCGCCGCCGAAATAGGGCGCCTCCTGCGCCGCCAGCCGCTCGACGGCGCCCTGCAGGCCGGCGTCCAGCGTCGTGACGATGCGCGTCGCGGCGGTGTCGCGCAGCTTCAGGCGCATCGCCAGGTGCGGCGCCGACAGCGGCATGGCCTGGCGCGCGAACGGCACGCCCTCGCGCCGCGCCACGTCGGCGTCGCCCTGCGTGACGATGCCGTCGCCGACCATGCGCGCCAGCACCTTGTCGCGGCCCCGTGCGGCGCGGATCGCGTGGCGATCGGGCCGCTGCTTGACCGGCGATTGCGGCAGCGCCACGAGCAACGCGGCCTCCGAGAGATCGATCCGCGACGGATCCTTGCCGAAATAGGACAGCGAGGCCGCGCGCACGCCTTCGAGGTTGCCGCCGAACGGCGCCAGCGTCAGGTACAGAGAAAGGATCTCGTCCTTGGAATAGCGCTCCTCAAGCTGCACGGCGCGCAGCATCTGGAACAGCTTCGTCGCGATGCCGCGGCTCTTCGGTGGTTCGAGAATACGTGCCACCTGCATGGTCAGCGTCGAGCCGCCCGATACGATATGCCCGCCGGCGCCGGCAAATTGCAGCCCGGCGCGCAGCACCGCCGCGACATCGACGCCCCAATGGTCGTCGAAGCGCTTGTCTTCGTAAGCTTTCAGCATGGCGAGATAGCGCGGGGAAACGTCCCGCACCTCCGTCTTCATCCGCCAATAGCCGTCATCGGTGAGAAAGGCGCGCAGCATGACGCCCTTGCTGTCCACGACTTCGGGCGAGACATGGATCGCCCGCGTCATATCCGGCGGATTGGCGACGTCGGCGGTCGCGACGGCGCAGGCCACGCCGAAGAGGGCGAAGAGAACAAAAACGCTTCTCCCTCTCCCCCAAAAGTGGGGGAGAGGGGATTCTTTTTAA
>OLLF01000060.1_pt1 | contig 20272 bp, 14 predicted proteins | sample 1604471 | NCBI WGS metagenome assembly OLLF01 (sample SAMEA104055714, study PRJEB20765) | soil metagenome | isolation source: soil
CCCGTTCGCCGGCCAGCGGCCCGGCGCGGAAGTTCTCCAGGCTCGCGGCCGCGCGCAGAAATTCGTCCGTCACGCTCTGGCCTTGCAGCACGGTCGGCCCGTCCGTGCCGCGCGCCGGCGCCGCGACCGCCTTGAAGCTCTCGCGGATCGCCTCCTCGTCGCCCGTAAGCGGCTGGCCGATCGTCGCCTCCGCGTCGCTGGCGACGATCTTCACCGCGTGCTCGGCGATGAGGTCGGCGCGCAGCCGCGCCGGCATCGGATCGAGCCCGAGCTGGATGCGGCACTTGATCAGCATGCCCGCGATGTTGCGCGTCCCGATGGGCGCCCGGTAGTCGAAGCCGCGCCCGCGCCCGCGCGTCGCCGCGACCAGGGCGCGCAGCAGGTTCAGCTTGGCGGTCTGCAGCTGCGCCAGCAATTCGGCATCGCTCGGCGTGCGGCCCGGCTGGGTCACCAGCATCGCGGCGTCGAGGATCTCGCCATACATCGCCAGAAGGAAATCCAGGAAGCGGCCCCGCCGCTCCAGCACCGGATCGCTCGCCGCGACGATGCCGTCGATGCCGCTTTTGTAATCCGGCGTCAGGATCGGCTCGACCTCCGGCACGGAGGTGTTCAGGTATTGCAGGAAATAGGTCTGGCTGAGCGGCGCGAGGGAGAACAGCCGCTTGGCGTTCGCGAGCTGCGCCAGGAAGTTCGCCAGCAACTGCTCGGCGGCGAGCAGGTAGCCCTTGAGCTGCTTGGCCTGGCCTTGCCGCATCGTCGTCGCGTCGCTCGGCACGCCCTGCGCATTGATGCCATAGACCGCGGGATACTGGTTCTGGATCGAGTAGTAGGTTTTCAGGTCGAAAAGCTGTCCCTTCGGCATGCCGAAATAGCGCTCATACTGCGCCGCCAGCGGATAGGTGCGCGCCTGCTGCGCTTTCAGGCGGCTGAGCTCGCTCTGCACCTTGCGGATGTCCGGCTTGACCTCGATGCCCTTGCGCAGCAGCCGGATCGTGTAGCCTTTCGGGCCCGGCCCCGTATCCATCACCAGGATGGAATCTTCGGGCACCGCGACATTGCCGCTGGTGACGGGCGGATTGTCGCCGGCCTTGACCGTGACGTTGCGCACGCCCGCGACGCCCGGCGTGCGCGCGATGGCGCGCGCCACATAGGACACAGGAATGCAGGGCGCCATCGGCTGCAGCTGCTCGTCCGCGATGAAGCCGTAGCGCAGGACGGGGCCGTCGAAGATCTCCGTCGCCGTCTGGCCGGCGTCGACCAGCGCCGACAGCGGCTGGCGCGTCAGCACCGGCGCGAAGACGTTGGCGGTGTTGAACAGGATGGCGGCCAGGATCGCCTCGGCGGCGCGCGTCGAATCGATCGACACCGTCGCCGTGACGATCGTCCGCACCGGGTCGAGCACGACGACCGACTGAACGTCCTCGCACAGGGCGCGATTGGCGCAAAAGACGTCCCTGACGGTCCGCCCGATCCGGTCGCGGTCCAGATGCGGCTCGCAGCCGCAAGGGTCGGCGCCCGGCGCGAACACCGCGATGCGATAGAGGCCGAGGAAGCCGTCCGCCGCCTCGACCGGCAGCGGTGTCAGCCAGGCGTTGGCGAGCTCCGGGATGCGGTCGACGAGCAGCTTGCGGTAATCGTTCACCGTCACCGGGTTGCACGACAGGCTGCGCCGCGCCGTGAACAGCGCCTGGACCGCACCGTCGATGGTGCCGCGCGGCCCGTCCGCCAACAGGTCGGCCATCGGGAATTCGGCGCGATAGGACAGCTCGGTCAGCGCGTAGCAGAGCTGCTCCAGGGTCGTGACGCCCGGGTCGTGCTCGTTGTAGTCGGTCCAGATATCGCCCGCGAGCTGTTGGATGATCTCGACGCCGGTCACCTTCAGCCAGGCGTAGTCGAGCCCGTGATTGTCCGGGGTCGCGTCGGCCTTGATGACGGCGCTGTCGGCCATCGCCTAGACCTCGGTGATTTCGTCGCAGGCCGGGCCGACGAACTCGGCCCATTGCTGCGGTGTGTGACGGACGAGATTGAGCAACTGCCGCGCCGGGATCTGGTCGCAGCTGATGCCGAAGAGCAGGGCGTGCAGGACCTGCACCACCGAATCGCCGACATAGCGCGGCATCAGGCCGGGCCGCGGCGGAACGCGCAGCTCCAGGATTTCGCGCGGCACGCCTTTGGTGACGGTCAGCCAGTGCTCGAATTGCGGCAGCGTCGGGATGGGCTCGGTCGACCGGCCGCTCTGCCGGTATTCCTCCGTCTGCCGCAGCTCGTCTTGAATCTCGCGCGTCGGGGTCGCTTCGTCGGCCGCAATACCGTCCAGGAAGGCCTGGATCGCCGGATTCAGCGCTTCTTCCTCGCCGTCCTCCAGGACGTCGGCTTGCTCCGGCTCGCGCCATTGCTCGACCTCCGCCCACGCTGCGGCATCCCAGGCATCGCCGCCGCCCGCGCCGTAGTCGTCGAGGTTTTGCTGGTTGCGCGCACCGCTGCGGCTGCTGAGGATCGCCGCGCTGCGCGGGTTGATCGTGTTCATGTAGGTGAACAGCGTGCGCAGGCCCTCGGGCGTCGCGATGCCGATCTCCTGGGCCGTCTCGATCACGTCGTAATAGGCGACGCGCGCGCCCGTCTCTCCGACCGCGTCTTTCAGCGGCCCGTCGCGCAAGAGGCCGGACAGCGGATTTTCGATCGCGTCGATCGGCGAGGTCTCGCCCAGCTCCTCGATCAGGGCAATGTTGCGCGGCTTGACGTTGCCGACGCCGATCTCGCGGGCCACCCCCATGCGCTTGAGCTGGTCCATCACCGCCCAGGCCGCGCGCACCGAGGCGTCGCCGCCGTCGACATTGTGGATCATCAGCGTGTCGATGCGGCCCTCGAACATCGCCGCCACCTGCAACAGCGAGTCGGCCAGCGCCTCCTGGCTCTCGCCGGCCTGCACGTCGAACTTGTAGATGACCTCGTATGCGCTGCGGTCCAGGCCGCTTTGCGCCAGCACCTCGGCGAGGGCCTCCGCCGTGCCATAGGATTCCGCCGTGTCGAAGCGGCGATAGCCCAGATCGACCGCCTCGCGGATCTGCTGCGCGCTGCGCCCGTCGGTGCCGAAGATCAGCCACGGCGTGACGTCCAGCGCTTCGTCTTCCTCGACGTCCTCGATCGTGTCCTCGCGGATATAGGTGTCAGCTGCGGCCGCGATGCCGTTGATGGTGCGCACCAGGAACCACTCATAATGCTGCGGCCCGTCGAAATCGACGTCCCGGAACTCCTCCTGGTTGGGCCCGCGCCGCGACAGGTAGATGTCGTTCTCGTCGATATCGACGATGTCGCGGTCGCGCAGTTCGCCGACCTCGTCGCCTTCGTAGACGGACTCGTCGTGCACCTGGACCAGATGCGTGATGCCGGTGACCTGCTTCTTGACCCGCTGCACGACCGCGCCCGCTTGGCCGGCGGCGAGCGTGAGAGCCTGGCGCTGCGCCGTGCCGCCGAGCGCCTTGCCGCCCATCACGTCGGCTTCGTGCTCCAGCGCCGGGTCATCGTTCAGCGGCACGCCGCCGATGGCGCCGGTGGACGGCACGCGGCCCTGTTTCTGCTGCACGACGTGCCAGGCTTCGTGGGCGAGATGCTGCTCCTGTCCCGGCGCCATGTGGATCTCGCTGCCGCGCGTGTACGCCGCGGCCTGCAGCGGCGCCGCGCTGGCCGCGTTGTAGTGGACCCGCACGTCGTCCAGCGACAGGCCCGAAAGATTTTCGACGCCGCTCTTGAGCCCGTCCGGCAGGCCGGTGCGGTTGGGCCGGCGCTGGACCGGCGGGTTCAGCAGCCCGCTCAGCGTCTGCTGCGCCAGCGCCCTTGGGCCTTCATTCATGACGCGCGCGAGACCCGCCGGCGCCATGCCGGGCGCTTGCGCCGGTCCGGCCTCCGGCGAAGCCGGCACCTGCTGCTGCCGGGCGGCCTTCATGTCGCCACCGGCGCGGACAACAGCGCGTCCAGCTCGCACGGTCCGCTGTCGACGGCCGTCAGCGCGTGCTGCGTCGCCGAGGTCAGGAAGCACCAGCTCACGCTCTCCAGTCCCGGCGTGTAGGCGAGCGACAGCGCGGCGAGGGCATCGACATAGGGCCTGGTCTCGATGAACTCGGCGATGGCGTCTTCCGTCACATAGTTCGCGCCCTGCGCCGCGCGCGCGGCGTCATAGAACCAGGGCGACAGATATTCGATCAGCTCGGCGTTGAGCAGCTTGAGCGCAGCGCCGGCGTCGCTGTCGGCCGCGAACTGCACCTGGGCGGAGACCGTGATGCGCACATAGAGCGGATTGGCGATCTGCAGGCCGCCGAACGGCGAGACCACGAAGGGCGTGATGACCTCTGCCAGCATGGCATCGATCTGCGACAGCAGGTCCGGGCTGGCATAGGGCGTCGTCGCCTCCATCGTGCCGCTGCTGTCGGAGCCCGGCACGACGACCACCAGGATATGTCCGGGCACCGCCGCGCCCGTGGCGTCGCGCGCCGGCAGCGCCTGCACCTGCCAGATGGTCGGAAAGGCCTCGAGCACGAGCCGCTCGATGTCCCAGGTCTGGATCGCCCGGTTCTTGTGGCGCAGGCGCTCGCCGAGCCAGGTCTGGAACGCTTGTCCCGTCTGCGCCGGACGTCCGCCGAACGAGGGCGCGGGCTGCGCGATGCTCGCCACCAGCGGCAGGTCCTGCACCGAGCTCTGGATCGTGCCGGCGGGCAGCGGCCCGGCGAACCGGTCGCTGCCGTCGGCGCTGCGGCAGCGGGCGGTCAGCGCATTGGCGAGCACCGCGCTGGTCGAGGGATGCGTCTGCGGCACGGTCGCCCCGACATGCAGCCAGCGCGTATCGATTGGCGTCGGCATCAGCGTGCCCGGCGCGGCGGCGACCGCCGGCAGGCTCAGCGCCACGATGCCGGAGTTCTGCAGCGAATTGCTCCCGTCGCCGAGGATCTGCGCCGTGCTCAGCGTCTCCCAGTCGTTGCCGGAGAGGATTTCCCAGCTCACGCCCGCGCCGGGGTCCGGCCAGGCGCCGCCGCCGGCCGTCATCTGGAAGAACAGCGTCTGGGTCACGGGCGGCAACAGGCCCGACAGGCCGATATAGAGATTGCCGGGATAGGGATAGTCGGGCAGCAGCGGCTCCGGGGAGTCCGCCGCCGGCGTGCTGACCGCGATGCCGTCGAACGGCAGGAGATAGAAGTAAGCCCCGTCCGTGCCGCCCGCCGTGCCGCCCGCCGTGTAGGTGATCGCGACGGAAATGGCCTGCGGCAGCCAGGGCGGGTTGGGATAGTTGATCGTATCGCCGCTGGTGTTGGAGGTGCTCGACGATCCTTCCGTCGTCGTCTGGCTGTCGGTCTTGGTCGTGGTGACGTCGCCGTCGGTCGTTGCGGTGGCGGTGGCCGTCATGCTGCTCTGCGCCGTCGAGGTGCTGTCCGGGGTGATGTCCGAGAGCACGCTGGAGAGCACGTTCACCGCATAGAGACTGTCGCCGAAGGCATAGCTCGGCGCCGCCAGCGCGATCCGGATGGCGCTGCTCGCGGGATCGTAATAGGTCGGCCGGTCCGCGGACTCGACCGTCAGGTTCAGGAACTCCGTCGTCTGGCACAGCGCGCCTTTCGCGTCGGGCGGCGTGACGCAGCTTTGGCCGCTCACGGTGCGGAACAGGTAGCTTTGCTCCGCCGACAGCGCCGCCAGCGTCCAGGTGCCGGCGTTGTGCACCGTCATGCCGACGCTGAAGGACGTATTGTCGAGAAGCTGCTTGTCCTGCTTCTTGCCGTCCAGATCGACCAGGTAGTTGCGATACCAGCCGGTGAAGCCGTCGCTGTTCGGCGGCAGGGCGAACCAGGTGAGCGCGATCGACAGGGTCTTGGGCACCTTGACGAACAATTCCGGCGCGGCGATGTCGAGGAACGAGCCGACCACCGGCGGTGCGCCCAGGGCGACGAAGGGCTTGGTCGGGTCGATCTCGCCGTCGGTGCTGGCCAGCGCCGCCACCGCGAAATCGGTCACCGTGACCTCGATCGACCAGCCGGTGACGCGCAAGGGTTCGAGCAGCGAAAGCGGATACACCGCCACCGCCGCGCCGGCGACCCCGGTGTCGCCCACCTCGACCGCGTCCTGCCGCAGATAGGCGCGCAGCGTCGGCGCCGCCGGCGACGGATTGGGACCGTCGGCCGGCACAATCGCATCCGGCGCGGGATCGAACGGCGCGATGCCGGCCGCCTGGTCGTCCAGCTTGACGACGAGCGAGAAGCCGAGCCCGTCGGCCGCAAGGTCGACGTCGTAGCTCGGGATCGCAAGCCAGCCGTCGGCCGTCGACAGCGTCAAGGCGAAGGCCTTCTCCAGCACCGCCCGGAAGATCGTCGCCGGGTCCAGGCCCGTCGCCTGCGACAGCGCCGCCAGGCTGGCGTCCAGCGCCTGTTTCGATTCGTCCGAATAGCGGATGTCGAGCGTGATCTTGCGCGTGCCGCCCAGCAGCATCAGCGTGGGCGAGGCGATGGCGAAGCCGAGCCGGGCCAGCGTCGAGACCTGCGCGGCGCTTTCGCTCTCGACCTGCGGTCCGAACGTCGTCCAGGCGTCCGCGGCGGCCTCTACCGGCTTGATCGTGATGACGGAGGAGAGGATGCGTTGCGCCACGATGGCGCTGGCGTCGCCCTGGGCCGGAACCAGCGGGCCATGATCCACGCGGATCGTGCGCAGGTCCGTCACCGCCGCCGAGGTGACGCTCAGGCTTTTCTCGGCGCCGTACAGGATGTCCTCGCCGGCCGCATCCTGGCCGGCGGGAAACAGCGTGTCGGCGGGAACCGCCGTGCTGGTGGTGTCCTCGTCGGCGGCGAGCGTGAACGCCAGATAGACGCGGTCGGGATCGGGCTTGCGGAAGCTCTCGCGCAGCACGTCGTGGTAGTAGAACGCGGCATAGCGCTGCGCCATCGTGTTGATCGTGTCTTGCGCAGTCCCGAAGAGTTTCAGGAACGCGATATAGAGCGCCAGATGCGGCTTGTGGTTCGCCGTCGCGAGTGTGGCGTCCAGGCCCGCCGCCGCCGCGCTGCGCAGGCCGGCCAGCCCGTCCATGGCGCTGTCGAAGACCGCGCCGATCGGCGTCAGCGCGCTGTCGATCTTCTGCTGCCGCGAGCGGCCGTCATAGATGGAGTCGTCGGGGCCGGCGCCTGTCGCGTCCCAGATGGCCGAGAAGCCCGCAAGGTCGAGCGGCACGGCCTGGCCCAGCGCCTTGCGGCTGTCCGCGCCCTTGGCATAGGACGCGAGCTGCGCGAGCTGGTCCTTGAGGCCGTCATCGATCGCGCCGACGATCTGGCGGCGGAAGGCGAGGGCCTCGGCGTCCGGCATGTCCGCGCTCAGCGCCCGCAGGCCCGCGTCGACGTCGCGCGCCGGCGCGATCGCGGCGGCGAACAGCGCCGTGAGAGCTGCGAACTTGGCCTTGAAGTCCTGCGCTTCCGCCGTGCGCTGCGAGAGCGCGTGGAACGCGTCCGACCGCGCCGTCATGTCGATCGCCGCCAGGCGCGCCAGCGCCAGCGACGCATCGTAGACGAAGAAATCCTCCCAGGTGCCGTCGGGCCGGTCATTGAGATCGTAGAAATAGATCAGCTTGCCGAACGCGGCCGGGAAGGCGAGCAGGGAGGCGAGGCTGCGCCCATCGACGGCCGCCTGATCGCCGGACAAGGCGGCGACGCGCCGGTCCAGCTGGCTCGTGGCGCCGTTCAGGATGATGGGTGCGTCGGACATGGCGTCAGGCCGGCGGCTGCGGCAACGTCATCTCCTGCTTGTAGTACGGATAGACGAGGTTGTTGCGCGCGTTGGTCTTGTCGATCACATAGCTGATGCCGATCAGCACCAGGCCGTCGATGTCGCTGCCGGGCGTGACGCTGACGCCCGTCACCGTGATGCGCGGCTCCCAATAGAGCACGGCCTGCTGCACCATGTCGGCGATCTGCGTCCGCAGCGTCGTGTTCAGCGCGCGGAACACCATGCGATAGAGGTCCGTGCCGTAGGTCGGCACCATGACGCGCTCGCCCAGCAGCGTCGACAGCAGGATCCACAGGCTCTCGCGGATGTCGGCCTCGTCCCTGACCATCAGGACTGAATAATCGGCGCGCGTAAACGTCGGCGGAAAGCTCCAGCCGGTGCCCAGGAACGAGTTCTCGACCTTGCCCATCGGCCGCTCAGCCTCCGATCATCACGGTCGGCAGCCCGATCATGATCGTGCCGCCATGCGCGGTCTTGTCGCCCATGCGCGCCGCCGGCAGGCCCATCACCTTGACGGTCATCGAGCCCTTCACGATGGCGTCGGGCGGGCCGACGCAGACGCACAGATCGCCGACCTTGGCCGCCGGCAATCCGCCGATCAGCACCGTCGGCGCCCCCGGCCCGACGATGGGACCGCCGACATGCGGGATGGGCGGAACGCCCGGCGTGACCATCGGGCATTGGTGGAAATCGGTGAGGCGGGAGGCTGGCGGCATCGCATGTCTCTCAGTTGATTTTCACGATCGCGCCCTGGACCACGACCATGGCGGAGGATTTGAGCTCCGCCTGCGCCGTCCCCTGGGCCGAGAATTTCGTCTTGGCGGTGTGCGTTATCTGAAGGCCCTCCAGCGTCGCGTTGGCCGCCGCCTTGAGCGCGACATTGCCCTTGGCGTCGAGCGTGATGTTGCCCTTGGCGGTGAGCGTGACGTGCGAGGCGCTGTCGATCGCGACCCCGCTGCTCGAGAAGGTGGCGCTGTTCTTGTTCATGTCCGAGATCGTGATGGACTTGGCCTTGTCGTCGAGCACGATGGTGTTCTTGCCCGGCGTCGCGATGGTGATGATCTTGCTCTCGTCGTCGAAGGTGATCTCCAGCTTGCTGCGCGTCGTCAGCGTCTTCTTGCTGTTCTTCTCGTCCGGCGGCAGCGGCGGCGGCAGCTTCTTGCTGTAGACGCTGCCCAGGATGACGGGATAGCGCGGGTCCTCGTTCATGAACGCGACCACGACCTCGTCGCCGACCTCGGGGTAGAACTCCGCGCCGAACTTGTTGGAGGCGTAGAAGCTCGCCAGCCGCGCCCACACCCCCTTGGCGTCGTCGCCCAGGAGCGGCAGCGAGACGAAGACGCGGTATTCGCCGCCCGGATCGGGCGCCACCTTCTTGACCACGCCGGTCTGCAGGCCCCTGGCGGCGGGCATCTGGCCGGAGGTGGCGGGCGCGGCGATGTTGGGCGTGTCGGCCGCGAACCAGGTCGGCGACAGGCCGAAAATCGCGGTGGTCGTCCAGCGTCCCTCGCTGATGCAGTGCTGCACGCCCGAGACATAGACGTCGCCGTTGAACCGCGTGCCCAGCCCCGCCAGCGTGATCATCTTGCCGAGCTGCGCCAGCGCGCTGCCCTGGAAGCTCACCCGGCCGCGGATCTTGGCGAGCTTGGATTTGAGCAATTCGCCCGACGACCATTGCTGCAGCGAATCCTTCTCCAGCGGCGCGCCGGTCACCTGCGGATAGGTCTTGACCGCGAACACCTTGGCGAGATCGGCGGAGGAGAGGTTGCCGGCCTCCTCCACGTTCACCGTCCCCGGCCCCGCGGTCACCAGCTTCTGCGTCGCCGAGTCCCAGGCCGAGCTCTTGATCGCCGAGGACGCGAACTGCGTCGCCGCGTTCATCTCCGCGTCCAGCTCGTAGATCGCGTCGCCGAAGCCGACCGTCAGCACGGCGGAGGTGCTGGTGTCGGGCGCCTTCACCGTCACCTTGCCGCCATCGGCCCAGGCGACGAAGCCGTTCATCTCGGCCCGCATCAGCATCAGATCCCAGTCGCTGGCATAGAACTGCACGATCTCCTCGTGCACCAGCGCCGTGTTGCCGACGTCCTTGGCCAGGCCATTGGCGGTGATCAGCTTGCCGATCAGGTCGCTGTCCGTGGTCTTCTCGAAGAAGGCGTTGGTGCGCTCCAGCGTCATCTTGAGCGCCTCGTCGACGATGTCGACCACCAGCTTGGAGGCGTTCTTGGTGTCGATCTGCAGGCTCTGCGCCGTCACCACGCCGCTGAAGATCGGCTTGTTGGTGTTGTCGTAGCCGGCCGAGATCACAATCTTGGCGCCCGGCACGAAGGTCGGCGTGCTGGAGACCGCGAAGGTCTGGTCCGAGGGCGAGCCGTCGAAGATCACCAGCCGGGCCTTGGGGATTTTCCCCATCTGGTTCCAGGTCTCGATGGAAAAGACCTGGATGGCGCCGTCGATCTCCTTGCCCTGCGAGGTGATCGCGAAGCTGCACAGCGAGCCGGAGACCGTCAGCGGGGAGGGCGCGCTCATGCCGCCGAATCCTGCAAGGGCGGAAACAGCAGCTGCATGCCGGGGATCAGGTCGCGCACGTCCGCGAGGCCGTTCACCTTGGCGACGTCGAGATAATAGACGCTGCTGCCATAGACCGCATAGCACAGCAGCGGCAGCGTATCGCCGGCCTTCACCGTGACCGCGCGCGACAGGTCGGGCGACTTCTTCTTGGCGGTGAGCGCCAGCGTCGCCTCGTCGACATAGGACACGAAATTGCAGTTCCCCCGGGCGCGCAGGGGCGTGCCGTCGGGCTTGAACAGCGTGTACTTCATGTCCAGCGATTCGAGCCGGCAGCGGAAGATCAGCGTCGCCCAGCTCAGGATCAGGTAGTTGGGGCTGTGGATGTCGCCGTTGAAGGTAAAGACCAGGTTGAGGAAGGTCTTGAGCTGCGCCGCGATGCCGTCCTCGGTGAAGGGCAGGAGGCCGGGCAGGGCGGTCGGCATCACGCCGGTGCCGTCGAAGACGAGTTCGAATTTCATCGCTTGCGACGGCGTCTGGTTGTAGTCCGGCGAGCCCGAGCTGCTGCCCGGCGCCTGCTTCTTGTTGTAGATGATCTGATAGGTCTGCGAATAGGATTCCGGATTGATCGGAACCTGCTGCTCGCCGATCTTGGTTTTGAACCCCTTGTCGCTGTAGGCGATGATGTTGAGCTTGCGCAGGCTCGGCGAGAAGCTCATCTCAGCGCGCCTCCCGCGCCTTGAGCGTCGCCAGGACCTGGCGCACGCAGGCCTCGACGATCGCCGCCTGCGCGTCCTCGCCCATGCCGCCTTGTGCGTCGCCGCCGCTGGCAAGATCGGGCCCGCTGCCCGTCGCGCTGGCCGCAGACCGCTGCGCCGTGCCGCTCCCCACCCGCATCTGAATCCCGATCTCGCTGATCTCGAGCGGCATGCACGGACCCTTTCACACGCCGGCGGCGAGCCGCGCGACCAGGCTTGCGACCTTGACCGCCGCCGACGCCGCGCCGCCCAGGTTCAGCCGCTCGAAATAATTATACGAGAACTCCATCGATTCGATCAGCACCTTGTTCTGTTCCGAGTTGAGCGCCGAGATCTCCGTCTTGATCGGGTAGGCGTTGACGAAGGCCCAGGCGATCAGCGGTATCTTGCTTTGGTTGAGCAGCGTCACCAGCAGGTTCTGCGTCAGGATGGGCACGGTCAGCGAGGAGCCGACGCTCAGCCCCGTCCACTCGACGAGGAACGAATCGCCGGTGACCGCGCCGCGCTTGAGGACGAGGTTGGAATACTTCGTCGCCTTGGGCAGGCGGTGGACGAAGCGGTTCTCGCCGCCTTCGACCACTTCTTCGCTGCCCGATTCCGCCTGGATGCCGGAGATCTCCTGGAAGCTCGCGTCGATGTCGGTGAGCAGGCTGAGCGCCGTGCCGGAGCCCAGCACGGCGAGCGAGAAGTAGAACCCCGGCGGAGGATAGTAATTCCCGCTCATCGCACTGGTTTTTCCGGTTACGTCGCCGCGACGGTCAGCGTCTCATAGGCGATCTCGACCGATTCCACCGCGACCTCGTTGCCTTCGGATTTGAGGTCGGTGCCGGTGATCTTGGTCGGCCAGGCATTGTTGAGCGTCCACACCATCTTGGGCGTGCCGGTCTCGTCGAGCAGGTTGATGACGACCGTGCGCCGGTTGATCGTGTTGAGCCTGATCTCGTTGTACCACTCCCACAGCTTGGCATCGGTCACGAAGATGCCCTTGCGCAGCGTCACGTTGCCGACCTTCTGCAGGCCGGGCATCTTGAGCGGCGCGAACACCGGGCTGTTGCCGTGCCGGTATTCGATCGGCTGGGTCTCGCTCTCGAGCCCGGTGACTTCCTGGAAACTGACGGTCTTGTCGTCGCCGAGCTGCACCGAGAAGTAGAATTTCGGTAGCGGCCAATTCTGGTCTTGAACTTCACCTGGCATGTCGTTCTCCTATTTCTTTCGCTTTTGGTTCGCTTCGCGGCCGCTTACGCGACGCCCTGCATGGTCTGCTTGAAGGTGAGTTCGATGAACTCGGCCGGACGGATCATCTGCAGCGTGACCTGCACGATCATGTAGCCGTCGAGAATGTCGGTTCCCGTCATCGTGCTGCCCAGGCCGCACTGCACGGTGAACGCGTCCGACGCCTTGTCGCCCATCAGGCCGCCCTGCGCCCAGACATTGGCGAGGAAGGCCGAGACCATGGCCGTGACCGCGACCCAGGTCTGCCCGTCATTGGGCGCGAACACGAACTGGTTGAGCGCCGTCTTGATCGAGGTCTCGATGTAGACCAGCGTGCGGCGCACCTGGATGTAGCGGTAGTCGCGGCTGTTGCCGTCCAGCGTCCTGGCGCCCCACACCACCGGGCCGCGGCCGACGAAGTCGCGGATGACGTTGACCGACTTGCCGTTGATCGGCGCGTTGATCGGGCCCTGCTGATTGGCGTTGACCGGCACGCTGGGCTTGATCGTGGTGTTGACGACGACGTTGGCCGGCGCGTTCCACACGCCCGCGGTGGCGTCGTTGAGCGTGTAGATGCCCGCCATCGCGCCGCTCGCCGGCAGCGTGTTGGAGTCGTAGGCCAGGATGTTCTCCATCTGCTGCAGCAGGGGAACGCCGTTGACGAGGTTCTGGTTGAGCTTGGTGATCGCCGCCAGGTCCGCCTCGGTCGAGGTGTGGAGGGTCTTGGGAATGGCGTCGATCTGCAGCAGGAGGTTCTGGTAGGTCGCGTTGTCGTTTTTTTCGGGTGAGGCGTTGGCCGGATCGGTCGGCGGATAGCTGTACGACGCCTGGTCCTTCAGGATCGTCACCAGCGCGGTGATGTTGTCCGAGATCTTGGTGGTCTCGTCGACGGGCGGCGCGTCGAAATTGGTGTAGTCGATCTCGCTCACCGGCACGACGCTGGTGATGAGGAACGGGAAATAGGCCATGCCATAGTTGAGATTGGCCTCGCCGACGCTATAGGTTTGGAAATTGTTGATCACCGTGGTGATGTCCATGTCGAGCTGGGCACGGTTGGCGATGTCGATGGCCTGGGTGCCGTAGACGTCGAGCACCGCCACGCGATCCTGCAGCCGCGCGCATTCGGTGAGCATCAGCTTGGTGAGCGTGTCGAAGGCGGCGGATCTCGGCATCGCCGGGGCCGCCGGGGCCGCCGTGGCCGCCGTGGCCTCCGATTCGGTCGGCGGGGTATCCGCCGTGAGCAGCACCGCGTCGGGGATCAGCACGATGGTCGGGCCGACCTGCTCGCCGGCGGCCAAGAGGCCGGAGGTCAGCTTGGCCGGGTTGATGTTGGCGCTGCCGGTCGTGCCGACGGCATTGGTGTAGTTGTCGACCGAGACGACATAGCAGGTGCCGCCGCCATTGTTGTAGAACAGCCGCACGCTGTTATAGAGGTTGAACGTCGCCAGCGGCGGCTGCTCGACCGGGACGACGGCGGTGGTGCCGTTCTGGCTGATGGTCTTCGTCGTCGGCGCCTGCGCCGTCGTGAGGGTGTAGTTGGTCGCGACATAGGCGCCGCCCGCCGTCGTGTCGGCCGTGTCCTCCACCCATTTCATGCCGGTGACGTCGTAATCGGCGCCGGTCGTTTCCGTGATCAGGTATTTGGGCTCATAGCCGGCGCCGAAGATCTGCTGGAACGCCGCCAGCGAGTTGATCAGGATCGGCGTGTTGAAGACGGGCTTGCCGCTGATGAGCGCCTGCTGGGTATAGCCGATGAACACCGGAACGGCGGTCGGCACGCCCATGATCGAGGGGGGAAACGCGGTCAACTCCGTGACGTAGACGCCGGGGGTCGTTCTGTTCTTGTAGGCTGCCATCATTCACTCCTCAGATGGATTGTCGGGTTAAGCTCAGACGTACACATACATGGTCGAATTTCCGTCGGCCTTGGGGGCGGCACGCGCGCGGATCGCCGTCAGCATGTCGGATTTGGGCGTGACCTGCGCGGCCGAGGACACCGGCATCCGCTTCAGGATCTCCTCTTCCCGGCGCGAGCCCTTGGCGTGGCGGCCGAGCAGGCGGAAATTGTAGGGCGATTGCTGGCGCAGCAGTAGCGCCTGCTCGCTGGCGAAGAAGGCGGCTTCGTCGCCGTTCGGCAATTCGATGGGGAAGAAGGGCCCGTTAAAGCTGATGTCGCCGGACTCGCTCTCGATGCGCAGCCGCTCGAAGGGATCGCTGGCCGCCTGCTGCACCACATAATAAAGCCATTGCGTCGACCGCGCCTCGAACGCCAGCGTGTAGCTGACCGGCTCGACCGCGCCGCCCACGCCCGACGGGTTCAGGACCACCGGATAGATGCCGCCGGCACTGTCTTTGGGCTGGCTGAACAGCAGGTCCACGAAGGCGAAGGGCGACAGCGAGTCGTCGGCATAGACGCCGACCTGCCAGGGCTCGAAGGCGCCGAAATGCGTCACCCGGCCGATCGTGTATTTCCCCTGGGGCACGGTCGAGAAGTCCATATGCACCGCGTTGAGGTTCTGCGTGACGATGCGGCCATTGCCGTAATCGCGCGTCGGGCTGCACGGCTCCCGGAGCACGGTCACGCCCGAGATGGCGCGTGCTTCGACATATTCGAAGCGCATGTCGACCGGCACCACCGTCTCCTGCTCGGTCACCGGAAGGATCTCGTCCTTCGTCACCACGTCGCCGGTGTTCAGCAGGATCAGGACCGCGCCATGCGCCTCCATGTTGGTCAGGTAGTAGCGCCAGTCCGTCAGGCTGGCGTCGATCGGCAGGTTGGTGATGTTGAGGAAATAGGGATTGCGCGGCACCAGCAGGAACGACAGCCGGGTCCAGAACTCGGGCAGCAATTCGTCGACCGTCTGGCCCTGGCGCTGCAGGAAGTTGCACAGCGCGCCCTTGCGCCCTCTGTCGTACAGCACCGAAAAGCCGGTGCCCTCGTCGCGGAAGACCAGCGACAGCGACTTCATCAGCGCCGCGGTGATGCCGGTGGGCTGCACGCTGAAATCGGGGCAGGCGCCGTCTTCCAGATTGTAATAGGCGTGCTCGAACGAGACGCGCATCAGCACCTCATAGAAGGCGCCCTCGGCCCGCGTCGGCACATAGGCCTGCACCGGCGCGACGCCGCGGCGTCTGGGACGCAACGAAACTCTCATAGCCCCTCCAGACCGCCCTGGCGGGGCGGTCCGAACACGATCCGGCTCAGGACGCAGCCGTGTTACGCCTCACGATTACGCATCACGCGGTCCGCTACCCCACCGGGGGCAGCGGTGCTGGTTCACCCGGCGATTGCACGCCTTGGGCGGGCGGGATTTCCGCCTGCATTGCGCCGCTGACGAAGGGAATCATCCGCAGCTTGTAGAACACGGAAGGCAGGTATTTGACCCCCATCATCCCCATCAGATAGTTGGAATCGACCATGTCGAGATTGGTGAACTCCATCAGGATTTTGTCGACCGCCGGATCGAGGTCCGGCACGATGTCGCGCGTGAAGGCGGGGTTCTGCTGGAAGTAGCTGATGGTGCGCGAGATCGACCTCAGCCCCTGCAGGTAGTTCGCGTTGCTGAAATTCGCATAGAACAGCACGAACAGGTCGATATAGAGCGGTGGCGAGACGGCGGCATAGGTTCCGGTGCCGGTCCGCACCGACGGCGTATAGGTCGAGATCACGGTCTCGTGCGCGATGTTGGCGAGCAGCATCACGATCTTGTTGTCGCTGGCGCCGTAGAAGTTGCCCTGGTTGTCGAACACGTTCGACAGGATCACCCAATCGTCCGAGCGCCGGCTGACGTTCTGGAAATAGGCGTTCAGCCTCTGACGAATGGTTTCGAGGACGTTGGCAATCGCCTCCATGCCGTTCCTGCACTGGATTGGAGCCCCTGAGCACCGGTCAAACACCCGGAGTTCACCCGAGAAATATGGTAAACACAGATTCCATCGCGTGGCGAGTTCTATTTTACCAAGTCTGCCGGTTGTAGGCAGTGGCAAGACATAAATCGCCGTTAGACTCCATTCGCGCCACAACGCGGCGAGCCATTATTCAATGGTTCGATAAAGACAAGTAATGGTTGCAAGTGATCGCCGCCGATACGTCCGCGCCTTGCCGCGTGGCGGCCGCCGGCGCCGGACCGCCCGTCGCGCCGCAAGGCGAAGACGCCGGCCGGATCATGGCCGCGGCGGCACATCGTTGGCAAAGCGGCGGCACGCCGCTGGCAAAGCGGCGGCAATTGCATTCGGCGCAGGGCCTCAGTAAGGGATCGTCGGCCGCGGGATGGGTGGCGGAGCGGTTGATCGCACCGGTCTTGAAAACCGGCAGGCCCGAAAGGGTCTCGTGGGTTCAAATCCCACCCCATCCGCCAGCGCCGTCCCAGGCTTGATGCGCGCCGGTCCGCTGCACGCCTCCGTTGTACCACCGGTCCCAGTCTGTCAAAGTTCTGCAGGCCTTTGGGGGGCCATGGGGTGAGTACGGGCACCGTCAGCGACGACGGACGCTACTGGGCGTTCATCAGTTACAGTCACAAGGACGCCGCTTTCGGCCGCCGGCTGCATCGGCGCCTGGAAGCCTATGCCGTGCCGCGCCGGCTGGCCGGGCAGGTGGCGGGCGGCGGCATCGCCGTGCCGCGGCGTCTGACGCCGATCTTCCGCGACCGCGAGGAATTTCCGGCGGCGCAGGACCTGAGCGCCGAGGTGCGCGCCGCGCTCCGGGAGTCGCGCAGTCTCATCGTGGTGTGCTCGCCCGCCGCCGCCGCCTCGCCCTGGGTGGCGCGCGAGGTGGAGCTGTTCCGCGAGCTGCATCCGGGCCGTCCGATCTTCGCCGCGATCCGCGAGGGCGATCCCAAGGACAGCCTGCCGTCGGCGCTGCGCCTCGCCGGCCCGGACGGCCAGGCCATCGAGCCGCTGGCGGCCGATTTCCGCCGCGGCCATGACGGCTGGGAGCTCGGCCTGCTCAAGCTGGTCGCCGGCCTGCTCGGCGTCGGCCTCGACGCGCTGGTGCGGCGCGATTCTCAGCGCCGCACGCGCCGCGTGACGGCCGTCACGGCGGGCGCCCTGGCGGCGATGTTAGTGATGGCGGTGTTGACAGTATTTGCGCTCTCCGCCCGGTCCGAAGCCGAGCGCCAGCGCGGCGAAGCGGAAGGGCTTGTCGAATTCATGCTGACCGACCTGCGCACGACGTTGAAGGGGGTAGGGCGGCTGGACGCCATGACCGCCGTCAACGAACGGGCGCTGCGGTATTATGGCGACCAGGACCTGAGCCGCCTGCCGCCGGAGTCGCTGGAGCGGCGCGCACGCGTTCTCCACGCGATGGGCGAGGACGACGAGGACCGCGGCGATCACGATGCCGCCGTCAGGGAATTCCGCGAAGCGAGCCGCACCACCGCCGCATTGCTCGCCGCCGCACCGAACGATCTCGACCGCATTTTCAACCATTCGCAAAGCGAATTTTACTTGGGCTGGGTCGACTACGCCCGGAGCCGCAATGCGTCAGCGAGGCCGGCCTTTGAAGAATATAAGCGGTTGACCGATCGGCTGATCGAGATCGCGCCGGGCAATGCCAAGTACCAGCAGGAAGCGGCGTTCGCCGATGGCAATCTGTGTTCCCTGGATCTCAGGCCACCGCTGGACCTGCAGGCCGCCATTCGCTTATGCCGTTCCGCACTTGCCCGCATGCAGCATATTGCGAAACTTGCCGATCCGCCGGGCGACATTGTTGATGCGTTGATCAATCGTCACGCGTGGCTCGGTGATGCCTACATGGCTGCCGGAGATCCGGTTCGCGCCCGAATGGAGCGATTGGCGCAATCGCACGCGCTCGACGCTGAAATTGCCGCCGATCCGAAGAGCATGAAGCTCAAATCGGTTTGGGTTGCGCTGCAGATCGCTCTGGCGCGACTTGAATTGTCCGCCAATTCGAAAGCGAACGCGAAGAGCCGGCTCACCGGCGCGCTCCACGTCTTGCAAGCCATGGTCAAGTTCGATCCGGCGAACAAGTCCTGGCGCGGCCAACTGGATTGGGTCCGCTCGCAACTCGAAAACTTAAAGTGAAGTTCGCAACAAAAAAGGAACTACCCCATGCCTGTGCGACAAATACTTTCGACAACGGATCAATATCCGATTCCGGATTGGCAGCCGACCTCCGCGCAATGGCCGTCGGCAGGCATTCTGTTTCTTAAGCTGAATTATGCCCTCACGCCGGACGGACTCTGTTTCGGATACCACGACGACAGTGGATTCTTTCCGGGCTTGGCGGACGTCAATGCATTCGTATCCGCGGTCAGCGGGGGTCCGCCGCCGTCCGGCGGGCAGCCCTTGCCGCCGACGTCATCGAGCACGTCTTTGACCGTGAAAATCTGGCAGCCCTGCTATGTCGTCGTGGCGCTGCACCCGCGGGGCAATTGGGAATTTCGCTACGACGTCGGCGCGATATGCACGGACGTCAACGACAGTGCCGCCGGCAAGCAGTATTTCAACCTGCGTCACTATCTGAACAACAGAAGCACGGTGCCGAGTCAGGGCGCGGCGTCCGGCACCGTACCTTCCGAGCCGAATAAGTGCCGCGTCGTGTACTTTTCGGCGGTCAGTCCAAGCGTCCGCGGTTCGACCTATTCCCCCGATCAGATGAACATGTTCATCCGTATTACCCAGATCGATCCGAAGGCAACCAATGCAACGACATTGGCCCTGATTATCGACCCCGACATCCAGAACACGGGTCATCCATTGGTCGACACAGGCGACGGGGGGAATTGAGCGGGCTACTGTCTGTGTAGATCGGCCCCGGAAATTGGGAAATCGGCAATAATGACTTGTATCGGCCAAAGTTTTGGCGGCTGCCATGCAGATCTGGCGGCCGCCGACATTCTGATGGTGCGAATGAGCCTGGCGATCGGTCGCCCCTATAGCCGCGTGTGTAGGTCCGTGCCAAAATCGGCACAGCTTGAGCGAATTGAGACCGCTTGACCCCACACCCCTCCCTCCTCTCCATCATCGCCTACGCCCGGTCCGGCGCGCTCGATCACGCGTGCCGGCTGTTCCTCGAGGGCGGGTTCGAGCTGATCGACGACGATCCCGCGGTGCTCAGCGTGCGCGGCCGCCTGCTCAAGGACCGGGCGCTGGCCGCGGAGGGGGCGGAGCGCCGGCGGCTCTATCTGGAGGCCGCCGGCGCTTACGCCCGCGCCGGCGAGATCGGCGGCGCCACCTATCCCCTGATCAACGCCGCGACGCTGTCGCTGCTCGCCGGCCGGCGCGAGCAGTCGCGCGAGCTGGCGCGCAAGCTGGTCGAGGAGATCAAGTCCGGCGGCGACGACCTGGAGACGCCCTACTATCGCGCCGCGACGCATGCCGAGGCGCTGCTCCTGCTCGGCGACATCGCCCGCGCCCGCAAGGCGCTGGCCGGCGCCATGGCGCTGGCGCCCAAAGCCTATGAGGACCACGCCTCGACCCTGCGCCAGTTCGGCTTGATCCTTGCCGCGCTCGGCGCCGACAGCGCTTGGCTCGATCCCCTGCGGCCGCCGCGCAGCCTGCATTTCGCCGGCCACATGTCGCTGTCGCATCACAACGCCCGTGCCCGAAAACGCATTGCCGCGATCATCCGCGCCGAGCGCATCGGCTTCGGCTATGGCGCGCTGGCGGCGGGCGCCGACATCCTGATCGCCGAGGCGCTGCTGGAGGCGGGCGCCGAGCTGCATCTTGTCCTGCCCAATGCCAAGGACCGGTTCCGCGCCTTCTCGGTCGCCGGTTTCGGCAAGGACTGGGCGCTGCGCTACGACCGCATCCTGCATCGCGCCACCACTATCCGCTGCATCGCCGGCGCGCCCGAGCCGGTCTTTCCGCAAGCCATCCAGCTCGCGGCCGAGGTCGCGATGGGCTCCGCCGTGATGCAGGCCGGCACGCTGATGACCGAGGCGGTGCAGCTCGTCATCGTCGATCGGCGCGCCGCCACGGCGCGCGCCCAAGGCGTCACCGGCTGGATCGCCGCGCTGTGGAAAAAGAGCCGCCGCCGCCAGCATGTGCTGGCGGTGCCCCGCCTTGCGGCGCGCCCCAGGCCGGCG
>OLLF01000266.1_pt1 | contig 20076 bp, 23 predicted proteins | sample 1604471 | NCBI WGS metagenome assembly OLLF01 (sample SAMEA104055714, study PRJEB20765) | soil metagenome | isolation source: soil
GGCCAGCCTGGCCGCCGCGATCGGCTCGGGCGCGATATCCAGCGCATAGGCGTCGTCTTCGGACTCGGCGTCGAGCTCCGGCTCGTAATCGTCCTCGTCATAGTCCTGCGCCGCGCCCTTGCGGAACGCGAATTTCGGCAGCCGCAGCAGCGATCCGGCCCACACGAACGCGGCCGGAATATTCGCCGCGCCGCGCAGGATCGGCTGCAGGCGCAGGCCCGTGGCCAGGAACGACAGCGGCAATCCCGCCAGCAGCAACAGCAGCGGCATCGCAATCGCGATCCAGCCCTGCCCGTAAACCTGCGCCACATGGCCCGACAGCGAGGCGACCGCGATGCCGATCAGTCCGCCGCTGCCGGCCGGCAGGCTGAGGAAGGCCGGCAGCACGCCGAGGCCCGACGCCGTCAGCACCGCGCCCAGCGGCCAGGCGAAGGCGCGCCACATCGTGTGGCTCAAATGTTTGCCGCGCAACGCCCGCACGCCCCACACCAGCGGCGGCGCCAGCGCCAGCAGCGCCGCGATGCCGAAGGCCTGCAGCAGGATGTCGGCCGCCATGGCGCCGAGCCCGCCGAGCAGGTTGGAGACTTCGCCGCCCGTCGCGTTGTTCAAGCTCGGATCGTGGGAATCGTAGGTCAGCAGCGCGATCAGCGCCGCCCCCGCCGCGGCGAACAGCAGCGCGCCCGCGCCGCGCATCGCCACCAGCCGCGCCAGCCGCGCCAGGCTGCGCCGCGCATCGGCCAGGGCATCGCTCATCGCCGCCCCGCGCGAGCGCGGTTGGTACACGCCGCCCGAACTGATCCGCCGCGCCGCCTGGCTCATGTTTTCTCCAGCACCGAAACTACCCTTTCGAGTGCCGCCGAAATGGTTGACAGGTCGTTAACGAGCGCCACGCGGATGTAGGAAAACCCAGGGTTTGTGCGGCTTTTTCCGGTTTCGGTTTCGCGCCCCATATAGGCGCCGGGCAGCGTGCGCACCCCGGCATCGCGCCACAGGCGAAGGGCCGTCTCCTCGCCATGGCCGACGTCGAGCCAGAGGAAAAATCCGCCCTCCGGCACGCGGAATCCGGCGCGGTTGCCGAGCATGCGCTGCGCAGCTGCGAACTTCTCGCGATAGGCGGCGCGGTTGGCGGCGACATGGGCCTCGTCGCGCCACGCCGCCGCCGACGCCGCGATGATCGGCAGCGGCACCTGCGGTCCGGCGTAATTGCGGAACTGGCGGAAGCGCTCGATCATCGCCGCGTCCCCCGCCACGATGCCGGAGCGCAGGCCGGGCAGGCCCGAGCGCTTCGACAGCGAATGAAAGGTCAGAAGCCTTTCATAAGGCGCCCCGCGCATCGGCAACGCGCTCGCCGGCGGCTGGTCGAGATAGATGTCGGCATAGCATTCGTCCGCGAACACCGCGAAATCATAGCGGTCCGCCAGCGCGAACAGCGTGCGCCAATATTCGGGGCTCGCGCAGGCGCCTTCCGGATTCGACGGCGAGCAGATATAGACCGCCGCCGTCCGCGCCAGCAGCGAGGGCGGCAGCGACGCGTAGTCCGGCAGGAACCCCGTCGCCGCCGTCGCCGGCACGAACACCGGCTCGCCCCCCGCCGACAGCGCCGCCGCCGCATAGCATTGGTAGAACGGATTGGGCATCAGCACCGCCGGCCGCTGCCCGGCTTTGCTCTCCGGCATCACCGTGAACAGCGCCAGGAACAGCCCCTCGCGCGTGCCGTTCAGCGGCAACAGACTCCTGTCTGGATCGATCGAGCCCGCCGTCAGCGCGAAGCGCGTCGTCAGCCAGCCCGCCGCCGCCTCACGCCAATCGGCGCTGCCGTTGATCGGCGGGTAGATCCCGAAATCCTTGCCATGCCGCGCCAGCGCCTCGCCGACGAACTCCGGCACCGCCCCATTGGGATCGCCCACCGCCAGGCTGATCGGCGCCAGCCCCGGCTTGTGCGGATCGAGCAGCGTCGCGAGCTTCGCAAACGCCGACGGCGGAAGTTCAGACAGGCGGCCGGGAAAAAGCATGCGCGGAATCTAACATCCCGTCTAAAATTGTCGCCATTCATTCTGCTTATGCCGTGCGCCCGTGCCCTCTGGCGCGGTGGGCGGCCTTCGCGCCGCGATCTAGACGGCCGGCAGGAAGTGAGATTGATACGTTGACTGTCTTTTTTCCAATGTATATTGCAAATTCCAAATAAAGCGGGGGTTGTGCGATGCCATATATTGCTACCAATTATTTGACCAATCCCAGCGCGCCGCTCGGGAAGTGGGTGTGCACGCGCTCGTCGAAGAATGGACCGTATACCGGGGAACCCCCGGCAAACCGGCAATCCTACCCCGACTATTGCGGTCAATGCGTGTCCTTCGTGACAACCGTATGTGCGGCCATTCCGGTAAGTACCAACTCTTGGAAAAAGGGCGTGCTCGTGAAGGGCAACACGAGAGTGCGAGCGGGAACGGCCATTGCCAGCTTTGACGGCAACGGCAAATACAGTGGTCATGCGGCGATCTACGAAAGTCAAACCGCGGCCGGCTTGAACGTCGTCGATCAATGGGTGACGCCGCCGGCGCAGAGCATTCATAAGCGGGTTTTGAGATTTGGCGCTCACGGCAATTCGAACAACGGCGACAACTTCTATGTCATTGAATAGGTTTTTTGCGCTTTCACTGGCGATGATCCCGGCAACGGCGGTTGCGGGGGAATCGCATTGTCAGGCGACGCATGCGGGATCCCGTCTGGCTTCGGTCACGCTTTTCGACGGCCCGCCCAGCGAACGGGCGGACCTGATGCCGGATACTGTCAGCGGCCGGCATGGGAACGGCCGATCGGATTGGGACATCGCTTATATTTTCCAGGCGGGACGCCGTCTGTTCGTGCGGTGCGAATATGGACCGCAAGTCCATGCCATCATTTTCGAACCGGACACGCGTGCGCGTAAGTGTGTGTATCGCCGTTATGCAACGGGGCACCGCAGCTTGGCCTGCAAATGACGGAGGCCGAATCGAATTTGATAGCGGCGTCCGTCGGGCGCGAGCCCTTCCCGCCGTCTCACGCTTGCCAAACAAAAAGGGCGCCGCTCGCGCGGCGCCCCGGTCAAAGCACTCAGCGCAGTCGCGCCTTGATCTCTTTGACCAGCAGAAACAGATGCAATGGATCGGTGGGGGACGGATCGAAATTGAAATGAAGATAAAAGTCGCGAGCAACGTCGTCTTTCGCCTGCACATCGAAAGCGCGGATTCCGGCTATGTCGGCTGCCTGCAGCGTCCGCGCCATGGCATCTTTCAGGAGGGCTGAACCAAGGCCGTGTCCTTGCCGGCCTGTGCTTATCGCCAGCCGCGCCAATGTCATGAGAGGTATCGGGTGTCGCGCCAGTCCCTTCCGCAATCGGTCCGGTGCATCATCAAAGAAAACATGCCCAACCACCAAGGTGTAATAGCCAATGACGCGAAGCTTTTCTGTCAGGACGTAAGTTTGTGATGCGTCCGATTGTTGGTTCTGCAACGCATAGCGGATAAGAAATTGATTGAGGGCCGGATTGCCGCAGTCGAAGCTGTCGACATTATGCTCGCGTCTGAGTTTTTCGGTCTCGAAATTCACTTGCGCCGGCGTTCGAGAACGCTGGGCTCCTTCAGCAGGCGTTCGAGACGCGGTTTTGGCTGCGGCGGCCTGTCCAGCGCCGCCAGGAATTTTTCCCATTGCTCCGCGTTCAGGAAAAACTGCCGTCTGTCCGGCAGGATCTCGGCCGCATGCGCCAGAGCGCTCTCCAGGACAAATTCGCTGACCGACCGCCCCTTGCTGCTGGCCGCGGCTTGGAGCGTCTGTTTGGCCTCCGGCGTCAGCCGCAGGTCCAATTTTTCCGAGCGTCTTGGGGATTTCGTTGCTGTCGCCATCGATCACCTTTGAGGGCATCTTACCCTGTTTGCCCGACAAGGTCATGACAAAATTCACAACCTGAGCGTGCCTGCCAAACAAAAGGGGCGCCGCTCGCGCGGCGCCCCAGTTGCGGAGGAATACTTACGCTACCAACACGCCTCAGCCATGCACCGTCTCCCCGTGCAGGTTGATGTCGAGACCCTCGACCTCGACCTCGCGGGAAACCCGCAACCCGATGATCATGTCGATCACCTTCAGGATGATGAAGGTCGCCACCGCGCAATAGCCGAACGTCGCGCCGACGTCCTCCAGCTGCAGGATCATCTGGCCGAAATTGCCGTCGATCAGCCAGCCATGCGACACCGAGTTGATCGCGTTGGAGGCGAACACGCCCGTCAGGAGGGCGCCCAGCGCGCCGCCGACGCCATGCACGCCCCAGGCGTCGAGGCTGTCGTCATAGCCGAACAGCCGCTTCATCCACACCGCCGAGAGGTAGCAGACGACGCCGGCCGCCAGGCCGATGATCAGCGCGCCCAGCGGATTGACGAAGCCCGACGCCGGGGTGATGGCGACAAGGCCCGCCACCGCGCCCGAGATCATGCCCAGCACCGAAGGCTTCTTGGTGACGATCCATTCGGCGAACATCCAGGCCAACGAAGCAGCAGCCGTGGCAATTTGCGTCGCGGCGGCGGCCATGCCGGCATTGACGTTCGAGGTCACGGCCGAACCGGCGTTAAAGCCGAACCAGCCGACCCACAGCAGCGAGGCGCCGATCACGCTGAGCACCAGGTTGTGCGGCGCCATGTTCTCGGTGCCGTAGCCGACGCGCTTGCCGAGCACGAGGCAGGCGACGAGCGCCGCGGTGCCGGCGTTCAGATGCACGACGCTGCCGCCGGCATAGTCGAGCGCGCCCGCCGCGCCCAGCCAGCCGCCACCCCACACCCAATGGGCGATCGGGCAATAGACCAGCAGCAGCCACAGCGACATGAACCACATGAAAGCGGAGAACTTCATGCGGTCCGCGATCGCGCCGGCGATCAGCGCCGGGGTGATGATCGCAAACGTCATCTGGAAGAACATGTAGACGGATTCGGGGATCGTCGCCGCCAGCGGGTTCACCGCGTTCAGCGTCATCTTGCCCAGCATGAACTGGTCGAAGCTGCCGATGAACCGGTTCAGGTTCGGATCGGCGTTGGGCGTCAGCGCGACCGAATAGCCGATCACCATCCACAGGATGGTAATGATGCAGGTGGCGCCGAAGCTTTGCGCCAGCGTCGCCAGCACGTTCTTCTTGCGCACCATGCCGCCATAGAAGAGGGCCAGCCCCGGAATGGTCATCATCAGGACGAGGGCGCTGGAGGTCAGCATCCAGGCCGTGTCGCCGCTGTCGATCTTCGGTGCGTCGGCGGCGAAGGCCGGCGCGATCGTCGTCGCCAAGGCGCCGAGGCCGGCCACCAGGCCGAGCCCCCAGCGCTTATGTTTCGAGACACTCATTTCATAACTCCCCTTTGCATGATCCCAATGGAACGGCCTACCGCTTCGCTGCTTGAGGCCTTGCGGGCGCGCGCGGCTTAGAGCGCGTCGCCGTCGGTTTCGCCGGTGCGGATGCGGACGACCTGCTCGAGCGGCGTGACGAAGATCTTTCCGTCGCCGATCTGGCCGGTCTTGGCCTTGGCGGTGATCGCTTCGATCACCGCGTCCGCCATCTCGCTTTTGACCGCGAGTTCGATCTTGAGCTTGGGCAGGAAGCTCACGGCATATTCCGCGCCGCGGTAGATTTCCGTGTGCCCCTTCTGCCGGCCGTAGCCCTTGACCTCCGTCACCGTCATGCCCTGGACGCCGAGCGCCGACAGCTGCTCCCGGACTTCGTCGAGCTTGAAGGGTTTGATGATCGCCGTGATCAGCTTCATCTTCCGTCCTTCCATGGTTGTTCGCGCCCCAAGTGCCCCCTTGGCACCCCCCGGGCGTTAACACTTCATCAAGAATCGTGCCGCGTTGCAGCGAAGTGTCGGATCGTTGATTCAAAAGGGAATTTTCGGTTTTCGTCGCGGTCTTGGGCGACCGAATAGGTTCGCAATGCCCAATCCGTGAGCGATCTGCGCGAACTGCTTAGAAATTGACCGGACTTGAAAAAGCGCGATGGAAGGACTACATTCCCAAATATGTACTTGACACCACAAGATATTGGGATGATATTCCGGCCATGTCAAACGACAGGCCGACATCCCCGGCGCCGGGGCCAGAACTGGAACCTACCCCTTCAATGATTGAGGCGGGAGAGGAAGTTCTTCTTGGACGCCGGGGGGCTCAGCCTTTCGGGGACGTTCGGTGGGGCGTGGGGCACTTTTCGCCCCCCGAATTGGTAGCGGCGGTCTATCGGGCCATGGAGTCCGCGCGCTCCAAAGAGCGTCCGTAATAGCTTCGGCAAAGTCTGCCAGAGCGAAGGCGGTATCTCGGCACTGCCGAAATTCCTTGAGCAAGTCCTTTCCTGAAAGCCGGACCGCTCGGGAGTTGCCTTGAGCATCGTTTGCTCGAATGCCCGGCGGTTTGTTAAACACGGCCCATAAGGGGCTGTCGTAGGACATCAGCGGGGAGTGGACCGCGTTGTTTCGCGCGTCTTCGACGCCCTCCATTCTGCCGGTGATCCACTCAACGTCAGATTCTAGCCGCCGATGGCGGCTGGTTATCGTGTCGCCCATGGTTTTTGCAGCGGCTGAAAGCATGTCTCGTTTGGCGCGATCAACTTTGGCCGACTGCCATACCGCGATAGACTGTTCATCATCAGCGCCAGGTATGAGGCCGGCGAACAGGCTGGCGAGATTCTCTTGCAGATCGTTCCAAGCAAGGGCGACCTGCCCGATTGCCTCCGCATACGGCCGAAAAGCTTTGGAGGTGAACCGGGTCGAAGAGTTCCGCTTGGTCCGGTGTTTTTTGCGCGCGACTGTGGTAGGTTTCGACATGGATAAGACCTCGCAGGACGACCAACGCAGCCCGGAAGAGATTGAACAACGGGTACGCGCCACGCTGCGGGGAGCGTTCAACGGCTCGCCCACCCAATTGAAAGACATCCCGCGCAAGCCAAGGGCGAGTCGGGGCAAGCCCGCCAGCCGCAAGGTGCACAAGAGCGCCTAATCCACAGATTCGATTTTTCTCTGAAATTTAGTTAGAGTTCTTGTCGAAGCGCGATGGCCGAAAGCCATTGCGGTGACGGTTGATCCCGAATGCGCTCTCGAAAGGAGTTCAACATGCAGAAATATTCTCATTTTTTCCAAACCCTTCATGACGAACAGGACCCAGTCGGCTATTTGGGCCGTGGCACGCATTATTCCGTTCTGCGAGCCATCGTTTTTCAAGACGTAACTGGTGCGGCCATAGAGGAAAGCGCCTTTCACGATTTTGCAGTCATCTGGGACGAAGATCACGACATCCGGGTGCTGCAAGCTATCGAGAGGATTTATCTTGCCGGAGCGCTTCCCGCCTTCAAGTTCATCGGAGAACGCAAAGCGATGCTGACGGCAATATTAGCGACGCTTGCTACTAGCCGCACGAGGACAGAAGCGCTTGGGAATGTACTTCGTCGTGCATGCTACGATGTGCATGGTGATAGTTGGTGCCCCGAGATCATCAGTTCGAATAGCACCCATTTCCCTATCATCGGAGACGCAGATGATAAGGTGGCCCTTTATCTGCGCAATATTGACATGCTTTGGCACCTCGGGACGAAGACGGCAACCGAAGCCCAGCATGAGCTCTCATGCATGACGAGAATTCCTACCGCGCATCTTCCGCCGCCAATCCCCGTTCCGAACACGGGCGCACCCTAGGATTTGTGCCGATCACGCCAGCGCGAGAAATGGCTGGCCAGCCACTTTAGAGACCGCGACTTAACGAGGTTGATGATAGGTGAGGCGCTTGCCTTCGGCGGCCTTTACAGCGGCGACCGTGCGCATTTCGTCGGTAAAGCCCAACGCCTCACGATGATTGTAGCGGAAATCGAATTCGGCCAGATAGCGGTGCAGATGCTTCTCACTGCAGTGCTGGTATACGCCGCGCATCCCGCGCTTGAAGATCGAGAAATAGCCTTCGGCTGAGTTCACGTGCACGTCGCCGCGCACGTATTCTTTGCGCGAATGATTGACGGTTTCGTGGTCGCCGAACAGGTTGCCGACTTCGTGATAAAGCTTGCTCTGATCCGTGTGCAGGCGGCTTTCGTGGCTGATATTGTCCATCACGATCTTCTTGACCGTTGCCTTGTCGGCGCGCGGCACATGGAACGAGCGCACCCTGCCATGGCGCTCAACCAGCGTGACGATGGCGCGCTTGTTTGACGGGCCGGAGCGGCCACCCTTTGCGAACTTCCGGCCACTGGTAGTGGCGGTGCGCATCTTCGCGCTCTCGACACCGCCAAAATAGGTTTCGTCGGCTTCGACAATCGAACCGGCGCCGCCCATCGGCGGCAGGTCGAGACCGCCCTGACGCATGGCTTCCATGATCCGGTGATGCATGAACCAAGCGGTCTTGTACTGGCAGCCAAGGGAGCGCTGAAGCTGGAGGGCGCTGAAGCCCTTCTTGCTGGAGTTCATCAGATAGAAGGCCATCGCCCACTGCGTCAGCGGGGCGTGGCTGCTTTCCATGACAGACTTCGTGGTGACCGTGTAATCCTTGCGGCACTCCTTCTCAGCGCAGCGATAGCGGCCCGGCTTCTTGGTGGCGTACTTGCTGAAGGAGCCGCAATGGGGGCATACGGGGCCGGTGGGCCAGCGGGAGGCCTCAAACCACGACCGGGCGGCGTCCTCATCGTGAAAGCGGCGGTCTGAGAATGTATTCATAGCTGGCAATGCCCTGTTTTTCAGTATTGCCAGTATACTCCTATGTTTTGTGGCGTCAAGTACATATTTGGGACTACATTCCTTGGACCGGTTGAAAGGAAAGTTGGGAGGAATTTGTTTGGTGGTGCGGTCGCCTCATGCACGCCCAAGCGCGCCCAGCGCGGCTTGGTGCAGGAAAAGCGACACCTTATCCACATGCATTCCCAAGTGATTTCAAAGTGTTAGGTCAAAAAAATGGGAATTGAATTCAAAAAAATAAAAACGTCTGGAAGAGGGTGCCGAAATGCCCGGCTCCGCCGCCCGCCCCCATCCGCTAGGCTCGGCGCATGAGCCAGTGCGACATCATCATCGGCGGCGGCGGCATGGTCGGCCTGACCCTTGCCATCGCCCTCGCCAAGGGCGGTCTCGACGTCGTGGTGGCCGATCCGGTGCCCCAGGCCGCCGTGCTCGACGCCAAATTCGACGGCCGCGTCAGTGCGCTCGCCTTCGCCACGGTGCGCATGTTCGGCGCGCTGGGCGTCTGGCCGCACCTGGCCGCGCACGCGCAAGCCATCAACGACATCCTGGTCACCGACGGCCGCCTGAACGGCGAACCCTCCCCCTTCTCGCTGCATTTCGATTCCGCCGAAGTCGGCGCCCCCTCCCTCGGCCACATCGTCGAGAACCGCCATATCCGCGGCGGGCTGTTCGCCGTGGCGGCGACGCTGCCGAATTTGCGCCTCGTCGCGCCGGCGGCGCTGACCGATCTCGACCCCGGCCCGCACGGCATCACCGCGACGCTCGCCAATGGCGAGACGATAAAGGCCGCGCTGGCCGTCGCCGCCGATGGCCGCGACTCGCCGATGCGCGACCTGATGGGCCTCCAGGTGATTTCCTGGTCCTATCCGCAATGGGGCATCGTCACGACCGTCGAGCACGAAAAGCCGCACAACGGCGTCGCCTACGAGCACTTCCTGCCGTCGGGTCCGTTCGCCATTTTGCCGATGACCGGCAATCGTTCTTCTCTGGTGTGGACGGAAAACGAAACGCTCGCGCCCGCGATGATGAAACTCGACGCCGAGGATTTCGACGCCGAGATCGCCCGCCGCTTCGGCAGCCATCTCGGCGCGACCAAGGCCGCCGGCCCGCGCTGGTCCTATCCGCTGAAATTCCATCTGGCGCGCGGTTTCGTGAAGCCGCGTTTCGCGCTCGCCGGCGATTCCGCGCACGGCATCCATCCCATTGCCGGGCAGGGCCTCAATCTCGGCCTCAAGGACGCCGCCGCGCTGACCGAGGTGCTGCTCGACGCCGCCCGTCTCGGCCTCGACATCGGCGCGCTGGGCGTGTTGCAGAAATATGAGCGCTGGCGGCGGTTCGATTCCTTCGCGCTGTCGGTCGCGACCGACGGCCTCAACCGCCTGTTCTCCAACGACATCGCGCCGCTGCGGCTCTTGCGCGATCTCGGCATGGGCATCGTGGATTCCATCGGCCCCGCCCGCCGCTTCTTCATGCGCCACGCCGGCGGCGACGTCGGGCGCCTGCCCCGTTTGATGAAAGGAGAGGCTGCATGAGTTGCGCGGTCATCCTTCGACAAGCTCAGGATGAGGATATATCTCCTTCCTCATCCTGAGCTTGTCGAAGGATGGGTCACAAGCACGGATCAGTGAAGCGTCTCATTGCCGCGCCGCTCGGCCAGCGCCACGGGCAGTTCCATGTAATAGCCGCGCGCGATGGCGCGGATTTTCTCCGCCCGCGCATTCTCCGCTTCCCAGCGTGTCCCGAAATGCTGGCCCTCGAAGATATAGCGCGTCACCGGCGTGCCCAGCCTTGCGTCGGACACCGTGATCTCGCTCACCGTTTCCACCTGCTCCTCGGCGGTGCGCAGCGTGTGCTTGAAATGCGCCAGCGGATCGGCCTTTTCGGTCTCCTGGTCCTGGATGCGCTTGACGTTGCGCGCGTCGAACCGGCGCAAGGCGCCCAGCAGCGGGCGGTGAAAGCGATAGATCGCGATCATGACCACCAGGAAGAGGAAGACCGTGAGAAGATCGCGTATCATGTCCGTTCCAGTCTAGCGCGAAACGTCGCCATGCGTCCCGTGGCCGCGCTTCAGATAATCATCGCTCTGCATCTCGTGCAGGCGCGACACCGTGCGGCGGAACGCCTCAACGCCGTCGCCCGCCGCGTAGAGTTCCTCCGGCGCCGCCGCCGCCGAGCAGATCAGCTTGACGCCCTCATCGTACAGCGTGTCGATCAAAAGGACGAACCGGCGCGCCTCGTTGCGCTGGTCCGGTCTCAGAAGCGGGATATGGTCGATCAGCACGGTGTGAAAGGCATGCGCGGTGGCCAGATAATCCGCGCCGGCCAGCGGCCGGGCGCACAAGGCGTCGAAGCCGAAGCGCGCCACGCCCCGCGCCGCCTGCGGCACCGTCAGCGTCCGCCCCAGCACCGTCAGGTTCACGGGCGTGCCGGTCTTGCGGTCCGTCAGGCGTAGCCAGGCCGCATCCATCGCCGCATCGGCCTCAGGTCCCAAGGGATGCAGATAGACGTCGAGACCCGCCAGGCGATGCAGCCTAAAATCGACCGGCCCATCCAACGCGACGACATCCAGGCGCTGCTTGAAGGCTTCGATGAACGGCAGGAACAGCTGGCGGTTGAGCCCGCCCTCGTACAACCGGTCGGGCGGCGTGTTGGAGGTCGCCACGATCACCACGCCGCGCTCGAACAGCGCCTCGAACAATCGCCCCAGGATCATCGCGTCGGCGACGTCGGTCACCTGGAATTCGTCGAAGCACAGAAGCTGCGCGCCCGCCGCGATCTCGCGCGCCACCGCCGGGATCGGATCGCCGCTGCCGGCGCGTTGGCGCTCGACATGGATGCGGGCATGCGTCTGGACCATGAATTCGTTGAAGTGGATGCGGGTCTTCTGCGCCACCGGCGCTTCCTCGAAGAACAGGTCCATCAGCATGGACTTGCCGCGCCCGATATCGCCCCACAGATACAGCCCGCGCGGCGGCGCCTTGGCCGGGAGGAAGAACAGCCTTCGGCCGGGCCGCCAGGACCTGAGTGCCCGCGCCAGCGCCTGCAGCCGCGCCACGGCGCGCTCCTGCGCCGCGTCGTCTTTCAGCTCCCCCTTGGCGATGGCGGCGCGATAGCGCGTGACGACACTCATCCGCGCGGCATCACCGCCCAAAAGTCGAAGTCGAGAATGACATTCTCCGGATAGGCCCCAGCCGCATCCTTATCGGGGAATTCCGCGCAAGGCAGGTTTTTGGTCGCGACCAGCCGCAGGCGCAGCAGTCCCGCATCCTTGCGATGACCCAGCGTCTGCTTGTCCAGCACCTGGCTCCAGGCGAACACCGTATCGCCCGCGAACAGCGGGTTCACGTGCCGCCCGCCGTTAATCCCCGCGATGGTCAGCGCATTCGCGAGTCCGTTGAACGAGAGCGCCCGCGCCAGGCTGATGACGTGCCCGCCATAGACCAGCCGCCGCCCGAAGCGCCCCTGGCCTTCCGCGAACTGGTTGAAATGCACCCGCGCCGTGTTCTGGTACAGCCGCGCCGCCATCATGTGCTCGGCTTCTTCCACCGTGACGCCGTCGGCATGGTCGATCTTCTCGCCCACCGCATAGTCATTCCACAGATGCTTGGATCCCGACTGCTCGGTCTCGAACAGCGTGTCGAAGGTCATCTTGGGCGAAACATGCAGGTCCGCCACCGCGACGCTGTCGGCCAGCTTCGGCACCACCGCCGCCGGCACGCTGGCTTGCGGATCGCGCTTGCGCACCATGACCCAGCGTACATAGCTGAGGACGCCTTCGTTCTTCTCGTTAATGCCCTGGGTGTGGACATAGACGACGCCGGTCTGCCGGTTGGAATTCTCCTTGAGCCCGATGACTTCGGAATGCGCCGACAGCGTCTCGCCGGCATAGACCGGCCGCAGGAAGCGCCCCTGCGCATAGCCGAGATTGGCGACGGCGTTCAGCGAGATATCGGGGACCGTCTTACCGAACACGGTGTGAAACACCAGCAGGTCGTCCAGCGGGCTCCGCGGCAGGCCGCAGCCTTGCGCAAAGGCATCCGAAGATTGCAGTGCGAAGCGCGAGCCGTACAGCGCCTGGTACAGCGCCGCATCGCCCTGATTCAGCGTCCTGGGCGTTGCATGCACGATCTTCTGCCCGAGCTGGAAATCCTCGAAGAAATTGCCGCCATGCGTTTTCATGCGGCCTCCAGCGCCGCGATGGCGTCGGCCATGGCGACGGTGCCGCGCGCGATCTCGGCGTGCAGCAACTCCACCATCCGCCCATCCAGCTTGATGGCGCCCTTGCCCTGGTTCTGCGGCAGTTCGAAGGCGGCGATCAGCTTGCGCGCCGCCTCGACCTCCTCCGCAGAGGGCGCGAACACCGCGTTGCAGGTCTCGACCTGCGAGGGGTGGATCAGCGTCTTGCCGTCGAAGCCGAAGGCGCGCGCCTGCTCGCAGGTGGCCGCAAAGCCGTCCGCGTTCTGGATGTCGTTGTACACCCCGTCGATCGCCGCGATCCCGTTCGCCCGCGCCGCCAGCACCGAAAGGCTCAGCGCCGCCGCCAGGTTCATCCGGTCCTGGGTATGTTGCCCATGGATTTCCTTGACGAGGTCGTTGGTCCCCATGACGAAGCAGGCGAGCCGCCCGCCCGCCGCCGCGATGGACGCGATGTTCAGGATCGCCGCCGGCGTCTCCACCATCGCCCACACCGCGATGGCAGCGTCCGCGCCGCCCAGTCTGGCTTCGATCAGGTTGAGTTCCCGCGCCGCGGAGATCTTCGGCACCAGGATGGCATCCGGTTTCGCGTCCGCCGCCGCCGCCAGATCGGCGCCGCCCCAGGGCGTGGAAAGCCCGTTGATCCGAATAATGACCTCGCGCCTGCCGAAGCCCTTCGCCTTGACCGCCTCGCAGACCTGGCTCCGCGCCAGGTCCTTGGCGTCCGGCGCCACGGCGTCCTCCAGGTCGAGGATCAACGCATCCGCCGGCAGCGTGCGCGCCTTCTCCAGCGCGCGGGCGTTCGACCCCGGCATGTAAAGCACCGACCGGCGCGGCCTGATCCTGGTCATGAAAAGCCCCTGATTTCGCTGGGCCGGACACTACCGCCAGACCGTGCCGGGGCGAAAGTCAGCCTCGTGCGTACCGCGCCCGGACCGCTGCGGCATAGGATTCCACATCCGGCCGCTCGCGCAAGCGCCTGGCCCAGCGCGCCATGACCTTGGCGATGCGCTCCGGCGCGATTCCCAGCTGCGCATGCGCCACGCCGCCGTTGACGCTCTCATGATAGGCGGCGATCAGTCCGTCCTTCAGAACGAACCGGCTGGTCCCGTCGATGACGATTTCCTTGCCCTGATACTCGGGAATCCTGGAGATGAAGGTCGACAGCGAATGGGCATAGCCGATCCGCCCGTCGGTGACGGGATCGTAGAACGACCAGTCGTATTCGGCCGCATCGCGGTGAAACAGGTTCTCCAGCATGTCGGCGATGGAGGCGCGGCCCACATGCGGCCCATAGATGTAGTCGTGGTAGACGCCGTCCTCGGTGAAAAGGGCCGCGAGCGCCTTGCCGTCGCCCGCCGTCGCGGCGGCGCCGAAGCGCTGCACCAGCGCCGCGAATGCCTCAGGCGTCACGCCACGCCTTCCACGACGATGATCTCGGCCTCGGCGGCGCCCGCGCGAAACGCCTTGGCGCGCTGGTACTCCGGCGAGTTGTAGCAGGCCACCGCCTGCTCCAGGCTGTCGAACTCGGTCACCACGTTGCGGGCCCGCGCCTGGCCCTCCAGCGCCTGCGTCCGTCCGCCCCGCGCCAGGAAGCGCGCGCCGTATTTCTCGAACGCCACCGCGGTGCCCTCGACATATTTCTTGTAGGCGTCGGCGTCCTTCACATCGACACGCGCGATCCAATATCCTTTCGGCATCAGGCGGCCCTCTTCAGCAGCTTGCGGTTGATCAGGCTCTCGGCGATCTGCACCGCGTTCAGCGCCGCGCCCTTGCGCAGATTGTCCGACACGATCCACAGCGACAGGCCATGCTCGACGGTCGGGTCCTTGCGGATGCGGCTGACGAAGGTCGCGTCCTCGCCGGCGCATTCGACCGGCGTGACATAGCCGCCGTCCTCGCGCTTATCGACCACCAGGATGCCCGGCGCCGCGCGCAACAACTGCCGTGCCTTGTCCGCCGTGATCGGGCTTTCGAACTCGATGGTGACGGCCTCGGAATGGCCGATGAACACCGGCACGCGCACGCAGGTCGCGGTGAGCTGGATATCGGGGTCGAGGATCTTCTGCGTCTCGACCATCATCTTCCATTCCTCCTTGGTCAGGCCGGAGTCGAGGAAGTCGTCGATATGCGGGATGACATTGTAGGCGATCTGCTTGGTGAAGGCCTCGACCTCGATGGGGTCGGCGACGAACACCGCGCGGGTCTGGCGGAAGAGCTCGTCCATCGCGTCCTTGCCGGCGCCGGACACAGACTGATACGTCGAAACCACTACGCGCTTGATCCTGGCGTGATCGTGCAAGGGTTTCAGCGCCACGACCAGCTGCGCCGTCGAGCAGTTGGGATTGGCGATGATGCCCTTCTTGAAGCCGCCGTTCAGCGCCTCGGCGTTCACCTCCGGCACGATCAGCGGCACGTCGCGGTCCATGCGCCAGGCGCTGGAATTGTCGATCACGATGGCGCCTTGGGCGGCGATCTTGGGCGACCATTCCTTGGAGACCTTGCTGCCGGCGCTCATCAGCACGATGTCGGTGCCCTTGAAGTCGTAATATTCCAGCGCCTTGACCTTCAGCACCTTGTCGCCGAATGAGACTTCCGTGCCGTTGGAGCGCGGCGAGGCCAGCGCCACCACTTCGCTATAGGGAAATTCGCGCTCGGCCAGGACGCTCAGCATCTCGCGGCCGACATTCCCGGTCGCGCCGGCCACCGCCACTTTGTAAGGCATGATTTTTATCCCGCTGCCCGCACGGAACAGCCCGCCGGCAACGGTTCCCATACGCCAATCATGGGGGAGTGGAAAGCGCCTACCAGGTCAGCTTCAAACGGATGCCGCCGCCGTCGATCACCCCGTCCAATTGGGTGCGGGTCGAGGGTGCATTCTCGAGGTTATAGCGGAACAGCTCCGCGCTGCCCTCGGCCAAGCCGAGCCGCGCCGCGATGATCTCGCCGATGGGCTGCTCATGCAACTGGGTCTCTGGCCGCTGCGAAGTCCAGGGCTGTTCGATCGCATGTGTGGCATAGGCGGAATAGGGCTCGGGATTGCTATCTGGGATCACCAGCCGCGCCGCGGACGCCGGTCCAGCGGCGGCAGACGCCGCTAACAAGGCCATCAGGACTATGGAACCGCTGCGCATCTCACTTCGCCTCACTGGCAAAGTCTAAACGCACAGGCTGAAGGCTTTGTTGCGCAATACCGAAACTGCGGTGGCGTATCTTTACCCTAAACCACGCCGGCGCCGCGCAAACGGGCGATTTCCGCCGCGGGCAGATCAAGCACGCCGGCAAGAATCTCATCGGTATGTTCGCCCAGCAGCGGTGGCGCGTTGCGATATTCCGGCGGCGTCGCCGACAGGCGCAGCGGGCTGGCGACCAGTTCCATCTGTCCCACCGCGGCATGGGTCATCGCCACGGTCAGTCCGCGCGCGATCGCCTGCGGATCGGCGAACACCTCGTCGACCCGGTTGATGGGTCCGCACGGCACATTCGCGGCCTCCAGGTCCAGCGTCCATTGCGCCGTCGTCCGCGTGGTGAAGATCGGCTTCAGCATGTCGATCAGCGCCTGCCGGTTGGCGACGCGCTCGGCGTTGCCGGCGTAACGCGGATCGGCCGCGACCGCCTCGATGCCCGCCACGGCGGCGAAGCGGCGGAACTGCGCGTCGTTGGAGGTCGCCAGGATCAGGTGCCCGTCCGCCGTCGCGAACACCTGGTAAGGCACGATGTTGGGATGGGCGTTGCCGAGCCGCCCCGGCACCATGCCGCCGGCCAGGTAGTTGGTCGCCTGGTTGGCCAGCGCCGCCGCCTGGCAATCGAACAGCGCCATGTCGATGGACTGGCCCTCGCCGGTGCGCGACTGGTGGATCACGGCGGCGAGAATTCCGATCGCGGTGTAGAGGCCCGTCACCAGGTCGCTGACCGCGACGCCGACCTTCATCGGCTCGGCGCCGGGCTCACCGTCCTTCTGGCCGGTGACGCTCATCAGCCCGCCCATGCCCTGGATGACATAGTCGTAGCCGGCCTTGTCCTTGTACGGCCCGTCATGGCCGAACCCGGTGAGCGAGCAATAGATCAGCCCCGGGTTCTCTTGGCGCAGGCTGTCGTAATCGAGGCCGTAACGCGCCAGAGCGCCGGTCTTGAAATTCTCCACCACGACATGGGCCCGCCGCGCCAGGCGCTTGATCAGCGCCTGGCCTTGCGGCTTGGACATGTCGACGGTGACCGACTTCTTGTTGCGGTTGGCGGTCAGGAAATAGGTCGCGTCACCGCGGCCGCCATCCCTGCCCGTCAGGAATGGCGGCCCGAAATGACGCGTCTCGTCGCCCTCGCCGGGCTTCTCGATCTTGATCACCTCGGCGCCCAGGTCACCCAGGATCTGGGTGGCCCAGGGCGCCGCAAGGACGCGCGACAGATCGAGCACCCGTATATGCGAAAGCGCTCCCACGCCTAGCGCGGGTCGATCACGGCGCGGCGGTTTTTCGGCTCGCGGACATGGTTCTTGGTCGGAACCGCGAGATCGTCCGAAGCATGCGTCTCGATCGCGCCGGCGGCCATGCCGCGGCGGACGAGCTCATCCTTCACCGCTTCCGCGCGGCGCAGGCCGAGGTCGTGGCAGCCATGCTCGGCGGTGTCGCAATAGCCGGTGACGACTTCATGCGGCGGCATGTGGCCGTTGTGGCTGACCGCGTCGGCGATGGCTTCGGCGGCGGCGGTGGTGAGATTGGCCTTGCCGTAATCGAAATACACCATGACCGCGTCCCAATGCATGGGCGGCGGAGGCGGCGGTGGCGGCGGCGGTGGCGGCATGGCGTGGTGATGGCTGCACGCCGCAAGCGTCATCGCGGCCAACGCCGCAATCGTCAGAGATCTGGCTTTCATGGATGTCTTCCCCCTGTCCTGTTGGAAGGCGCAAAGATGGCTGCGCTGTGCCGTAATGCTACGGCGCAGGGACGGACAATGCACTGAAAAAAGCATGGTAAACGCGGGAATCCGGACCGTCCTAGATCTCGCTGCGGACCGCCCAGAGTTCAGGATAAAAGGTCAGGTCCAGCGCCTTTTTCAGATAGCTCACGCCCGACGTGCCGCCGGTGCCGGACTTCGAGCCGATGATGCGCTCGACGGTTTTCATATGGCTGAAGCGCCACAGATGGAACCGGTATTCCAGGTCGACCAGTTTCTCCGCCAGCTCGTAGAGGTCCCAGTGCTTTTCGGCGTCGCGATAGACGACGCGCCAGGCGGCCGTCACGCGGTCGTCGGCGACATAGGGCTGCGCGAAATCGCGTTTCAGCTTGCTCTTCGGGATCGAAAGGCCACGCCGCGCCAGCAGCGCCAGCGATTCGTCGTAGATGCTGGGCTCGGTCAGCGCCGCGCCGATCTGGGCGGCGGCCACCGGATCGGACTCGAACACACGCGACATCGCGGCGTTCTTGTTGCCGAGGCGATATTCCATCATGCGGTACTGGAACGACTGGAAACCCGACGATTTGCCCAGGCTGTCGCGAAAGCTCGCATAATCGAACGGCGTCATCGTGGAGAGGATCTCCCATGACTGGATCAGTTGCGCCTGCACCCGCGCGATGCGCGCCATCATCTTGAAAGCAGGCCCGAGATCGTCCGCACGGATCTGCCGGATGGCGCCGGCGATCTCGTGCAGGCAGAGCTTGATCCACAATTCGCTCGACTGGTGGATGACGATGAAAAGGGTCTCGTCATGCGCCCCGGAGAGCGGCCTCTGGCAGGCCAGAAGGTCCTTCAGCCCCAGATAGTCGCCATAGGACATCGCGTCGCGAAAATCCCAGTGCACGCGCTCGCCCTTCAGGTCGACGGCAAGCGCGGGCGGAGGGTTGCGGGGTTTCCTGGGGGCCATGTGCGGTGCGGGAACCTTAACTATGGGGCGCGTGAAGCATTAGCGGCACCGAAAACCCGATGCTATGGTGCTGCCAGCAGCCACACAATGAGCCAGAAAAAAGCATGGGAAATGCATGGAAGGTGGGCGTTTGCGCGGCCCTGGCCGCGGCCCTGTCGATTGGTGAAGCCGAGGCCGCGCGCCGGCCGCAACTGAAATGCGCCGCGCCTGCGGAAGTGGCGGCGATCCAGACCACGGTGGTGGACCAGCAGCTGGTCGATGCCGCGCTGACCTGCGGCGACGCCACCCGTGGTGGTTTCAACGCCTACCGCACGGCCTTCGGCAGCGAATTGCGCGGCACCGACGCGCTTTTGCTCAAGATGTTCAAGCGCGTCTATGGCGGCGGCCGGGGCGATGCCGCCTACAATCTGTTCAAGACCAACATGGCGTCCAAGGCGGAACTCCGCCGCATCAAGGACGCCCAGGGTTTCTGCCAGGCGGCGGACCTGGTCCTGGCGGCCGCCAATGGCGCGGCCAAGCCCAGCCTCAAGGATTTCGTCGCGGGCGTCACCGTCGCCGACGTCGAAACCCCCGTCGACAGTTGCGCCGTGAAGGTGGATGTCGGCTTCAAGGGCGTCCAGGCGGCGCCGCAGGTCACGCCGAAGCCGCGCCCGCCGCAGCCTGACGATCCGCCGGATTCCTCTGTCGTTGTCGCCTCCGCCGCGCCGCCGGCCGGCATCAAGGTCGGTAGCCTGACCTGCAACGTCGCCAGCGGTTTCGGTTTCATCTTCGGTTCGTCCAAGGAACTGAAATGCACCTATGCCGGCAGCACGGGCGGCGGCGAGCACTACAGCGGCACCTTCTCCAAATACGGCGTCGATATCGGTTATGCCGATTCCGCCGTGCTGGTGTGGGGCGTCGTGGCGCCGACCTCGGACGTCCGGCCCGGCGCGCTGGAAGGCGACTATGCCGGCGCCACGGCCGGCGCGACCTTCGGGATCGGATTGGGCGCCAATGTCCTGATCGGCGGCCTCGGCAAGTCGATCGCGCTGCAGCCCTTGAGCGTACAGGGCAATACCGGCCTCAACATCGCCGCCGGTGTCGGCGTCATCACCTTGAAATTCACGCCTTAGAGTCGTTTTGGATTGTGTTGAATCAAACCCATTCGTCATCGCCGGGCCCTCTTACGCTGTCGCTAAGAGGCCCGGCGACCCATGAAAACAGTCGTTGAAAATTGTCACCGGTGGTGTTCATGGGTGGCCGGCACAAGGCCACTGCTGTCCGGTTTAAATTCTAGGCCCATAGCAGCTCGATTTGGTTTGGATTTCTGCGGTT
>OLLF01000146.1_pt1 | contig 19999 bp, 20 predicted proteins | sample 1604471 | NCBI WGS metagenome assembly OLLF01 (sample SAMEA104055714, study PRJEB20765) | soil metagenome | isolation source: soil
CGCCGCGAACGGCGCTGGTTCGCGTCCCGGCGGGGCGCGCGGTGCCGTCATGCCCGGCGGCGCGGGCTTGCCACTAGTGACGGATCACGCGCGAAGGCCCATGTGGGATGCGAGGGCGCGGGGTTGCGGGTCATGATGGGCAAGATTGCCGGTTCGGCCGGACGCATTCTTTTGTTCCTGGGCCTGTGGGCAGCGCTGCTGACGGCGGCGACCCTGAGCGTGGTCGGCCTGGGCGGACCCGATTTCTTCCGGAACATGGGCTGGCGCGTCACGCTGGAGGCCGGCGCCATGCTGGGCACGCTGGCGGCGTTCCTGATCATGGCGCTGGCCGTCGACAAGCGCGGCGCCCGCACGCTGGGCCTGCCCTGGCGCGGCGCGGCGGGCGGGCTGATCGGGGGCACGGCGATGGGTGCGGCGATCTTCGCGGCACCGCTGGCGATCCTGGCGGGCCAGGGCTTCATGCACGGCGCGCCGGACTTTTCGCATTTCTCGGCATCGGCGCTGGGCCTCGCGCTGTTGCTCGTCTTCGTCAACGTCATCGATCAGGAACTGATCGTGCGCTCCTACATCTTCCAGGAGGTGTGGCGGAAATATTCCGGCGCCGCGGCAGTGACCGTCTCGACGATCCTCTTCGTCGCGCTGCATGCCGGCGCCATCGCCAGGGGAACCGCCGGACTGCTCGCGGGCCTCAACGTGGCGCTGGCCAGCGTGCTGCTCGGCCTCGCCTATCTGCGCAGCGGCGCGCTGTGGTGGCCGATCGGCATCCATTTCGGCTGGAACGCTTTTCAGGGTCCGATGCTGGGTATCAACGTCACCGGCATGGACCTGGGCGCGCACTGGCACGTCTTCGCGGTCGACGGCCCGGCGCTGTGGACCGGCGGCACGATGGGCGTCGAAGGGGGTTTGGCGGGCCTCGCCGGCCCCCTTCTCGGCATCGTTCTCGTGCTGGTGACCTTCCGCAAGACGCGAGCGGAGATTGAATCCGCCCGCTTGCCCGCTACGGCGTGAAGAACACCGCGATCTTGTTGCCGGTCGGATCGCGCAGATAGGCGCCGTACCAGCTCTGTTTTTCCGGCGGGCGGTAGCCGGGCGCACCCTCGTCGCTGCCGCCGTGCCCGAGGCCGGCCTTGTACGCCGCATCGACCGCGTCCTTCGACGCCGCCTTGAAGGCGATCATCATGCCGTTGCCGAAGCTCGCCGGATTCTTGTCGAAGGGCGGACAGACATAGACGCTGTGCTCCTCCTTGCCCTTGGGCCCATAGCCGATCCAGCCGGCGTCGGCGAATTTGCGTTCATTGCCGCAGGCGCCCAGCACCGCATCGTAGAACTTGCCCGACGCCTCACTGTCCGTGGCGCCGATGGTCACATAGCCGATCATGGTCCCCTCCAATCTGGCCGCGGATGCTACCCGACCCATCGGAACAAATCAAGAACATTTTTGCAAAGCCCGTATGCGCCACCGGCATAGGCGTTGCCGACAAATATGCGTATCCGGCTTGCGGCGTTACGCCATCGCCTGCTTCAGGTTCTCGTCGACCTTGTCGAGGAAGCCTTCGGTGGTCAGCCATTTCTGGTCCGGGCCGACGAGCAGCGCGAGGTCCTTGGTCATGAAGCCCTGCTCCACCGTGTCGACGCAGACCTTCTCCAGCGTGTGCGCGAATGTGTCGAGCGCCGGATTGCCGTCGAGCTTGGCGCGATGGCTGAGGCCCCGCGTCCAGGCGAAGATCGAGGCGATGGAATTGGTCGAGGTCGACTTGCCCTTCTGGTGCTCGCGGTAATGGCGCGTCACCGTGCCGTGCGCGGCTTCGGCCTCCACCGTCTTGCCGTCGGGCGACAGCAGCACGGAGGTCATCAGGCCGAGGCTGCCGAAGCCCTGGGCCACGGTGTCGGACTGCACGTCGCCGTCGTAGTTCTTGCAGGCCCAGACATAGCCGCCGGACCATTTCAGCGCGCTCGCCACCATGTCGTCGATCAGGCGATGCTCGTAGGTGATGTTCGCGTCCTTGAACCTGGCGGCGAACTCCGCGTCGAACACCTCCTGGAAGATGTCCTTGAAACGGCCGTCATAGGCCTTGAGGATCGTGTTCTTGGTCGACAGATACACCGGGTATTTGCGGTTCAGGCCGTAGTTCATCGAGGCGCGCGCGAAATCGCGGATCGACTCGTCGAGGTTGTACATCGCCATGGCGACGCCGGCGCCGGGCGCCTGGAACACCTCGTGCTCGATGACCTTGCCGTCGTCGCCGACGAACTTGATCGAGAGCGTGCCCGCACCGGGGAATTTGAAATCGGTCGCCTTGTACTGGTCGCCGAAGGCGTGGCGGCCGACGACGATGGGCTGGGTCCAGCCCGGCACCAGGCGCGGCACGTTCTTGCAGATGATCGGCTCGCGGAAGATGACGCCGCCGAGGATGTTGCGGATCGTGCCGTTGGGCGACTTCCACATCTTCTTGAGCTTGAATTCCTCGACGCGCTGCTCGTCGGGGGTGATGGTGGCGCATTTGACGCCGACACCGTGCCTGGCGATGGCATGCGCGGCGTCGATGGTGACCTGGTCGTTGGTGGCGTCGCGATGCTCGATGCCGAGGTCGTAATATTCCAGCTTCACGTCCAGATAGGGCAGGATCAGCTTCTTCTTGATGAGGTCCCAGATGATGCGGGTCATCTCGTCGCCGTCGAGCTCGACGACCGGGTTCGCGACTTTGATCTTATCCATGATTTTCTGATCCCCTGAAGATGGGCTCTGGAATTGCGCCGGGCGGGGGTATAGCGAGGGGGCGTAGACCCGTCAAAGCCCCCAATGACCGCCCCCGCCATCATCCTGTCCCGGCCCCAATTGGGCGAGAATATCGGCGCGGCGGTGCGGGCGATGAAGAATTTCGGGCTGTCGGATCTGCGGCTGGTGAGCCCGCGGGACGGCTGGCCCAACGAGAAGGCGGTTCACATGGCCGCCGGGGCGTCCGACCTGCTTGCGGGCGTGCGGCTGTACGATACGGCGCCGGCGGCGCTGGGCGATCTGCAGTTGGTCTTCGCCGCCACGGCGCGCGAGCGCGGCGTCGCCAAGCCGGTGGTGACGCCGCCCGAAGCGGCGCGGCAACTGCGCGCCGCGATGGCCAGGGGCCTGCGTTGCGGCTTGCTGTTCGGCAATGAACGCTCCGGCCTCGACAATGACGAGGTCTCGCTGGCGACCGCCGTGGTGACGATCCCGACGGCCGAATTCTCGTCGCTCAACCTCGCCCAGTCGGTGATGCTGCTGTGCTATGAATGGTTCCAGGTCGCCGACGAGACGCCGAGGTCGCGCATCGACCACGGTCCCATTGCGAAAAAGGCGACGCGTGAGGAGATGTTCCAGCTCTTCGAGCATCTGGAAAACGAATTGCTGGCCAGCGGCTTTCTCTATCCGCCGAGCAAGGAGACGCCGATGATCCGGCATATGCGGGCGCTGCTCAACCGCGCCGACCTGACCGACCAGGAGGTGCGCACCATTCGCGGCATGATCGTGGCGCTGGCGAAGGGGAAGTTTCGCCGCAAGCCGGGACCGGGCGCGTGACGGTGCTGGCTTACGCCCTTCTTGCGCTGGTCGCGGCGCTCGCCTGCGCTTTCGTCGCCTGGCCGATCCTGGCGCAGCGCGGCAATCGCGGACGCTATGTGCTGGGCGCCGCGGCGGTGCTGTTCGTGCTGGGCATCGGCGGCGGGCTGTATGCCGAGTTCGGCCACCCGGCGCTGGCGGTACGGACGCTGCAGGGGCCGCAGGCGCACGATCTGAACGCCCTGATCGGACGGCTGAACGCGGCGGTGCGGGCCAACGCCCAGGACCCGCGCGGCTGGGCCTTGCTGGGGCAAGCCTATGCCACCGCGCGCGACCCGAACGACGCGGCCAAGGCCTTTGGCCGCGCCATCGAAGCGGCGCAGGCGCGCGGGCAAAGCTTTTCCTTTCTCTATTCGGCCTATGGCGAAACGCTGACGCAGGCTGCGGCCGGCGCGGTGACGCCGGAGGCCGAGGCCGCCTTCACCCAGGCCTTTGCGCTCGATCCCAAGGACAAGGCCTCGCGCTATTACCTTGGGCTGGCGGCGGCGGCGCGAGGGAACGCGAATCAGGCCCTGCTCTATTGGAACAGCCTGCTGGCGGACGTGCCGGCCAATTCGGCGGTGCATGCCGATCTCGTCGACCGCATCGCGGCGCTGACGGCGCGGAGCGGCGGGGCGGCGCCCGATGTCTCGGCGATGGTGGCGGGGCTGGCGGCGCGGCTGAAGGCCAATCCCGACGATGCGCCAGGCTGGCAGCGGCTGATCCGGGCCTATGCGGTGCTGGGCAATATGGACAAGGCGCACGCTGCGCTCGCGGATGCGCGCAAGGCGGCGCACGGGCGCGGCGACCAGCTCGCGGCGCTCGATGCCGAACAGAAAGCGTTAGGCCTTTAGAGGCAATGGATCCCGGGTCGCTTTCGCGCCCGGGACGATCCGCTGCCGCGGATCAGTTGTTGGCGTGCTTGGCGCGCAGCTTGGCCCAGTCTTCTTCGGTGTCTTCGATGACGATCGTGATGTAGCAGTAGTTCATCACGTATTTGAACAGGCGCGAGCGCACGCGGCCCTTGATCGGCACGTTGCGCATGCCCGGATCGTCGCCCGGCATGTCGACGAAATCGCCGACATTGGGAATCAGCGCGAACTGATCGTGATCGACTTCGACGTCCACCGGCTGGGTGTTGTCCACCGGCGCGGCGCCGCCCTTGGGCAAATAGCGATAGTCGATTCCGTATTTCACGAGACAGTCTCCATGCGGTCGTTTGTGCCGGGAGGCATACTTACCGCGAGACGCCGCAAATGAAAACGGCGGCTTTTCAGCCGCCGTATTAAATCCTGTGAGGGCCGTTTCAGCCGGAAACCCGGCCCTGCCAGACCGGCCAGCAATTGGTCTTTCCGGCCTTCTTTTCGTCGTTGTAGAGCTTCATCTGCGCGTCTTCGGCGCTGGCGCCGCTCTGCATGGCCATGAAGTCCGAGCCCCCCGCGCACCAGACATAGAACTGATGCCGCCCGGCGGCGAAGAAATCGGCCTGCTTGGAGGAGGTGAAATTCGCCGCCAGCGCCACGCCGGCCACCGCCACCATCACACCGCCGACCGCTGCCCCTAGAACGCGCTTCATTGTCATTTTTGTTGCCACTCCAAGGTCTAAGCCAGCACCACGAGCCCTCGCGCGGGCCCAGTCCTTTCATTGGGGCGTTTTGCCCCATCTCGCCGTAGTTTTCCGCCCCAGCAGAGCGCGCCGTACATGCGGCACGCCTCGTTTGTGAGACAAATCGTTACACAAGGCGGCCCGCCTTGTCATGCTTAATGTCTGGTAAACCACGCCCAATCCCCAAAAAGGGTTCAAGCGGTTACCCGGGCGCTTTCTGCGCCCAGATCGCGAAGCAGGGCCTCGATTTGCCGGGCCGCGGTTTCGACCTCGTCTGCGTCACGCCCGCGCGCGACCAGCTGAACGCCGGCACCGTCTTCTCGGTAGTATGGATAACTGCCGATTGCGACGTCTTTATGGTCGCTCTGTATTTTCCCCAGGCCCTCGGCGATGCGGCCTTCGGGAACTTTGGCCTGGACGGTCGTGGTGTGGACGACGGCGCCGCGCACCAGGCGCGGCTCGATCGCCTCCATCATGGCGCGCATGATCATCGGCACGCCGGCCATGACGAAGACGTTGCCGATATGCACGCCGGGCGCCGTCGACACGGTGTTGCGCACCAGTTCCGCGCCCACCGGAATCAACGCCATGCGCTTGCGGGCTTCGTTGAATTCCCCGGGCTTGTAACGCGCCGCCATCGCGGCCATGGCCTCGGGATGATAGTAGACGCCGACTCCGAAGGCGGCGGCGACCGCCTCGAAGGTGATGTCGTCATGCGTCGGGCCGATGCCGCCGGTGGTGAAGACATAGGTGTAGCGGGCGCGAAGGGCGTTCAGCGCCGCGACGATCTCGTCCTGGATATCGGGCACCACCCGCGCCTCGCGCAGATCGATGCCAAGCGCGCCCAGGAACCGGGCGATATAGCTCGTATTGGTGTCCTGGGTGCGGCCGGACAGGATCTCGTCCCCGATGACCAGGACGGCGGCGGTGGGGCTGGCGCTCATGCCGTCTTCATAGCAGAGCCGGACGCGGCCAAGGAACAGGCGCGGCGCGGCCAGCCTTGCGAAAATTCCGCTGCGATTTCAACGGCCTTCGCTACAACCGGCAAGAAAGAGATTGAGAATACGCAGTCAGGCGTTATATCGGTGAGATGATGAGCCTGGTTCCCGACGCCGACACCTTCGAAGCCACCCGCCGCGCCCATTTCGCGGTGACGCTGCACAATCCGGCCGATTTCGACGGCATGCGCCGCGCCGGGCGGCTGGCGGCGGAGGTCCTCGACCTCCTGGTGCCCGAGGTAAAGCCGGGCGTCACCACCGAATATCTCGACAAGCTGGCCTATGACTATGTCGTCGGCCATGGCGGCGTGCCGGCCTGCCTGGGCTATCGCGGCTATCGCCACACCACCTGCACCTCGCTCAACCACGTCGTCTGCCACGGCATCCCGAACGACAAGCCGTTGCGCGACGGCGACATCGTCAACATCGACGTCACCGTGATCGTGGACGGCTGGCACGGCGACACCAGCCGCATGTACCTGGTCGGCGACGTCAAGCTGAAGGCCAAGCGCCTGGTCGACATCACCTATGACGCGATGATGCGCGGCATCGCGGTCGTGAAGCCGGGCAACACCACGGGCGATATCGGCCACGCCATCCAGAGCTTCGCCGAAGGCGAGGAGCGCTGCGCCGTGGTGCGCGATTTCTGCGGCCATGGCCTGGGCCGCATCTTCCATGCCCTTCCCAACATCGTGCATTATGGCAAGCCGGGTCATGGCATCGGCCTGAAGCCCGGAATGTTCTTCACCGTCGAACCGATGATCAATCTCGGCGGCTATGGCGTAAAGGTTCTCAATGACGGCTGGACGGCCGTGACTCGCGACCGTTCGCTTTCCGCCCAATTCGAACATTCCGTGGGTGTCACCGAAGATGGCGTCGAAATCTTCACCCGCTCGCCCAAGGGCTGGGACAAGCCGCCTTATCTCTGACGAGCCGGCCGCCGCGCTGGCCGACATGGGACGCCTGTTCGCGCCGGCGCCCGCGGCCACGCCTTCGCACCAGCTCGGCCATCGCGAGCGCCTGCGCGATCGTTTCGTCGAAGGCGGCGCCGCGGCGATGCCGGATTACGAACTGATGGAGCTGGTGCTGTTCGCCGCCATTCCGCGCCGCGACGTCAAGCCGCTGGCCAAAGCTTTGATGGCGCAATTCGGCAGCTTTGCCGACGTCATCGCCGCGCCGCGCACGCGGCTGCTGGAAGTGGACGGCATCGGCGAAGCGGCCGTGACGCAGCTCAAGATCGTGGAGGCCGCGGCGCTGCGCCTGGCGCGCTCGCAGATGCTGAACAAGCCGGCGCTCAGCTCCTGGGCGGCGCTGATCGACTATTGCACGGCGGCGATGGCGCGCGCGCCGCACGAGGAATTCCGCATCCTGTTCCTGGACCGCAAGAACATCCTGATCGCCGACGAGGTGCAGACAAGAGGCACGGTCGATCATGCGCCGGTCTATCCGCGCGAGATCGTCAAGCGGGCCCTGGAGCTCGGCGCCAGCGCGATTATCCTGGTGCACAACCATCCGAGCGGCGATCCGACGCCCAGCCGCGCCGATATCGAGATGACCCGCGACGTCAGCGCCGCCGCCAAGGCGCTCAAGATCGCGGTGCACGATCACCTGGTGATCGGCCGCAGCGGGCACGCGAGTTTCAAGGCGTTAGGGCTGCTTTAGGCTTTCGCCGTCACCTTGCCCGGTCTTGCGTCAACACTGATATAGTGCCGCGCAAATCGGGGACATCATGCTGCGTTTCGTGTCGCGCGAGGCCGGGAGACTGGCGCTGGGGTTGCTGGGCGCCGCGCTTTTGGCGGCGGCGATCGCGGCCCTGGCGCTGCCGCATGCCGGCGACGGAATCCTGTCGTTCCTCATCGCCTGGGGCAGGACGCTGAACGCCTTCGCGCATCTGGATTTCGGGCGCAGTTCGATCAGCGGCGGGGCGGCGCTGGACGAGGTGGGCGCGCATCTGCCGCTGACCCTGGGCCTGGTGGCGGAGGGCTTTGCGGTGGCGCTGATCGTCGGCATTCCGGTCGGCCTGCTGTTCGGCGCGGGGCCAGCCCGGCGCGCGGCGGCGCCGGTGGTCCAGATCGTGTCGGCGGCGCCGATCTTCTGCGCCGGCCTGGCGCTGGCCTATGCCTGCGCCAACCTGCTGCACTGGCCGGTGCCGACCGACAACGGGATCAAGACGGGCCTGGTGCTGTGGCCGCACAGCGTGACGGCGCTGGAGACCCTGCTGCTGCCGGTGCTGACGGTGGGACTGGCCGGTGCGGCGGCGGCGCAATTGGCTCTGCGCCGGGCCGGCGCCAATGGCGCGAGCGAGCCCTGGCGGACGCAGCTGCGCCGCATGGGCCTGCCGGCCTGGGAGATCGAAGGGGTCTATGGCGTGCCGCAGATCTTCGCCGGCCTGTTGTCGAGCCTGGGCGAGGTCATGCTGGCGCTGCTGTCGGCGGCGGCCGTGGCCGAATGGGTGTTCAACTATGCCGGCGCCGCCGACCTGTTCGTGAAGTCGGTGGCGCTGCATGACTGGGCAATCGCGGCGCCGGTGCTGCTGAGCTTCGCGGCCCTGACGCTGACCGCCGATTTCATCGGGCATTGCGCCGCAAGGCCGCTGGCCGATCCGGGGACGCCGCCATGACGCTGACGGCGGCGGCGCCCGCGCGGAGCAATACCCAATCGCTGCACGCCATGCTGCGCGTGGCGGGCTGGATTGGGCTCGGCCTGATCGCGGTGGCGGTGAGCCTGTCGGACTTCCTGGCCAACGCGCCGGCGGACGCGACCGGCATCGGGCCCTTGCTGGCGCCGCCCTCGGCGGCCTTGCGCTTCGGCACCGACATCCTGGGCCGCGACATGCTGAGCGAGACGCTGCACGGCCTCAGCGCCACGGTGCGCAGCGCCCTGCCCGCGACGCTGGTGACGCTGATCGCCGGGGCGCTGTTCGGGTTTGTCGCGGCGCGGCTGCCGCGTCCGCTGGCGGCGTCGCTGCGCGGCTTCATCGGCATCCTGGCGTCGCTGCCGGCGCTGCTGCTGGCGGTGCTGGTGATCGGGCTGACGGCGCGCGGCTGGGCCGGCGTCGCGGCGGGCCTGTCGGCGGCACCCTTCGCCTTCGTGCGCGCCTTCGAGCGGGCCAGGATGCAGGAGCGCGCCACCCATTCGGGCTATGCGCGCGCCACCGGCATCTCGGCCGCGACGCTGCTGCGCCGCGACCTCGTCTACGAGTTCACCGACACGATCCTGTCGAGCGCGGCACGCGCTCTGGCGGCGGTGTCGATCATCCTGTCGACGGTGAGCTTCCTCGGCTTCGGCGCGGTGCCGCCGCACCGCGATTTGGGCCTGATGATCGCCGCCTCCAAGCTCTATTTCCTGCATGCCTGGTGGACGGCGGCGTTTCCGGCGCTGGCGCTGATGGTGCTGATCCTATTCGCGCGGCTGGCGGCCGGGCTCGACGAGGGCGAGCGGGCATGAGCGAGGCGCGCACTATCATCGAGGTCAGCGACCTTGGCGTGGCGCAGGGCGGCGTCGTGGAACTCGACAAGCTGTCGTTCAAGCTCGTGGCGGGCGAGGCGCTGATCGTGCTGGGCGATGCGGCCAGCGGCAAGGACGCCTTGCTGCGGGTGCTGGACGGCACGGCGGGGCGCGGCGAGGAGCTGTCGGGCACGATCCGTTATGGCGAGGGCGCGGCGCTGCCGGCCGCCAAGCGCGTCAAGCCGGCCATTCGCGTCGTCTATCTTGCCGGCGCGGCGGAGGCGCCGCTCAATCCCTTCGCCAGCGTGGGATCGCAGCTCGCCCGCGTACTGGCGCGGCGCCATGGCGGACCGCGCAGCAGCGCGGCCGAGGAATTGCGCATCGCGCTGGCGAGGTTTCCGGGCGCGCCGGCCTTCGCGGGTCTGAGCCGCAAGCCGGGCGAGATGGATGCGATGAGCCTGACCTGGGCGCTGCTGGCGGCGGCGATCGCGCAGGCGCCGGACCTGCTGATCGCCGATCACGCCTTCGCGGACCTGACGCCGACATCCATCAAGACCGTGGTCGCGGCGCTGATGGCGGAGCAGGCGCGGCTCGGCTTCGGGCTGATCTATGCGGCGCGGGGGCTGAAGACCGCGGCACACCTGAAGGGCCGCATGATCGTGCTGCGACAGGGCCGCGTCATCGAGGAAGGCAGCTTCGACAAGCTGGCCAGCGGGCAGAGCCACGCCTATACGCGCACGCTGTTCAAGGCGCTGCCCAAGCCGGCGGACGCGCCGCCGTCGCGCAGCGCGACGCGGGGCGAGCCGCTGCTGCAGGTGCAGGCGCTGGACGTGCGCTCGCCCAAGGACGTGCGCGGTGCGAAGGGGCCGCGGATGCGCGACGGCATCTCGTTTGAATTGCGCCGCGGCGCCTCGCTGGCGCTGATCGGCGAGGAAGGCTCGGGGCGCCGCGCGCTGGTGCGCGCGCTGCTGGGCCTGGAGCGCGTCGCGGGCGGGCGCGTGGTGCTGGACCAGGTCGACATGGGCATCCTGTCGGCGGCGATGACCGCGCGCCTGCGCCGGCGCATCGCCTTCATCACCGGCGCCGACGATGCCTTGGATCCGCGCATGACGCTGTGGGACACGGTGGACGAACCCTTGCGGGCGCATCTGCGCCTGCCGCGCGAGATGGTTGCCGGCCATAGAGAGACCGCGCTGAAGCGTGTCGGGCTGGCGTCGCATGACGGCCGGCGCGCGGTGGCGACGCTGTCGCCCTTCGACAAGCGCCGGCTGCAGGTGGCGCGCGCCATCGTCAGCGCGCCGTTCCTGGCGGTGATCGACGAGCCGTTGCGCGGCCTCGACGCCTTTGCCCAGTCGATCATGACCGAGCTCTTGGAGGACTTCCGCAAGCAGGAGGGGCCGGCGTTCCTGGTGATCACGGCCGACGTCGGCGTGGCGCAGGTGCTGGCCGAGGACGCCATGTTCTTCAAGGACCGCAAGATCGTCGAGCGCGGTCACCTGCGCGACATCCTGCGCAATCCCAAGGACGAGGAAACCCGCCGGATGATCGAGGCGTCGCTGCCGGCGAGCCTGTGACCAATCGCCCGGATTGATGGATTTGGCGCGGCGGGCGACCTATAAGGTGCCGTAACGCACCGGTCTGCCCGATGATTCCCCGCTACGCCCGGCCCGAGATGGTTTCGCTCTGGTCGGACGACACCAAATTCCGCATCCACTTCGAGATCGAGGCGCACGCCGCCGACGCGCTGGCGGAACTGGGCGTCATTCCCAAGGACGCCGCCGCTGCGATCTGGGCGCGCGGCCGTGACGCCAAGATCGACGTGGCGCGCATCGAGGAGATCGAGAAGGAGACGCGGCACGAGACCATCGCGTTCACCACGCATCTGGCCGAACTGATCGGTCCCGAGGCGCGCTTCGTGCACCAGGGCCTGACGTCGTCCGACGTGCTGGACACGACGCTGGCAGTGCAGCTGGCGCGGGCGAGCGACATCCTGATCGCCGACGTCGACCTGCTGCTCAGCGCCTTGAAGCGCCGGGCGCTGGAGCACAAATACACCGTCACGATCGGGCGCAGCCACGGCATCCATGGCGAGCCGACGACCTTCGGGCTGAAGCTCGCCGGCTTCTATGCCGAGTTCACGCGGGCGCGGGCAAGGCTGGTGACGGCGCGGGAGGAGATCGCGACCTGCGCCATCTCGGGCGCGATGGGGACGTTCGCCAATATCGATCCGCGGGTGGAAGAGCATGTCGCCAGGATGCTCGGGCTGAAGGTCGAGCCGGTGTCGACGCAGGTGATCCCGCGCGACCGGCACGCGGCGTATTTCGCGACGCTCGGCGTGGTGGCGAGCTCCATCGAGCGGCTGGCGACGGAAGTGCGCCACCTGCAGCGCACCGAGGTGCTGGAGGCGCAGGAGTTCTTCGCCGAGGGCCAGAAGGGTTCGTCGGCGATGCCGCACAAGCGCAACCCGGTGCTGAGCGAGAACCTGACGGGGCTGGCGCGCATGGTGCGCGCTTACGTAATGCCGGCGCTGGAGAACGTGGCGCTGTGGCATGAGCGCGACATCTCGCATTCCTCGGTCGAGCGCTTCATCGCGCCGGACGCGACGATCACGCTGGACTTCGCGCTGGTGCGCGCGGCGGGCGTGATCGACAAGCTCCTGATCCGCGCCGACCGGATGCAGCAGAACCTGGAGTCGACGCGCGGCATCATCCATTCGCAGCGGGCGCTCCTGGCGCTGACGCAGGCTGGCATCGAGCGCGAGGCGGCGTATAGACTGGTGCAGGGCCACGCGATGCGCGCCTGGGCGGGCGAAGGCACGCTGCTGGAGCTGCTGAAGGCCGATCCCAATGTGGCGAGCGTGGTGCCGGCCACGGCGCTGGAAGCGATGTTCGACCTCGAATATCACACCAAGGAAGTGGACACGATCTTCCAGCGCGTGTTCGGGGAATAGCGCTCGCGTTGTCATGGCCCGCAACTGCGGGCCACCCAGTTGACGATGGTCTTGCAATCCAAAGATAGAGCACCGATTAACCTTCAACATCGTGCCCGGCATCAACTGGGTGGCCCGCAGTTGCGGGCCATGACAAGATGAGGGCGTGGCGACGGATCGGGGCACGCATATGATCTCGGCGAAGCTGGCGTTTCGGATCAGCCTGGGCGGCGCGATTGTCGTGGCTCTGCTGACGCTTTATTCGCTGTTCCAGCCGCCGATGGCGGCGTGCGGCGGGCTGGCCAAAGGTTACGCGCCGGTGATCGCCGAGGAGCTGGTGCGCAGCGCCGGCGACGTGCAGGCGATCTTCGGCAGTGGCGCGAGTGGCTGCCGCACGGCGCTGGCGGGGCAGGTTAATATCGTCACCTGGGCGGACTGCCTGATCTTCGTTCCGGCTTACGGCTTGTTCCTGCTGTTCTTCTTCGTCGGCATCGCGCCGCGCGACGACCGTTCGGCGCTGCTCGGCTTCATCTTGTCGGCGCTGGCGGTGATCGCCGACTATGTCGAAAACATCTGCCTGTTCCAGATCACGGCGGCGCCCGATTCGCTCGGCTTCTCGCTGGCCGTGCTGCCATGGGCGACGGGGACGAAATGGCTGGCGCTCGGGCTCGCCGGCGCGGTCGGCGGCACGATCCTGATTCAATCGGGGCGGCGGAATTATCCGGCGGCGGCGCTGTGCGCGTTGGGATTTCTCGGGACGGTCCTGGGCATCGCCAACCCGCACCTGTTCGGGCCGTATATTTCGGGCGCCGTGACGCTGTCGTGGCTCGTGTTCCTGATCGTCGATATCCGCGAGGCGCTGTTTGGCGGCGGCGTGTCAGCCGTGCCGGAGCTTGAAATACAGGATAGTGCCGGATAGCACGAAGGTGATGCCGTTGGCCGCGATCAGCGGCACGTCGCGGATGATCACGCCGTAGACCAGCCAGAGAAATATGCCGAGCGTGAAGACGAGGAACATCCACAGCGAGATGTCCTTGGTCGAGCGCGTGCGCCAGGTCTGGATCACCTGCGGCAGGAACGCGACCGTGGTGCAGAACGCGGCGGCGAGGCCGATGAGGGTGATGGGCATTTACACGATTGCCTTTTGGGGCTGGAGTTTACCTCCCCGGAGGGGAGGTCGAAATCTGCGAGCGCAGCGAGGAGATTTCGGGTGGGGGGAAAGTTGCGGCACTCGCCCCACCCGAAAAATCGCTGCGCGATTTTTCGACCTCCCCTCCGGGGAGGTAAAATCAGGGGCGGAGCTTGTAGCGCACGGGCAGCGTCTTCAGGCCGCTGACGAAGGTGGATTGGACGCGTTTGCTCGGGCCCGTCATTTCTATGGAGTCGAGGCGGCCGAGGAGTTCCTTGAAAAAAGCTCGGATTTCCATTTTTGCGAGGTGCTGGCCGAGGCACAGATGGGCGCCGTAGCCGAAGGCGACGTGGCGGTTGTTCTCGCGGTCGATGCGGAACGTGTCGGCGTCGGACCACACCTCCTCGTCGCGGTTGCCGGAGATGTAGAGCAGCTGCAGCGCCTGGCCCTTCTCGATCGTCTTGCCGCGCAAGGTGTAAGCCTCGCCCATGTTGGTGCGCATGAAATGCTGCACCGGCGTGACCCAGCGGATGATCTCGTCGACGGCATTGTTCAACAGGTCGGGACTGGCTTGCAGCTTTTTGAGCTGGTCGGGATTTTCCATCAGGGCGCGCAAGCCTCCGGCGATGCACGAGCTCGTCGTGTCGTGGCCGGCGGTGGCGACGATGATGTAATAGGACGCGGTCTCGATCGGGCCGAGCGGCGCGCCATTCACCTTGCCGTTGGCGATGACGGTGGCGAGGTCCTCGCCGGGATGGGCGCGGCGCGCCTCGGTCATCGCATTGAAGTACATGAAGAAGTCGGCGATGACGTTGGTGTTGGGGTCGCGCTCCTTGCGCTGCATGTCGGGATCGCCGCCGCCGAACAATTCCTGCGTCAGCTGCAGCATCTTGGGCTCGTCGCTCTCCGGCACGCCCATGATCGACATGATGACGTGCAAGGGATAGTAGACCGCGATGTCCTTGGTGAAGTCGCACTCCGGACCGATGTCCATCATCTTGTCGACATAGCGCTTGGCGAGCTCGACGGTGCGCGCCTCCAGGCTCTTGCGCAAATTGACGGGCATGAACCAGGCCTGGGTCAGGCCGCGATAGGCGCGGTGATCCTCCCCGTCCATGTCGATCAGGGTGCGCAGCGGCGAGACGCGCCCCGTCTTGGGATCGGGGCCGCCCCACATGGCGGCGAAGCCGGTCTCGGCCTCGATGTTCATCAGCACCGAGCGCGGCTCGTTGTGGAACTGGTCGGCGAGCTTTTCGATCTCCAGGATGTCGGCGTGCCGGGTGATCGCCCAGAAGGGGCGAAAGCCCTCCGGCGCCGTCCAGTGCACCGGATCGTCGCGGCGCAGGCCGGCGAGCAGGCCGTGAATTTCCGCATCGTTGCCATAAGTGACGTTGGAGACGAGCGCGTCGTCGAGAGCGGTGGCCATCGAGAGTCCTCACGGAATTCGGTGCGTCTTGAGTGCGCCCAGTTACGCGGCGGAAGTCAATTCGCTCCGAATTTTTACCCTCCCCTTGAGGGAGGGTCGAAACGCGAAGCGTTTCGGGGAGGGGTCCGACGGAGGGACTCAGCGCCAGACCCCTCCCCGAAAAATCCTTCGGATTTTTCGACCCTCCCTCCTGGGGAGGGTAGAGGTTTTCCATCCGCGCCAGCGCCGCGCGCAGTTTCAGCTCCAGCCGCGCCAGCGCCAGGACGCGGCGGTTGGCAAGACGCCAGGCCCAGATGCGCCGGCGCAGCGCGCGCAGGAACGCGGTCTCGCGGCCGTGCTTGCGGGCGTTGCGGTTGCCGGGCTGTCCACCGCGGCGGCGCTTGGGCGGGGCGGTTTCTTCAGGCATTGCCACGGTTTATTCGTTTTCGACTTTCGCCGACCCCCTCCCCGCCTTCGCCCAAGGGCTTCGGCGCGGCAGGCCCGCCTTCCACATATTCGACGATCATGCGGTGGCGGGTTTCCGCCTCACCCGTCTGCAGCCGCGCAGCGACGGTTGCGAGGGTCGCGCTGGCCGTCATGAGCGAACCCAGGGCGTGGCCGACATGGCAGCACTGCACGATGTCCGTGTCGGAGCCGTGCACCCAGTCCGAGAAGTCGCGCATCATCCGCAACGCCTCACCAAGCTGCGCATTGAGCAGCGCTTGGGTTCCGACGGGAAGTGATGGCGACGCCGGCATCGGCGCACCGTCTTCAATGTTCTGATTTTCGTCCGTGCTCAAAGTGTCCTCCGTTTTTGGGGCGCGCAGTATGCGCCCGGCTGGAGGGGTGGTGGATAAGTCTCGATTCGAAAGCGAGGCAAAGTGCGGAAAAAGGGCGCGCGCGAGGGCCGTCTATCAACCGGGGTGTTTGGGCAAACGTGACAAAACTAGGAATGCCAATGCGCGGCGGCGAGCGCGGCTTGCAGTTGCGCGGCGAGCGGGGCGGTTTGCGGATCGCTTTGCGTTTCGCTCAGGATCGCCGTGAAGATGCGCGCGTCGAACATCGCGATGCGCGACGGCCAGCGGCGCGCCAGCGTCGTCGCGGCCCCGGCGGCGTCGGCGTAGTCCTTGAGGGCGAGCGCGTTTCTGAGGCGAAACTCCCAGTCGGAGGCGCCGGCCCCGGCCATCTCGCCGGCGTGGCGGATGGGTTCGCGCGCGGTGTCGAACTGGCCGCTGTAGAACAGGGCGCCGCCGTAGAGCAGGTACGCGTAGTGCTGCTCCGCCGCGGTCAGGGTGGCGAAGCCCTCGTCTTCCAGGACGAGGCGCAGATGCTGCGCCATCACGGCATAGTTGGTGTCGCCCTGGCGCAGGCGCTCCACGACTTGGCCGAGCTGGGCGCGCTCGCGGTCGTGCGCGCTCCAGGCGCCCGGCAGGCTGGCGTTGTCGTCGGGCCCCTCGGATGCGTCGGGATGCGTCCAGGCCGCCGCGGGGCCGGCGAGCGCGGCGAAGAGCGCGAGGGCGCAGAGAAAGGTTCGCGGGGCGGTGGTGCGAGGCATGGGGTGATAGTAGAGCTTTTCCCGATTGCGCTAAATCAAAAAAATTCGTCATTGCCCGGCCTGTCCGGGCGACCCATGAAAACCGTGGGAGAAAATTTTCACCTGTCGTTTTCATGGGTGGCCGGCACAAGAGCCTGCCCTTGGGCCGCGCCTTCGGCGCGGTCCCGGGGGCCGGCCATGACGGTTATAGGTTTAACCCGGCAACGCGAAGGCCATCACCGTGTCGCCGTGGCGGGTGCCGGATTTCTCGTGGCCGCCGGCGGCGATGACGACGTATTGCCGCCCCTTCCACACATAAGTCATCGGCGTCGCCTGGCCGCCGGCGGGGAGGCGGCCGCGCCACAGCTCGGCGCCGGACTTCGCGTCGAAGGCGCGCAGGTAGTTGTCCAGCGCGGCGCCGATGAAGACGAGGCCGCCGGCGGTGGAGATGGGTCCGCCGAAATTGGGCGTGCCGACATTACCCAGGATGTATTCGGAAAATGGCGCGAGATCCTCCGTGGTGCCGAGCGGCACGGCCCAGAGCTGATGGCCGTCATGCATGTCGATGGCGTGGAGCAGGCCCCAGGGCGGCGGATTGCACGGCAGGCCGAGCGGCGAGACGACGACGTCGCGGCGCATGGCGAACGCCGCGCCGGCGTTGGGCGAAATCTCGTGATGCGGGTTGGCGGCGCGATAGCTGCGGAAATCCTTGGCCGGGATCAGCGTCACGCGGTGCATGGCGCTGGAGGTGTTGACATAGACGACGTCGCGCGACGCGTCGAAGCTGAGCCCGCCCCAGTTCATGCCGCCGCCGGTGAAGGGATAGAGGATCGTGCCTTGCGTCGAGGGCGGCGTGTACCAGCCTTCGTTGTGCGACGATGCGATGGCGTCGCGGCATTTGCCGCGATCCCAGAAGGTCAGGCCGTAGGCGTCGTCCGGCTTGATGGTGTGGGGGCTGAGCGGCGCGGGGGCGACGGGAAAGGGCTGGGTCGGCGACAGGTGCTCGCCGGTGGCGCCGTCCTGCGGCACCTTGCGCTCGACCACCGGGATGAAGGGCACGCCGCTGTCGCGCGCCAGGGTGAAGATCAGGCCCTGCTTGGTGCCCTGGATCACCACCGGGCCGGTGTGGCCATGATAGGTGATTGTCGCGAGCGTCGGCTGCGCCGGCACGTCGTAGTCCCAGACATTGTGATGCACGGTCTGGAACGACCAGGCGACCTGGCCGGTCTCGATGTGGATCGCGACCACCGCGCCGGCATTGTGATCGTCGCCGTTGCGCAAGGCGCCGTAGAAATCGGGCGACGGGCTGGAGGTCGGCAGGAAGACGAGGCCGCGCTGCTCGTCGATCGACATCGGGGCCCAGACATTGGCCGAGCCGGCGCGGAATTTCGCGCCGGCCAGGGGATCGAAGCTCCAGCGCGGCTTGCCGGTGACGGCGTCGAAGGCGTGCACGGTGCCGAGCAGTTCGTGGACGCGCTGATTGTCGTCCATCGAGGAGCCGACGACGACGACGCCATGGCTGACCACGGGCGGCGAGGTGATGCCGACCTGGCCGGGATGCTCCAGCCTGCCGCCGGGATCGATCGCGATGGTGCCGTTCTTGCCGAAGCCTAAGCAGGGCTTGCCGGTTTTCGCGTCCAGCGCGATGAGGCGGAAATCGTTGGTGCCGAGATAGAGGCGCGACGCGCAGGCGCCGCTTGCGTTCGGCATCCGGGCATAGGCGACGCCGCGGCAGTTGTAGGAATTGGCGAGGTCGAGATCGCGGCTGACCTTGGGATCGAAACGCCAGAGCTCTCTGCCCGTCCCCGGATCGAGCGCGATGGCGTTGTTGAAGGACGAGCAGACATAGAGCCGGCCCTCGGCCAGGATCGGCGTGTTCTCGAAGGCGGCGGCGCGGATCGCGGGGTCGGCGAGCTCGCCGGTCGAATAGCGCCAGGCGGGGACGAGGCGCGCGACGTTGGCGGGCGTGATCTGGCGGGCGGCGGAATAGCGCTGGCCGCCCTGGTCGCCGCCATAGGCCGGCCAGCCGGGCTCCGCCGCATGAGCGGGAAGGCAGAGGAACAGCGAAGCGAGGAAGCCGATGAACGCAGCTTGGGCTTTACGGCAAATATAGAAAATATCGTCATCGCCCGGCTTGTCCGGGCGACCCAATTTGTTTTTCCCAAAAGAAAAATGGGTTGCCCGGACAAGCCGGGCAATGACGGATTTGGGGTGCGGGGTTGCAAACCCTTTGGGGTGCGGGATTTCGAAACCTTTGGGGTGCGCGAAATTCTTGGCGCACCGGATTTCGGAACCAACGTCGCCCAACCGATTTGTCATCGCCCACTCTCCCGCGCTGGCCCTATATTGGTCCGATGTCCGGACCTCTCCAATCTGTGCCGCAGGCCGCCCCGGCGAAAGGGGCTGGGGCCGCTTCGCGCCAAATAGGGGATTGGCGGCAAGGGCTTGGGATAAGCGGCGCGTTCACGGGGGCGAACGGCAAGGTCTACCTGATCGGGCTGGCCGCGCTGGCCGTGTTCGTCGCGGGGTTCGACGCGATCTCGGTGTCCAACGACCTGCACTACCGGCCCGATTTCGGACTGATCCAGCCGATCGTGTGGGAAGCGACCAGCGCGGTGGGCTTCGTCGCCTATTCGACCATCGCCTGGCTGGCGCTGCAGATCGCGCCCCTGGAGCAGCGGCCGTGGTGGCGGGTGGCGGCGATCCATCTGGGCGCCGTGCCGCTCTATTCGGCGCTGCATGTCGCGACCTTCGTCGCCTTGCGCAAGGGGATCTATGCGCTCGCCGGCGCGCATTACCATTACGGCGTGCTCGACGAGATCGGCTTCGAGTTCGGCAAGGACGTGCTCGCCTATTGCCTGATGGTGACGATCTATTGGGTGGTGGCGCGGCTGCTGCGCGAGCCGGCGGTGCCGGTGGAGACCGGCGGCATGTTCACCATCCGCGACGGGGTGCGCATCGTGCGGGTGAAGATGAGCGACATATTGGCGGTGAGCTCGGCGGGCAATTATGTCGAGTTCGCGCTGCGCGACGGACGCAAGCCCTTGATGCGCACGCCGCTGTCGGCCATCGAAACGGAGCTCACGCCGCGCGGCTTCGTGCGCGTGCACCGGTCGTGGCTGGTGAATACGGCTGAGATGACGGGGCTGAAGCCGCAAGGCTCGGGCGATTATACGGTCGAGCTCGGCGCGCTCCGCGTGCCGCTGTCGCGGCGGTTTCCCGAGGCGCTGGCGCGATTGCGGGCGGGGTAAATTATTTTCCGCCACCAAACACCGTCGTCATGGCCGGCCCTGTGCCACTGCTGTCCGGTTTAAATTGGTGGACAAGGCGCATGGCGTTGATTCTTCTGTCTTCCAAGCGTTTGGCGACGTTTTGGACACGGA
>OLLF01000111.1_pt1 | contig 19729 bp, 16 predicted proteins | sample 1604471 | NCBI WGS metagenome assembly OLLF01 (sample SAMEA104055714, study PRJEB20765) | soil metagenome | isolation source: soil
ACTTTTGGGGGAGAGGGCGGGGTGAGGGGGCGGTGATGTCGAGCTTAGAGTCAGACATCGAAAACCGGTGCCGCCACAAAATGCCTGCGGGTTCTGTGCGTCATGCCCAGCGCCCCCTCACCCTGCCCTCTCCCCCAAAAGTGGGGGAGAGGGGATTCTTTTTAAGGCGCCACCGTCACCGAACCCATCGTGGTCCGCGCGTGGACGCTCGGCGCGTACATGTCCTCGACCACGCCGGCCGGCAGGATGAACGTACCCGTCGTCACCGCGCGCACGACATAGGCGATACGGAACACCGGCTGCGGCTCCGGCTTCTTCTTGTCCTCGTCGCTGACATAGGACGAGCCGATGGTGAACGACGCCACGAAGCGGTCGTCGCGCACGTCGGTCATCGTCGTGTCCGACAGCGTGCTCAGGAAGGCATAGGGCTTGCCGTCCTCGGCGCCGAGCGGCATCTCGATCTCCAGCCCCGCGGGCAGAAGGTCGATGACGCCCATCTGGCGATAGGTGTTGTGCGGCATCTGGCCCGCCAGCTCGACGATGATGCGGTCGTTCTGGTGCAGCTTGGTCAGGTCCGCCGGCACCCCGCCCATGGTCCAGAACGTCTTGGTCAGCGTCAGGCCGTTCGCCTCCGCCGGCAGCGGCAGCGCGGGCGTGCCCTGCACCGAGGTCGTGCGCCAGACCTGCGCGTCGCCGCGGTTGAGGAAGGTGATGCCCGCCGCCAGCTGCGCCGTCGACGGCGACAGCCGGATGGCGCCGTCACGCGGCGCTCCCGGCTGGCCGTTGACCAGCACGTTCAGCGGCGTCGTCTGCCGCGTCAGCGCATAGGCTGCGCGCAGCATCCACGCCTTTTCCTGCGTGGTCGTCGCGTTCAGCGTCATGTCGGTCTCGGCCGACTTCTTGAGCAGCGCCGGGATCAAATCCGCCTGGCCGTTCTCCGCCGCCAGCGCGGTGGTGCCCGCCAGGTCGCGCAGCAGCGAGCCGTAATCGCCCACCGGATAGGTGAACTCGGTGCCCTTCAGCGCGATCTCGCGCGCCCGCCCGAAGCCGTACGCCGCCCGCGCCCGGTCACCGGCTTCCGCCGCCGCTGCCGCCGTCAGCGCCTCGCCGATGGCGGTGTTCATCTCCGGCCCGCGCGTGTCGGAGAAGTAGCGCAGGTCGGAGAGGTTCACCTGCCCCGTCCGCGCCAGCAGGTAGAAGGCATAGGCGCGCGTGTTGTCGGAGTTGGAGTCGGTCGACGCCGCCGTGCGCAGCCAGGACGAGCCGCGCTTGAGCGCATCGTTGGGCACGACATAGCCCTTCTCCTTGGCCTGGTAGAGGAAGTCGAGCGCGAAGACGCTGATCCACGGATCGGCATCGGAGCCCGCGGCCCACATCCCGAAATTGCCCGCGAAGTTCTGCATGTCGAGCACCGAGTCGATGGCGTCCTGCACGCGGGGGCGCAGCGCCTGGTCGCGCGGCAGGCCCGCCAGATCCGACAGGTCGTTGAACACCAGCAGCGGCATGGCGCGGCTGGTGGTCTGCTCGATGCAGCCATAGGGGTATTTGTCGAGCCACTTCAGAAGGCCCGGCACGTCGCTATAGCCGTGCGCCGACGACACGGTGAGCCCGACCGTCGGGGTGCCGCGGATCAGATCCGCCACCAATTGGCCGTTCGCGGTATAGGTCGCCTTGGGATCGAGCGGCAACGTCTCGTCGCGGGCGACGTCGAGCTGCGGCGCGCGGCTCTCGATCTGCCAGGAGCGGGTGACGTTGAAGCCGCCAGGTCCACGCACATTGAGCGAGATGTTGGCGATGCCGATGCCGCGGCCTTCCAGTTGCATCGGGATCAGCACGCGCTGTCCGACCCGCAAGGCCTGGTTGACCACCGTCCGCGCCACGCCGCCCGGCAGGGCCACCGGACCCGTCGTCGTCAGCGTCGCGACATAGCCGCCGGGGCGGCCTTCGACATTGTTGAGGTTGAGCGCGGCGGCGGCCTTGTCGCCCGGCGCCAGGAAGCGCGGGAACACCATGTCGGCCACGACCGGATCGCGCACCGTCAGCGGCCGGTCGGCATGGCCGATCTTGCCCGCCGTCACCGCGACGACCATCAGGCGCAGCTCGCCGTTGAAGTCCGGGATGTCGAGCGCGACATTGGCGATGCCGCCGGGGCCGACTTTCACCAGGCCCGAGAACAGCGCCACGGTGCGCGTCGGCACCACGGCCAAAGGCCGTCCGCCGAAGCTGTCGCCGCCTTCGCGCATCGCGCCGACGTCGCCCTTCTCGGGCTTGATCAGGCGGCCGTAATCGTCGCGCATGCCGACGCCGAGCATCCGCTTGCCGAAATAGAAGTCGTTGGGATTGGGCGACTCGAAATTGGTCAGCTGCAGGATGCCTTCGTCGACCGCGGCGAGCGTGATGTACGCCTCTTCGCCGTCGGCCAGGCCCTGCAGCGTCACCGGAATGACGACCTTCTGGCGCGGCAGCACCTTGGCCGGCCCGCCGATGACCGGCGTCAGCGTGCGCCCCGAATTGTCGACCTGCAGCCAGGCAAGGCCGATGGCGCGCACCGGCTCGTGCCCGGTGGCTTCGTTCAGGGGACGATAGTCGGTGACCAGGACATAAGCGCCCGGGCCCCAATCGGCCGAGACCGGAACGTCCACGCTGGTGCCGCCGGCCGGCGCGTCGATCAGTTGCGAGGAGAACACGCGGTCGCCCGCGACCACCACCAGCGCCTTGCCGTTGGCGGTCGGCTTGATGTTCACATGCGCCGTTTCGCCGACGCGATAGGTCGGCTTGTCGGCCGCGACCGGAATGCGGTCCGGGCGGTCGCCGGCGGAGCTGGCGGCCCAGCCGGAATAGAAGCGGTAGGACGACGAGGTGCCCGACTTGGGATCGGTGATCGTCAGGCGATAGGAGCCATAGGGGAATTTCTGCTCCAGCTTCGCCGGCAGGCCGGCGCCGATCGCCATCTGGCCGCTGGTGATCAGCCGGTCGCGCGTCACCGCCTGGTACTTCCAGGAACCTTCCTGCTGGTACCATTGATAGGTCGTGTCCTCGCGCACCCAGGAATAGGTGAGGCCCGAGAGCGCGATGCGCTTGCCGTCGCCGTTGACGGCGATGGCTTCGAAGCCGGCGCGCGCATTCTCCGCCACCGAGCCGTAGTCGAAATCGGCGCGCAGGCCGATCAGCACGTCATGGGTGCGGACCGGAATCTCGACGTTCTTGTCCGTCGTGCGTCCGCCCGGCTCGTGGATCGAGATCGTCACCGTCGCTTTCAGCGGCAGCGTCGTGTCGGCGAGATCGCCGAGCGCGCCGGTCGCTTCCGTCACGCCGGTGGCGTCGGTCTCCGGCACCGTCATCTGCACGTCTACAGCGGCGAAGGTGTCGTCGGCGCGGCCGAATTGATAGTCCTTGAACTCGGGATAGGGCGTCGAATCCGACGTGATCTTGGCCGTGCCCTCACCGGTCAGGCCGGATGCCGGCGCGCCATAGAGGAAGCGGCTTTCGGCGCGGACGCGGATCTCCTCGCCCGTGTGGACGACCTTGGTCTCCGGCGTCAGCGTCACTTTCAGGCGCTGCGGCACGAAGTCCGCGACGTCGAACTGCACGCGCCCCACGGCATCGGCCTTGGGATCGACATAGGCCGCGATCTGCCAGCGGCCATGCGGCGCGCGGTTGCTGAGCTTCAGCGGCCACACCGCGGTGCCCGCCGCGAGCGACGTGCCCGCGACAACGGTCCGTGCGACTTCAAGGCCGTCAGGCCGGGTCGCAATAAGCGTCAGGGGAGATGTAATGCCGGCGCCGACACGGTCGCGCAGCATGGTCGTGGACTGCACGGTCTCGCCGGGGCGGTACACGCCGCGCTCGGTATAGACGAAGGCATCGATCGGCCCGGGCGTCTCGCGCCCGCCGACGCCGCGGTCGGTCAGGTCGAACGCCGCGCGGCGCAGGTCGAGGAACGAGAAATCGCCGCCGTCGCCATAGGCCATCACCACGACCGGCGCATCGCCGCCCTTGGCACGCAGCAGTCCGGCCGCGAAATCGGCGCGGCCGCTGCCGTCCGTCGTCACGGTCGAGACGATGTTGTTGTCCTTGGCGACCAGGGTCAGCTTGACGCCGCCCATCGGCCGCGCCGTCGCATAGGAGCGCGCGAACACGGTGAGCCCGCTGGCGCCCTGGAACGTCGTCAGGCCCATGTCGGAATCGACCACCCATTGGGCGGCGATGGTGCCTTCCTCGTAATACTCCTGCGTCTCGTCCTTGGCACCGTCCATGGCGATCAGCACATAGGCGCCTGGCGGCTTGCCCTTCAGGATGTCACGGATCGGCACCAGCGTGACGACGGAATCGTTCTTGACGTTGACGACGTCCATCTCGCCCTTCCAGACGAGCGTGCCCTGGCTGTTTTCGAGTTCGCTGTCGCTCCAGGAATAGAGCGTGGTCTCGTCGATGGTGCCGCTTTCAATCTGCGACAGCAGCCGGTCGCCGACGCGGATCACCTTGAGCCGCAGCTTGGCGATATTGACGGTCGTGACCGGCACGCCCTCGGCATTGTTGCGCGGCAGGATGATGCCGCCGGCGAAGCGCACCAGCGAAGGCTTGTCGCGCAACTCGACCGGAACGGTCTCGTCCGCGGTCAGCTTCTCGCCGGTGGCGGCCGGCAGGCCGCTCTTCAGTGTCACCTGGTAGGTGGCGTTGAAATCCAGGCCCGACAGGCAGAGCCGCTGGCCGACGACATGCGACGCCACGCGGGTGGCGGGATCGATGGAATAGTAGTCCTCATAGTGAGTCTTGCCCGAGGCATCGAGCAGGCGGGTGAAGACCAGGCAGGCTTCGGCCTGCGGCTTGGTGGTGTCGACCTCCAGGCGGCGGAAGGCGAAGTCGGGCGCCTCGGCCTCCTGCGCCGGCGTCATCGAGCCGGTGACCGAGGACAGGCCGTTCTGCAGGCGGGCGAGGAAGCCGCCGCCCAAGGGCGCGTTGCCGTTGCCGCCCATGAAATAGAGCGCGCCGACCACGACCGCGATGACGGCGAGCACGCCGCCGCCGACCATCAGAAAGAGCCGATTGTTTCCCACCGCGAAAATTCCCCCGTCGTCACGCCGTCAGAGCTTACCGATGCGCACGATGCGCAGCAATTCGCCGCAACCCACATTCGAGGTGGATAAAGGCGGGATGTTGTCAAAGCGAGGCCTATTCGCGCGCGCGCGAAAATATTTCTCGTTCTATTTCGGTTTGAGGCAGAACACGCGTCCGGTTTCGAAGCGGCATTGCGTGCCCGGCACGCCGGCCGAGTCATAGAGCTGGATCGCCCAGCCCTCGCTGCCGGCCTCGCGCGTCATCATCAAAAAGCCGAAGCCGCGGACCGAAAGTCCGTCCTTCACGCCGACGCCGGAATGACCCTGGAACACCGCGCCATGCAGGTTGAGCGGCGTGACGTCGAGATTGTCGCCGCCATGCCCGGCGACGATCTGCGGCGGCACCTTGCCGTCATAGTTGATGGCTTCGAAGGTATGGATGTGCCCGGCCAGCATCAGCGAGATCGCGTTGAAGGCGCTAAGATCGCCCGCCGCCTCGATCAGCGTGGCGTTGCCGCCGATCGGAATGCCGAGCGGACCGGTGATCGCCGCCCAGATCGGCCGGTGCGTCGCCAGCCACAGCTCGCGCCCCGGCCCGACATTCGCCATCGCCTTCAGCGACTCGAAGTCCTTGCGGTACGCCGGCAGCACCTTGGGGTCGATACTGGTGTCCGGCGCGCTCGCCGTATCCATCACCGCGATGGTCTGGCTGCCGGCCGTGACGGCATAGGGTTCCAGATGATCGGTGCACGGCGCCGCCGGATCGTAGGCGACCGGCCCCAGCATCCGCAGGAAGCCCGGTCCAGCGCGGAAGCAGTCCTCGTGATTGCCGCGAATGACGACCCAGGGCGCCGCTGCGAGCAGTGGCTGTGCCGGCGTGAAGAAGTCGGCGTTCCAGGCGTCCCAATTGTCGCCATAGGGCGAACCGGCGCAGCCGGCATTGCCGGCGGGGCACGGGGATTCGCGATAAAGATAGTCGCCGAGGTGCACGACCAGGTCCGGCTTCAGGGCGGCGGCGGCCTTGGCGAGCCCCGCGAAGGGCCAGGCGACGGGATCGTTGCAGGCCTGCACGGCGTCGCCCTTGATGCGGCAGCCCGTGTCGCCCAGCACCAGGATGCGCTGCGGATCGGCCACCGGCACATTGATCGGCGTGTTGTCCAGGATCACCACCTTCGCGCCCGCCGGCAGCGTCGCGCTGCACAGCAGGGGGAAGGTTTCGCCCTTGGCGACGCGGACCGCCATCGGCATCTGCTTGCCGTCCACTTCGACCGGCAGGCAGCCCGGCGCATTCATCACGGCGCGCAGCTCGGCCTCGCTGCCCGGCTGCAATTGGACCCAGGCCGACGCGACCGCGTCGCCGTCGACATGAATGGCGGGGGCGGCGGCGGCGGGCGCCAGCCATGCTGCAGCAGCGAGAAAGATGTATGGTTTCATCGGCTTACTATGCAGCAATTCGGCCTGCATCCAAAATGCCCCGTCCGGGCATCTCGTCGGTAGAAAACAGGCAAGGAGTACCCCCGATGTATTGGTCCCACGGCGTCTACGGCGTCGATTTCTTCTGGCTGTTCATCCTGGCCATTGTCCTGGGCAGCATCGTCAGCCGCATCATCCGCAGCCACCAGCGCGAAAAGACCATCCGCGCCGCCATCGAAAAGGGCGTCACCCTCGATCCGGCGACGCTCGCCAGCCTCAGCAGCCGCCCGTCCTCACCCCAGGACGCCCGTGGCGGCCTCCTCACCGGCGCCATCGTCACCTTCTTCGTCGGCTGCGGCCTGATGGTCATGGGCTATGTGCTCGGCATGGACAACGCCCATGCGTTGCGCGGCCTCCTCGCAGTGGGCGGCCTCCTGTGGTGCATCAGCCTGGGGCTGCTCGTCTCACGCTTTGCCGTCGGACGCGGCTGATATGGCCGGCAGGTGAGCCTTGGCGATGCAACGGAGGCGCAGGTGGTGACGCTGGCGGCGCTTGGCGACGACCGCGCCTTTGCCGAACTGGTGCGGCGCCGCCAGTCCACAGTGCGCGGCATGCTGCGCCGGCTCTGCGGCGACGCCACGTTGGCCGACGACCTCGCCCAGGAGACCTTCGTGCAGGCCTGGCGCACCCTGGCGCAGCTGCGCAATGCGGGCGCCTTCGGCGGCTGGCTCAAGCAGGTCGCGGTGCGCGTCTGGTTGCAGCATGCCCGCCGCGGCAAGCTGGCACTGGAGACGCTTGAAGAAGCCGAAGACGCCGCCGTGCCGGAGTTCGAGGGCCGCCTCGATCTCGAACGGGCGCTGGAACGGCTCAATCCGCCGCAAAGGCTATGCGTGGTGCTGTCCTATGGCGAAGGCCTTAGCCATGGCGAGATCGCCGACAGCACGGGCTGGCCGCTCGGCACCGTCAAATCCCATGTTGCGCGCGGCGGCGCGCGTCTGAAACAATGGTTGCAGCCATGACCGATGACACCGACCTGACCCGCATGTTCGCCGAAGCGGCATTGCCGCCGGACGACGACGCCTTCGTCGCGCGCGTCACCGCGCACATCGCCTGGCGCAAGCGGCTGATGGTGGCGATGCCGCTCGGCCTCGCCGTGCTCCTGATGCTGGCGATCTGGGCAACTTGGCCTGCCGCCTACGATTTCAGCCGCGATGCGCTGTCGGGCCTCGTGCTGCTCGCGGTCTGGCTCGGCGAATTTTTCACCTCGCCCGCCGGCATGTTCGCGGCCGTCGTGCTGCTGCTGACCGGCGCCGCCTGGTCCTGGCTGTTCGACCGGACACGCGGCAACCCGATCTAACTCAACCCGGCCGCCAGTTGCCGTGGAAGCCGAACGGCACGCGGCGCGGCAGTTGCGCAATGCCGACTGGACCCTTGGCGACATCGCCCGCGTCATAGACCACGAAGTCGCTGCGATCCTCGGCGCCGCGATAGACCAGCGCCACCAGCCAGCCGTCGCCCTCCGGCCCGTCCACGTTGCGCGGCACAAAGATCGGCTCGCCCGGCACATCGCCCGGCGGCAAATGGTGCACGACGCGCTTGCCGGTCTGGAAGTCGATATGGGCGATGCCGTTGAAGATCACCTTGCCGGTGCCCTGCGTGTCGGCCGCGAAATAGCCGTGACGGTAGGAGAGTCCGGCGCGCCGCTCGTCGAGCCGCGGGAATTCGCCCGCCAGGTCATCGAGCCGCGTCTGCTTGATCGTGTTCGTATTGTCCGCCAGATCGATTTCCCAGCGCACCAGATAGGCGCTGGCCGGCTTGCCCGGCGATCCGTCGGCGTTGGGGAACAGCGGCGCATTGGCATACTGCATGACGTCGGCAAAGATCTTGTTGCCCTCTTCCCAGGCGTTCATGGGGTGGAAGACGTAACAGGGGTCGGTCTCGAACCAGCGGATCGTCTCGATGGCGGCGTTGCGCGCCAGCACGCCGACGCGGCTGCCGAGCTCCGGCTCCCAGCCGAAGGGCGGCTTGCCGCTCATGGCACGCTGCAGGCTACCCGTCAGCGGCAGGATGGGAAACAGCACATGGTTCTGCGTCACGCAGAAATCGTGGACCATGCTGGAGAACGGCGCCTCGAAGCGGTCGAGCCGGGTCACCGCCCCTGTCTTGTCCGCCACGCCATAGACCATGCCGGCCGACAGCGGCATCGCGCCGACGCCGTAGCCGAAGAACACCATTTCGCCCGTTTCCGGGTCCATCTTGGGATGGGCGGTGAAGCGGTTCGCCGCGCCGGCATAGGGGACGTAGCCGCGGGGTGCCAATGTCGCAGGATCGACTTCAAAGGGCTGATGCCCCTCTTCCAGCGCCAGCAGCCTGCCGGCGTGCCACACCACGTTCGTGTTGGCGACGCCGCTGTCCTTGCCCACTACCGAGGGCTCGGTGGTCAGCGGATTGCCGAAGGTGCCGAACAGCGACTGGCCGGCGGCATGCTCGAGTTCGTATTTCGGCGTGCGGATATAGCGATTGCGGTAGGAAACCCGCCCATCCTGGACGAAAAACGCATGCAGCATGCCGTCGCCCGCGAACCAGTGATGGTTCGGATCGCGGGGCGGAAACTGGGGATTGGGACCGTTGCGATAGAACGCGCCGCGCAAGCCTTGGGGAATTTCGCCCACGACCTTCAGGTCCTGAAAATCGTCCTCGCTGCCGACAGGTGCGAAATTGCCCGACAGGTACGGATTGATGCGCACGGGAGCGTTCATCGCCAACTCCTCAAAGCGTGAAATGTTTTACCACGTAAATTTATCGCATATACGGTACCGGTTTGGCAAGTCTAGTTTCTGATAAGGATTCTCAATGCCGCGCGTGCTGACCCAGACCGACGTTGCCGACTTCCGCGAGCGGCTGTGCGACGCCGCGACACGGCTGTTCGATGCGCGGGGCCGCGAAGGCTTCACGATGCGCGAACTCGCCAGCGAGCTCGGCGTCAGCGCCATGACGCCCTACCGCTATTTCAAGGACAAGGACGACATCCTGGCCGCCGTGCGCGCCCGCGCCTTCAACCGCTGGGCCGAGCGCCTGGAAGCCGCCTTTGCCGGCGCCAAGACCGCGCCCGAGAAGTCCGCCGCGGTGTTCCAGGCCTATGTCGGCTTCGCCTTCGGCGAGCCCGCCGCCTACCGGCTGATGTTCGACCTGTCGCAGCCCGACGAGAGCAACTATCCCGAACTGGTCGCGGCGAACATCCGCGCCCGCGCGACGATGACGCAATATGTCCGCGAACTGGTGCGCGAAGGCCTCCTGGAAGGCGATCCGGAACTGATCGGCCGGGTGTTCTGGGCCTCGCTGCATGGGGCGGTCGTGCTCAAGCTCGCGGGCAAGCTCGGCGCCGACTACGACTTCGACCGCGTCAGCGGCGAATCCTTCCGGGTCCTGTTCGAAGGCTATCAGCCCAAGCGCTGACTATCCGCCCACCACGCCCGAGATCGCATCGTCGCGCAGCGCCAGTTCGGCGCGGATGCCGTCATGCTTGTTCGAGTCGAGCTTGTAGCCCCACAGCGCCGCGGCGCCGACGAACATCGTCAGCACCGGCACGAAAACGTAACAGGCTTCCAGCGCGTCCAGCGGGATGCCGCTGTTCATCACGCCTTCCTTTGGATTGAAGCCGAAGGCCTCCAGGATCGGGAAGGTGACCACGACAGCAAGCGCCGAGCCGACTTTCGAGGTCGCTGTGAGCAGGCCGTAGAGCAGCGCGGCGCGGTCCTTGCCGATGTCGAGCCGCACCTCGTCGCTGACATCCGCCAGCATGGCGCGCAGCAGGAAGGTGAAGCAGCTCACCACGAAACCGGCAAGGAACATGGCCGGAACCATCAGGCCCATGGCGCCGGCCGGCAGCATGAAGACCAGGGCCTGCGCGAACGCGTAGAGCACGCAGCCCAGCATCACCGTCTGATGCTTGCCGATCCGCCGCGCCACCAGCGCCCAGCACGGCGCGCCGACCAGGCCGGCGGCGATATAGATCAACAGAAGCGACGTCGTCTGCGTCCGCGTGAAACCGAGCGCCTGGGTGAAGAAGAAGATGTACAGCGCCGCCGTGATGGCCGGCCCAAGCGCCAGGAACAGGTCGGCGACCAGGATGCGCAGCAGCGACGGCCGGGCGATCATCGTCCAATAGTCCTTGAGCGTGATGCGCTGGGCGGTCTCCACGATCTTCGGCTCGCCGACCATGAAGGTGCTGAGCAGAATGGTGACGGGCGTGACGCCGACGATGAACCAGCCCATAGCCTGCACGCCTTGCGCAATGGATTTGTGCCAGCCGACCGCGAGGATGACGGGAATCGCGAGCATGATGATGATGGCGATGACGCCGACCGCCTGCATCCAGCCATAGACGCGACTGCGCTGGTGGTACTCCGGCACCAATGCGGCAGCCCAGGACGAATGGCCCAGCGTCAGCATCGAAAAACCGGTGTAGAGCACCAGCAGCCAGACCACGAGATAGAGCAGCGTCGAGCCGGGCTCGGCCATGAAGATCATGTAGGCCGCGAGCATCAGCAGCGGCGCGCCGGCCACCATCCAGGGCCGAAAGCGCCCGAAGCGCGAATTGGTGGCGTTGATGGCGACGCCGATCAACGGATCGAAGAAGATGTCGATCAGGCGCACGATGCTGAAGGCGGCACCGACCGCGAGCAGCGAAATCCCGATATGGCTGGCGTAGTAGTTCGGCAGGTAGACCGTGAGCGGAATGCCAAGCGCCGAAACCGGCATCGACGCGGCAGCGAACGGCGCCAGAAGACGAACCGGCAATTTCCTCGTGGCAGGCGTTTCGAGCGCACGCGCGTCCATGCAGACCTCTTCCTGGAACGGCCTCTTATGGGCCTTTCATGACACCGAGTTCACACGGCTTCTTGCCGCCGGCGCAACTGAAATCGTCGCGAGCGGGCAATTCCGCCCTCATGTAGCGAAGCGATAGGGCAAAAAGATTTGTCACGGGCCTGCAACAAACACGCCCTGCTGGGGCTCAGGCGGCTCGCCGGTGATGCTTTGCGCCGCGTCGCGCGCGCCCGCGATGGCGGCGTTCGCGCCGAGCGCCACGCGGATCTCGGCATGGCGCGTCTCGTCGAGCTTGTAGCCCCACATCGCCAGCCCGCCGATCAGCACGCACAGAACCGGTGGCGCCAGGTAGCAGGCCTGCAGCCCCCAGATGGCGTCGGCGGTGTTGTGCGCGCCTTCCCTGGCGATGAAGCCGAACAGCGGCAGGATCAGATAGGCGACGCCGACCGACAGGGTCGAGCCGATCTTGTTGGTGCTCGTCACCATGGCATAGAGCATGGCGGTGCGGTCCTTGCCGGTCTCCAGGCGGACCTCGTCGCTGACGTCGGCGATCATGGCGCGGACCAGGAAGGCGAAGGCGCTGGCGACGAAGCCGACGCCGAACATCGCGAACGACATCGCCACCGGCTGCGCCTTGGGCAGCGCCAGCAAGGTCGACTGCGCCACGACATAGCAGAGGCTGGCGATCCGAATGGTCTGGTGCTTGCCGAAGCGGCGGGCGACCCGGGACCACACCGTCGGTCCGGCCAATCCGGCAGCGACATAGATGATCAGCAGGAAGAGCGTTTCCGCCGGCTTGTAGCCGCGCGCCTGCTGGAAGAAGAACAGATAGAGCGGCGCCGTGATGGCGGGCCCCAGCGTGCAGAACAGGTCGGCGCACATCAGCCGCAGCAATTCGGGACGCTTGAGCAAAGGCACATAGTCCAGCAGCCCGAAACGTTCCGTCTTGGCGGCGTTGTGCGGCTCGGGCGCCAGGAAAACCGTAATGGCCGCGCCGGCGGCGACGGCGAAGAGCACAAAGCAGCCCATCAGCGGCACGCCCTTGAATGGCACGGCGGGCCACGCCACCGGCAGCAACAGCGGCACGAGCAGCACGCCGAGCGCGCCGACCACCGCGACCGCCTGGATCCAGCCATAGACGCGGCTGCGCTGGTGATACTCGGCGACCAGTGCCGCGCCCCATCCCGCCTGCGACAGCGTCAGCATCGAATAGCCGGCATAGAGGACGAGGAGCCAGCCGATCAGGTAGACGCTGCCGGCGCCCGCGGGCGGAAAGTAGATCGCGATCGCGGAGACGATCAGGATCGGCGCCGCCGCCGCCAGCCAGGGGCGGAATTTTCCGAAGCCCGTCCGCGTGTGATCCATCGCGATGCCGAGCATCGGATCGAACAGGATGTCGATCAGGCGCACCGCCATGAAGGAGAGACCCACGATGGCCAGCGGAATGCCGACATGCGCGGCATAGTAATTGGTGAGATAGACGCCCAGCGTCGTGACCAGGGCGCCCACCGGCATGGCGCCGGCGGAAAACACCGCGATCTGGAGCGGTGGAATATAGCCCGTGGCGGCTGCGGCCGGCGCCTTGGCGTCCATCTGGTTCTCCCCGAACGCGCCTCTTTGGGCGCTGGTCCATAGTCAGGGGGTTTTCGCCCCCGAGCGCAACCGAAAACAGCGCCCGGCCGCCGTTGCGCCCGCGCGCGGGCCCGTTAAGGTCGATTGTCACACGGGACGGGACGAGACGTGAGCGACACCAAGGCCGGCGGAACCCATCCCATCGTTTTCCTGCTGCTGTGTACGCCGTTCGGGGCGGCCAATGGCTACCTCGTCGTCACCCTCGCCTACCTGCTGCACCAGTCCGGGGTCAGCGTGGGCGCGATCGCGACGCTGATCGCGGTCAGCCTGATCCCGCAAACCTGGAAAGCCCTTTGGGCGCCGATCGTCGACACCACCTTGAACAGCAAGACCTGGTACCTGCTCGCGGCTGTCGCCAACGCCGCGACGATCGGCTCCATCGGGTTCTTCCATGCCGGCGCATCGACCCTGCCGATCATCACGGGCCTGATCTTCCTCAACAGCCTCTCCACGACATTCCTGGCGATGGCCGCCGAAAACCTGATGGCGCATGCCACCAGCGACACCGAGAAAGGCCGGGCGGGCGGCTGGTATCAGGCCGGCAACCTTGGAGGGCAAGGCATCGGCGGCGGCGCCGCTTTGTGGATCGCGCAGCACAGCGCCGTCGTCTGGCTGCCTGGCGCGGCCATGGCGGCGCTGTTCATGGCCTGCTGTCTGGCGCTGTTCTTCATTACCGAGCCGCCTACCGGCCATCGCCACGATTCCTATCTCCACAGCTTGCGGAACGTCGCCGTCGACGTCTGGAATACCGCCAAGGCGCGCAGCGGCTATCTCGCGCTGCTCATCTGCTTCATGCCCATCGGCTCGGGCGCGGCTTCCAACCTTTGGTCCGCCGTGGCCGGCGACTGGCACGCCGGCGCCGATACCGTGGCGCTGGTGAATGGCGTGCTGGGCGGCATGGTGTCGGCGGTGGGCTGCGTCATCGGCGGCTATCTCTGCGACCGCATGGATCGCAAATGGGCCTACGCTCTGTTCGGCATCGTCCTGGCGGTCGCCACGCTTGCGATGGCGGCCGCCGCGCGCAGCGAAGCGATGTTCGTGACCTTCACGCTGCTCTACGCCTTCATCCAGGGCTTCAACTACGCGTCGTTCAGCGCCGTGGTGCTCGAAGCCATCGGACGCGGCGCCGCGGCGACCAAGTACAACATCTTCGCTTCGCTTTCGAACTTCCCGATCCAATATGTCGCGCTGCTCGACGGCTGGGCCTATGAGCGCTGGCACACCAACGGCTTCCTGGCGGCCGACGCGCTGACGGGCCTGATCGGCGTCGTGATATTCTTCGCCATTTCCGCGGCCAGCCGGCCGCGCGCGCTCCAACCCGCCTAAAAGAAAACAAAATAAGGCCGCAACTCCGAAGCGATTGTCCGCTACAGTCGGTGCATGTCGAGGGACGTCTTTATCACCGGCTGTGGGCGTTATCTGCCCGGCGAACCGGTTTGCAACGAAGCCATCGAGGATCATATCGGCCGCATCCACGGCCGGCCCAGCCTGCTCGGCCGCCGCGCCCTGCGCTGGAACGGCATCGAGACGCGCCACTATGCGCTGGACGGTGAAAGCCGCGCCTTCGACACCAATGCCGGGATGAGCGCCAAGGCGGTGAGCGCCGCGCTCGACAACGCAAAGCTCGGCGTCGCCGACCTCAGCTTCCTCGCCACCGCGACGACGCAAGGCGACTATCTCGTGCCCGGCCACGCCACCGCGGTGCACGGCGAACTCGGCGGGCGCTCGATGGAGATTGCCAGCTTCCAATCGGTGTGCGGCTCCTCGCTGATGGCCGCCAAAGCGGCGTGGCTGAATGTTCTGGCCGGCGAGCATAAGGTGGCCGCCGCCTGCGCCGGCGAGTTCTCCTCGCGCTGGTTTCGCCCCTCCTTCTACGAAGGCACCGCGCTGGTCGATGCAAAGGGCCGTGCCCGCGCGGAAGCAGATTTCCTGCGCTTCACCTTGTCCGACGGCGCCGGCGCCATCGTGATGGAGCCTGAGCCCGCCAAGGACGGCCAGTCGCTGCGCGTCGATTTCATCGACATCGTGTCGCTCGCCGACCGCTTCGATCCGTGCATGTGGGCCGGCGCCGCGGTCGAACACCGCACCGATCTTTCGCAAGGCTGGGCCATGGCCGGCCCCGTCGCGGCGCATGCCGCCGGCGCCGTCGCGCTGCTGCAGGATTTCGACCTTCTCAAGCGCGTGATCCGCGCCTGGGTCGGCGTCTATCTGGAGAAAGTGGATCTGGGGCGCATCGTGCCGGACAGCGTCGACTGGCTGCTGTGCCATTATTCCGCGCAATCGCTGCGCGAGGAGATCGTCTCGCTGCTGGAGAAGACCGACGCCATGATCCCCCAGCAGAAATGGTTCTCCAACCTGGCGCGGGTCGGCAATGTCGGCTCGGCCTCGATCTGGATCATGCTGGAGGAATTCCTCAAGAGCGGCCGGCTCAAGCGCGGCGAAAAGGTCCTGTGCGTCGTGCCGGAGAGCGGGCGCGCCCTGGTCGGCTTCATGATGTTGGAAGCGGTCTGATGCACAGCGTCGCCGACGTCTTGCGCAAGCTCGCGGTCGTGTTCACGTCGTTCGAGGGCCGTCTCGAGCAGACGCCGCTGATCCGCAAGCTGACGCGCGGCCGGTTCGGAATCGAGGACTATCGCGCCTTCCTGATCGGCCTGCGCCAGCAGGTGAAGGACGGGGCGCTGTGGATGTCGCGCGCCGCCTCCAACGTCGACGAGGACCATCTCGAACTGCGCTCCAAGCTGATGCGCCACGCCGTCACCGAGCATCGCGACTTTCGCCTGCTGGAAGCCGATTTCGTCGCCACCGGCGGCGCGCTCGCCGCCATCGTCGGCGCGCCGAAGAACATCGGCTCGGAAGCCTTGTCGGCCTGGATGTTTCACGAAGCGTCGCGGCCCAACCCCTTCGGCCTCTTGGGCGCGATGTGGATCATCGAGGGCCTGGGTTCGATCAAGGCCGCCGAATGGGGACGGCTGGCGCAGAGCCGGCTCGCCCTGCCCGACACGGCGGTGCGCTTCCTGCTCTATCATGGCGAGAACGACACGACCCATATCGCGGAGTTCGAGGAGATGCTGGGACTTGTGCTGCCGGACAAGACCGTCGCCGCGCGCATCGTGCGCACCGCGGAAGTGACCGCGCGTCTTTATGCGCTGCAGATCGAGGAGATCGCCGCGTGAGCGCGCCCCTCTTCGGTTCCAAGGCGTTCGATCCCGAAACTTTCGATCCGCGCAATCCCGATCCCTGGATGGCGCTGTCCCTCGACCGTTCGCTGCCGATCGACGACGACGCCAAGGCGGCGCTGCTGCGCGGCAATGCGTCGTGGTCGCGCGACTGGGCGTTCAACATCGTGCGCGGACCGATCTTTGTCTTCTTCCTGTTCGTGAAGCTGTTGCGCGCGATCTCGCCGCACCGGCCCAATTTGAACGGCGCGCTGCACAAGCTGATCCATTGGGGCCTGCGCAACTTCGCGTCGCGCGACGCCAATTTCCTGATCATGCGCCATTTTCACATCGGCACGGAGATCCTCGCCTTCATCAAGGCCAATGCCGGCGTGCCGGACATCGAGACGGTGCCGTTGCGGCCGCGCGTGCTGAAGGACCTGGAAGACAACGTGTTCCTGCAGCATGACCTCAACGTCTACAATTTCATCATCCAGCTCAACATCGGCCTTCGGGCGCAGAACCGCGACCTGACGCCGGTGGCGAGGCCCGATTTCTCGATGATCACCGACGGGCCGTTTGCCATCGAGCTCAAGGACGGCAACTGGCTGAACTTCGCCGATGCCCAGACCGCCATCGAGGCCTATACGCCGCTCTACGCGCTGTTCCTGCCGCGCGCCGATTTCATCCGCGCGTCCAACTCGCTGCAGCTGGACGAGACCATCGCGATCTATCTGGCGAAGATTCTCGCCACCGACTACCACCTCGCCTTCGTCGAAAACCATCATCCGATGGTGCAGCTCTCGACGCTGCAGGCCGGCTACCGGTTGATGATGCACGGGCTGGACTGCGAGGCACTGCATGGCTGGCTGCGCAGCATGAAGCGGGCGCAGGCGGCCGGCCAATCGGTGTTCGGCGCCGCGCCGGCGCATTAGGTGCCGCAGAAGGTCTGCTGCACGACTTCCTCGGGCTTCGGCGGATCGGCATAGGCCGCGAGATCGGGCTGCTCGTCGAAAGGCGCCGACAGGACTTTCAGCAACTCGTCGAGCGGCGCGAAGTCGCTGCGCTCCTGCGCCGCGACGATGACGGCCTCGACGCGATGATTGCGCGCGATAAACAGCGGATTCACCGCGCGCATCGCCGCCGCCCGTTCCGCCGGCGAAACGTCTTCGAGCGCCAGCCGGTCACGCCACTTCGCCAGCCAGACGTCGAGCGCCGCCGCGTTGTCGAACAGCGCGCGGATGGCCGCGTCGTGCCCCGCCGCGCTGTCGCACAGGTGCCGGAAGGTCAGGGTGAAATCGGCATGGCCGTCCGCCATGTGCCGGAAGAGCTCGCCGATCAGCGGCAGGTCTTCGTCGCGCCCCTGGGTGAACCCCACCTTGGCGCGCAGTCCCGCGTGATAAGCCGCCTCGAACTGCGCCGGATAGGCGTTGATCGCCTCCTGCGCCGATTTCAGCGCGGCGTCTTCATCGCTGCCGAGCAGCGGCAGCAAGGCCTGCGCGAACCGCACCAAGTTCCAATGCGCGATGCGCGGCTGGTTGCCATAGGCATAGCGGCCGCCGCGATCGATCGAGCTGAACACCGCCGCCGGGTCGTAGACGTCCATGAAGGCGCAAGGGCCGTAGTCGATGGTTTCGCCCGCGATGGAGACGTTGTCGGTGTTCATCACGCCATGGATGAAGCCGGCCAGCTGCCAGCGCGCGATCAGTGTCGCCGTGCGCGCGATCACGCCGTCCAGCAAGGCGCGATAGGGCTGTTGCGCTTGCGCGGCGTCCGGATAGAGCCGCGCAATGACGTGATCGGCGAGCAGGCGCACGGCCTCCGCATCGCCGCGATTGCCGAAATACTCGAAGGTGCCGACGCGCACATGGCTGCGCGACACGCGCGTCAGGACCGCGCCGGGAAGCATGCCCTCCTGGCGCAGGATCTGCTCGCCGGTCGCGACCATGGCGAGCGAGCGGGTCGTCGGGATGCCGAGGCCCGTCATCGCCTCGCTGATGATGTATTCGCGCAGCACCGGCCCCAGCGCGGCGCGGCCATCGCCGTTGCGCGAGAAGGGCGTCGGGCCCGAGCCCTTGAGCTGGATGTCGTAGCGCAGGCTGTCGGGCGCCCGCACCTCACCCAAGAGGATGGCGCGGCCGTCGCCGAGCTGCGGCGACCAATTGCCGAACTGGTGCCCGGCATAGGCCATGGCGAGCGGATCGGCGCCTTCGGGCACCCGGTTTCCCGCGAGCACCAGCACGCCCTCGGGCGCGGACAGACGTTGGGGATCGAGCCCCAGTGCGCGCGCCAACGCCGCGTTGACCCGGATCAACTCGGGTCCGGCCACCGGCGTCGGCGCGAGGCGGGCGAAGAACCGTTCCGGCAGGCGGCCATAGCTGTTGTCGAACGGGAAAAGCGGCGCGCGGGCCGCGTTGGTGGCCGTCTTGTCGGATCTGGCGAGGAAAGCGTCGGCCATGGCGCAAGCCTACCAGCATTCGTGCGGTCCGGATCGAAAACTTCGCGGCGCGCCTGGAAATCGGCTCAACGCAGCGGCGCTCCGGCACGGCAAGAATTGCCGCCCATCCGGCAGGAATTGCCGCCCGGACGGCAGAAAGTGCCTATTGAATGAAGAATATCTAAAATTTTACGCGTCGGAAAATCCCGAACGGCGCCGCGCAAACGATCGTTACAAATTTCTAAATCCGCGCGCGGCACGCGGCTTGCCAAGAACACGCCTGGGCAAAAAGCCCAAGCGGAATGTTCGCGCAATCCAGAAGGGGAATGGACATGTCGTTCAGCGTCAACACCAACAACGGCGCGCTGGTCGCGCTGCAATATCTCAACGCCAACCAATCGCAATTGGCCAACGCCCAGGGCCAGATCAACAGCGGCCTGAAGGTCTCATCGGCGCGCGACGACGGCTCGACCTTCGCCATCGCCCAGAACCAGCGCGGCGCGGTCGCCGGCTATGCCGCCGTTACCGACAGCCTCAATCGCGGCGCCTCGGCGATCGATACGGCGCTGTCCGCCGGCCAATCGATCTCGGACCTGCTGATCCAGCTGAAGTCGAAGGCCCTGTCGGCCGCCGACTCTTCGCTCGACACCGCCAGCCGCCAGGCGCTCAACCAGGACTTCGTCGCCCTGCGCGACCAGATCACGACCATCGTCAAGAACGCCGTCTTCAACGGCATCAACCTGGTCGACGGCTCGACGACGCAGATCACCGCGCTGGCGTCTTCGGACGGCTCGCGCCGCATCACGACCGCGTCCCAGAAACTGGCGCTTTCGGGCACCATCGTGACGCTCAAGAGCACGGCCACGATCTCGACCTCGGCGAAAGCCTCGACGCTGGTCGCGACCATCCAGTCCTCGCTCACCAACGTGAACTCCGCGCTCGCCAAGCTGTCGTCCGGCGCCAAGAAGTTCTCGATCCAGGCGACCTTCAGCCAGAAGCTGTCCGACACGCTGACCACGGGCATCGGCAATCTCGTCGACGCCGACCTCGCCAAGGAAAGCGCCCTGCTGCAGTCCCTGCAGGTCAAGCAGCAGCTCGGCGTACAGGCGCTGTCGATCGCCAACCAGGCGCCCCAGACCATTCTGTCGCTCTTCCGCTAAACCGACGTGTCTCTGTTCGGTGAAACTGAAAACGGCGGGGCCCGTCCC
>OLLF01000235.1_pt1 | contig 19668 bp, 24 predicted proteins | sample 1604471 | NCBI WGS metagenome assembly OLLF01 (sample SAMEA104055714, study PRJEB20765) | soil metagenome | isolation source: soil
CTGGCGACGGCGGCGGCGCATGAGCTGGGCACGCCGCTCGGCACCATCGCGGTGGTGGCGCGCGAGTTGGAGCGCGCCCTGCCGGCGGGCTCGTCCGAAGCGCTCGACGCGACGCTGCTGCGCGAGCAGGCCGAGCGCTGCCGCGCCATCCTCAAGCGCCTCGCCAATCCCGAGGAGGCCCTGCTCGGCGAAACCGCGCGCCTGCCGCTCGGCCCGTTCCTCGAAGACGTCGTCGAGCCCTATCGCGGCGAGGACCTGGAGATCATCATCGAGCTTAAGCCCGATGTCGAAGGCGATGCCCCGCCGCAGGTGTGGCGCGCGCCCGAGCTGCTGCATGGCCTGGGCAACATCATCGAGAACGCCGCCGACTTCGCCAAGAGCCGCGTCCGCGTCGCGGCGCGCTGGAACGCCAGCCAGCTGCGCATCGCGGTGGAGGACGACGGCCCCGGCTTCGCGCCCGAAATCTTCGAGCGCATCGGCGAGCCCTACATCACCTCGCGCCCCGGCCATTTCGCGCTCGGCGAGACCGAGCTCGGTCCCACCGGAACGCTCGACAAGCACGAAGGCATGGGGCTCGGCTTCTTCATCGCCAAGACGTTGCTGGAGCAGACCGGCGCCACCGTCACCGCCGTCAATCCCGATTCGGGCGGGGCGCGCGTCGCCGCGGTGTGGGCGCGCGGCGTGATCGACGGCGAAGGGCCGCCGGGACGCGGCGAGGGCTGAGGCGCTTCAGGCGGCCGCGGCCTGTCGCGCGCCCGGCCGGAACCAGTCGCGCGCATTGCCGGTGAAGGCGAACGCGATGGCCGCCAGCACCAGGGCATTGGACACAAGGGCCATCGGGTCCGACCAGTCGCGCAGCGGGAAGTCGAATGTGTGCGGGACGCGCCGGAAATAGGCCAGCGCAACGACCCACGGCATGATCTTGTGAAACGCAAACAACGCGGCATAACCCCAACGCGCCCAGTTCTGGCGCCGGAACGCCGCCAGCCACAAAAGGACCGAGGGGACGACCGCCCAGAGCGCCGTGAAGACGATCGTATTGCGCAAGATGGCGTGCTCGGTGAAGGCGCGGAACGCTGGCGGCAGCCGCGCCATGACGGTGATCGTCTCCTGCGACGGAAACATCAGAAACCAGGCCGTAAACGATACGGAATACAGGATCGCGCAGACCCCGAGCCAGAAGAAGATTCGCACATGGGACGGCACGGCCTGCTCCGGTTGGCGCGCGGCCACGCTAGCACGGGTGAAAACCGTTACACGAGCAATTCGCCGAGCGTGCGGATGATGCGGTTCGGCCTGGCGGCATGGCCTGCCGGCAAGCCCTCACCATGCGGATCATACCAGATTGCGTAGAGGCCCAGCTTTTGCGGCGCGGTCACCTCCCATTCCAGGTTGTCGCCGACGATCCAGGTCTCGTGCGGCCGGGCGTCGAGCCGCTCCATGGCATGGACATAGGCGCGCGGCTCGGGCTTGCCGAAGCCGTGCTCGCCCTCGATCTGGATGTGGTCGAAGCGGTGGGTGAGCTCGAAACGCACGATCTTGGCGCGCTGGCCCGCCCCGTCCCCATTGGTGATGAGCGCCAGCTTCACGCCGCGCGCCCTCAGCGCGTCGATGGTGGCATGCGCGTCGGGAAAGACATGCATCTGCTCGTCGCGCCAGGTGTTGAAGCGGTCGGCGAGGCGGTTTTGGACCTCCATCCCTGGCACGTCGTGGCCGGCCGCAGCCAGTTGCGCAAAGCCGCCACGGACGATTTCGCGCCGCGCCGCGCCCAGCGTCTGCCGCCAGATGCGGTGCCGCTCGGGATCGGCCCAGAAGGCGAGGGCCTCAGCCCCGATGGCCTTGACCACCGCGATTTGCGGAAGCCCGCCGAGTTCGCGGGCAAATTCCCCCACCACCGCCGTCCAGGCTGCTTCCGGCCGGCCATAGGCGGCGATGATCGTGTCGTCCAGGTCGAACAGGATGGCTTTGGGAAGCTGAACCATGACAGGGGTTTAGCACCGCCGCGAGCTTTAGGTTGAGGTGTGGAGGGGCGCGGTATATGAACGCGCCAGATTTGACGCTTTTGGGACAAACGGATGAACGCCGGCGAAGACAAGACCCTGCTTCTGGTCGAGGACGACCGCCCCTTGCGGGAGCGGCTGGCCCGCGCCATGGAGGCGCGGGGCTTTACCGTCTCGATCGCCGAGAGCGTCGCCGAGGGCAAGGCCAAGGCCAAGGAAGCCCCGCCCGCCTATGCGGTGGTCGACCTCAAGCTCGACGACGGCAACGGCCTGGACGTGGTGGAGACGCTGCACGTCGTGCGTCCCGACAGCCGCGTCGTGGTGCTGACCGGCTTCGGCAACATCGCGACCGCGGTGGCTGCGGTGAAATACGGCGCCATCGACTACCTGCCCAAGCCCGCCGACGCCGACGACATCCTGGCGGCGCTGATGGCGCAACCCGGTTCCAAGCCCAAGCCGCCGGAAAACCCGATGTCCGCCGACCGCGTGCGCTGGGAACATATCCAGCGGGTCTACGAACTGTGCGGCCACAACGTGTCGGAGACGGCGCGCCGCCTCAACATGCATCGGCGTACCCTGCAGCGGATTTTGGCGAAACGCTCGCCGCGGTAGCGTGCGTTGCGCCCCGCGCGTTACGAAAACACCGTCCTCATCCTGAGCTTGTCGAAGGATGGCCACACGCACAGATCGCGCCGTCATCCTTCGACAAGCTCAGGATGAGGAGGGGTAGGAGCATTTCGTCTTCTAACCCTTCGGCGTCTTCGCCGATATTTCCTTTAGGAGCGCGTTCGGTGCAATCGCGCGCCAGCGCCGTTCCAGCAGCGCGCGCAGCGTTTTCGCGTCCAGCCTGGCGATGCGCGCCAGCAGGCCTTTGTAGTTCCTGAAATGGTCGGTGATGTAGAACGTGTCCGGATCGGCCGCGAGCAGGTGGTCGCGCTCCTCCAGCGATTGCGTCAGCAGCATGATGTCGTCACGCTTGTGCGATCCGACTTGAACAAACAGTTTCTTGCCGATGAAGAACGCCGGCGTGCCGTAGGACGGCTTTTCATAGGCGCCCGGAAAGGACTGCGCGATTTTGCGGGCCTGGGCCTTGGTCAGCGGCATGGCTCACGCCTTGCGTTTCTTTTTCGCGGCCGCCTTGCGCAGCGGCGCGGCCGAAGGTTCCAAACCCATTTCCTTCAGCATCTTCTTCGGCGCAATCGCGCGCCAACGGCGCTCCAGCATCTTCTTCAGCATGTCCTTGTCGAGGCGCGCGATGCGCACCAGCACGCTGGGATAATTTCTGTAGTGATCGGTGATGAAATAGGTCTTGGGATCCATCTCGAGCAGATGGTCGCGCTCGTCGATGGAATCGACGATCCAGACGAGCGAATCGTCCTCGCTGCGCAGCCGCGTGAAGAACTTCTTCTCGACCTTGAAGGCCGGTTGGCCGTAGGACGATTCCTCTTTCGCGCCGGGGAAGGACAGCGCGATCTTCTTCAGGTCGGCCTTAGTGATCGGCATGGGGCAGCACCGCGTTGTGGCGTGGGTCCTCGGCGAGTTCGAGCAGCGCGGCCAGCCGGTCGGCGGCGACCCTGGCGAAGCGCAGCGTCACCGCCTTGCGCCGGCTGGCATGCACCGGTGCCGTGACGGCCGGGCGCACGATGGCGCCGCCATATTTGTCGGCGACGATCAGCCCGGTGCCGGGCGGCACGTGCTCGTCGGGAAAATCGGGTGGGACGGCGAAGTAAAAGTGCTCGCAGAACTCCAGGTAGTCCGGCCATTTGGAATCGCCGCGCAGATCGGCGAGCGCCACCTTGATCTCCACGCCCAACAGCGTGCCGTCCGCGCCCAGCGCCGCGACGTCGAGCCGGCGGCCATTGGCGAGGGTGAATTCCAGGATCGGGCTGAAGCCTTGCTGCAACAGCAGCCGGCTGACGCCGCGCGCCACGTCCGCTGCCGTCTGGTCCGAGCAAAGAAACGCCATGCCCGATTGGAACATTTAAGGAACAAACGAGTCAATCGGCCTCAGAGCAGCCGCTCGTAAAAACCGCCAAACGACTTGCTCTTGTCCACCAGATGGATTTCCAGGATCCAGTGGCGCGACCGGCCCAGCGTATCGGGCAAATGCATCGGCTCGCGATTTCCCGGCGCGATGTAGTTGCGCGCCGGCTCGCCCGGCGGGCGCGGCAGCGAATATTCTCCCAGGATGATGTGGCCGGCGATGGTGCCGCCGAACAGCCAGCCGGACGCATCCGCCGCGCCCTGCGCGAAGGCGAAGAGTCCGGCGCCGGTGATGTCCGGCGTGGCGCGGTAATGCGCCTGCACGGCATCGAACAGGCGCGGCAGGTCGCCGACCAGCCGCTGCTTTTCCGGATCGCGGCCCAGCGCATAGGAGCGGCCGATATCGGCCTGCCATTCGCCGAACACCGGGCCGAAGTCGAGATAGACCGTGTCCTCCGGCCCGATGACGCGGTCGGGCGGATCGTCGGCATAGAGGCACACCGTGTTGGGGCCGGCGCGGACGATGCGCTTGTGCCAGTGCCGGAGCACGCCGAACTTCGCGCGCGCCAGGTCGTAGATGTCGCGGTCGGTTTCCAGCTCGCTGCGCCCGGGCCGCACCAGCCCCTCGCGCTCGACGGCATCGAACAGCGCCATGCCCTTGGCTTCGGCGGCCTCCAGCCCGGCGCGGCGGTCGACCTCGGCAACGTTCGTCATGGCGCGAGTTTGCGCAAGGCGCGCCGCAATAGCAAAATGGGCAGCTCGCGGGAGCCGCCCGTTTCGCGCATATCCGCTCCGCCTATTCCGCGGCGAGCAGTTCGGTGCCCTTGCTCTTGTCGGCGAAGTTGATGGTCTGCAGGTACTTGATGCCTTCCTCGGCGATGTCGTCGCCGACCATGCGCTCGCCTTCGTTCTTGAGCTCGTCCATGTCGACATACATGCCGTAGAACGCCTTGGTGCGCTCGGTGATGATGCCGGCGTTGAGCAGCGTCTTGATGAGGACGCGGAAGATGTTGGCCGATTGCTTCATGCCTTCGCGGCGATCGGCGTCGGTGAAGGCCTCCATGATCGCGGCGCGCGCGTCCTGCCAGTCGATGCCAACGGCGTCATAAACGACCTGCATCTGCTCCGAATTGACGAGGTTGAACAGCAGCGTCTGGAAGCACTGCGCCGCCCAGTCCTCGACCAGCTCCTGCTCTTCGGTCGAGAGCTTGGGAATGGTGCGGTCGGCCCAGATCTTTCCGAATTTGTGGTGGAACGCCTCGTCGGTCATCACGAGCTGGCAAAGCTTCACAAGCAGCGGGTCCTGCGCGTTCTGGTACAGCGTCGCGAAGGCGCCCATGGCGAGGCCCTCGACCAGCATCTGCATGCCGACGATCTTCTTGTAGACCTCCGGCGCGCCGACCATCTCGGTCAGCAGCGTCTGCAGCGTGGCGCCGCAGGGCAGGGGCGAGCCCCAGCGGGCGTGGATGTAATTGGAGAACGCCGTGACGTGGCGGGCCTCCTCGCGTGTCTGGTTGGCGGCGTATTCCTGGGCGCCCGGGTCGCGCAGGATATGGCAGAGCGAGGCCGAAAGGGCGAGCGCGCCCTGCTCGCCATGCAGGATCGCCGACAACTGCCAGCGCGTGGATTCGTTGGCGAATTTGATCTTCTGCTCCGCCGTCATCGTCTCGCCGATGCGGGTGTGGAAGATGGGAAAGAAGCGCTCCGGCAGGATCATGTTCTTGGTCGTGTCGAAGGGCGCGGTGAAGTCGATGTACTTCTTGTCCTGCGGATCCCAGAAGTGGTCGTGCGTCGCGCTGATGATCTTGTCGAAGGCGGTGGTGCGCACGCCATAGCGCTGCGGGTTCAGCATCGCGGGAAAATCGTCCGGCGCCACCGCGTCATAGGCGTCGTCTTTGGTGATCTGAACCATGGCGTGCTCTCCGCTGCGTCAAAGGCAAATAGTGACGAAGGCGTCACTGTGAAGGGGCAGCCGTTAAAAGTCAATAAAATGACGCAGGCGTCACATTCATGACACAGGGCCGAGGCCAGGAACCTTTGGCCGGCGCGGCCATCCAATGCGGTAAGGAGACGGGCATGGCCGCAGGTGCGCTTGAAGATTATGGCCGGTTGAGCGACCTCGACCTCGCGGCCCGCATCGCGCGCAACGACGTCCGCGCCGTGCGGCAGGTGACGGGGGCCAACAACCAGCGCCTGTTCCGCGTCGCCTGGAGCATCCTGCGCAACAAGCCCGAGGCCGAAGACGCCGTCCAGGAAGCCTATCTGCGCGGCTTCGCCGCCATCGCGTCGTTCCAGGGCCAGTCGTCGCTGTCGACCTGGCTGACCCGCATCGCCATCAACGAGGCCCTGGGCCGCAAGCGCCAGGCCGGCCGGCGCGCGGCCTATCTCAACGAAAATTCCGTCGCCGTGCTCGACACCTATCGCGAGAAACTCATGGGATCGCCCCGCACCTCGCCGGAAGGCGACATCATGCGCAAGCAGCTTGCCAAGGTCCTGGAAGAGGCGGTGGCGCAATTGCCGGGCGCCTTCCGCACCGTCTTCGTGCTGCGCGAGATCGAAGGCCTCAGCGTCGCCGAGACCGCCGAGCTGCTCGACATACCGCAAGAGACGGTCAAGACGCGCTTTCACCGCGCCCGCATCCGCCTGCAGCGCATGCTCGATCCCGAGCTCAAGAGCGCGCTGGGCGAAACGGTGACCTTCGCCGGCGCCGATTGCGAACGGCTGACGCAAAAAGTTCTGCACCGGCTCGGGATCGAGCCAAACAACCCACGGCTCGGGATCGAGCCAAACAACCCACGGCTCGGGATCGAGCCCAACCTGGAAGAGGACGCATCATGATCGACGGCATCGCAGGCACGCGGCGCGGCATATTGACGGGCGGCGCCAAGACACTCTCCGCGGCGGGATTGTTCGCGCTGCTGGGCGCCTCGGGCGGGGCGCGCGCGGCCACCGCGCCGTCGCAGGACGTGGCGCTGCTGAACGCGGCGCTCGGCCTGGAGCATGAGGGCATCGCCGCCTACCAGATCGGCGCCGAAAGCAAATTGCTGCAGCCCGGCGTGCTGTCGCTCGCCGTCACCTTCCAGGGCCATCACAAGCAGCACCGCGACGATCTCATCGCCGCCATCAAGCGGTTGGGGGGCGCGCCCGTCGCGGCCAAGGCGCTGGCGGATTATGCCAAGGAGCTGAACGCGGCGTCGCTCAAGGACCAGGCCGGCGTGCTGCGCCTGGCGCTGAAGCTCGAACGCGGTGCGACCAACGCCTATCTCGGCATCATACCCTCGCTCGGCGGCTCGGACCTGCACACGCTGGCGGCGCGCACCGCCTGCGACGAAGCCTTCCATGCCGCGATCCTGGGCCAGGCGCTTAGCGAGGCCGTCCCGCAAAAGGCGCCGCTGTTCGGCTAGCCAGGTCATGAAAGCCAACATGCGAACGCCGCGCCGTGCGGCGGCGCTGATCCTGTGTCTGGCCGCGTCGCCGTCCCTCCCGGCGCTGGCCGCGCCGCCCTCGGGAGATCCCTCCCGGGGCGCGGCGTTTTACGAGAGCCATTGCGGCGCCTGCCATTCGCTCGACGCCAACCGCGTCGGCCCGATGCATCGCGGCGTGGTCGGGCGCAAGGCGGGCAGCGTGGCCGGCTTTCACTACACCCATGCGCTCGCCGTATCGGGCATCGTGTGGACGGCCGACGCGCTCGACCGCTGGCTCACCAATCCGCAGGCGGTGGTGCCGGGCACCGCGATGGGCCTGCGCGTATCGTCGCCGCAGGACCGCGCCGACGTCATCGCCTATCTGCGCCGGCAGACCGCGGCGAAGAAATAGCGCTCAGCGCTGCTGCCGCAATGCCAGCGCAACGGCCTCGCGGAGCTTGGCGATAAAGCGCCGTACCTTCAGGCGCACGCCGTCGCGCGGCGTGAAGCCGACCAGCACGTCGGGCTCGACACCGCGGATCTCGTTGCTGCGGTCGACGGCGCGCAGGCGCACGCAATCGGGCATTTCCAGCACCGCGCCGCTGTTCTTCAGCGTCACCTCGGCGCCCTCCAGCATGTGGCCGCAGCCGGCGCCGCCGGTCGGCTCGCCGATGATGACCGCGGCGTGATTGTCCTGCAGCTCGGCGGCGAACTCTTCCGCCGCCGAATAGGAGTTGCGGTCCACCAGCACGATCAGCGGCCCGCGCCACACGCCCTCGATGAAGGGATATTGCATGGGCGTGAACAGCGTCTCGGCAAAGGGCTTGCCGCGCAGTGTCGCGGGATCGGCGGAGGCCACCAGGCCCGAAGCGTAGAACCCGTCGAGCAGCCAGGTACAGCCGCTCCTCAGGCCGTGCCACAGCGCTTCGCCCTTGCAGCGTGTGGCCGCAGCCACGGCCCTGGCATGCACCTGGTCCGCGAGCTTCAGCAACATGGCTTTGTCGTCGGCGCCCGCATCCGCGGCGTATTTGCGCAAGTCCGCTTCCTGCTCCCGCCAGGCGGCGACCCAGCCGGGGGAGCGCGGGAAGGCGATGCGTTCCGCGCTCAGCCGCTTGGGCGTCAGCATGCGCGCCGCGGCTTCCGCCCACTCGCTGCCGCCGCCATTGTTGGCGATGTCGACGACCAGCACGTCCGCGCCGGCCGCCTTCAGCGCGCGCAATTGCGCCGCCAGGTCGTCCGTCATCCGGTTGTGCGCCCAGCGCGAGATGCGCGTCGCGCAGGCCTCGTCGCACGGCTTGTCGTGCGCGATGGCGAGCGCCTCGACCGCCGCGACGCAGAGCGCGGGCGTGGCCTGCGGCTCGAACAGGCCGATCTTCAGGATGCCGATGTGATGGCCCCAGGCATCGATCAGCCCGATGGGAAACTGCCCCGATTGCGGCGTGATCAGCCTGCGATAGCCCGGCGCATACGTTACCACCGGTTGGCCGAACATCTGCGGATCGTAGCCGAGCGCGCGGCAGAAACCCGGCCGCGCGCCCGCCTTCGGCGCGCCGCGGGGCTTCCAGCGAAACGCGATATGTCCGTCGCCGATGCGGCGGGCGAAACTTTCGAACGCGGCGCGCGCCTCGCTCTCGTTCTGTGCGGCCTCGATGCGGCTCGCGGTTTCGTTGAACAGCTCCGGCAGGTCGGCGCCGCGGTCGCTCACGGCCCATTGGAGATTGGCGTAGCCCGCGATGAGCGCGGCCCGCACCTGGCTGAAATCCTCGAGCCAGGGCTTGGAATCGAACGCCGGCGCGGCGCCGAAACCGGTCGCCACCACCAGGGCCAGCGCAAGGCCGCGTGCGAAGCCTTGAAACGTCATCGGCGGATCAGATCTTTTCGCTGAGCGAGCCTTTGGTCGAGGCGACGCCGCCTTCCAGCCGCTCGTCCGGCGCGATCGCCTGGCGTAGCGCGCGGGCGAGGCCCTTGAAGCAGCTCTCCACGATGTGATGGCTGTTCTCGGCGTAGAGATTTTCCACATGCAGGGTGACGCCGGCGTTCTGCGCGAACGCCTGGAACCATTCCTTGAACAATTCGGTGTCCATCTCGCCGAGCTTCGGCTTGGGGATGACGACTTTCCAGATGAGATAAGGCCGGTTGGAGACGTCGATGGCGACGCGCGTCAGGCACTCGTCCATCGGGATCAGGGCCGCGCCGAAGCGCGTGATGCCGGAAAAATCGCCCAGCGCCTTCTTCACCGCCTGGCCGATGACGATGCCGGTGTCCTCGGTGGTGTGGTGATAATCGACATGCAGGTCGCCCGCGGCGCGAACCTTGAGGTCGATCATCGAATGGCGGCCGAAGCTCTCCAGCATATGGTCCAGGAAGCCGATGCCGGTATCGATGTCGCACTCGCCCGCCCCGTCCAGGTCGAGCGACACCGCGATCTCGGTCTCGCGGGTCTTTCTTTCTACGGTGGCGGTACGCATGGCGAAGTCTCCGGGACGGCCGATTTGCTCTCTTAACCGAAACCGGGCCGCAAGTCGTTAATCAAGCCGGCAGACGGAAAACCTGCGTCGCGGACTTCGCGCCGTCCGTGCCCATCAGCGCCAGCGCGCCGGTGGCGGCGTTGGCGGCGAAGGCGAGGCGGCTATGGGCGTTGGCGATGGGCGGCTGGAACCAGGCGAAATCGCCCGCGAAATCGGCGTCCGACAGCGCCCGCGCGGCGGCGGCACGGCCGGCGCTGTCGATGGGCCGTGGCCGCCAGCCTGCGCCGCTCCGATTCAGCCGCGTCTCGAAATGATTGGCGACGCAGACAGACGCGCCGTCGAGATCGCGGCACGCGGCATCGCTCTCGGTGCGCTCGATGACGCAGCCCTCGCCGGCTTTGGTGCCTGAGAGGATGAAGATCGCCGGCACCGCGAGCCGCGTCTCGCTCAGCCGCTTTTTCGCCGCGGCAAAATCCGGCGCGGTCTCCAGCACGAGACGCAGCAGGTGCGCCGGCGGCATGCCGCTCTCGTGCTTTACCGCGATGCGGTTCTTCAGCCAGTCGCCGGCGTAACCGGCGCGGTGCCGGCGCATCGGCGCCTGGTTGATCGCAGCAGCGAAGCGTCCCGGCGCCAGGCCCTGGAAACTGCCGCTGAGGCCCGGCCAGGTCATGTTGAAGAATTCGCCGGCGCTGCCCGATTGGTGGGCCACCACCATATGGGTGCCGAGATTGGGAAACGGCCAGTCCAGCACCCGGCGCAGCGTCGGCCCGTCGCCGTCCTGCCAGACGCCGCTGGTGCAGCCCATTCGAAACAGACGTTGAGGAAGTGCACGCCGCGAATGCCCAGATGCGCGGCCAGCGCATCGATCTCGGCGCAATAGGGATTGTCCGACCGCCGCAGCCATTGCCGCGAGGCCCGGTCGCCGAGCGGCATCAGCGCGGCGTTGGCGGCGCGGCTGACCGGCCCGAAGGTGTTCGCCGCCGCCTTCGCCAGCGACCGCGCCCGCTCGGGAAACAGCTTCAGCAGGTCGAGCGAGGTGCCGCCGCGAATGTCGGCGAAGGGAATGGCCGGCAGTTCGCTCATCTTCAATTCGCGGGATTGCCTTGCCAGTTGCCGTACATCGGGTTGGGCAGGAGGAAGAGGTTCACGCCGACGCCGGCGCCCGAATCCTTCTGCGTCATGGCGCGCAGGATCTCGCCCGTCTTGCCCAGGATGGCGAGATCGGTGACCTGGTCGCCGACCCACATCACCGCCTTGGGTTGTCCGCCGAATTTCTTCTTCAGGGCGAGGACCGCGCCCCGCCAGCGCACGGTCTTGTCGGACGTCTCCGCCATGCCGATCTCATAGTCGAACCAGATGCCGGCCTGTTTCAGGTTGGCCCGCGTGATGGCGTCATCCGCCGCGCGGCGGTTGGTGACGATGCCGACCAGGCCGCCCAGCCGGTGCACGGCGTTGGTGAACGCCGCGGCGCCCGGCACGTCGCGCGCCATGCTGGCCGCGACCCAGCTTTCCCATTGGCCGTCCTTGAACTCCCCGCCGCAGGATTGGCGCTCGCGCTCGAACAGCGAATTGTCGATCACGGTCTCGTCGGCGTCCATCAGCACGATCCATTGCCGCGGCTTGTTGGCCTTGGCCAGCCGCCGCGCGGCGGCGAGCGCGCCGTCATAGGCGCTCAGCGTCAGCCGGCAATATTCCAGCGAATTGCGCTGCCAATGTGTCGCCGACCCGGGTTTCGCCGTGGGAATCGGGCATTGCCAGGCATTGGCGTCGCCCGGTGCGGGCGGCGGAACAACCTCCACCCTTGTCATGCGCGCCTGGCAGTCATAGCTGAGGGGGGCCGCGGCTATGGGCGCCGCGAAAGTGGCCGCCATATAAAAGGCGGCAAAGGCCAAGACGATCGCGCGCATGGTGCCCTCCAAGGTTGCGCGATACTAGGCAGGACCGGAATCGGAAGGAAAGCGACGGCCAGATGACGACAATTCTTTCGGTGCGCAAGAACGGCCGCGTGGTCGTGGCGGGCGACGGCCAGGTGACGGCCGGCGCCACCGTGATGAAGTCCAACGCCCGCAAGGTGCGCCGCATCGGCAAGGGCGCCAATGGAGGAGATATTTTGGTCGGCTTCGCCGGCGCCACCGCCGACGCCTTCGCGCTGTCGGAGCGGCTGGAAGCCAAGATCGAGCAGCATCCCGGCAACCTCGCCCGCGCCTGCGTCGAACTGGCGAAGGACTGGCGCACCGACCGCTATCTGCGCCGGCTGGAGGCGATGATGGCGGTGGCCGACGCCAGGACCTCGCTCATCCTGTCGGGCACCGGCGACGTGGTCGAGCCGGAGGACGGCCTGATCGGCATCGGCTCCGGCGGCGCCTTCGCGCTGGCCGCGGCCAAGGCGCTGATGGGCTCCGATCTCTCCGCCGAAGACATCGCGCGCCAGGCGATGAAGATCGCCGCCGGCATCTGCATCTACACCAACGAGAATATCGTCCTGGAGAGTCTTGAGACCATATGAGCAGTTCCTTCACGCCCCGCGAGATCGTTTCCGAACTCGACCGCCACATCGTCGGCCAGAATGACGCCAAGCGCGCCGTCGCCATCGCCCTGCGCAACCGCTGGCGCCGCCAGCAACTGCCGGCCGAGCTGCGCGAGGAGGTGCTGCCCAAGAACATCCTGATGATCGGCCCGACCGGCGTCGGCAAGACCGAGATCTCACGCCGCCTGGCGAAGCTGGCGCAGGCGCCGTTCCTCAAGGTCGAGGCGACCAAGTTCACCGAGGTCGGCTATGTCGGCCGCGACGTCGACCAGATCGTGCGCGATCTTCTGGAAGTCGCCATCGGCCAGGTGCGCGCCGCCAAGCGCCGCGACGTCGAGGCGACCGCCGAGGCGCGCGCCGAGGATCGCCTGCTCGACGCTCTCGTCGGCAATTCCAGCGCCGCGACGCGCGAGACTTTCCGCAAATCGCTGCGCGCCGGCGAGCTCGACGCCAAGGAAGTCGAACTCGAAATGGCCGATGCCGGCGGCATGCCGGCCTTCGAGATTCCGGGCATGCCCAATGCCCAGATTTCCATGCTCAATCTCTCCGACATGTTCGGCAAGGCGTTCGGCGGCAAGGGCAAGAAGCGCCGCATGACGGTCGCCGCCGCGCACGCGCCGCTGGTGGCGGAGGAAGCCGACAAGCTGCTCGACAACGACACGCTCATCCGCGACGCCATCGCGACGGTGGAAAATCACGGCATCGTCTTCCTCGACGAGATCGACAAGATCTGTGCCCGCAGCGAGCATCGCGGCGGCGGCGACGTCTCTCGCGAAGGCGTGCAGCGCGACCTGCTGCCGCTGATCGAAGGCACCACCGTCGCCACCAAGCACGGCCCGGTGAAGACCGATCACGTCCTGTTCATCGCCTCGGGCGCGTTCCACACCGCCAAGCCGTCGGACCTGCTGCCGGAACTGCAGGGCCGCCTGCCGATCCGCGTCGAGCTCAAGGCACTGACCCGCGACGACTTGCAGCGCATCCTCACCGAGCCCGAGGCCAGCCTGATCAAGCAATATGTCGCGCTGCTCGACACCGAGGGCGTGACGCTGGATTTTACCGAAGACGGCATCGGCGCCATCGCCGACATCGCGGCGCAGGTCAACGCCAGCGTCGAGAACATCGGTGCCCGCCGTTTGCAGACCGTGATGGAACGCGTGCTGGACGAGATCAGCTTCTCCGCCAGCGAGCGCGGCGGCGACAAGCTCGTCATCGACGGCGCCTATGTCCATGCCAAGGTCGACGACCTGGCGAAGGACCAGGATTTGTCGCGGTTTATTCTTTGATCTTCCAACGCGCACCATGGCCGGGCCCTCTTACGCTGTCGCTAAGAGGCCCGGCCACCCAGCAAGCGCGCGTCTGCGCGCTAGTGACTCTTATTCGTGCGTGACGGATAGATGGGTGGCCGGGTCAAGCCCGGCCATGGTGAGGTGGATGTGTCTTCAACCCATCGGCGGCATCTTCTCGAACGCCGGCAGGCTCCGGTCGATATGGGCCCAGGGCTGCGCCGAGCTGACATAGAGCGCGCCGCCGAGCTTCAGCCAGCTAGGATCGTCCATCGAACCGGCCTTGACCACGGTGAGCGGCGCGGCGTGCGGTTCGCTGTACAGCGGCGAGCCGCAGTCGCCGCAGAAGAAGCGCGTGACCTCGCCGCCATTGTCGCCCTTGACCGTGTAGCCCTTGGGCGTGCCTTGGGTCAGGGCAAAGGCGGGCCGGGGCAGCAGCACGGCGACGGTGCTGGCGCCGCCGGTCGATTTCTGGCAATCGCGGCAATGGCATTCCATCACGGCGAACGGCTCGGCGGCGGCTTCGTAGCGGACGGCGCCGCACAGACAGCCGCCCTGGAATGGCGCAACCATGGACTTTTTCTCCGCGCGGAATTCGGTTCCACACTCTATAGATAAAGCGCCTTTCGGCGCCAGTTGACCCCGCAAGGGATTGTTGCAAAAAGCTGTCCCTTCGGCGGGGTTCATAAGAAGGTCTTCCGGTCATGGCGCGGCAAAACTACCTTTTCACCAGCGAAAGCGTGTCCGAAGGTCACCCCGACAAGGTGAGCGACCGCATCTCCGACGAGGTGGTGGACCTGTTCTTCCGCGAAGGCGTCAAGCACGGCATGAGCCCCTGGGACATCCGCGTCGCCTGCGAGACGCTGTGCACCACCAACCGCGTGGTGATCGCCGGCGAGACGCGGGGGCCCGCGCAGATCACGCCCGCGATGATCGAAGACGTCGCGCGCGCCGCGATCAAAGACATCGGTTACGAGCAGGACGGCTTCCACTGGAAGAACGCCAAGGTCGAGGTGCTGCTGCACGGCCAGTCGGCCCATATCGCGCAAGGCGTCGATGCCAGCGGCAACAAGGACGAGGGCGCCGGCGACCAGGGCATCATGTTCGGCTATGCCTGCCGCGAGACCCCGGCGCTGATGCCGGCGCCGCTGTTCTACAGCCACAAGATTCTCGAACTGCTGGCCGCGGCGCGCCACAGCGGCAAGGAGCCGGCGCTGGCGCCCGACGCCAAGAGCCAGGTGACGCTGCGCTACGAGAACGGCACGCCGGTCGAGGCGACGCAGATCGTGCTCTCCACCCAGCACACGCATGAAAGCCAGACCTCCGCCGACATCCGCAAGGTGGTCGAGCCCTATATCCGCAAGGCGCTGCCCGCCGACTGGATCAACGACAAGACCGTGTGGCACGTGAACCCCACCGGCAGTTTCGTGATCGGCGGACCGGACGGCGATTGCGGCCTCACCGGGCGCAAGATCATCGTCGACACCTATGGCGGCGCGGCGCCGCATGGCGGCGGCGCGTTCTCCGGCAAAGACCCGACCAAGGTCGACCGCTCGGCCGCTTACGCGGCGCGCTATCTGGCCAAGAACGTCGTCGCGGCGGGCCTCGCGGATCGCTGCACCATCCAGATTTCCTACGCCATCGGCGTCGCCGAGCCGCTGTCGGTCTATGTCGACACCCACGGCACCGGCAAGGTCGACGAGGCCAAGCTGGAGCGGATCCTCCCCGAACTGATGAGCCTCAAGCCGCGCAACATCCGCGAGCATCTGGGCCTCAACCGGCCGATCTATGCGCGCACTTCCGCCTACGGCCATTTCGGCCGCGAGCCGGACGCGCAGGGCGGCTTCTCCTGGGAGAAAACCGATCTCGCCGACGCGCTCAAGCGCGCCGTCTGAGTTGACGCCGGCGCCACAGCGTCAGCGCCGGCTGCTCTATGGCCGGCGCAAGGGGCCCAAGCTCTCGGCGCACCAAGAGGCCTTGCGCGAAACGCTGCTGCCGAAGCTGTTGCTTCACATCGAGGCTGGCCGCGATCCACGCACCTACTTTTCACCTCCCCAGCATGGGGAGGTCGACGCGCGTAGCGCGTCGGGTGGGGACGTCTCTCCCGGCGAAGGCACTTCCCCACCCGATCCGCTTCGCGGATCGACCTCCCCATGCTGGGGAGGTGAAGTGTCGGACATCTGGCTCGAGGTCGGCTACGGCTCGGGTGAGCACCTTCTGTGGCAGGCACGCGCCAACCCGCAGGTCGGGATCATCGGCGCCGAGCCCTACATCTCCGGCACCGCCAAGCTGCTGAGCAAGCTGGAACAGGAACCGCTCCCCAACATCCGGCTCTATGAAGACGACGCCCGCGACATCATCGAGGCGCTGCCGGCGCACAGCATCGGCCGCTTCTTCATCCTGTTCCCCGACCCCTGGCACAAGACGCGGCATCACAAGCGCCGCTTCCTCCAGAGCGCGATGCTGGATCAGCTGGCGCGCATCCTGAAGCCCGGCGCCGAGCTACGCTTCGCCAGCGACGACGCCGGCTATCTCGCCTATGCGCTGGAGCGGCTGATGGCCCATCCGGCCTTCGCCTGGACCGCAACCGGCCCGTCCGACTGGACGTCCCGGCCCGCGGACTGGCCCGCCACCCGCTACGAAGCCAAGGAATTGCACGGTTCCCCGGCATTCCTCCGCTTCGTCAGGACTGCTAAGCTCGCGCCATGAGCCTCGATGAAAACGACGACATCCGGCCACGCCCCGAAATCTGGGAAAAGGCCGTGATCGGCATGGCCGCGCTGCTGACCCTGTCCGGGCTCGGCGTCGCCTTTTTTTCCTTCACGCTGAAGCCTGGGCCGCTGCCAAAACCTGCGCCGGAGCCCACGGAAGTCACCATCGGCATCGGCCTGGGCAGCGCCATCCATCCCAAAGTCGTTCCGGACCCGGCGCCCGCGCCGCGCCCTTGAAATAAGCCTTTGAGCGGCGTACATAGCCGCCATCCCAGACAGCAGACGTTCTGTTGTGTGGCGGTCCGAAAGGATCGCCGCGCGGGGAAGTCTTTGTTTTAATTGGAGTTTTTCGCCCATTATCTCGCAGATGGCGCATCTTGAGCCGCTTCTCGAACCTGCCGTGGAAGCGGCGGGGTTCCGGCTCGTGCGCCTGCGCCTGATGGGCGGCAACACCAAGACGCTGCAGATCATGGCCGAACGGCCCGACGGCACCATGAACGTCGAAGGCTGCGCCATTCTCGCCCGCGCGTTGCAGGATTTCCTGGAAAAGGACGATCCCTTGGACGGCGACTACGAGCTCGAAGTGTCCTCGCCCGGCATCGACCGCCCCCTGACTCGCCTCACCGATTTCGCGCGCTGGGCCGGGCACGAAGCCAAGCTGGAACTGCACACCCCAATTGCCGAGCGAAAGAGATTCCGCGGCCGCCTGCTGGGCCTCGACGGACAGGACGTCACAATCGAGAGCCAGGGTCAGCGCATCGCCATCCCGTTCCAGCAAATCGCGGAAGCGAAACTGGTTCTGACCGACGCGCTCATCGCGGAAGATTTGAAGGCGCGCAAACGCGCCGATTTGGAAGACGCGCTGACGCGCGCGGATCAGTAGGAGAAAGAAAACCATGGCTGCCATTGCCGCAAACCGGACGGAGCTTCTGCAGATCGCGGACGCCGTCGCACGCGACAAGTCGATCGACAAGCAGGTCGTGCTCACCGCCATGGAAGAGGCGATGCAGCGCGCCGCCAAGGCCCATTACGGCAGCGAGAACGACATCAAGGTCGACATCGATCCCAAGACCGGCGAGACCCACGTCTCGCGCTACCTGCACGTCGTCGACCTCGTCGACAACGATAAGACCGAGATCAGCCTCGCGGATGCGCGCGCCCGCAACCCCGCCGCCCAGGTCGGCGACATCATCGCCGAGACGCTGCCGCCGGTCGATTTCAACCGCATCAACGCGCAGAACGCCAAGCAGGTCATCGTGCAGAAGGTGCGCGACGCCGAGCGCGAGCGCCAATATGACGAATACAAGGACCGCATCGGCGAGATCGTGCACGGCATCGTCAAGCGCTCGGAATTCGGCTCGGTGGTCGTCGACCTCGGCCGCGCCGAGGGCGTGGTGCGCCGCGACGAGATGATCCCGCGCGAGAGCTTCCGCACCGGCGACCGCATCCGCGCCTATATCTACGACGTGCGCCGCGAGACCCGCGGGCCGCAAATCTTTTTGTCGCGCAGCCATCCGCAATTCATGGTCCGCCTGTTCGCCCAGGAAGTGCCGGAAATCTATGACGGCATCATCGAGATCCGCGCCGTGGCGCGCGATCCGGGCAGCCGCGCCAAGATCGCCGTGATCTCCAAGGATTCGTCGATCGATCCGGTCGGCGCCTGCGTCGGCATGCGCGGCGTGCGCGTCCAGGCCGTGGTGCAGGAGCTGCAGGGCGAGCGCATCGACATCATCCCGTGGTCCGGCGAAGCCGCCACCTTCATCGTCAACGCGCTGGCGCCGGCGGAAGTCTCCAAGGTGGTGCTCGACGAGGATACGCATCGCGTCGAGGTCGTGGTGCCCGACGAGCAGCTTTCCCTCGCCATCGGCCGCCGCGGCCAGAATGTGCGCCTGGCCTCGCAGCTGACTTCCTGGCAGATCGACATCCTGACGGAAGCCGAAGAATCCGAGCGCCGCCAGAAGGAATTCACCGAGCGCACCAAGCTCTACATGGACTCGCTCGACGTCGACGAGACCGTGGCGCAGCTTCTGGCATCCGAGGGCTTCGCGACCATCGAGGACGTGGCCTATGTGCCGCTGAACGAGCTCGCCTCCGTCGAGGGCTTCGACGAGGAGACCGCGCAGGAACTGCAGCAACGGGCACTGGAATTCATCGAGGCGAAGAACAAGGAAATGGACGACAAGCGCAAGGAACTGGGCGTCGCCGACGACGTGCTGGACGTCGAAGGCATCACGCCGGCCATGGCGGTCGCGCTGGGCGAAGCCGGCGTCAAGAGCCTCGAGGATCTGGCCGGTTGCGCCACCGACGACCTGCTCGGCTATTACGAGGTCAACAAGGACAAGGAGCGCGTGCGCATCCCCGGCGCGCTCGAAGGCTTCAACCTGACCAATGAGGACGCCAACGCCATCGTCATGAAGGCGCGCGTCAAGATGGGCTGGATCGAAGAGCTGCCCGAAGAGGAAGCGCCCGCCGAAGACGGCGCAGCGACGGAGGACGAATCCGCTTGAACCTGGCTGTGGCCATCGACGGGAACGAGGACGAGACGATGCGGGAAAGACGCTGCATCGTGACGGGAGAGGTCTTGCCGGAAGGCAGGCTCATCCGTTTCGTGGTCTCGCCCGATGGCGAGGTCACGCCGGACGTGGCGGCGACGCTGCCCGGCCGCGGCATCTGGGTCGGCGCGACGCGCAAGGCGCTGAACACGGCGATGAAGAAGAACCTCTTCGCCAAGGCCGCCAAGGCACAGGTCAAGGTTGCGCCCGATCTTGCGGACCGCGTCGAAAAGCAGCTCGTGGCGCGCATGCTGGCGGATCTCGGCATGGCGCGGCGCGCGGACGCCATTCATCTGGGTTTCGAAAGCGTGCAGCGCGCGATCCAGGCGGACCGCCCGCCCGCCCTGCTGGTCCAGGCCGGCGACGGCGCGGCCGACGGCAAGCGCAAATTGTTCGGCGCCGCCCATGCGCGCGGTCTGAAAATACAGACGATTGAGTGCCTTACGGCGGACGAATTGAGCTTGGCCGTGGGCCGCCAGAATGTGATACATGCAGCCCTCAAATCCGGGCGGCTCCAGGAACGCTTGAGCTTCGACGCCGAAAGGCTGTCGGGGTTTAGAAACGTTCCCGCCGCGCACGAACGAGACGCCCGGTCTACTGAAAGTGAAGAATGAGCGATACGAACGACACCACGAAGAAGCCGGGCGGCCGTCAACCACTGACGCTGAAGAAGACCGAGACTTCGACCGTGAAGCAGAGCTTCAGCCATGGCCGCACCAAAGCGGTGGTGGTGGAGAAGA
>OLLF01000155.1_pt1 | contig 19631 bp, 22 predicted proteins | sample 1604471 | NCBI WGS metagenome assembly OLLF01 (sample SAMEA104055714, study PRJEB20765) | soil metagenome | isolation source: soil
CAAATCCCATATGCGATTCCCCTGCCCTTGAGGGAGGGTCGAATAAATTCGCGCTCTTCGCGCGAATTTTTCGGGGAGGGGTCCGACGGAAGTGCTCGGCGCCCGACCCCTCCCCGAAATTTGCTTCGCAAATTTCGACCCTCCCTCAAGGGGAGGGTAAAAAATCTACAAATTCCCGTCTTCGTCTTCCCGCGCCGCCACGCTCGTCGTGCTCGTCTCGCTGAGCGCCGCGGCCTTTTCCGCCTCCAGCTGCAGCCGCTTCTTGCGCGGCTCCTCGACCAGGCTCACCAGCAGCACCAGCGCCACCGCCTCGCACGCCACCGCCACCCAGAACACCGCGAAATAGCCGAAGCTCGCCGCGATCACGCCGCCGATGAGCGGCCCCGCCGCGCTCATGATGCTCTCGGCGGTGTTGGAGAACGCCAGCCGCATCGCCATGTCGTCGCGATGGCCGAATTCGAAGACGATGTTCTGCGCGCTCATCTGATAGCCCGAATTGCCGGCGCCGAGCCCGAAGAAGGCGATGAACAGCCAGAGCGGCGAGCTCACGCTCATCAAGAGGATGGTCGAGGCGATCCAGAACAGCAGCGCGATGATGAAGTTCGAGCGGAAGCCGTAGCGGTCCGCGATATAGCCCCAGATCACGCTGAGCAGCGTGTCGGCGCCGAGAAAGGCCAGCGACATCCAGCCCACCACGTCGCCGGTGAAGCCGATCTTCTTGCCGACATAGATGATGTAGAAAGGCTGCGCCACGCGGCTGGCGATGGCGAACGTCCGCGCGATCATGAAATACATGAAGCCCGGATTGCCGCGCAGCATCGGCCCGAGGTCGCGCAGGCGCTGGCCGATGGAGCTGCGGGCGCGGATGGTCGGCGGCTCCGGCTCGCGCACCAAAAGGCGGAACGCCGTCAGCCCCAGGCTCGTCAGGATGAAGGCCAGCGTGAAGGTCGTCGAATAGCCGTTGCCGAAGACGTTGTGGCCGACGAGGTATTTGCCGGCGAAATAGCTGAGCGACGCCGCCACGATACCGCCGGTCAGATTGCGCCAGCCCTGGAGCTGCCCGCGCCGCTCGATCGGGATCATCTTGGCGAGCAGGAACTGGAACGCGACGCCCTGCGGCCCGCTGAACAGGCCGAGCAGGAACAGGAACATCAGCACACTGATCAAAAGCGGCGTGCCGCCCAGGAACCAGCCCGCCAACGCGATGCCCAATATCTGCACCCGCATCATGGTGCCGAGGAACATCGACACCGGCATGATCTTCTTGCGGTGCTCGATCTGCGCCGCGCCGGCGATCGGCGAGATCACGCCGCCGAGCTGCTGCAGGCTCGCCCCCAGGCTGACGAAGAAGTCCGAGCCCGAGATCAGGTGCAGGTAGGCCGGGATGAAGGTCGGCGCGTTGACCAGGCGAAAGCCCGTCATGCCCAGCATGCCGTGCACGAAATGGCCGGCATAGTTGCGGCGCAAATTGCGCCACACGAAGCCCTCATAGGCCGCCTCGCGTTCGTGCTCGCCGGTGATGCCCTCGTAGATGTCGCTCATTCGGCCGGCGCGTGCTGGACGGTGAAGCCGGTGGAACGGCGCAGGTAGAAGGCGAACAGCGCCGAGGCGACGACCACCGCGCCGCCCAGGCTGATCGCGTCGGTGACGCCGAACCGGCTGGCCAGCGTGCCCAGCAGCAGCGCCCCCCACGGCATCATACCCATGAAGCTCTGCGTGTAGTGCGAGATGACGCGGCCGCGGAAATTCTCCGACGCCACCATCTGGATGATGGTGTTGGTCGTGCCGCCCAGCAGCATCAGGCTCGCCGAGGTCGGCAGCAGCAGCACGACACTGAGCCACAGCACATGCGAATGGGAGAAGGCGATGAGGCCGGCGCCGAAGGTGAAGCCGGCCAGCACCGGCGCATAGGTCAGCTGCTTCTCGGTGATGCGCGACAGGAAATAGGCGCCGATCAGCGCGCCGGCGCCCGCCGCGCTCATCAGCGTGCCCTGCGCCGTCGCGGTGCCGTGCAGCAGGTCGCGCGTCACCGCCGGCATCATCGTCACATAGGCCGCGCCGAACATCGACGACACCGCCACCAGGATCAGCGACAGCCGGATCTGCACGCTGGCGAGGCTGTAGCGATAGCCTTCGGCGATCTCGTGCAGGGCGTTGCGGTTGAGGCGCGGCGGGCGGGCTGCCAGCCGCATCAGCAACAGGCTCACCAGCACCGCGCCGAACGACACCGCGTTGAGCGCGAAGCAGATGCCCTCGCCCACGGCGAAGATCAAGAGGCCCGCCAGCGTCGGCCCCACGATCCGCGCGCCGTTGAACATCATCGAGTTGAGCGAGATGGCGTGCCGCAGGTCCTCGCGCCCCACCATGTCCAGCGTCATCGATTGCCGCGTCGGGATGTCGAAGGAATTGATCAGGCCCATGGTGAGCGCCAGGCAGATCAGCTGCCACACCTGCACCCTATGGCTCAGCGTCAGCACCGCCAGCACCGTCGCCTGTAGCATCGCGGCGCTCTGCGTCAGCAGCAGGAATTTGCGCCGGTCGACGCGGTCCGCGATCATGCCGCCGAACGGCGTCAGGAAGAACACCGGCACGGTCGAGCAGAACGAGGTCACGCCGAGCAGGAACTTGTCATGCGTCAGGTCGTAGACCAGCCAGGGCATGGCCGTGTTCTGCATCCACGAGCCCATCAAGGAGATGAGTTGCCCTGTGAAGAACAGCCGGTAATTGCGGTGACGGAAGACGCCGAGCAGGTTCGAGCGCCGCGGCTGCGCGAGGTCGGCGATTTCCTGCTCGGACGGCGGCTCCTCCGGCGGCGTGCCGAGGATATTTTCGGGCGCATCCGGCGCCACGGAAGCCAGAATTTCGGGTGCAGTCGTGCCCCCATCTCTACCGCCGCCGCTGCTTTCACCCGAACCACTCATGACGAATAGGGGGTACTCCCCCACCCGGCCCGGCTCAAGGATTTATTGACCAGCGCGGCAAGGTGGCGGGAAGGCTTTTACCTCCCCGGAGGGGAGGTCGACGCGCGCAGCGCGTCGGGTGGGGCGAAAGCCGCTCGTTTCGCCCCACCCGAAAAATCCTCCGCTACGCTCCAGATTTTTCGACCTCCCCTCCGGGGAGGTAAAAAAAAGTCCGCCTTGTCACCGCGCACGCCGGCGGCCTCGGCGGCCTTCAAATACCGGTCTCCCGGTAGACTGCCGCTTGCGGCGGCGCCACAAGATAGCCGGCCAGCAGGGCCATGTCGCCATTGCTCCGCCGCCATGCGCCGTAACGGTCGGCATGCGCCTGCGATTCCCAATGCTCGACGAACAACACCGCGCCGCCGGCGTCGGCGAAAACCTCGAAACGCAGGCAGCCGTCGAACGCGCGGCTGCGCGGCACGTCGCGGCGGATCAGCGCCAGGAATTCATCCAGCCGCGCCGGGTCCACCGCCAACCGCCAGGTCGAGACAATCCGGCTCATGCGTCATCCCTGCGAGGTCCACCCCGCCAATCTAGGCCGGTCTCATGCCGGAACATGTCAGCAGCCTTGTCAGACCGCCGCCGCCCGTGCTGACTTGCGTCCAACCGCTATCCAAAGGAAATTCCATGCCCGGCACCGACATTCTCTTCCAGCCGTTCAGCTTGAAATCGCTGCGCCTGCCCAACCGCATCGTCATGGCGCCGATGACGCGCTCCAAATCGCCGGAGCAGATTCCGAACGACGCCGTCGTCGCCTATTACCGCGCCCGCGCCGCCGGCGGCACGGGCTTGATCCTGACGGAGGGCACCGCGCCCGAGCACAAGGGCGCCACCAACGACGTCAACATCCCGCATTTCCACGGCACCGAATCGCTCGCCGGCTGGGGCCGCGTCGTCAAGGCGGTGAAGGCCGAGGGCGGCCACATCATGCCGCAGCTCTGGCACCAGGGCGTGGTGCGCCATCCCGGCACCGGTCCGCATCCCGAGGCGCCCAGCATGGCGCCGTCGGGCCTCGCCAAGAAGGACAAGAAGGTCGCCGAGCCGATGAGCGACGCCGAAATCGCCGACGTTATCGATGGCTTCGCACGCTCTGCGCGCTACGCACGTGACCTCGGCTTCGACGGCGTCGAGCTGCACGGCGCGCACGGCTATCTCATCGACCAGTTCTTCTGGGAAGGCACCAACGCGCGCGACGACAAATATGGCGGCGGCCTCGCCGAGCGCTCCAACTTCGCCGCCGACGTCGCCCGCGCCGTGCGCCGGGAGACCGGCCCCGATTTCCCGATCCTGCTGCGTTTCTCGCAATGGAAGCAGCAGGACTTCGCCGCCCGCCTCGCCCAAACGCCCAAGGAGCTGGAAGTCTTCCTGAGGCCGCTGATCGACGCCGGCGTCGACATCTTCCACTGCTCCACCCGCCGCTTCTGGGAGCCGGAGTTCGAGGGCTCGGAGCTGAACCTCGCCGGCTGGACCAAGAAGATCAGCGGCAAGCCGACGATCTCGGTGGGTTCGGTCAGCCTCAACCTGGATTTCATCACCGCGTTCCGCCAGGCGGGCGCGGAGGTCTCGGGCATCGACACGCTGATCGAGATGATGGAGCGCGGCGATTTCGACCTCATCGCCGTCGGCCGCGCCCTGATCGCCAACCCCGATTGGGCCAACAAGGTGCGCGCCGGCAAGCTGAACGAGCTCAGGCCCTACAGCCCGGAGATCCTCGCGGAGTTGGTGTAGCTTTTCACCGCCGGCTCACCACCATCTTCAACCCGAACTCCGGCCTGAGCGTCAGCCGGGCCAGCGGCACGACCTTGTGCCCCGGCACCAGCGACAGCCGGTAGCGCGACACGATCGCCGACAGGCAGATCAGCGCCTCCTGCATCGCGAAACCCATGCCGATGCAGATATGCGGCCCCGCGCCGAACGGAATGTAAGCGAAGCGGTGGATCTTCTCGCGCCGCCCGGCCGCGAAGCGCTCGGGATCGAAATAGTCCGGCGCCTCCCACAGCGCGCGGTGGCGATGCAAAATCCACGGCGAGATCAAGACCGACGTCCGGGCGCGAATATCGATCGGCCCGATCCGGTCCGGCCCCACCGAATCCCGGCTGACGAACGGCGCCGGCGGATAGAGCCTGAGCGCCTCCTCCAGCACCATGCGCGTATAGACGAGCTTGGAGATGTCGCCGTTGGCACCCCGCACCTCCTCCGCCACCCGCGCATCGGCGTCCGGGAACTGCGACAGCAGGTACAGCGTCCAGGCCAGCGCGTTCGCCGTCGTCTCGTGGCCCGCGAAGATGAAGGTCATGACGTTGTCGTAGACCTCGGCCGGCCCGAACAGCGCGCCGCCTTCCGGATCGCGCGCCGTCAGCAGCAGCGTCAGCAGATCCTTGGGCGCCTCTGCGGGGTCCTTCGCGATCTCGCCCGCCCGCCGCGCGATCAGCGCGCCGATCTGTTCGCGGAAGAATTTCAGCGTCGCGCGCGCCCGCAGCCGCTTGGGCGTCGGCGCCCAATAGGGCACGCCCAGCGTCGACAGCAGGTCCACCCGCCCCAGCGTGTCCAGATAGGTCACGAAGTGCCGGGCCAGCGCGCCGTAATCGATCTTCACGTCGTTGGAGAACATCGTGTCGGTGATGATCGCATAGGTCAGCCGCATCATCGCGTCGGCGGCGTCGATCACGCTGCCGTCCGGCACGGGCCAGTGCGCCAGTTCCCGCTCCGCCACCGCCGCCATGGCCGGCGCGAAATCGGACACGTGCCGCATCGAGAACATCGGCGCCGTCGTGCGCCGCTGGAACTTCCAGCTGTCGCCGCTGGCGTTGAACAGGCCGTTGCCCAGCGCCGGCCCCGTCGTGCGCTGCACCTGCCGGCTCTTCACATAGTTCGCCGCGTTGTCGAGCAGGACGTGCTTGACGCCGTCCGGATCGTTGAGCAGCAGGAAATCCTGCATCCAGTTGCGGTCGTAGATGTAGAATTCGCGATAGGCCCGCTCGCCCCAGGCGGCCACCGCGTTGCGGCCGATCTCGCGCACCGCCTGAATCCGGTTGAGCGTCCGCTCCTGCGGCACGGGTGCCGCCGGCCTCAGCCTGGCAAGCGATTCGGGGACTGCACGCATGGACTGCTAGATAGCACCCCGCGGTTGGCCTTGCATCTTCGCCGCCGCATTGACTCCCAAGGCGCCGCGCTTAGTCTCGTCCGCCTCATCTCGGAACGGTTCATGGCAAGGGATTTCATCGGCTATCAGGCTTTGCAGGACGCGGCGCTGCGCGGCGTCGTGCGCGACGCCCTGCGCCGCATCGAGAAGCAGGGCCTGATCGGCTCGCACCATTTCTACCTGACCTTCCGCACGAAATTCGCCGGCGTCGACATCCCCGATTTCCTGCGCGAGCAATATCCCGAAGAAATGACGATCATCCTGCAGCACCAGTTCTGGGGCCTGAAGATCGGCGAGGAGCGCTTCGAGGTCACGCTCACCTTCAAGAAGCTGCCGGCGTCGCTGGTCATCCCCTTCGCCGCCCTCACCGCCTTCTTCGATCCCGGCGTGAATTTCGGCCTGCAGTTCCGCGGCCCCGAAGGCGACGTGAAATCCACCGCCCCCACCATGCTGCCGCAGCCCGCGCCCGAGCAGAACCGCGAGAAGACCGCCGAGCCCGCGAAGGACGGCGAGCCCGCCGAAAAACCCGCCGCCGCGCCCGGCGAAGTGGTGAGCCTGGACTCGTTCCGGAAGAAGTAGCGGTCACCAACTTCTGGTTGTCTTTAGCGCTCGCGCCGGTGGAATCCCGCTTGCCGCGGGCTTACACTGCGCCATGCCCAAGAGGACCACGCCCCCGAACCAGAAATTTCCAAACCCGTCGAACGCGCCGCTTGCCGCCGCCGACGAAGCCAAAGCCTATCGCGACGACCCGCTGGCGCGCCCGGCACCACCCGACAATCTCTATGACGCCATCCGCGCGGAGGTTGATCGCCTCGGCGGTGGATTCATCATCAAACCGTTGAAGCGGTATCGCCATCGCAGCCCGCGCAAGTTTCACCCTCGATAATCGGGGCTCGACCGCCACGTATGATTATCGTCGACACCAATGTCGTCTCGGAGTGGATCAAACCGCAGCCGGCGAACGCCGTCATTCGCTGGGCGCGCTTTATTCCATGGAACGAACTCTTCACGACGGCGACGACCGAGGCCGAAATGAGATTTGGAATCGCGATCGAAGATGAAGGTGTTCGCAGGCATGTGCGCGAAGAACTCATCGAAAATATCTTCTCGGTCAAATTTGCCGGTCGCGTTCTGCCTTTTGATAGTGCTGCCGCAAAGGCCTACTCGGTCGTTCTCAGCCGGATGCAGCGCCTGGGCCGGGCCTTTTCCAAGTCCGACGCGCAAATCGCCGCCATAGCCGCCGTTCATGGCGCTGCCATCGCCACCCGCGACACTGGATTCGAGCATTCCGGCGTGCCACTTATCGATCCTTGGAAGAGCTGATCGTCCAGATCGGCAACAGGACCCTCGTTGCCATGACCAAAACCCGCACCGAAACCGACAGCTTCGGCCCGATCGAGGTCGACGCCACGCGCTATTGGGGCGCGCAGGCCGAGCGTAGCTTGCACAATTTCAAGATCGGCTGGGAGAAGCAGCCGGTTTCCATCGTCCGTGCGCTCGGCATCGTCAAGCGCGCCGCCGCCGAAACCAACGTGACGCTCGGCCTGCTCGACCCCAGGCTCGGCGAGACCATCGTCAAGGCGGCGCAGGAGGTGATCGACGGCCAGCTCGACGATCACTTCCCGCTCAGCGTCTGGCAGACCGGTTCCGGCACCCAGTCCAACATGAACGCCAACGAAGTGATCTCGAACCGCGCCATCGAGATGCTGGGCGGCGCGATGGGCAGCAAAAAGCCGGTCCATCCCAACGACCACGTCAACATGAGCCAGTCGTCGAACGATACGTACCCCACCGCGATGCACATCGCCTGCGCCGAGGAGATCCACCACCACCTCATCCCCGCCCTGCGCACTCTGCGCGACGCGCTGCACGCCAAGGCGGAAAGCTGGAAAGCCATCATCAAGATCGGCCGCACCCACACCCAGGACGCGACGCCGCTCACCCTCGGCCAGGAATTTTCCGGCTACGCCCAGCAGGTCCAGAACGGCATCGGCCGCATCGAGCAGGCCATGCCCGCGCTGATGCAGCTCGCCCAGGGCGGCACCGCCGTCGGCACCGGCCTCAACGCCCCCAAGGGCTTCGACGTCAAGGTCGCCGCGCGCATCGCCGCCATCACCGGCATGGCCTTCACCACCGCGCCCAACAAGTTCGAGGCGCTGGCCGCGCATGACGCAATGGTGTTCAGCCACGGCGCCATCAACACCGTCGCCGCCTCGCTGTTCAAGATCGCCAACGACATCCGCTTGCTGGGCAGCGGTCCGCGCTCCGGCCTCGGCGAGCTCGCGCTGCCGGAGAACGAGCCCGGCTCGTCGATCATGCCCGGCAAGGTCAACCCGACGCAGTGCGAGGCCCTGACCCAGGTCTGCACCCGAATCTTCGGCAACCACGCGACGATCACCTTCGCCGGCAGCCAGGGCCATTTCGAGCTCAACGTCTACAATCCGGTGATGGCCTACAGCTTCCTGCAGAGCGTGCGGCTGATGGCCGACGCGGCGCGCAGCTTCACCGAGCATTGCGTCGTCGGCATCGAGCCCCGACTCGACAACATCCGCCACGGCCTGGAGCGCTCCTTGATGCTGGTCACCGCGCTGGCGCCCAAGATCGGCTACGACGCCGCCGCCAAGATCGCCAAGACCGCGCACAAGAACGGCACCACGCTGAAGGAAGAGGCCCTCAAAACGGGCCTCGTCACGCCGGAGGAGTTCGACGCCATCGTCCGCCCCGAAGACATGATCGGACCGAAGTGAATCTCACCCTCCCCTTGAGGGAGGGTCGAACAAATTCGCGCTCTTCGCGCGAATTTTTCGGGGAGGGGTCCGACGGAAATGCTCGGCGCCCGACCCCTCCCCGAAAAATCCTTCGGATTTTTCGACCCTCCCTCAAGGGGAGGGTAGAAAGTTAGCCCCATGCCCCGCCCCACCCCCGTCATCGTGCAGGACAACGCCACCGGCGGCATCTCCTATTGGCAGGACCGCGCCAACCAGAGCGAGGCCGACGCCGACGGCGTCAGCCTCGCCGACTACATCCATGCGATGTTCTTCTTCCTCGTCCAGGCCGGATCCCGCGACGTCCTGATGATCGGCTGCGGCGGCGGCACGCTGGCGACCATGCTCAGCCGCGTCGGCGTCGCCGTCACCCTCGTCGACATCGAGGCCGCCTCGTTCGACGTGGCGCGGCGCTATTTCCACCTGCCGGACGAGGTCGCCACGCATGTCGCCGACGGCGCCGCGTTCCTGCGCCGCCGCGCCCACCGCTACGACGCCATCGTGCTCGACGCCTATGATGCCGACGCCATTCCGAAGCAGTTTCTCACCGCGAAATTCTTCGCCCTGGCGAAGTCCCGGCTGAAGCCGCGCGGCGCCCTGTTCCTCGTCAATTTCATCGTCGCCGACGACGGCGACCGCGCGCCCGACAACGCCGTCCGGCGGATGATGAAAACCTGGCGCCAGGTCCGCCTGCTCGATTCCGACGGCTGGCTCGACCGCAACGCCGTCATCGCCGCCGGCGCCGTCGCGGGCCTGATGCGGCCAAGGCTCCTCATGCCGCCCCGCCGCGGCGCCAGGAAATTCGCCGCCGACCTGCGGACGATGAAATTTCGCAAGCTGCGCCGATGAGCCTCAAGAAGCGCTCCTTCTCGCTCCTGGGCCACCGCACCTCCGTCGCGCTGGAGCCGGAATTCTGGGCCGTGCTGGAGGCCGAAGCCGCCAGGCACGGCGCCAGCTTCGCCGCCTTCATCGCCGGCATAGATCGCGCCCGCGGCGCCCGTCCGCTCGCCAGCGCCCTGCGCCTGCGCGCGCTGGCCGCGGCGAAGAAGGATTACCCGCCGTCATGACCCGCATTCGCCGGCCATGACAATTGGGATATACATCGCTGCCGCAACGCTGCTGCCACACCCCTGGCAGCAGTCTGTCAGTAGAGTCTGCGCGCCGCCCCATCGAAAGACCTCGCCATGATCACGCTCTATCACCGCCCAAACACCCGCTCGGCGCGTTTCGTTTTCCTGCTTGAGGAGCTGGAGGCGCCTTACGAGATCCGAACCGTGGACGGGCGCGGCCTCGGCGGCAGCGGCGTGCCCGATCCGGCCAACCCGCATCCGCACGGCAAGGTGCCGGCGATCGCCGACAGCGACGACGGCGGCATCGTGTTCGAATCCTCCGCCATCGCGCTCTATCTCACCGACAAGTTTCCAAAGAATCGGATCGGGCCGGCCGTCGGCGACCCGGCGCGCGGCGCCTATCTCACCTGGCTCGCCTATTACAGCGGCGTGATGGAACCGGCCTGGACGCTGAATTTTCTCAAGCTCGAGATTCCCCGCGGCCCGCAAGGCTGGGCTCCCGTCGACGAAGTGATGGCTCACACGTTCAAGACGCTGGAACAGGGCCCCTACATTCTCGGCGAAAAATTCTCCGCCGCCGACGTGCTGCTGGGAACGACGTTCCAGATGTTCATGGGCGGCCCGTCCATGCCGCGGACGCCCTTGCTCGAAGCCTATGTCAACCGCGTGGTCGGGCGGCCGGCCTATGCCCGCGCGATGGCAAAGGCGGGCGGGCAACCCCGCTAGCGCCTGTCACGGCCGTGTCGCAAAACCGCCATCTAGCTGGCGCCCGCACTCGAAAGGCTTCGCCATGATCACGCTCTATCACGCCCCGCGCTCGCGCTCCTCGCGCATCATCTGGCTGCTGGAGGAACTGGGGGCCGATTACAAAATCGAGCTCGTCCCCATCATGCGCGGCGACGGCACGGGCGCGGCGGCGCCGGACAGCTACAAGGCGATCAATCCGCTCAAGAAGGTGCCGGCCATCAAGGTCTTCGACGAAGTGGTCTATGAATCCGGCGCGATCTGCCTCTATCTCACCGACAGCCATCCCAGGCACGACATCGGCCCCCTGCCCGGCCACAACGACCGCGCCGAATATGTCCGCTGGCTGTTCTTCAGCGCCGCGACGCTCGAGCCGGCGGTGGGCGCCCGCTTCGCCGGCTGGGACAAGGAAAAGCCGACCGGTTTCGGCGCCTTCGAGGACATCGAGCAAGTGATCTGCGGCCAGCTCGCCAGGACGCCCTACATTTTGGGCGACAACTTCTCCGCCGCCGACATCCTCATCGGCTCGATGCTCGCCTTCTTCAAGGGCTCTTTGTTCCCGGCCCGCCAGCACTACGACGACTACGTCGCCCGCCTCACCGCCCGCCCGGCCTACATCCGCGCCCAGGCGCGGGACAATGGGTGACGAAGATGGCAGCCGAAATCGTCAACCTGCGCCGCGCCCGCAAGGCCAAGGCCCGCGACGCGAAGGCGGCCGAAGCCGACGCCAACCGCACCAAGCACGGCGTGGCCAAGCCCGTGCGCGAGCTGGCGAAGGCACGCAAGGAAAAAGACGTGAAGACGGTCGACGCTCACAAGCTGGATAGCGAAAACAAAAAATGAACTCCCTCGCCCCCGCTTTAGCGGGGGAGAGGGCCGGGGTGAGGGGGTGGCGGTGTCGTCCTCATCGTCCATCGCGACGGCAAGTACTGATACCACTCGATTTTCCGAACCCTGCATCGACGCCCCCCTCACCCCGCCCTCTCCCCCTAAGTAGGGGGAGAGGGTGACGGATAGTGCGAGCGCCTATATGACAACCTCACCATGACCACCGCCCCCACCGGCCCCCTCGCCGGCCTCCTCGTCGTCGATCTCACCCGCGTGCTCGCCGGCCCTTATGCCGCGCTGATGCTGAACGAGCTCGGCGCCCGCGTCGTCAAGGTCGAGCCGCCGAAGAGCGGCGACGACAGCCGCCACATCGGGCCCTTTGTGAAAACCCCTTCCGGAAAAACCAAGTCCGGCTATTTCATGAGCGTCAACCGCGCCAAGGAATCCATCGCCCTCGATCTCAAAGCCGATGGCGACCGCGCGATCTTCGAGGCGCTGCTCGCCCGCGCCGACGTCCTGATCGAGAACTACCGCGGCGGCACGATGGAGAAGCTCGGCTACGGCTACGAGCAGTTGAAGGACAAATATCCGAAGCTGATCTATTGCGCGGTCTCCGGCTTCGGCCACACCGGGCCTTACGCCAAGCGCCCCGCCTACGACATGGTGGTGCAGGCGATGGGCGGCGTCATGAGCCTCACCGGCCACCCGGACTCGCCGCCGACCCGCGTCGGCACCTCGACCGGCGATCTTTCCGCCGGCCTCTTCGCCGTCATCGGCATGCTCGCCGCGCTCTACGACCGCAAGACGACCGGCCACGGCCAGAAGGTCGACGTCGCCATGCTCGACAGCCAGGTGGCGCTCTTGGAGAACGCGATCTCGCGCTATGTCGCGACCGGCGAGGTGCCGGGGCGGCTGGGCAGCCGCCACCCCTCCATCGCGCCCTTCGCCGCCTTCGCCACCAGGGACGGCCACATCGCCATCGCCGCGGGCAATGACGACCTCTTCGCCCGCGTGGCGCGGGTGCTCGGCCGCGACGACCTCATCGCCGATCCGCGCTTCACGTCGAACCCCAGGCGCGTCAACAACTACGAACCCCTGCACGAAGAGATGGAGCTCGCGCTCAGCGCCAGGCCCTCGCGCGACTGGCTCGCCTTGCTCGACGCGGCCGGCGTGCCGAGCGGCCCGCTCAACAACGTCGCCGATGTGATGGCCGACCCGCAGGTCCTCGCCCGCAACATGATCATCGAGACTTTGGACCCCGACCTCGGCCCCATCCGCATGCAGGGCAACCCCGTGAAGCTCTCGGCGCACGAAGACCCCAAGACCCGCGAGCACGCCCCCGAGCTCGACGAGCATCGCGCTGCGATCCTGAAGGAACTGGGACTCGACTGAACCGCCGCCTCAGCAGGCGATGCCGCCCTCGACGGCGACCTTTTGCGTCGTGCCCTGATACGTCACGCTCAGCGTTCCAGCCATCTCGGTCGAATCGGCATCGGGATGCTGGGCGGTCACGCTCAGCGACGAGGTCGCGGCGACCGCACCGGACTTGTCCTTGAACGCGCGCTCGTAATGCGTGCCGACGCCGGTCGAATCCTGGCCCTGTTTGCCGGAGGTCTTCACGCTGACAAGGTTCAGCACGAAAATCTTGCCGCCGAGCTTGATATTGGCAACCGCCTTGACGTCGACGCCGTCGTCGAGGAACACGGTCTTGAAGCTGTTCGGCCCCTTCGGCCCGAGGCTCATCATGCAGCCGCCCTGCGCCATGACCGGCGCAGTGTCGGGCAAGGTATCGATATGCCAGGCCGGCGCCGCCGCGAGGACGTTGCAGGACAGAAGCGCCCAGGCGGTCAGCGCCAGGCCGCGTGTGATCGAACGCATGACAAATCCCCCAATCAGAAAACGTGCTCTACCATCGGGGCCGCGCAAGGCAAAAACAAGGCGTGGCGGAAATCGTCCGCCGGTTGTCCTTCGCGCCGCGCCGCCCGCCGCGTAAGCTGTCCGCAGAGGAGATAGTGCCATGCTCGAATTGCGCCCCAATTGCGAATGCTGCGACAAGGACCTGCCGCCCGAGGCCGCCGACGCGCGCATCTGCACCTATGAGTGCACCTTCTGCGCCCACTGCGCCGACGGCCCCCTGAAAGGCGTCTGTCCCAATTGCAGCGGCAATTTCGCAGCCCGCCCGATCCGCCCGCCCGCGATGCTGGCCAGGCATCCCGCCTCGAAGCGCGTGCTGAAGCCGGACGGCTGCGGCCGCGCGGCGTGATGGTGCGGAAGCGCTCGATCGAGGGTCGGGAGGGACCGTTGCCCAGCACATGGGGTCGTATCGTCGCCGGCGCCGTCGTCGCGCCGTTCTCGGTCTTGCTCGTCGCGCCCGTCGCAATGGTATGCATTGACGTTTCCCGCTCCGGCGGGCTGACCCACTTGGGCGACGATCTGCGCAACACGATGGGTGGTGCGGTCGCGGTCGCCTTGGGCGCTCTGCTGTTGATGCTCGTTGTTGGAGTCCCGGCTTACCTGATCGCGGTTCGGCTCAGGCTGGCATCGATTTGGACGGCGGGCTTGGCCGGCATCTTGGCGGCGTGCGCCCTGCCTGTCCTCTCTCCCGCGCATGTGCCGTTCGCCGCGATCTACGAACTCATCGCCGTGGGCGTCATGGGTGCGGTCGTCGGGGTCGTGTTCTGGCTGTTCGTCCGGCCGGCGCCCAATGCAGCACCACCCGCGATCTGAGCGCCGCTCCAGAGTGGCGCCGCGCGCCGCGATCTGCTATGCAGCCGTCATGCGCCAGATGATGCCCACGATGCTTATCGTAACCGCCCCGCCGGGGCCGGTGAGAGAGCGCGTGCGCTAAAGCCTGACGCAGCACCATCTCTTCCCAGCCCCGCCGGATCCGGACGGGGCTTTTTCATGGCCCCTCCGCCGCACATTCAAGGAGACTGCCATGAGCACCGTCGACATCCGCGCCGTCGAGCCGGAGGACCTGCCCGCCCTGAACGAGCTGTGCAACCAGCCGCGCTTCGTCTGGGGCACGCTGCAGGCGCCGCACACCAGCCTCGAGGCGCGCCGCAAGCGTTTCCAGGCGCAGCCGCCCGGCGCCCTCCATCTGGCTGCCCTGATCGAGGGCAAGGTGATCGGCTGGGCCTCGCTGCACCCGGCCGAGAACCGCCGCCGCGCCCACGCCGCCACCATCGGCATGGGCGTGCACGATGCCTATGCCGGCCGCGGCGCCGGCCGCGCCCTGCTCGCGGCCCTGCTGGAGCAGGCCGACCGCTGGCTGAATTTCAGCCGCATCGAGCTCACCGTCTGGTCCGACAATGCCCGCGCCATCGCGCTCTACGAGAGCGCCGGTTTCGAGCAAGAGGGGCTGCTGCGAAGCTATGCCTTCCGCGATGGCGCCTATGTCGACGCCCTGACCATGGCGCGCCTGCGGCCGCAGCGTTAGCAACCGGCCACGGTTTCTGGCAGCGTGCGGCCATGCTGCCGCTGCTCGGGAACATCGCGATCGGCCTGATCCTCGCCGCCGCCATCCTGGGCGGCGTGGCGCTGTTCTGGATCGCCCGCCAGGACGACAGCCGCCTGGGCCGCCTGATCGGCCTGCTGTCCGTCGCCATCGGCGCCGTGGCCGGCCTCTACCTCACCACCGGCCAGCACTGGCTGTGACCAGCCCCTGATTGTCATGGCCCGCGAATGCGGGCCACCCAGGTGACACCCGCTCGGTGGCATCCAGGTTCGCGGTTGCTGCCACTTTCAACTGGGTCGCCCGCATTCGCGGGCGATGACAATTGGGAATGCAGGTTCTACAATCGTTCCATGTTCCCAGAATCGAGTTCCCGTCCATGAGCGGCTTCGGCGACCGCTACCGCGACCCGCTGGATTCGGCGTTCGGCGAAGACGAGTCCGAACCCGCGCGCGCGGACGTCCCCGTCCCCCCGCGCGAGCCGCCCTATCTCGCCGGCCTCAACGCCGAGCAGCGCGACGCCGTGCTCGCCACCGACGGCCCCGTCCTGGTGCTGGCCGGCGCCGGCACCGGCAAGACGCGGGTGCTGACCACGCGCCTCGCCCACATCCTCGCCACCCGTAGAGCCTGGCCCGGCCAGATCCTGTCCGTCACCTTCACCAACAAGGCGGCGCGCGAGATGAAGGAGCGCATCGGCGCCCTGATCGGCGGCGTGGTCGAGGGCATGCAGTGGCTCGGCACCTTCCATTCCATCGGCGCCAAGATGCTGCGCCGGCACGCCGAGCTCGTCGGCCTCAAATCCAACTTCACCATCCTCGACACCGACGACCAACTGCGCCTGATGAAGCAGCTGATCGAGGCCGCGAACATCGACGAGAAGCGTTGGCCGGCGCGCAGCCTGGCCAGCGCCATCGACGGCTGGAAGAACCGCGGCCTCTCGCCCGCCGACGTGCCCGCCGGCGAAGGCCATGGCTACGCCTTCGGCAAGGGCGTCGCGCTTTACGCCCAATACCAGCAGCGCCTGAAGGACCTCAACGCCGCCGATTTCGGCGACCTGTTGCTGCACGTGCTGAACATCCTCAAGGCCCATCCCGACATCCTCGCCGACTATCGCGAGCGCTTCCGCTACATGCTGGTCGACGAGTACCAGGACACCAACGTCGTCCAGTATCTCTGGCTGAAGCTTCTCGCCACCGCGTCCGGCAATGTCTGCGTCGTCGGCGACGACGACCAGTCGATCTATGGCTGGCGCGGCGCCGAGGTCGAGAACATCCTGCGCTTCGAGCGCGACTTTCCCGGCGCCAAAGTCATCCGGCTCGAACGCAACTACCGCTCGACGCCGGCGATCCTCGGTGCCGCGTCGGGCCTCATCACCGCCAACAAGGGCCGCCTCGGCAAGACGCTGTGGACCGAAGGCGATCCCGGCGAAAAAATAAAAGTCCAAGGCGTCTGGGACGCCGAGGAAGAGGCGCGCAACATCGCCAGCGACGCCGAAGACCTGCACCGCCGCGAGCAGCCTTACCGCGAGATGGCGATCCTGGTGCGCGCCTCGTTCCAGATGCGCGAATTCGAAGACCGCTTCATTTCGCTCGGCCTGCCCTACCGCGTCATCGGCGGCCCGCGCTTCTACGAGCGCGCCGAAGTGCGCGACGCCATGGCCTATCTGCGCCTGATCGCGCAGGGCGACGACGATCTCGCCTTCGAGCGCATCGTCAACAAGCCCAAGCGCGGCATCGGCGACGCCAGCGTCCAGGCGCTGCAGATCTTCGCCCGCACGCAACAAATGCCTCTGCTCACCGCGGCGCGCGAACTCGCCGGCACCGACGAGCTGCCGCCCAAGGCGCGCAAGGCCTTGACCGAGCTCGCCGCCAATTTCGCCCGCTGGACCCAGACCGCCGCGGTTATTCCGCATACGGAGCTTGCCGAGATGGTGCTGGACGAGAGCGGCTACACCGACATGCTGAAAGCCGACAAATCCGCCGAGGCCCCTGGCCGGCTGGAGAACCTCAAGGAATTCGTCCGCTCGATGGAGTCGTTCGAATCCCTCGCCGCCTTCCTCGAACATGTCAGCCTGGTGATGGAGATCGCGCAGGACGAGTCCGGCGACCGCATCAACCTGATGACGCTGCACGCCGCCAAGGGCCTGGAGTTCAACACCGTCTTCCTGCCCGGCTGGGAGGAAGGCCTGTTCCCCAGCCAGCGCACGATGGATGAAAACGGTCTCGCCGGCCTCGAAGAAGAACGCCGCCTGGCTTACGTGGGCCTCACCCGCGCGAAACAACGCATCCGCGTCTCCTTCGCCGCCAACCGCCGCGTCCATGGCAGCTGGCAGAGCGCCCTGCCCTCGCGTTTCATTACCGAACTTCCCGAAGAGCATGTCGACACCGTCGTCGACGAAGGCTTCTACGGCGGCTCTGTCGGCTTTCGCGACAACATGAACGCCGGCGGTTTCGCCTCGACCTATGACTCGCCAGGCTGGAAGCGCGCCCAGGCCAACCGCGCCGCCAGCGGCGGCGTCCGCACTCGCCCGCCCATGATCGAGATGCAGGCGCACACCATCCAGACCTCCGACCCCGACTCGTCGCACTACGCCCGCGGCGAGCGCATCTTCCACCAGAAATTCGGCTACGGCGTCGTCAACGCGGTGGAAGGCAACAAACTCACGGTGGCGTTCGACAAGGCGGGCGAGAAGAAGGTGATAGACACCTTTGTGACAAGGGGGTGACTGGAATTGGCCCATATAATCTCCGTTGGAGGTCCTAACTCTATCGGCGCTACGAACCCGTTCACGACAAGCTCGGTCTTTCGAACACAGTCTCTGTGTGTGACGCCCGTGGAATTCCTTGATGGAAATGGTGTCGATTCTGGAAAACTCGGCACGGGCTTCTTTTGGAGGCACGAAGGCAAGACATTTCTAATTACCAATTGGCACAACGTGTCAGGGAAAAACCCGTTTGATTTCGAGCTTCTGGATCCGACTACCGCTTTTGTGCCCGCCAAATTTCAAATCTTTCTACCCAGAGCAGTAGGCAACGAGAGTAGCTTTGCGCCACTTGGTAGGGTGGCTCATGAGGTAACTCTCTATGCTGATTTTAACGAACCGCTATGGTTGGAGCATCCCGAATTCGAAAGACTTCGCGTAGACGTCGTGGCGATTCCGCTCGATGGCGTAAACCTTTCTGCAGAATTTCACGTCAACGCGCACCAGTCTCTCGAACTCTTTAATTTGGTGGGGGCTGATGTATTTGTGGTTGGCTATCCATTCAAGAACTACACCGGTATCGCACTTCCGATTTGGAAGCGGGGATCGTTTGCGACCGAGCCAATTTGGCCGATAGATGGAAAGCCAATGTTTCTTATCGACGCCGCAACTCGTCCCGGCATGTCAGGGGCGCCTATCTTTCGACATCAGCTTGGCCCAGCAACCACCGTTGATAGGACTATTCACGCCGGCAATATCGTAACGACCCAATTTATAGGTGTGTACTCAGGTCATATCGGCGACAGCCTACAGCAGTTGGGAATCGGTTTTGGTTGGTATGGTTCTCTCGTTGATGAAATAATACATTCGTCGAAGTTGGGTGGGCGACACTGATTTGCGCGCGCCCGGCAACTCGGGCAGGCGCGTAGAGAAATGACGCCTCGAAAGCGAAAGCTCTAGTCGAACGGGACTACTACGTCCGCGATTGAGCGCCGACTTCACCTCCCCAGCATGGGGAGGTCGGCGAGCGAAGCGAAGCCGGGTGGGGGAGTCGACCTCCCCACCCGAAATGCTTCGCATTTCGACCTCCCCATGCTGGGGAGGTGAAGAGTCACTCCACCCCCCTCGCCTTGCCCCCACCCCCGATTTGCGCGACCCTCGCGCCATGCGCGCTGCCGCTCTCCTCGCCACCGTCCTCGCCGTCGCCGCGCCCACGGCGGCCGCCGACCTACCGGCGACGACGACGTCCACCTACACCATCGTCCGCGCCCGTTTCGTGCCGCAGGAAACCCTCGTCAACCCGGACGGCCCCGACCCCTATATCGGCGTCAAGGTGAAGGGCGCCGTGCAGGTCCGCCGCGTCCTCGCCGGCAAGCCGGACAGCAAGCGCTTCAGCGCCGAACTCTGGCTTCCGAAGATGTCCGGCCCGCTCGACGTTTATTTGCTGCTGGAGAAGGAGCCCGAAGGCGCCCCCCAGATCGCCGCCTGGAGTCTCACCCGCAACGGCTTCTGCATCGAGGCGGATCAGGTGGCCGACGGCCCGGTAAGAACGATCCTCCGCCTGCGCCACACGCATCCGTGCAGGAGAAGGTAAGAGGTCGAACCTCAACGAAAAAAATAAATTGTCATGGCCCGCGAATGCGGGCCACCCAGGTGACGTCGGGCATCAAAGATGAAAAAAATGCAGATTCTCGAAGAAATCAGGCGCATCGCAGGCGCTCGAGGCGTACCGCCGGGTCATAGGCTGTTCGAATCGGAAACCGGCATCAGGGAACACGAGTGGAGCGGAAAATATTGGGCGCGCTGGAACGATGCCCTGCGTGAAGCTGGCTTTGAAGCAAATCAGAAGAAAATTGCATACGAAGAAACATGGTGATTAGGGCGAAACGTAACCAAGGTAGGCCTTCAAGAAGAGCTTGAAGGTGTTGTCCTTACGGTGATTGAAACGGAACTCAATCTCTTTGAGA
>OLLF01000079.1_pt1 | contig 19472 bp, 24 predicted proteins | sample 1604471 | NCBI WGS metagenome assembly OLLF01 (sample SAMEA104055714, study PRJEB20765) | soil metagenome | isolation source: soil
GCTCGCCGCGCGTCAAGAGCGCCAGCACCGGCGCGGTCACGCCCGGCGCCGCGGCCCAATTGTCGGCGTCCGTGGCGCCGACGATCAGCGCGTCGAACGGCGCCCGCGCCGACAGCGCGATGGCGTCGGGCAGGCTGGCGGCCTTCTCGATGTGGTTGCCGAACGGCTCCAGATAGCGCGCGATCTGCGCGCCGATGGCCTCGTCGCGGGTGAAGACCAGGAAATTGTGCTTGGACGGCGGCACCGCGCTGTCGGGCGGCGGCATGTCGGCGTCGGCGGCCGCGAAATCGGCCGCACCCGACAACGGAATCGTGAACCAGAAGCTGGAGCCTTCGCCGGGCTCGCTGTCGAAGCCGACTTCGCCCTTGGCGGATTCCACGATGCGCTTGACCACCGCCAGCCCCAGCCCCATGCCCTGCTGCCGCCGCGCATAGGAGGCGTCCCCGGGCGTGAACGGCTTGAACAGGCTCGGCCCGATGCCGCGCAGCACGCCCTGGCCGGTGTCGATCACGCAAAAGCGCACCTTCTCGCCGTCGCGTTCGGCGCGGATCTCGACGCCGCCGCGCTCGGTGAATTTCAGCGCATTGTCGACCAGCTTGAGCAGCGCCTGGCGCAGCCGCCTTCCGTCCACCGCGACATGCGGCAAGGACGGGCTCGCGGTCACGGTCAGCCTGAGCCGCTTCTCCCAGGCGCGCGGCTGCAGCAGCCGGCCCACGGCGCGCGCCGCCTGCGCCGGATCGCTGTCCTCGTCCGCCAGCTCGTCATTGCCGTCGCGCGCCAGCGCGATGACGTCGTCGAGCAGCATCTGCAGGCCCTTGCCGGCCTCCAGCATCACCTTCACATGGTCGCGGTGCGGCTTGTCGAGCTCGGCGCGGTCGAGCAGCTGCGTCATGCCGAGCAAGGCGTTCAGCGGCGTGCGCAATTCGTGGCTGATGTTCGCGATGAAGGAGGATTTCACTCGGCCGCTGGCCTGCGCCGCATCACGCGCCGCCTCGACCTCCTTCTTCTCGCGCGACAGCCGCGCCACCAGGCCGACATTCTCCAGCTTGAGGAAGATGCTCTCGTCGAGCAGCCGCCCCATGCCGTTGCAATAGGTGAACAGCACGCCGCCGAACAGCGTCACCAGCATCGCCGTCATCACCTGGTAGAGGCCGCCCGCCATCAGGAGCACGATCACCAGCGGCCCCAGGCTGAACAGCGCGTGCACCAGATAGGCCGGGCGATAGGCCGAGCGCGCGATGAACTCCGTCGCCGTCATGCCGAGGAAGGCGAGGGCGAGATAGGCGTCGGCCGAGAACGATTCCGGCACGAACCAGAACATCACGCCGACGCCCCAGGTGGCGCCCGCGATCGCCGACACGAAAGTGTAGCGCCAGGCCCAGAATTTTGGATCGTCGGCGCGGTTGCGCCGCTTGTAGGCGGTGGTGAGCTGCTCCGCCGCGATCACCACGGCGATCTGCAGCAAGAGCGGCATCAGCGGCAGCCAGCCGGGCGCGCGCCCCGCGAACATCGTCGCCGGTATGCACAGGGCTGCGAAGGGCAGCGAGAGATAGTGGCGGCCGAGCGCGAACAGGATGTCGATGCGGCCCGCGAAGACCGCCGCCCTGTCGTGCCCGTCCCCCTGGTTCCCGGTCATTGACGCCTTCCCGCGGCCAGCCTAGCTTCGTCGCCCTTTCCCAACGATTAAGCGTGAGCAATTCCAATGCCTTCCGGCGTTCCCATCGCGTTGCGGCCCGACCTCGGCGAGGCCGCGCGCGCCTGGCCCTTCGAGGAGGCGCGCAAGCTGATGGCGCGGATGGAAAAACGCCGCGCCGCCGGGGAAAACTTCGACGAGATCGTGTTCGAGACCGGCTACGGCCCGTCCGGCCTGCCCCATATCGGCACGTTTGGTGAAGTGGCCCGGACGACCTGGGTGCGCAACGCGCTCAAGACGATGAGCGATGTTAAGACCCGCTTAATCGCGATCAGCGACGACATGGACGGCCTGCGCAAGGTGCCCGACAACCTGCCCAATCCGCAGATGCTGGCCGCCAATCTCGGCAAGCCGCTCACCGCGGTGCCCGATCCCTTCGGCACCCATGAGAGCTACGGCGCCAACATGAACGCGCGGCTGCGCGCCTTCCTGGACCGTTTCGGCTTCGACTACGACTTCCGCAGCGCGACCGAGATGTACAAGTCCGGCGCCTACGATAAGGCCTTGCTCAACGTGCTGTCGAAATACGATGCGGTGATGAAGGTCATGCTGCCGACGCTGGGCGAGGAGCGCCAGCAGACCTATTCGCCGTTCCTGCCCGTCAGCCCGCGCTCCGGCAAGGTGCTGCTGGCGCGCGTCGTGCGCCACGATGCGGCGGCCGGCACCATCACCTATATCGAGGAGGACGGCAGCGAAGAGACCGTCCCCGTCACCGGCGGCCATTGCAAGCTGCAATGGAAGCCCGATTTCGGCATGCGCTGGGCCGCGCTCGGCGTCGACTACGAGATGTACGGCAAGGACCACCTGCCGTCGCAGCCGCTCTACGATGCGATCTGCCGCATCGCCGGCGGCCGCCCGCCGGAGCACCTGGTCTACGAGCTCTTCCTCGACGAGACCGGCCAGAAGATTTCCAAGTCGAAAGGCAATGGCCTGACCATCGACGAATGGCTGACCTATGCGCCGCGCGAGAGCCTGGCGCTCTACATGTTTCAGAAGCCGCGCGTCGCCAAGCGCCTCTATTTCGACGTCATCCCCAAGGCGGTGGACGATTACATCGCGCTGCTCGAGGCCTATCACGCCAACGAGACCAGCGAGGCCGAGCGCCTGGAAAATCCCGTCTGGCACATCCATGCCGGCCATCCGCCGGCGGAGCGCTATCCGGTCAGCTTCGCGCTGCTGCTGACACTGGTGACGGCGTCCAACGCGCACAATCGCGACGTGCTGTGGGGCTTCATCCGCGCCTACGCGCCGCATGCGACGCCGCAAGGAAATCCCGGCCTCGACCGCCTCGCCGATTTCGCGCTGCGCTATTTCGAGGATTTCGTGAAGCCGACGAAGACCTACCGCGCCCCGACGCAGAAGGAGCGCGCCGCGCTCGAAGACCTGGCCGCCCGCTTCGACAAGCTCGGCGCCGAGCGCGACGCCGAGACGGTGCAGAACGAAGTCTACGCCGTCGGCAAGGCGCACGGCTTCGAGCCGCTGCGCGACTGGTTCAAGGCGCTCTACGAGGTCCTCTTCGGCCAGAGCGCCGGCCCAAGGTTCGGCTCGTTCGCCGCGCTGTTCGGCTGCAAAGAGACCGCCGACCTCATCCGCCGCGCCCTGGCCGGCGAGTTCGCGGGCGCGGCGGAATGAGCCGATCCGCACCGCACAAAAAAAGTTCGTCATTGCCCGGCTTGTCCGGGCAACCCATGAACACCGTGGTGAAAATTTTCACCGACCGTTTTCATGGGTGGCCGGCACGAGGCCGGCCATGACGATGGGGTTTGGGGTTTTGAGAAAGTCCAGCGTCGCGCTCGCCATCGCGTTCACGCTGGCGCTCGCCCCCCCCACATTCGCCGCCACCCCCTACGACCTCTACGCCGCCGGCCATTACGCCGAGGCGATCAAGGCCGGCATCGCCGCGAACAGCGGCACCGGCTATCTCACCGCGACGCGCGCCGCGCTGGCCGACGCGACGACGCGCGCCGCACCCTGCCTCGACTGCCTGCGCCGCGCCGAAGGCTTCGCGCGCAAGGCCATCGCGCTCGATGCCAGGCTCGCCGACGCGCATGTCTATCTCGCCGCCGCGATGGGCTACGAGGCGCGCATCGTCGGCCCCGTCTGGGCCCGCGCCCACAACTATCCGGGCCAGGCGAAAGACGAGCTCGACGCCGCCCTCGCCATCGATGCGAAAGACTCCTGGGCGCTGGGCGCGCTCGGCGGCTGGAACGTCGAGATCGTGCGCACCGGCGGCGACATGCTGGCGCGCTGGTTCTATGGCGCCACGGTCGATCAAGGGCTGGCTGCTTTTGCCGCCGCGTTCAAGGTCGCGCCCGACAATCTCGCCGTGCGCTATCAATACGCCCTGTCGCTCTCCGGCTACGACGCCGACCGTTTCGCGCAACAGATCAAGGACGCCTTCGCCCGCATCGCCAAGCTGAAGCCGGCGACGGCCTATGAGGCCCTGGCCAAAACCCGCGCCGCTGAGCTCAGCGCCCTCCTCGCCAAAGGCGACCGCGCGATCTTCGACGCGAAGGTGCATCAGTACCAGGGGTATCCGTAGTCCGACGGTACTATCGCACCGGTTCGAACGTGATCTTCAGTCGCGTGCCGGTCGCGCGCGCATAGCGGCGAAGTATCTCCACCGAAGGGTTGGCATGACCGCCTTCCAGGCGCGCAACCGCCGGCTGAGAGGTGCGCATGCGCTTGGCGACTTCTTCCTGTGAAATATCGGCCTTGCTTCGCGCCTTGATCAGCGCGGCCGCGAGCGCGAACTCTTCATCCAGCGCGGCGTAAGCGGCCTGATAGGCCGGCTCTTTCCGCCATTTCGCGAAGCTCTTCTCCACCGGTATCGTCTTTCGACTCATGTCACATCCTTCGCGCGTTTCCGCGCCAGCTCCAGTTCCTGCTTCGGTGTCTTCTCGGTCTTCTTCACGAACGTCCGAAGCACCACGACCCGCCGCCCTGCAGCCGTCACATAGATGGCACGCGCGATGCCATCTCGTCCCTTCAGCCGCATCTCCCAAAGCTTGTCGTCGAGATGCTTCACATAGGGCTCATGCACTGTTTCAAGGCCATGATCGCGGATCAGCGTAACGATCCGCTCGAATCGTGCGCGCATGTCGATCGGCAGAGCATCGAGCTCGGCCTTGGCAGCCGCATTCGCGAATTCGACCGACCAGTTCAAGGCCGCCTCGCTGTCTATATCATATATGGTATGGCGTCAATTCGGCCTTACTGACTCGCCCAGATGATCCGGTGAATGAACGCCACGTCCGCCATCGCGAAGCTGCGGTCCTCGAACGCCGCGTTGAACGATTTCAGCTCGATGTGCTTGGCGGTCTGCCGCGCCAGCTGCTTGGCCATCACCTCGCCGGCATGGGTCTTGACCACGACGCGGTCGCCGCGCCGGGGCGTCGCCGCCGGCGACAGCACGATGCGGTCGCCGTCGCGATAGACCGGCAGCATGGACTCGCCGGCGATCTCCAGCGCATAGGCGTGCTCGTCGGCGACTTCGGGGAACGGGATCTCGTCCCAGCCCGCGCCGTTGGGATAGCCCTCATTGTCGAAGAAGCCGTTGGCGCCGGCCTGCGCCAGGCCGATCAGCGGCACGCTGCGGCTGAAGGAGCGGCGCAGCGAGCCGTCGCGCCCGATCAGCGCCACGAACTCGTCGATGCTCGCGCCCGTCGCGCCCAGCACTTTGGAGATGCTCTCGGTCGACGGCCAGCGCAGCTTTCCGTTGGCGCCGCCGCGCTTGCTCTTGTTAAATGTCGTGGGATCGAGTCCGGCGAGCTTCGCCAGGCCCGAGGCCGAAAGTCCGTGGCGCGCCGCCAATGAATCGAGGGCATGCCAGATTTGGTTGTGGGTCAGCATCCTGATAATCCGTAAGAAGCCGGTCCGCAGGACAGGGTAATTGTTCCTAGAAATAAGGTTACGGTAGGAATTACCACTCCAATCGCCTCCCGGTCCAGAGGAAAAACGCAATGCTCCTGGATGCCGCAGCCGCCCTTTTGCGGATTTTTCCAGCGGAATCCGCGCATCGCGCCACCATCGCACTCGCGAAAAATTTCGCCCCGCTGCTGCCCGCCGCCGCGGTGGACGATTCGCGCCTCGCCGTCGCCGCCTTCGGCCTCAGCTTCGCCAATCCCGTCGGCCTCGCCGCCGGCTTCGACAAGAATGCGGAAATTCCCGACGCGATGCGCAGATTCGGCTTCGGTTTCGTCGAATGCGGCACCGTCACGCCGCGGCCGCAGGCGGGCAATCCGCGCCCGCGTCTTTTTCGTCTCAGCGAAGACCGCGCCGTCATCAACCGCATGGGCTTCAACAATGACGGGATGGCGGCCGCCGCCGCGCGCCTGGCGCGCCGCGCCCGCGCCGGCATCGTCGGCATCAATATCGGCGCCAACAAGGACAGCGCCGACCGCATCGCCGATTACCGCGCCGCCTTCGCCGCTCTGGCGCCGTTCGCCGACTACGTCACCGTCAACGTCTCCTCGCCGAACACGCCGGGCCTGCGCGGCCTGCAGAACAGGGACGAGCTCAGCGCCCTGCTCGCGGCGCTGACCGAGGCGCGGGCGAAGGCGGCGTTGCGCGTGCCGCTGCTGCTCAAGATCGCGCCCGATCTGGACGGCCATGCGCTGGACGACATCGCCGCGGTGCTCGCCACGGCCGGCATCGAGGGCCTGATCGTCTCCAACACCACCGTCGCGCGTCCGCAGGCGCTGAAAAGCCCGCTGGCGAAAGAGCAGGGCGGCCTCTCCGGCGCGCCGCTGTTCGAACCCTCGACGCAAATCCTGCGCGAGATGCGCCGCCGCACGTCTCTCACGCTGGTCGGCGCCGGCGGCATCGCCAGGGGCGCGGACGCCTACGCCAAGATCCGCGCCGGCGCGAGCCTGGTGCAGCTGTATTCCGCGCTGGCCTATCAGGGCCCCGGCCTGGTCGCCCGCATCAAGCGCGAGCTGCTCGATTGCCTGGCGCGTGACGGATTTGCCAATGTGAGCGATGCGGTAGGGGCTGACACGCGCTGACCCAACTTTCACCTCCCCAGCATGGGGAGGTCGGCGAGCGTAGCGAAGCCGGGTGGGGAAGTACCTTCGCCGGCAGAGACTTCCCCACCCGATCCGCCGCGCGGATCGACCTCCCCATGCTGGGGAGGTGAAAGTTGTTCGCCCAATTTCCGCGCGCCCTGCCCACGCCTTGTGCACCAACCACGTCGAATTTCGCGCCCGACGGCATCCTCCGCCGCATGGCATCGGCGGCGCAATTCCTGCACACTCGCGCTCAGGGGTAGCGTCGGGGCAGGCGGCAATGAGCACGTGGTGGGATGTGTGGCACATGGTGCTGGCGATCGTCGCGCGCCAGTCGCCCTTCGCGCAGGTCATGCTCGCCACCGGCGCGGTGCTGATCGCGGTGATGGCGCTCGAAGGCCTGCGCACCAGCCTTCTTGCGATCCGGCGCGGGCACCGGTCCGCGCCGCCGCTCGCCGCGCCACCGGCCGATGGCGTGACGCTCGCCATGCCCGCTCCGGCGCCGCCCGCGAAAATATATTCGCCGCGTGCCCTGCATGCCGCAGCGCGCCGGCCCAAGCCGTTAACACTGTCCCCCCGCCAGTTCCGCAGCCCCCGCCCAACCATTCGGCGTCATCCGATGCTGCACTTGGCATCCGCAAGCGACGCCGCCGTTTACGATACCGGCGATACGCGCGAACATTAGGCGCGATATGCTCCCTCCGGTAACGGGGGGAATCGTCATGCAGGAAGATGTTGGAAAGCTCGTCGTCCGATTGGGCGTCGGCGGCTTGCTGTTGCTTCACGGCGTTCACAAGCTTCTGACCGGCATCGCGCCGATCAAGGCGATGGTGGTGGCGGCGCATCTGCCCGACCTGATCGCCTATGGCGTCTATCTGGGCGAGATCGCCGGACCCATCCTGGTGATCCTGGGCCTGTTCTCGCGCCTGGGCGGTCTTCTGATCGTCGCCAACATGCTCGCCGCCATCGCGCTCGCCGGCATGGCGAGCCTGTTCCAGCTCAACGCCTTCGGCGGCTACGCGCTGGAGCTGGAGACCTTCTTCCTGCTCGGCGGCTTGTCGGTGATGCTGCTGGGCGCGGGACGCCTCAGCCTCAACATCGGCGGACGGTGGAATTAAGCCACTTCTCCCTCTCCCCCTCCGGGGGAGAGGGGGTGTTGTTCTTCTATCCCCGCAACAGGAAATGCCCCCTGAGCGCCGCCACCGGCCGCGCTTCGTCCTCTTGCCACATCTGCGCATGCACGTTGACGACGCGCCGTCCCTGCCGCGCCAGGCGGGCGCTGGCATAGCTCGTCACGGCGCGCCCGGTGCGCAGATAGTCGATGGTGATGTCCACCGGCTTGGGGAACGAGGCCGCTTTCGTATCCCACACCGCTTGCACCAGCGCCGCGGTCTCCAGCAGCGAGCCGATGACGCCGCCATGGATCGCCGGGATGCCCGGATTGCCGACCAGCTTGGCGTCGAACGGCATCTGGAGCACCACGCGGCCGTCCACGATCCGCGCCGTCACGCCCAGGAAAGCACAGTATGGCACCGCCGCGACCAGCGCGTTCATGTCGGGAGCGACGCCTTCGCGCGCCGCGCGCGCCAGCAATTCCATCGTCAGCCCCCCGGCCGCTGTTCGGTCATGATACCCCCCGAGCGGAGCTCGGTGAGGATAAACGTCCCCGTCGCCATGGCGATCGGGTCGTCCGCCGAGTCCTGATAGGCGCGGCCGCGCGCGAACACGATCTGGCGGGTAATCTTGACGCACTCTGCTGCGACCAGAATGTCCGCGCCGGGCCGCGCCGCCTTCATGTAGTCGATGCGCAGGTCCAACGTCGCATAGGAGGTGACCGCGCGCCGCCCCGGCTCGAGGATGACCTCGCCCAGCGCCGAGCCCACCGCCATGCCGCAGGCATGGTCGAGCAGTCCGGTGATCACCCCGCCATGCACCACGCCGGTGTCGGGGTTGCCGACGATCTTCTGGGAATAGGGCAGGCGCATGGTCGCCTTGCCCGGCTCGGCCAGGGTGACCTCGGCGCCCAGCGCCAGGATATAGGCGGTGCCGGCATGGGCCCGCATCCGCGCCAGCATTTCGTTCGGTGGTTCGCTCATCGCGTCAGGGTGAAAGGCCGGTGACCGGCCTGTCAAAGGTGACACTTGAATCCGGACATGTAAGGCCCATATCCGATTGAGGGCGCCGCAGCCGATGCGCGCGCCGCGCCGCGGCGCGCGCGTAACGGATTTGGTTCGAAAATCGCGGTCCGATTCCGCAAGATAGGTGTTGGCGGGCGAGTCCCCGCGACCTCGAAAACAGTACGATGTGGTCGGAGTGCGCGCGGCTACTACATGTAGTGGCTACCCGGTTCGGTTAAAAATTGACGGCGTGTCACGAACCGCTAGAGTCCGCCGGTGTCATCCGGAATCGACCCCGTCATGGATCCCGTCCTCGCCAAGCCGTCCGCCCCGTCCCGCACAGCCCCCCTGGGCAAGCGTGAGCAGACCAAGGTCCACAACCGCGACCTGATCCTGGAGGCCGCCCGCCAGGTCTTCGCCGAGCTCGGCTTCGGCGCCACCACGGTGCGCGACATCATCCGCGCCACCCCGCTCGCCTCGGGCACCTTCTACAACTACTTCAAGTCCAAGGAGGAGGTGTACCAGGCGATCCGCGACGACGTCGCCCTCGCCATCCGCCCGCGCCTGCGCGACGAGCGCCTCAAGGCCAAGTCGGTGGAGGCGTTCATCTCCTCGACCTTCCGCACCTTCATGGAGTTCATGGCCGACGATCACGTCAATTTCCGCACCATCCGCCACAGCGCCGACACGACGCGGGTTCGCATGGACACGCCCGAAGTCGTCGCCGGCTTCGAGGAGCTGCGCGAGGACATCGAGCGCGCCATCGCCGAAGGCCTGTTCCCGCCGGTCGATCCCGATTTCCTGATGGCCGCCATCGTCGGCGTCGCCTTCGAGGTCGGCGAGCGCATGGTGCTGCGCGAGACGCGCGATCCCGCCGCCGCGGCGACCTTCGCCACCGCGCTGCTGCTCGGCGGCATCCGCACCCTGCCGCACGCCGATCACCCCGCCGCGGAGACGGGCACCGCGTGAAGGCGCCCCGGTGAAAGCAATTGTCTGCCGCGAAATCGCCGACGACATCGGCACGCTGAAGCTCGAAGACGTCGACCTGCCACCGCCGGGACCGCAAGAAGCACGTGTTCGCGTGCGGGCCGCCGCGGTGAACTTCCCCGACATCCTGACCGTGCAGGGCAAGTACCAGCACAAGCCCGCGCTGCCCTTCACGCCCGGCAGCGAAGCCGCCGGCGACGTCATCGCGGTCGGCGACGCGGTAACGAACGTGACGCTCGGAGACCGCGTCATCTGCGGCGGCCTCGGCGGCTACGCGGAAGAGATGCAGGTCGCGGCAGCGAGCCTGCGCCCGATCCCCGCCGGCGTCGGCTATGCGCAGGCCGCCGCCTTCACCGTCGCCTATCTCACCGCCTATGTCGCGCTGGTGCGCCGCGCGCGGCTGGCGGACGGCGAATGGCTGCTGGTGCACGGCGCCGCCGGCGGCGTCGGCCTCGCCGCCGTCGATCTCGGCAAGCACCTCGGCGCCAGGGTCATCGCCACCGCCTCCACGCAAGCCAAGCGCGAATTCCTGAAAGGCTACGGCGCCGACCACGTCCTCGAACCCGCGGGCTTCAAGGACCAGGTGAAAGACATCACAGCCGGCAACGGCGCCGACGTGATCTACGACCCCGTCGGCGGCGACGTCTTCGACGAGTCGACGCGCTGCATCGCCTTCGACGGCCGCATTACGATCATCGGTTTCACCAGTGGCCGCATCCCCCAGATCGGCGTGAACCTGCCGCTGATCAAGGGCTATTCGATCCTGGGCGTCCGCGCCGGCGAATACGGCCGCAAGTTTCCGGTCAAGGGCCGCGAGAACATGTTCGCGATCACGAAGCTCTTGGCCGAAAAGAAAATCCGCCCGCATATCCATGCGCGTTTCCCGCTGGCGCAAGCGGTCGACGCCATGCGCACGCTGCAGGACAGGAGCGTGATCGGCAAAGTGGTGATCGAGCCTTAGTCACCACCGTTTTCGTTCTTGTGCCATTGCCAGAGGGCTCGATCCAAATCGCGAAGGCCGACGTGAAGCGAAAAGGCCAACTCGCGGCATTTGCGCAGATAGGAGATGTAGAGGTTAAGCGACGGGCTTGTCGCGCTAACGCCCAAAGCGGCAAGTGCACGGAAATCGATCACTGTATACCGCTCGGGATCGATTGCTGTGAGAATCGCGGAAGCAACCGGAATTTCCACGCCATGCAATCCCCGTAGAGTTGCGATTTTTATCCGATCTTCTTTGGCATGTGTCGCGAGACTCAAGGCCTCTCCGATCTCCTTGTCAGTATTCCGCTCTATCCGGCTTATGCCGCGTCTCTTGGTTTTCCAGACGAAAATCGCGATTAGATTGGCTCGACTACAGTCGCCATTCGCTATTCGACGACCCGCTTCGAGTGCGGCCACATCCTCGGAACAATTGTAGTCCTTCACCAGCCCAGGAATTTCGGCTGGATCAAACTGCAGTTTGAAGGAAGTGGTCACGCGGAAAGGGCTACTTTATCCAACGCCTTCAAAATCGCGCCCGTCATCGCACTCGTCCCGACCTTGTTCATTCCCGGCTGCATGATGTCCGGTGTGCGGTAGCCGTCGGCCAGTACTTGCTCGACGGCGCGCTCCAAAAGCTTCGCGTCGTCGCCGCGCGCGAACGAATAACGCAGCGCCATCGCGAACGACAAAATGCAGGCGATCGGATTGGCGACGCCTTGCCCTGCGATGTCCGGCGCCGAGCCGTGGATCGGCTCGTAGAGCGCGTGCTGCCGCCCGCCCGCATCCTTGGCGCCCAGCGAGGCGCTGGGCAACATGCCGAGCGAGCCCGTCAGCTGCGCCGCCTCGTCCGACAGGATGTCGCCGAACAGATTATCCGTCACGATGACGTCGAACTGCCTGGGCTGGCGCACCAGCTGCATGGCGAGCGCGTCGGCCAGCATGTGCGACAGCGCCACGTCGGGGAATTCCTTGTCGTGCACGCGTTGCACGACCTGTTTCCACAACACGCCCGTGACCATGACGTTGTTCTTCTCGGCCGACAGCACGCGATTGCCGCGCAGCCGCGCCAGTTCGAACGCGACGCGCGCGATGCGCTCGATCTCGCTCGTCGTGTAGACCTGCGTGTCGACGGCGCGCTGCTGGCCGTCGGCCAGCGTCGTGATCTCTTTCGGCTCGCCGAAATAGACCCCGCCGGTCAGCTCGCGCACGATCAGGATGTCGAGCCCGGCCACCAGTTCGGGCTTGAGGCTCGACGCATCCTTCAGCGCGTCGAAGCAGATCGCGGGGCGCAGATTGGCGAACAGGCCCAGATCCTTGCGCAGCCTGAGCAACCCGCGCTCCGGCTTCTTCTCGAACGGCAGGGCGTCCCACTTCGGCCCGCCGACCGCGCCGAACAGCACCGCGTCCGCGGCGCGCGCCTGGACGATGGTCTCGTCCGGCTCCGAGGTGCCCAGCGTGTCATAGGCGATGCCGCCGATGAGCGCCTCGCTGGTCTCGAACGCGATGTTGCGGTTGGCCGTGAACCAGCCGAGCACGCGCCGCGTCTCGTCGATCACCTCGGGTCCGATGCCGTCGCCGGGGGTGAGAAGAATTTTGTAGGTCATGATCTACTTCCGCATCCTCGCCAGCCGCTCCGCCGTCTCCGACCCGCGCCCTTCGCTGCGATGGACCTCATGCGCCAGGCCCGCCTTCAGCGGCAGGCCGTCGGTGTCGTCGAGCAGCGTCTTGATGGCGCGCGACGAGCGCCAGGAGTTCGCCAGCACGTCCTTGACGAAGCCGCCGACCACCGCGTCCAGCTCCGCATCCGGCACGCAGATATTGGCGAGCCCCATCGCCTCGGCGGCGCGCCCGTCATAGCTGCGGGCGCTGAACGACATCTCCAGCGCCTTGGCGCGGCCGATGCGGCGCGGCAGGCGCTGCGACAGGCCCCACACCGGCACCAGGTCCCACTTGCCGTGCGTGTCGCCGAACTTGGCGTTCTCGGTGCAGATGATGATGTCGGCGGCCAGCGCCAGCTCCAGCCCGCCGGTCAGGCAATGGCCCTGCACCGCCGCGATCACCGGCATCGGCAGGCTCGCCAGGCGCTCCACCGTGTCGCTGCGGAATTTGGAATTGTCGCCGTCCTCGAACACGCCGCCGAGATCGCCGAGGTCGTTGCCGGCGCAGAAGCTGCGCCCCGCGCCCTTCAGCACCACGCAGCCGACCGTGTCGAGATTGGCCGCCGCGAAGTCCACCGCCGCGGCCAGCGCCTTGAAGCTGTCGAAGCCGAGCGCGTTCAGCTTCTCCGGCTTGTTCAAGGTCAGCGTCAGCAAGCCGTCGTGAAGTTCGCGCAGCACCGCATCGGTCATCGTCGTTCTTCCTGTCATACCTCTCCCGCCCTTCGCGGGAGAGGTCGAACGGCGCGAAGCGACGTTCGGGTGAGGGCATGGCGCGTCGCCTACGCCCAAGGCATGTCGCGCCGGCGCTTGGCCTCGAAGTCCGAGATCCGGCTTTCCTTCTGCAAGCTCAGCCCGATGTCGTCCCAGCCGTTCAGCAGGCACTGCTTGCGGAAGGGGTCCACGTCGAACGTGATGCAGCCGCCGTCCGGCCCGCGGATTTCTTGGCGCTCCAGGTCGATGGAGACCACCGCATTGGCGCCGCGCTCGGCATCGTCCATCAGCTTGTCGATGTCGCCTTGCGGCAGCACGATCGGCAGGATGCCGTTCTTGAAGCAGTTGTTGTGGAAAATATCCGCAAAGCTGGTCGACAGCACGCAGCGTATGCCGAAGTCGAGCAGCGCCCAGGGCGCGTGCTCGCGCGACGAGCCGCAGCCGAAATTGGCGCCCGCCACCAGGATTTGCGCGTGCTTGTACGCCGGCTTGTTGAGCACGAAGTCGGGGTTCTCCGATCCGTCGGGCTTCGTCCGCATCTCGTGGAACAGCGCGGTGCCCAGCCCCGTGCGCTTGATGGTCTTCAAAAATTGCTTGGGGATGATCATGTCGGTGTCGACATTGATCATGTCCAGCGGCGCCGCGACGCCCGTCAGCTTGGTGAACTTTTCCATGGCGAAGCGGACCATATCGGCATTCGGCGCCGATGGGGAGCCGCGTTTTGCCGCTAGCAGGGATCGGTATCGTGGAAGCGCGTCAGGTCGACCACCCGCTGGCCGTGCGCGGTGCGCGACAGCACGTCCACGAAGCGCCGGTTCCACACGATGTCGTCCGGTGAATAGGCGTGCCGGGCATAGACCCGGTCGGCCAGGATCTCGTCGACGCCGCTCAGCATGGCGATGATCTCGATCTGCTGGTCGAGCATCATCTGCGCCGTCACGCCGTAGAGCGGGCTGGAGCGGTCGATGCGGTGCATGATCGTCCAGGACAGCGCGAACAGCGAGCTCCTCTGCCGCGCCGGCTTCAGGTCCTCGAAGCGGCGCATCACGATGCCCTCGCGGCTGGTCTGCTGGCGCGCCATGGAGAGCTTGATCTCGGCGTCGAGGATCGAATTGCCGCGCTGGTTGGCGGTGCGGAACATCAGCGTCGGCACGCCGTCGAACGGCGTGATCACCGCGCAATTGGAGAACACGATGCGCGCGAAGGGCCGCGAGAAGCGCGCGAACAGGATGCCGGTGAACAGCGCCGTGGTCAGGATGCCGGAGAAGCCCTCGATGCTGACGATGATATTGGCGTAGGTCGTCTGCGGCACGAAGCCGGTATAGTTGATCGAGGCGATGGTCTCGAAGCTGAACAGGAACACGTCCCAGAAATTGCCGTGCCGCGAATTGGCCAGGGCGTGCGGATCGGCGAGATAGAGCAGCGCGAAGACGAAATTGACCGCGACGAAGAAGCCGGCGAGGCCTGCGAAGAACAGCCACCACGGCGCCGTCAGCACCGCGTGATAGATGTCGGTCCAGCGCGTGCCGTCCTGCCCTTTCACGATGGCGACGCGTTTGCCCGGCCGCGCATGCACGAGGTTCGGCGGCTGCAAAGCCGGCTTGTCGCGGGGGCTGCTCACGCGTTTGGCGCGGGCCAGCCCTTCAGCAGACCCTCGACGCTGAGATCTTCATCGATCCGGGGCCAATGAATGCCATGGCCGGCCCCAGCAGGCTCCCAGACATTGCGATCGTTTTTCGCCGCCGCCTTGAGCTTGGGAAACCAGTCCAGCGGCGCACTGACCTTGCGGCCATCGCGCAAGGTGACGGTCAGCATGGTGTCGCTGACGATGACGTCAAGCACGCGAGGGTCAGCCGTTACGGTTGAAGTACCCATTCCAAGCCTCGATGAACATATCGCGTTCTTCCGCAACCTTGCTTTCGATCACGCCAATTTCGCGCTGCGAAAAGCCGTGATTGCGGGCAACCACGATGGGCTGCAGCCAGAATTTTACACTATTTCCGTCTTTATCAACATGGACGTGCGGCGGTTCAACGCCTTCGTTGCTGAAGAAATAGAACCGATATCCACGCCAAAGCAGAATGGTCGGCATCTCAATTGCCCCGCCCCGCCGCCTCTTTATAGATCGCCCACTTTTTACCGTGCTCGCGCCCCAGCTCGTGCAAATAGTCCCAGCTGTACAGCCCCGTGTCATGCCCGTCGTCGAAGCGGATGCGAACGGCGTAATTCCCCACCGGCTCCAGCGCGGCGATGGTCACCGTGTCCTTGCCCGTCACGATCTGCTTCTGCCCCGCGCCATGGCCCTGCACCTCGGCGCTGGGCGATTCGACGCGCAGATATTCCGCCGCCAGCACGAAGCGCTCGCCGCTGTCATATTCCACCGTCAGCGCCGTCTTGGCCGGGTTGAGCCGGATCTCGGTCGGCCAGGGCCGCTTCGCCGCCTCGCTCATTTGGCGTCCCGCTCGGCGTCGCTCAGCTCGCGCGCCTCGCCCGCCAGCATGATCGGCACGCCGGCGCGGATGGGATAGGCGAGGCCCGCCTGCTTGCTCACCAGCTCGTCCCTCTCGCGGTCGTAACGCAGCGGCCCCTTGGTCACCGGACAGACCAGGATCTCCAGCAGCTTGGGATCGGGCTGCATCTCAGTTCACCGTGTTCGAGCCGGAGGCCGAACTGGCCATCTCCAGCAGCGCCAGAAGCGTGCTCACCCGCTCCGGCCAGCCGGGCGCCTCCAGCAGCGCCTGTTTCTCATTCGGCTCGAACGGGCACAGCATGGCGAGCGCGTTGACCAGCGTCTCCGCCGGCGCGTTCATCACGCTGCGCCAGTCGGCTTTCAATTCGCGCCGCTGCAGATACTCGTTGAGCGCCGCCAGCAGCCGCTCGCGCGGGAAATCCTCGTCGTCGCCCTCGGCCAGGTCGCCGGCGAACGGCGCGTAATCCGCCGCCACCTGGCGGAACGGCGTCGACACCGCGATCTCCGGCGCCACGCGGAAGCGGCAGATGCCGGTCAGGGTGATGAGATAGCGGTTGTCGTCGGTCTCGCGATAGCCGGTGATGCGCCCGGCGCAGCCGATCGCCGACAGCGCCGGCTTCAGGGCCTTCTCCTCGTTCTCGGTCGGCTGGATCATGCCGATCATGCGGCTGCCCGACAGCGCCGCTTCCACCAGCGTGAGGTAGCGCGGCTCGAAGACGTTGAGCGGCAACTGCCCGCGCGGCAACAGCAGCACGCCGGTCAGGGGAAAGATGCCGAGCGTCGCCGGCAGGTCGTCGATGCTGTGATAGCGCCCGGCCAAATCGGCCTCACGAAAACAGGATGGCGGACAGCCGCCGCCGCGCGTCCAGCGTGCGCGGATCGGCCGGCCCCATGGCCTCGAACAGCGTCACCAGGTGCTTGCGCGCCGCGTCGTCGTTCCATTTGCGGTCGCGCCGCACGATGTCGAGAAGCTGCGTCAGCGCTTCCTCGCGGTCGCCGGCGCCGTCCAGCGCCAGGGCATAGTCGAAGCGCGCCTGGTGATCCTTGGGGTCCGCCTCGACCTTCGCCTTCGCCGCCTCCAGCCCCGTCGCCGCCGCGGAGGACTGCTCGCGCAGCTTGAGCTCGGCCTGCACCGCGACCACCGCTTCGTCCGTCGCCGCGTCGGGCCGGACGAGCTGCAGCGTCGTCTTGGCGCGCTCCACGTCGCCGCTCTTGAGATAGCAGCGCGCCAGGCCCGCCACCGCCTTGGGATGGCCCGGCTCGTCCTGCAGCACATGGGCATAGGCCTGCGCCGCCTGCGTCACGTCGCCGGCCGCGAATGCCTCGTCGGCCATGGCCAGCACTTCGGCGGCATGGTCGGCGCCGCCATGCGCCTCGCCGCCGGTCAGCTGCGCCACGAAGGCGCGGATCTGGCTTTCGGGAATGGCGCCCATGAAGCCGTCGACCGGCTGGCCGTTCTTGAAGGCGAAGACGGCGGGAATGGACTGGATGCGCAGCTGCTGCGCGATCTCCTGGTTCTCGTCGATGTTGACCTTGACCATCTTCACCGCGCCCTTGGCCTCGGTGACGACCTTTTCCAGGAGGGGGCCGAGCTGCTTGCACGGCCCGCACCACGGCGCCCAGAAATCGACGATCACCGGCACCTCGCGGCTGGCTTCCAGCACGTCGGCGGCAAAGGTCTCCAGCCCGCTGTCCTTGATGTAGGGGCTCGAAGATGCCGCCGCCGCGGCGGCCGGCTTCGCCGAGGTCACCGGCCTGCCGCCGGGTCCGATCAATGGCATGTCATGACTTTCTTGTGGTCTACCACGCCAAGATGGGCGTTGGCGGAGCGAAAGAAAAGACCTTTGGCGCTTTCGCCTTGCCGCCGCCGCCATCGGTTCCCAGTATTCGCCCGTCTTTGGGGGATAGGTCATGCCGCTGCGTTTCATTCCGGCCCTCCTGGCCTTCGTTCTGCTCGCGCCGCCCGGCGCGGCGGCGGCCGGCCTGCCGGTGGCCAGGAAGGTGCTGACCTTCGCCAGCCGCCACACCCATATCTCCATCGCCTATCCCCAGACCGGCAACAGGGCCATCGACGCGGCGCTCGCCGCTTACGCGCGGGAAAGCATGACCGGCGGCGACGCGCTCGAAACGACGATCACCTACGACGTCGCGCGCAACGACGACCGGATGTTCGCCGTGACCTTCGACGTCAAGGTCGACCTCGGCGGCCACCATCCGCAGCTGGCGTTCGAAGCCTTCAACTTCCTGCGGCCGGCGGGCACGCGGATATTCCTGTCGGACATCGTCGACGGCCAGCGCGGCATCGCGCTCGTCAGCAGCCTGGCCATCGCCGACCTGACGAGGCGCCTGACCGCGTCCGGCGAGGCGGTCGATCCGCACTGGATCGGCGAGGGCGCCGGGCCGAGCGCGGAAAACTTCGCGGCGTTTTACGTCGCGCCCGGCGCGCTGCACATCCGGTTCGCGCCCTATCTGGTGGCGGGCCATTCGTCCGGCACGCTGGAGGCGGTCATTCCGCTCGCCCGGTTGAAAGCCGTCCTGCGGCCCGGCTGGCGCGTGCTGGAAACTTCGCCTTGAAGCGGTCGCGTTCCGGCCGCACCATCGGGGCGCTCCGCCGAAGGGATTTTCGCCATGCCGTTTCGCGTCCGTTGGGTTTTGCTCGCCCTGGCGCTGCTCGTGCCGCTGGCCGCGGCGTCGGCCGCCGGCCTGCCCGTGGCCAGGAAGAGCGTCACCATCAAGAACCGCCAGGTCGAGATCACGCTGTTCTACCCGGTGACCGGCAACAAGCGGATCGACGCCGCCGTTCTGGGCTATGTCCGCCACGCCGTCGACGACTTCAAAGGCTACGGCACGGCGAAGCAGCCGGATGAGAGCGCCTATACGCTGGACACCGACTATTCGGTCGAGCGCAATGACGGCAAGATGTTCGCGGTCCTGTTCAGCAGCGAGATGGCGACCGGCGGCGCCCATCCCAGTCACGGCGAGGACACGCTCAACTTCCTCCTGCCCTACGGCGCGCAGGTTTTCCTGCCCGAGATCGTGGACGGCACGCGCGGCCTCGCCGCGGTGAGCCGGCTCGCGGCCGCCGAACTGGTCCGCACCATCGCCAGCGGCGATGAAGCCGCCTCCGACCCCGACACGATCAAGGGCGGCACGATGCCGGTCGCCGACAATTTCAAGGCCTTCGTCCTCTTGCCGGGCAAGCTGCATCTCTTCTTCCCGGAGTATCAGGTCGCGTCCTATGCTGCCGGCCCGCAGGAGGCCTTCATCCCGCTCGCCGCGCTCAAGAGCGTCATCCGTCCCGATTGGCGCGCGCCGGCGCCGTCCTTCGACTGCGCCAAGGCTGTCACGGCCATCGAGAAGGCGATCTGCGCCAACGCCGCGCTGGCGCGACTGGATCGGCAAGTCGCCGAGACCTACCAGGTCGCGGTGCGCAACGCCTACGAGCCCGCCGCGCAGGAGCAGGTGCGCCAGGGCCAGCGCGACTGGGTCGCCAGGCGCAACAAGGCGTGCGCCGGCGGCGACACCGGCGCCTGCCTGACCAAATTCTACCGCGACCGCCTCACCGTCCTGAACAAGCCGCCGGCGCAGTAACACAAATGCATCTTGGTTTTCACTCTCTCCAACCCATTTTCCAGTCCGTGCAAAGAAAGATGGGTCGCCCGGACAAGCCGGGCAATGACGGACTTTGAGTAGTTCAAGAAAAACCGAAACCGCTCGGACCGCCATGTCCGTTACCCGCCGGCATCTCCTCGCCAGCGGCGTGGCGCTCGCCGCGGCGCCGTTGCTCGCCCGCGCGGCGCCGGCGCCCGATCTCGACGTCGCCATCATCGGCGGCGGCGTCTCCGGCGC
>OLLF01000057.1_pt1 | contig 19333 bp, 16 predicted proteins | sample 1604471 | NCBI WGS metagenome assembly OLLF01 (sample SAMEA104055714, study PRJEB20765) | soil metagenome | isolation source: soil
GCGCTGGCCTGGCGCGCCGCCAATGCCAGCCTGCGCGCGGGGCCGGTGTTCGTGCTGGCAGCGCTGATCCTGCCGCTCACCGCGATGGCGGACTGGCGCTGGCGCCTGCCGGCGAGCCTGGGCGCCGCGGCCCTCTTCGCGTTCTCCATCGCGCTGACCGCCCTGCTGTCGTCGGCGATGACCGTGCTGCTCAACATCGTCGTCACGGCGGTCAAGACGCCGCGCGCCGCCAGCTTCGCGATGGGGCTGGTCAACCTCTTCTCCGGCCTGATCATTCCGCTCGCCCTGTTTCCCGGCTGGGCGCAAGGCTTTCTGCTCTGGCAGCCTTTCGCCGGCCTCGCCGACATTCCCTATCGCATCTATTTCGGCGCGCTTTCCGGCAGCGCGGCGGCGCAGGGCATCGCGGCGCAGATTTTGTGGATCGCGCTGACCATCCTGCTCGGGCGCTGGTGGCTGGACCGCGTCCTGGCGCGCATCGACATGCAGGGGAGTTGAGCGTGAACGGCATCGCGCTTTACGGGCGGTTCATCGGCGTCAGCGTGCGGGCGCAGATGCTCTATCCGACCGCCTTCCTGCTGCGCTTCGGGGCGCAGTTCTTCATCACCATCATCGAGTTCGGCGGCGTCTGGGCGCTGTTCGCGCGCTTCCATCATGTGCGCGGCTGGAGCTTCGCCGAGGTCGCCTTGTTCTACGCCATCGCCAGCATCGCCTTCGCGCTGGCCGACGGGCTGTCGCGCGGCTTCGACGCGCTGGGGCCGCTGTTCGTCAAGACCGGCAATTTCGACCGCATCCTGCTGCGCCCGCGCTCCAGCGCCCTGCAGATCACCGGCCAGGATTTCGCGCTGACCTCGGCGGGCCGGCTGCTGCAGGGCCTCGTCGCGCTGGCCGTCGCCATCGTCCTGCTGCGGCCCGATTGGGGCGCGGCGCAAGCCTTGCTGCTCGCCTGGGCGGTCGCCGGCGGCACCGCCCTGTTCTTCTCGCTCAAGATGCTCGAGGGCGTGCTCGCCTTCTGGACCACCGAAGGGCTCGAGGTCGCCAACACGCTCACCTATGGCGGCGAGGCGGCGGCGCAATATCCGCTCGACATCTACACCGCCTGGTTCCGCAAATTCCTCACCTATTTCGTGCCGATCGCCTGCTCGCTGTATTTTCCGGTGGCGCTGGTGCTCGGCCGCGGCGCGCCCGGCGTGCCGCCCTGGGCGGCGGTGCTGGCGCCGGTCACGGGCTTCGCCTTCCTCGTCGTCGCGCTCGTGGTTTGGCGCTGGGGGATCCGGCACTACACATCTACCGGAAGCTAGGCGCCATGCTATACATCCGCGTATGGCACGCCACGAACCGAAATGGGAAACCTACCGCTCCTTCCTTGCGGTGATGACGCAGGGCAGCCTGTCGGCGGCGGCGCGCAAGCTTGCGCTGACCCAGCCGACCATCGGCCGCCACATCGACGCGCTGGAAGCCGATCTCGGCCTGCCGCTGTTCACCCGCTCGCAATCGGGACTGATCCCGACGCAGGGCGCGCGCGAATTGCTCACCCATGCGATCGCCATGGCGAGCGCGGCGGACGCGCTGGTGCGCGCCGCGTCCGGCGCCGATGCCGAAGAGCGCGGCACGGTGCGGCTGACCGCCAGCGTGATGATCGGCGGCGAGGTGCTGCCGCCGATCCTGACCGCCTTCCGCGAGAAGCATCCCTCCATCGCCATCGAGCTGGTGCTGTCGGACGTCGCCGCCGACCTCGCCCGCCGCGACGCCGACATCGCGGTGCGCATGGTACGGCCCAGGCAGGACGCGCTGGTGGCGAAAAAGATCGGCCGCATCGGCCTCGGCCTGCATGCCCATCGCCGCTATCTGGCGGCGCACGGCGCGCCGCAGTCGCTGGACGACCTGGCCCATCATTCGGTGATCGGTTTCGACAAGGAGACCGCCGTGGTGCAGACGCTGCGCAAGCTCGGCATGCCGCTGCGGCGCGAGATGTTCGCGCTGCGCACCGATGCCGACCTGGCGCAGATCGCCGCCCTGCGCGCCGGCTTCGGCATCGGCGTCTGCCAATACGGCATCGCGCGGCGCGATCCCGATCTGGTCGCGGTGCTGCCGGGCGCCTTCAAGTTCGAGATCGAGATGTGGCTGGCGATGCACAGGAACCTCACCGGCACGCGGCGCATGCGGCTGCTGTTCGATCATCTGAGCGAAGGCCTCGGCGCCTATGCCGCGACCGCACGGGTGAGATAGCATGGGCGAACTTCTCGTCACCGCGCTTAACCCCGACGCCACCGACGCCGTCGTCGCGCTCTACCGCGCCGCGGCTGCCGCCGGCGGCGGCCTGGCGCGCCGTCCGGACGAGATCGACGCCACGACGGTACGCCCATTCCTGGAGCGCGCCGCGCGCGACGGCGTCAGCCGCGCGATATGGACGCCGGACGGCACGCTCGCCGCCGAGATCCACGCCCTGCGCATGGCGCCGGCACAGTTCCAGCACGTGCTCACCGACCTGACCGTGGCCGTGCATCCCGATTGGCAAGGCAAGGGCCTCGGCTCGCTGCTGTTCCAGGCCCTGATCGCCGCCGCCCGCGACCTCAGCCCCGCCATCACCCGCATCGAACTGATGGCCCGCGAAGGCAACGCCGGCGCGATCCGGCTCTATCAGCGGCTCGGTTTCAAGATCGAAGGCCGTTTCGCCGGCCGCGTGCATCTGCCCGACGGCACGGTGGAGGACGACATCGCGATGGCGATGTTGTTGTAGAACACGCAAAGCATGTAGTTGACATGTTATATGTACTTCAAGCATAATAATGCATGGCAAAACACACTGCGACTGCCGGCGAACTCGTCCGCCAATTCTCTCATTATAGCGATCTCGCGCTCGCCGAGCCCGTGATCGTCACCAAGAACGGCCGCCCGAGAAACGTGCTGATCTCCGTGGAGGAATATGAGCGACTGAAGCTGCGCGACCGGCAGGTATTTCGGGCGGAAGATACACCTGAAGAATTCATCGCCGACATGAGAGCCTATCTTCGCGGCGAAAGGCCTTGAACGTCAGTGCCGTCAAGCGCTATGCCTATCTATGGTCCAAGGAATATCAGAGTGGACAGGTTGAAGGGCTGAAGGACCGCCCGACGCTCGTCCTGTCGCTCTCCGTCCGTGTCGAGAACGGCCGCACGCGCCTGCTCGTGGTACCGGTGACGCACGCGCCGCCTAAAAGCTCGGGCGACGCAATTGAATTGCCGCCGGCGATTAAACGCCGCCTCGGCCTCGATGCCCAGCCTTCATGGATCGTCACGACGGAAAGCAACACGTTCACCTGGCCGGGACCGGACGTGCGTCCGATACCTGACAAGCCTCCTGGCACTTTCATCTACGGAGAAGTGCCCGACAGCTTGCTGCACGCCGTGATCGAATCGTTCATGCGCAACAAAACGCGCATCGCCATCGTCCCTCGCGACGAAACCTGACTTACGCCGCCACCAGATTCCGCAGCACGTACTGCAAGATCCCGCCGTTCTTGTAATACGACACCTCGTCGGCCGTCAGGATCATCAGGAACAGCGGCATCGCCGCGACCGTGCCGTCGGGATAATGCACCGTCGCGGTCAGCTTCATCTGCGGCTTGATCTCGCCGGACATGCCGGGGATGTCGATCGCCTCGCGCCCCGTCAGCGCGTAGTCGCGCCGCGTCTTGCCCTCGGCGAAGACGAACGGCGCGATGCCCATGCCGATCAGATTGGAGCGGTGGATGCGCTCGAAGCTCTCGGTGATCACCGCCCGTACGCCCAGCAGCTTGGGGCCCTTGGCGGCCCAGTCGCGCGACGAGCCGGTGCCGTATTCCTTGCCGGCCACGATCACCGTGTCGATGCCGTCGGCCTTGTACTTCGCCGCCGCGTCGAAGATCGGCATCGGCTCGCCCGACGGCGCGCCTTGCGAGAAATACAGCGTGTTGCCGCCTTCCTTGCCGCCCATCATCTCGTTGCGGATGCGGATATTGGCGAAGGTGCCGCGCTCCATCAGCTCGAAATTGCCGCGCCGCGCGCCGTAGGAGTTGAAATCGTCGACCCGCACCTGGCGTTCCTGCAGATAGACGCCGGCCGGCGAGGCCGTCTTGATGTTGCCGGCGGGCGAGATGTGGTCGGTGGTGATCGAATCCCCGAACAGCGCCAGGATGCGCGCCTTGGCGATCTCCTTCACCGGCTGCGGCAGAATCGTCATGCCCTCGAAGAAGGGCGGGTTCTTCACATAGGTCGAGCTCATCGGCCAGTTGTAGGTCTGGCTCTTGGTCGCCTTGATCTTGCGCCAGTTGGCGTCGCCCTCGAACACGTCGCCATAGCGCTTCTTGAAGCTCGACGTCTTGATGCCCTTGCGCATCGCCGCCGAGATCTCCGCCGGCGACGGCCAGATGTCCTTGAGGTAGACCGGCTCGTTCTCCTTGTCGTAGCCGACCGGCTCCTTGGTCAAATCGATGTTGATCGACCCGGCCAGCGCGTAGGCGACGACCAGCATCGGCGAGGCGAGATAGTTGGCGCGCACCAGGGGATGCACGCGGCCCTCGAAATTGCGGTTGCCCGACAGCACCGCGGCGGTGACGAGATCGGCCGACTGGATCGCCTCCGTCACATTGTCCGGCAGCGGGCCCGAATTGCCGATGCAGGTGGTGCAGCCGTAACCGACGAGCTGGAAGCCCAGCTTGTCGAGATAGGTGTTGAGACCCGCCTTCTCCAGATAGTCGGTGACGATCTGGCTGCCCGGCGCCAGCGAGGTCTTGACCCAGGGCCGCACCTTGATGCCGCGCTCGACGGCTTTCTTGGCGACGAGGCCGGCGCCGATCATCACGCTGGGGTTCGACGTATTGGTGCACGAGGTGATCGCCGCGATCACCACGTCGCCATGGCCGATGGAATGCTCGGTGCCGGCCAGCTTGGCGCGGCGGTTGGCGTCGTCTTCCTTCTTGTAGGTGTTCATCAGCGCCACGGCGAATTCATGCGCCGCATTGCCCAAGGGCACGCGGTCCTGCGGCCGCGCCGGGCCGGCGAGGCTCGGCTCGACGGTGTCGAGGTCCAGCGACAGCGTGTCGGTGAACATCGGCTCTTCGCTCTTGGCGCTGCGGAACAGGCCCTGCGCCTTGGCGTACTTCTCCACCAGCGCGACCCGCGCCGGCTTGCGCGCCGTGTCCTTCAGATAGCGCAGCGTCTCGACGTCGATCGGGAAGAAGCCGCAGGTCGCGCCGTATTCCGGCGCCATGTTGGCGATGGTGGCGCGGTCCTCCAGCGACATGTCGTCGAGGCCGGGGCCGTAATACTCCACGAACTTGCCGACCACGCCCTTCTTGCGCAGCATCTGGGTCACGGTCAGCACCAGGTCCGTCGCCGTGACGCCTTCGCGCAATTTTCCGGTGACGCGGAAGCCGATGACCTCGGGGATCAGCATCGAGATCGGCTGGCCGAGCATCGCCGCCTCCGCCTCGATGCCGCCGACGCCCCAGCCCAGAACGGACAAGCCGTTGACCATGGTCGTGTGGCTGTCGGTGCCGACCAGCGTGTCGGGGAAGGCGTATTCGACCGAGGCCTTGCCGTCCTTCTCCTTGCGCGTCCACACCGTCTGCGCGAGATATTCCAAATTCACCTGGTGGCAGATGCCGGTGCCCGGCGGCACGACGCGGAAATTCGCGAACGCCTGCTGGCCCCAGCGCAGGAACTGATAGCGCTCCGCGTTGCGCTCATATTCGATGACGACGTTCTTCTTGAACGAATTCTTGGTGCCGAAATTGTCGACCATCACCGAATGGTCGATGACAAGATCCACTTCGGCCAGCGGATTGATCTTCTCCGGATTGCCGCCCAGCGCCTTCATCGCGTCGCGCATCGCGGCGAGGTCGACCACGGCGGGCACGCCGGTCAGGTCCTGCATCAGCACGCGCGCCGGGCGGAAGGCGATCTCGCGGTCCGACGACTTCTTGTCCAGCCAGCTCGCCACCGCCTTGATGTCGTCGGCCGTCACCGTCTTGCCGTCCTCGTAGCGCAGCAGGTTCTCGAGCAGAACTTTGAGCGAATAAGGCAGCCGGGAAATCCCTTTCAGGCCGTTCTTCTCGGCGACGGTCAGGCTGAAATAGGCATAGGTCTTGCCGCCCACCGTCATCGTGCGGCGGGACTTGAAGGAATCGAGACTGCGGGTCACGGAGGGCGCCTTTTTGAAAAGCGGGGAAGGTTTATGGGGTCGGTTTAGTCCCGATTCCCTTAAAATCCAAGCTCCCTAACGTCACGGTGGCCCGTCGCGACAGGCCGTGACAAAGTGGCGAAAACATGGGGGCAACAGCATGGCCGCAGAGCATGTGCGCAGCGAGCGCAACGGCGCCGTCACCACCATCATCCTGGACCGGCGCGAGGCCCGCAACGCGGTCGACCGCCCCACCGCCGACGCGCTGGTCAAGGCCTTCCTCGCCTTCGAGCATGACCCCAAAGCGAAAGCAGCCGTGCTGTGGGGCGCGGGCGATACGTTCTGCGCCGGCGCCGACCTCAAGGGCTTGAGCGAGGGCCGCGGCAACCGCCTGATCGCGCCCGGCATGCATCCCGATCCGCACGCCGGCGACGCGCCGATGGGCCCGACGCGCATGAAGCTGCTCAAGCCCGTCATCGCCGCGGTTGCCGGACATGCGGTAGCAGGAGGCCTGGAGCTCGCCTGCTGGTGCGATCTGCGCGTCGTGGAGGAAGACGCGGTGTTCGGCGTGTTCTGCCGGCGCTGGGGCGTGCCCTTGATCGACGGCGGCACGGTGCGCCTGCCGCGCCTGATCGGCCAGTCGCGCGCCATGGACATGATCTTGACCGGCCGCGCCGTCGGCGCCGAGGAGGCCTATGCCTGGGGCCTCGCCAACCGCGTCGTCGCCAGGGGCGACAGCCGCCGCGCCGCGGAAGAGCTGGCGCTGGAGATTTCCCGCTTCCCCGAAATCTGCCTGAAGGGCGACCACGCTTCGGTGCTGGAGCAATGGGACTTCGATCATCACGCCGCGATGATCAACGAATTCAAGATCGGCACCTCGACGCTGCAGACCGGCGAGAGCCGCCAGGGCGCCGCGCGCTTCGCCGCCGGCCGCGGCCGCGGCGGCCGCTTCGACGATCTATGAGCCCGCGCCGCATCGTCTTCATCCGGCACGGCAAGCCAAAGATCGTCGAAGGCGTTCCGTCGGCGCAATGGCAATTGTCCGACGAAGGGCGCAAAGCCGCATCGGCGCTCGCCGAAAATTTCCGCGACTACGATTTTTCCGCCATCGCGACGAGCCCTGAACCGAAAGCCGTCGGCACCGCGCAAGCGATCGCGTCACAACTGAATCTGCCCATCGAAACCGACGCGGGCCTCGCCGAGCATGCGCGCCATTCCGCCGGCTATATGTCGCGCGAGGATCTGGAGGCCGGCGTCGCGCGCCTGTTCGCCAGCACGAGCGCCCTCGTCTTCGGCGACGAAACCGCCGACCAGGCCTTCGCGCGTTTCGCCGCCGCGCTGGACCGCCAGGCGGCGAAGGGCGGACGCGACGTCATGGTCGTCACGCACGGCACCATCCTGTCGCTCTATCTCGGCCGCGTCGCCGGCATCGATCCGCTGCCGTTCTGGCGGGCGCTGCCGACGCCGGCGGCGATTGTCCTGGAAGACGGGAAACTGCGCAGGGCCGACGCCCGCCCCGCTTAAGGACCCGGTCCCAAAATCGCCCCATTCCATCCCTAGCGTCAGCTTGGGGGACGCACCGGCATAAGCCGGTGCGACCGAGCGGCGCATAAGACCAAGCCATAACAAAAGACAAGAAGGCGTAATGCCCAGACGTGGGATCCTGTTCGCGTTCATCGCGCTGCTGGCGTGCATCGGCGCCGGCCAGGCGCAGGACGGCATGCGCCTGTCGCTCGAACGGCTCGGCGACATCCAGACCGGCGCCTATTCGATCAGCAACGGCGTGACCTTCTCGCTCGACCGCTACAACGACAAATACCTGATGCGCTTCGCCGGCGAGCCGGAGATCTACGTGCTCTATGTCGACCACGGCTCGCTCGGCGGGCGGGTGCTGAAATACGATTCCGGCGGCACCGCGATGCAGGTTTCGGGCTGGGGCGCGGTGACGATCTACACCGATGCGCAGCCGGCAGGCCTGCCCGCCGAGCGCACCGCCAACAGCACGGCGCCGGCGCTGCCGCCGCTCTCTCTCGCCCAGATGCAGGCCGCCGCCGGCGACGAGGTCCAGCACCTCGCCTATGCGCGGGGCTTGCGCATCGCCTTCGACGCCGACTGGCCGGCGCTCGCCGCCGACGCCGCCTTGCGGGCGCTCGCCTTCGACGCGATGCAGAACGCGGCGCGCGGCATCGACCGCTTCACGTCCAACGCCGCGGCGCGCGCCGCCGTCGCGGCGAAGATGGATTCGGTCTACCTGACCAGCGGCGGCCGCCCGACCATCGCGCTGCACGGCAAGACGCTGACCGTGACCTTCGTCCCCGCGCAAGGCTTCGCCGGCCGCGCGTCCTCTCACGGCATCGCCCGCGCGCTCGGGCAATTGTTCGCCGTGCCGACGGCGGGATGAGGGCAAGCGTCGAACCAAATCAATAATCCTCCCCACTTCCCAAAATCGTCATCGCCCGCTTTATGCGGGCGACCCAATTTGTTTTTGGAGAAAAAAGAAAATGGGTTGCCCGGACGAGCCGGGCAATGACGAATAGGGAGCGGGAAAACAAAAGCGTTCTACCCCGGCTCCCAGCCATCCGGCGCCAGCTCGAAGGTCTCGAAATCGAAGCCCGGCGCCACGGTGCAGCCGGCCAGCGTATAAGCCCCCAGCGTCCGCGCCGTCTGCCAGGCATGCGGCGGCACCACGATCTGCGGCCGCTGCCCGTCCGCGATGTCGCTGCCCAGCACATGGCGCACCGCCGGCCCGCGCGGCGGCGCGATGGAAAGCTCCAGCGGAGCGCCGCGATAGAAGTGCCAGACCTCGGTCACGTCGATGCGGTGCCAGCGCGACAGCTCGCCCGGCCGCAGCAGGAAATAGATACCGGTCGCAAGCGCCCGGCCGCGCCCGCCGGCCGGGTTGTCGCGAAAATTTTCGCGGTAGTGCCCGCCTTCGGGATGCGGGCGCATGCCGAGCAATCGGATCAGCGCGTCGGCGTCCGTCACGCGGTGTGCTCGATGCCGACCTGCTGCGGATAGAAGGCCAGATGATCCTGGATCGCCGCCATCGCGGGAAACGGCGTCTCATAACTCCACACCGCATTCGCCGCCGCCGCGCCGCCGGCGGCGAGATCGAAATAGCTCGCATCGCCCTTGTAGGGACAATGCGTGGCGTGCGCCGTGCGCGTGAAATGATCCATGCGCGCATCGCCGCGCGGGATGTAGAGCACCGCCGGATAGGACGCCTCGCGCAATTCCAAGGCGTGCGTCGTATCGGCGATCACTGCGCCGCCGAACCGCACCACGACGCGGCCCTTGGCGGGTGCAATGGAGATCGGATGATCGGGACCGGGGAGTTTCATGGGGGCGATTTCTCTATTGGCCGCGCCCAACCAACATAATCGTCATCGCCGGGCTTGTCCCGGCGACCCATGAAAACAGTCGGTGAAAATTTTCGCCCATCGTTTTCATGGGTGGCCGGGTCAAGCCCGGCCATGGTGATTAAGTTGATGGTTGAGCGGCAATGTTGCAACCCGCTACGCAAACAAGCCGTCCCAGGCGGTGAACTCCAGGTCGAAGACGATGGCCTGCGGCATGCTATGCGGTCTTTGGAAAAAACAGCGGCATCCGGGGAATCCCGAATCGCGAGGCCGGCCATAATTAATACATTCTTAAGGCAGTCGGCAGAGCCTAGGGCGCTCGAAAGTCCCACCGGAGGCCGCCATGGCCGCGCGCGCAAATCCTTTTTTCGATATCGCATCGCCTGCCGCCGAACGGGCGCAGGACAGCGCGCTCGCGCCGCGCAGCGCCGTCGCGCAGCTGGCGCAGATGCATGCCGAAGCGGTGGAGACCGCGCGCCTCGCCAACCTCCTCGGCCGCGCCCTGCATGTCGCCATCGCGCTGCCGGTCCTCGCAGGTCTGGCCGTCCTGCTCGGCGGCGGCGCCGGCCTCGCCTCGACCATCGCCTGGGGCATCCTGATCGCCGTTTCCAGCCTTGCCGTCGCGCGCGCCTATGGCCACGCCATCCGCCAGCCCTTCGAGCGCGCCACCCTGCACGCCTTCGCCCTGGATATCAGCGCCTGCCTGCTCTATGCCGGCTTCGCCTGGGGCGCGGGCGCGTTCCTCGCCCTGTCCAGCGCCGCCCCCGGCGGCATGGCGCTGTTGTTCTGCAGCGTTCCGGCGGTCGCCCTCGCGCTGTTGTTGCGCGAGCGCCAGGCCGTGCTTTTGTTTATTGCGCCGGTCGCGGCTCTCACGGCATTCGCTTGCGTGCTCAGGCCCTTCGCCCATGGCGCGCTCGACGCGGCCCTGGTGCTGCTCGCCTGCGCCGCCGTCGCGGGCGGCATGCTGGCCTATGCCCGGCTTGCGGCAAGGCGGCGCGAGGCGGACCTGCCGCACGCGCTCCTCGCCTCGTAAATATCACAATTCAAAGGGTTTTCGCGCGCCCGCCGCGGGGATAATGTCCCGCGCGAAACGAGCCCGATTCCGGTTGCGCGATGTTAACGCGGCGGACGCCATACTCCGCCTTCGCGCCAGGCATTCCCTTTGAGGCCCCATGTCCGCAGCCCCCTCCGATGACGCCGCGCATGTCACGTTGAAGAACGAAGCCGACGCCGGCGAGCGCCTCGCCGCCGCCGCGAAGATCGCAAGCGACGCGCAGCCCGGCCTGCTCGCCTTCTTCGAAGCGCTCTACCGCGGCGCGGCCCCTGACGACATCAACCGCTATGCGCCGGATTCGCTGGTCGCCCTCGCCCGCATGGTGCACGCCCGCGTGCTGGCCCACACGCCCGGCGCCAGCGACGTGACGCTGTTCTGCGCCCGCGACGAGGACAAGGCCTATGCCGAGAACGACTACGTCCTCATCGCCGTCAACGACGACAAGCCGTTCCTGTTCGATTCGCTGATCGCCGACATCAGCGCCGGCGGCGGCCGCCTGCGCGCCATCTTCCACCCCGTCGTGCAGCCGAACGGCCACGCCGTCAGCGTCATCGTCGCCGTGCTGGAGCCGATCCTGAGCGAGGTGCGCCGCGCCGCGATCGTGCACAGCGCGCACGCGACCTTCGCGCAGGTGAACGTGGCGGTGCGCGACTGGCGCGCCATGATGATGCGGCTGCGCGACGCCATCGCGGCGCTGAAATCCCATCCCCCGAAGGTCGCGAGCGAGGAATTGAACGAAAGCCTCGCCCTGCTCGAATGGCTGGGCGACAACCATTTCACCTTCCTGGGCGCCCGCGACTACCGCTACAGCGCCGCCGGCGACGGCGCGCTGGAGCCCGACATCGCCAGCGGCCTCGGCGTCCTCGCCGACAGCGAGGCGCGCATCATCCGCCGCGGCCCCGACCGCGCCGCGCTGACGCCGCAGGTGCGCGCCTTCCTCAACCAGCCCTCGCCGCTGATCATCACCAAGTCGAACGAGCGCAGCCTGGTGCACCGCCGCGTGCACATGGATTACATCGGCATCAAGACCTTCGACGAAAACGGCGCGCTGACCGGCGAGCGCCGCTTCGTCGGCCTCTTCACCTCGAGCGCCTATAGCCGCCGCCCCAAGGACATCCCGCTCTTGCGCCGCAAGGTCGCCCATGTGCTGGCGCGCGCCGGCCTGCCGCCCGCCAGCCATGACGGCAAGTCGCTGGCGCACATCCTCGACAATTATCCGCGCGACGAGCTGTTCCAGATTTCCGAGGAGGACCTCTTCGCCATCGCGCAAGGCATCCTGCGCCTCGGCGAGCGCCCCACGGTGCGCGTCTTCCTGCGCTTCGACCGCTTCGACCGCTTCGTCTCGGCGCTCGTCTACGTGCCGCGCGACCGCTACGACACCCATGCGCGGGAGAAGATCCATCACATCCTGGCCAATGCGCTGAACGGCCGGCTCTCCGCCGCGACGCCGACCATCGACGAATCCGTGCTGGCCCGCGTGCACTACATCATCGGCCGCAATGACGGCGCCCGCCCGCATGTCGGCGTGCACCAGCTCGAAGAGCAGATCCGCGCCGCCATCCGCACCTGGGACGACGGCTTCGCGCAAGCGATGGAAAAAATCCACGGCGAGACCGACGGCATGCGCCTCTTGCAGGAGCGCCAGGCGCAGTTCTCCGCCGGCTATCGCGGCACCTTCTCGCCGATGGACGCGGTGCACGACCTCGACGAGATCGCAGGCCTGGCGCGCGCCGAGAAGGGCCTGCGCATCAAGGCCCGCGTCTATCGCAAGAGCGCCGACGCCCACAACGCGCTGCGCCTCAATCTCTATATCCAGGGCGAGGTGATGCCGCTGTCGGCCTCGCTGCCGATCTTCGAGAATCTCGGCCTCAAGGTCATCGCCGAGGATTCCTATCCGCTCAGCCTGAAGACCGGCGACGGCTGGACCCACGAGGCCAATGTGCTGGCCTTCCAGATGGAGCGCGTCGATGAAGGCGCCGCCGACCTCGCCACCGTCAAGCAGCCGCTGGAAGATGCCTTCCACGCCGTGATCGCCGGCCAGGCCGAGAGCGACGGCTTCAACAAGCTGGTGCTGAGCGCGGGCCTCGCCTGGCGCGAGGTGACGATCCTGCGCACCGTGGCGAAATTCCTGCGCCAGGCCGGCTTCGCCTTCAGCCAGGACTATGTCGAGCAGGCGCTGACGCGCAATCCCGATCTCGCGCGCCTGCTGGTCGAGCTCTTCCAGGCGCAGAACGATCCCGCCGGCGCCGCCCACCTCGAACACGACGCGGCCACCATCGAGGCGCGCATCGACGGCGCCATGGGCGACGTCGCCAGCCTCGACGACGACCGCATCATCCGCCGCCTGCGCAACGTCATCGTCAACGTGCTGCGCACCAATTTCTACCAGGCCGGCGAAGACGGCCAGCCCAAGTCTTATATTGCGATCAAATTGAATTCGCAGGCGCTGGACGATCTCCCCCTGCCGCGGCCGCATGTCGAAATTTTCGTCTATGCGCCGCAGGTCGAGGGCGTGCATCTGCGCTTCGGCAAGGTGGCGCGCGGCGGCATCCGCTGGTCCGACCGGCGCGAGGATTTCCGCACCGAAATTCTCGGCTTGGTGAAAGCGCAGCAGGTCAAGAACGCCGTCATCGTGCCGGTCGGCGCCAAGGGCGGCTTCTATCCCAAGCAGCTCCCCGTCAATTCGACGCGCGAAGCGGTGCAGGACGCCGGCATCGCCGCCTACAAAATTTTGATCAACGCCCTGCTCGACGTCACCGACAATCTCAACGCCGACGGCTCGGTCGTGCCGCCCGCCAATGTCGTGCGCCATGACGCGGACGATCCCTATCTCGTGGTCGCCGCCGACAAGGGCACCGCCACCTTCTCCGACATCGCCAACGGCATCGCGGAAGGCCGCGGCTTCTGGCTCGGCGACGCCTTCGCCAGCGGTGGCAGCCATGGCTACGACCACAAGAAGATGGGCATCACCGCCAAGGGCGCCTGGGAAGCGGTCAAGCGCCACTTCCGCGAGCTCGGCCGCGACATCCAGAAAGAGCCCTTCACGACCATCGGCGTCGGCGACATGTCGGGCGACGTGTTCGGCAACGGCATGCTGCTGTCGCAGCAGACCAAGCTGCTCGCCGCCTTCGACCACCGCCACATCTTCCTCGATCCCGACCCCGACCCGGCCATGAGCTGGGCCGAGCGCAAGCGGATGTTCGACCTGCCGCGCTCCAGTTGGGCGGACTACAACAAGGCGCTGATCTCCAGGGGCGGCGGCATCTTTCCGCGCACCGCCAAGGAAGTCGCGCTGACGCCGGAAATGAAAGCCATCGCCGGCGTCACCGCCGACAGGCTGTCGCCCGGCGAGCTGATCAAGGCGCTGCTCAAAGCCGACATCGACCTCCTCTTCTTCGGCGGCATCGGCACCTTCATCAAGGCGGCGAGCGAATCCAACCTGCAGGCCGGCGACCGCGCCAACGACGCGGTGCGCGTCAACGGCGGCGAGCTGCGCGCCAAGGTGATCGGCGAAGGCGCCAATCTCGGCACCACCCAGCTCGGCCGCATCGAATATGCCCGCGCCGGCGGGCGCATCAACACCGACGCCATCGACAATTCGGCCGGCGTCGACACCTCCGACCACGAGGTGAACCTGAAGATCCTGCTCGGCGGGCCGCAGCGCCGCGGCGAGCTGACGCCCGCCTCGCGCGACGATCTGCTGAACGCCATGACCGACGACGTCGCGGCGCATGTGCTGAAGGACAATTACGACCAGACCCTGGCGCTGAGCGTGGCGCAGTCGCGCAGCGGTCGCGACCTCGACGCCCATGGCCGCACCATGCGCGACCTGGAGCGCCGCGGCCGCCTCGACCGCGCGGTGGAGTACCTGCCCGCCGACAGCGAAATCCAGAAACTGGAGAACGAGGGCAAGGGCCTGACCCGTCCCGAGCTCGCCGTGCTCCTCGCCTACGCCAAGCTCGACCTCGACGCCGAGATCATCGCCAGCGACCTGCCGGACGAGCCGGCCTTCGCCGCGATCCTCGCCGGCTATTTCCCGCCGCAGGCCGTCAAGCGCTTTCCCGAGGCGCTGGACCAGCATCGCCTGAAACGCGAGATCGTCTCGACCTCGCTTGCCAACCGCCTCGTCAATCTCGCCGGCCCGGTCTTCGTCTCGCGCATGAAGGAGATGTCGGGCGCCGGCGGCGCGCAGATCACCCGCGCCTTCGTCGTCGCCGAGGGCGCCTTCGGCCTCGCCGCGCTGAAGGCGCGCATCGATGCGCTCGACGGCAAGATCGACGCCCAGGTGCAGACCGGCATGTACACCGACATCGCCGAGATCCTGCGCCGCCTGGGCCTGTGGTTCATCACCAACGTGCCGGCCAACGCCGACCTCACAGCCACCATCGCGCTCTACCGCGCCGGGGTCGAGAGCCTGCGCGGCACCTTCAACAGCCTGGTCTCGCCGTTCGACGCCGCCGACACCGAGGCGCGGATCGCCGAATTGCAGGCCGCCGGCGCGCCGCTCGACGTCGCCGAGGACGTCGCCGTGCTGAAGCTGATGAGCAGCGCGCCCGAGATCGCGGCCCTGGCGCGGGCCCGCACGCTCAGCGTCGACCTCGTCGCCGGCGCCTATTTCGCGATGGGCGCCGCGGTCGGCATCGACCGCCTGCGCGGCCTCGCCGCCCGCATCGGCGCCAAGGAGCATTGGGACCGTCTCGCCATCCGCCGCATCGCCGACGACCTCTTCGCCGGCCAGCGCGCCCTGACCGCCGAGGCGCTGTCCGCGCTCGACACCGGCAAGACCACCCGCGCCGACGGCGCCGAGGCGGTCAAGGCCTGGTCCGACGCGCGCGCCGAGACGCTAGCCCGCGCCAAGAGCTTCCTCGACGCGCTGGAGCGCAGCGGCGATCTGTCGATCGCCAAGCTGACGCTGGCCAACAGCCAGATCCGAGAACTGGCGGCGCGCTAAAAAACTCCTCCCTCTCCCCCTCCGGGGGAGAGGGCCGGGGTGAGGGGGTCTCTCAGGACGGACTCCGAACTCGAAGCCGTGCTGTAGCAGCAGCGCAGCATGGCGCGATGCCATCATTCACGACAACAGCGCCCCCTCACCCCGCCCTCTCCCCCGCTTCGCGGGGGCGAGGGAGAAGTGATAGCGTTCCCCCATCGCACGGAACGGGGGGCTCACCATGCGCCGGCTTCGCATTTTCATTCCCGCACTCATCGCGCTCGCCGGCGTCGCCGCGCTCGCCGCACCCGCGCCGACGCCGCCGCCCTACATCCCCGCCGCCGTCTACTGCTACCAGCCGCAGGTGCAAGGCCCCGTCAGCGTCTCCCCACTCTGCCCGACGCTCCCCGGCGACATCGGCCCCGATCCCAAGCTCACGCTGAAGGGCTTCGGCTACAAGGGCATCTCCAACGTGCCCGATCCCGCGAGCCTCGCCGACGACGTCGAGACGCCGTTCGACAATCTCTCCTGGCAGACCTTCGTCGCGCTCAACTGGACCGCCGGCAAAGAGAACCGCCCCGCCGCCGAAGGCCTGCAAGGCGCCGGCCCGCGCGTCTGGCAGTCCTACGACCGCGTCTCGAACGTCTTCGGCAACAGCCGCGTGCAGGCCAATTGCCATCCGCTGCTGGGCGAAGAGGTGTTCTCGATCGGCTCCAACGGCGACGGCACCGCCGCGGTGCGCAACGAGGAATACGTCCAGGCCGCCACCGGCGATCCCGCCATCGACGTCGCCGGCAACTGGACGATCTACGAGCGCCGCCTGGGCGGCATCGAGATCGCCTATCTGCGCGCGCCGGGCGGCCACGCCGAATGGAATCTGACCACGCCCGACGGCCAGAAGGCCTTCCTCGCGGCCGCCGGCACGTCCGTGAACTTCCCCGCCAAGGGCGACGCCGGCGCCGCCAACGGCGCCATCGAGGTCAAGGCCGCCTGGCGCATCCTCGATCCCGTCCGGCATGCCGCCAACGCCAAACGCTTCTACATCGTGCGCGCCGTGCTCGCGGTGTCGCCCGATCTTATCGTGAGCGTTCCCGGCAAGCCGCGGATGCCGATCTGCGCCCATGTCGAGCTCGGTCTCGTCGCCATGCACATCATCCAGAAGAATCCGAAGACCACCAACGCGCTGCAGCCGCAATGGTTCTGGACCACCTTCGAGCAGGTCGACAACGCGCCGCTCGCCACCAACGCCTGCGACTTGCGCAAGCCCGGCAAGCCCGACTGCCAGGAAGCGCCGAACCAGCTGCAATGCCCGGTCACTGTGTCGTCCCCAACGTCGGACTATTCCTATTTCAATGCCAGGGCGCAGGACCTGCCGATCAACCAGCCGCCTGCCAAGCAGCTCGGCGCCGGCGCCTTCCTGTGGAATCCGGTGCCGCCTTACGCCAAGCTCTATCTCGCCACGGCGAAGAACGGCCTCAAGGCCGGCACGCAGATCTCGCGCTGCTGGCAGATCTACAGGCTGACGCAGCAGCTCAACGCGCAATGGCAGGGCAAATTGCGCGCCGTGGGTTCGGTGTTCGCCAACTACATGCTGATCGGCACGCAATGGGGCGCCGCCGTCGAGGCCGCGCATCCGCCGACCTTCCCGCCCGGCGCCGTGCCCGGCTTCCTGTCGAACACGGTGCTGGAGACCTACCTGCAGACCTATTTCCCGCCGGGCGACGGCTTCAACACCGGCTCATGCATCTCCTGCCATGCCGGCGCGAGCTTCAACGGCAGCAAGGTCCTGACCAATCTCAGCTTCCTGCCCGGCCTGATCACGCCGACCGGCACGCGCCGTCCGCCGATCCCGCCGCATCATTTGTGAGGCCAAAGCGCGAGCGCTACTTGTCGCCCTGCTGCATCCGCCGCGGAATCTCCACCGCGAACACCCAGGCGTTGCCGATCGAGAGATACAGGCACGCGATCTCAGCCGGGATCAGAAAGTAAAGCGCCGACGGCCAGTCGGCGATGACGCCGATGCCGGTGGCGACCGGAAACAGCGTCCCGATCCACGCCAGGATCATGCGCACCGTGCGCGGCCCGCGCGAGCCCAGCACCGAGTTCGGGTCTTCCGGAAAATTGAGCACGAAGATCGAGGTGCCGGCGAGGATGGCGAGCCCCGTGACGATGAACTCGGCGCCCACGACCCACACCGGCTGCCCCGGCACCACGCCGAAGATCCCGATCAGCAGCATCTCGAACTGCAGGAACAGCGCGACGAAGGCGCGGCTCATATAGCCGTTGCCCGCCAGCACATGGCTGAGCGAGATCGTCAGCCCGACGAACAGCAGCCCCGCCAGCGTCGCGCTGACCTGCGCCACGGTGATGAAATAGTCGTGCCAGAGAGCGAGCGCGGTTTCGGTCATGCCCGCATCCTGTCATGGGAAAATTTATTTCGCTTCACTTATCCACCACCCGCCCCGCCGCCGCGCCGCGCTCCGCCTGAAGAACCGCGCGCATCGCTGGTGGATAAACAACGTCGCCGTCACGCCGCGCCCGAACCCACCCTTGAACGCTCCGCGCGCGCGCCCACCTCATCGTCATGACGAACGCCTGCGCCGCGCATTCCACATACGCATCCGCCTCCACGGCGGCGGCCTCCGCGCGCGCGGCCAGCAAACGGGCTAGGGGAAGGCGGGAGGGGGTACCCCCCTACGGTTTTTCGACGAACAATTATGTTGTCGAAGCAGCGCAGAAACCGGCAATCCCATTGCGCGAAGGCACAGCGCGTCCGGGGGGAGGAGGGGGGCACCCCCTTCAATTTCTGCGGTTCGAATATAGGACCGGCCCCCCCACCACAAGATCTGGGGGTGGAGCACTATTAGCGGGGGGCCATTCGAATCGCACCATCAAGACGGACGCATTCGCCGTTGAAATACGGATTGCTCAGCATCTCGAGCGCGAGGCTCGCATATTCCGGCGGATTGCCGAGCCGCGGCGGGAACGGCACCTGCGCGCCGAGACGGTCCTTGACCTCCTGCGGCGCCGCACCGAGCAGCGGTGTGTTGAACAGCCCCGGCATGATGGTGTTGCAGCGGATGCCTTCCTGGGCGAGGTCGCGCGCCACGACCAGCGTCAAACCGTTGATGCCCGCCTTGGACGCCGTATACGCCGCCTGGCCGATCTGGCCGTCCTGCGCCGCGACCGAGGCGGTGTTGACGATGGCGCCGCGCTCGCCGCCGGCCAGCGGCTCCAGGCTCAGCATGCCCTGCGCCGAGATCGCGATGCAGCGATAGGTGCCGACGAGGTTGATCTGGATGATGAAGTTGAAGGCGTCGGTCGGGAAGCGGCGGGTCTCGCCGGTCTTCTTGTCGCGCGACGCGGTCTTGATGGCGTTGCCGGTGCCGGCGCAGTTGACGAGGATGCGCTCCTGGCCGTGCGCCGCGCGCGCCTTCTCGAAGGCGGCCAGCACGCTCTCTTCATTGGTGACGTTGGCTTCGCAGAAGATGCCGCCGAGCTCGGCCGCGACCTTCTCGCCCTTGTCCTTGTTCATGTCGAGGAGCGCGACCTTGACGCCCTTGGCGGCCAGCGCCCGCGCCGTCGCTTCGCCGAGACCCGAGGCGCCGCCCGTGATGACCGCGGCGACCGAAGAATTGAGTTCCATATGCGTGCCCTTCCTGTTGGCCGGCCGCACTCTTATCCCGCCCCGCGGCCTCGCGCAAAGCGGACGCTAGGGAATGCGCTCCTTACTTCTCCCTCTCCCCCTTTTTGGGGGAGAGGGCGGGGTGAGGGGGACGCTGGGTCCGGACCGGATAGAACCCTGACGTTTTAGACCGGATACATCCCTGACAGTTTTGACGGCCTGCGGGAGGA
>OLLF01000332.1_pt1 | contig 19150 bp, 20 predicted proteins | sample 1604471 | NCBI WGS metagenome assembly OLLF01 (sample SAMEA104055714, study PRJEB20765) | soil metagenome | isolation source: soil
CTCCTGCGGCGGCGCCGCGGCCAGGGCCGCCAACAGAACCAGATGTTTCATATGTGCCGACGGCCCGAGCTGGACAGGCCCGGATGCTACGCCGAACGCCGCCACGTGAAAACGGCGCCCCACCCGGAGCGCCGCTTGTCACGGGCGAAGCCGGCTCAGGCCCGCCGCGCCAGCATCTGGCTGAGGAAATCGACCTCCTGCTTGAACAGGGCAGTCGCAGGAACGCCAGTCAGATGTGGGGCCCAGGTGCGCGGCCGGAATTTCGCGCGCGTTTCTGGGAACGCGTGGGCGGAACCTCGCTTTGCGGCATCGATTTTAGCGCGGGCGGTTGCGGAAAGATTTTGAAGGAATTCGGTTCATTCATCTCCCTGCTCAGCGCGAAGGCGTAATTTGTGAGGGCGTGGAGATCGTCACGCAGGTGTCGGTGAAACTGCTTTAAGCTCTTTGCCGCCAGCATGCGTTTCGCGTGCGTGGGCTTGGCCAACCGGCTTGGGATGACATAGCCGCTTTCTGTCCAATTCAGGATTGTTGGCGCGTGGGCGATATCATTTCTATGTGGCGCGAGTTTTGAGGCGACATCAAGAAGCCATGTAATGCCTTCCGACACGAGGTCCATTTCCGGGCGGTAGTGCTTCATTGCCGCCTTCAGAACATCGCGCTGACCGCTATCCGAATTGATCGCTTGCCAAATGGCCAACCCACCTTCCGGATTTTTGGGTGTTACCGACCGGATAAACAAGAACTGAAACGCGTGTTGGAGTTGATTCCACGCCCATATGATCTCGCCCGCCCGTGCCGTGTAGTGGCCAATCGCAGCGCTTTCCGCCCATTTGAGCTTTCGTCGCGGCTTGTAGATCGCCTTCTTGCTTGAACGCATTCGATATCTCTGGATTCGCAGCCGTTGGTCTGCAGTGGAGACGTACGCTTTTTATGCGTCGTCCGCGCCACTCCATACGGCCGGCGATCTATCTTCCACGCGACAGCAAATCCTGTAGGAACTCGACCTGCCGCTTGAATGTGTTGTCTTCCAGGCACAAAGCCTCGACCCGGCGGCAGGCATGCAAAACCGTCGTATGGTCGCGGCCGCCGAAGCGTCGGCCGATTTCGGGCAGCGAACGCGTCGTCAGCTTGCGCGACAGGTACATCGCGACCTGGCGCGGCCGCGCCACGCGGCGGGCGCGCTGCGGCGAATGGAAGTCGCGCACGTCGAGTTCATAATACTCCGCCGTCTTGCGCTGGATGTCCTCGATCGAGGTCTTGGCGCCCGGCGCGCTGCGCAGGCCGATGACGTCCTCGATGGTCTCCAGCGTCACCGGCTTCTTGGTCAGGTCGGTGTAGGTGGCAAGCTTGGTGAACACGCCGATCAACTCGCGCGGGCTCGCATCGTCCATGTCGGCGATATGCTCCAGCACGTTGTCGGGCAGAAGCGCCAGCGGCTTGTGGCGCGCGAACTCCGCGGCGCGCGCCCTCAGGATCGCCAGGCGCGTCTCGCGGTCCGGCTTGTCCAGCGTCACCACGAGGCCGCCGGCCAGGCGCGACTTGACGTCGGCGCCCAGGCCTTCGAGCGCTGCCGGCGCCCGGTCGGCCGCGATCACCACGCGGCGCCGCAGGTCGGCGAAGGCGTTGACGGTGTAGAGGAACTCCGACGCCGTCGCGGTCGAGCGGCAGATGTGCTGCAGGTCGTCGATGATCAGAACCTCGGCGGTGCGCAGCTCTTCCTTGAACGCCAGCGTGTCCTTGCGATAGAGCGCGCCCAGGAAGTGGCGCATGAAATCCTCCGAGCGTAGGAACAGCGAGCGCTTGCCGCGCTTCCTGAATTCCAGCGCCGCGGCGTTCAGCAGATGCGTCTTGCCGTAGCCGAAGCCGCCATGGATGTAGAGCAGGGCGACGTCGCTCTGCGCCCCTTCGGCGAAGCTCCTGGCGGCGCCGAGGCCGAATTCGTTGGCGGGACCCGCGACGAAGCTCTCGAAGGTCTGCTGCGGATGCAGCATGCGCGTCCACAGGCCCTTGGCGGCCTCGCTGGACGGCTCTTCTTCCGCCGGCGCGGCGCCGAACACCGCGGCGGGCGCGTCGCTGCGGGCGGGCTCTCGCACCAGGCCGCCGCCGACCACCGGCTGGGGGACCGACAGGACGATGGAAAGCGAGACCGGCTCGACGCCTTCGGCGCGCAGGGCGCGCTCGATGCGGGCGACATAGCGCTCCGACACCCAGTTGCGGATGAACGACTTGCTGGTGCCGATGCGGACCTCGTCCTTCTCGAACCCGTCCAGCGTCAGCGGCCCGATCCAGGCGTCGAACACCGCATCGCCCAACTCGCGGCGCAGTTTTTCGCGTGCGCCCAGCCATGCCGCCGGCCAGTCGGGCCGCAGCGGCTTACTCGTGATCTGTCCCATGTACCCAGTACCCGCTTCTTGCCGGCGCCTTCGCGTGTCGCGACAGGCTGTCCGGTGAACCCCTTGTTTTAGTCCGGGCTTTTGCCCGGTTCTCACGCATGGTCTTGCGGCTTTTCAGGCCGCCCTGCCTCGTCGCATCGGTTTCTCCCCTTTAGATCAAGTTTGCTTCCACGGAAGGCCGGCAGCCTTCCAGCCGTTTCGCTGGCCGCGATGGCGCTCGCCGTCGAGGTCGCCTTCAAATCCGCCCGCGATGTTGTAGGCCCTGGCGTAGCCCGCCCGCGTCAGGGCGATGGCGGCGCTCTTCGAGCGCGCGCCCGAGCGGCACAGGAACAGCACCGGGGCGGCCTTGTCGGCGCCCGCGGCTTGCTCTGTGGCGGCCACGAAGTCCGGATTGACCTGCATCGTCGGGAACATCTGCCATTCGACCAGCGCCACGTCGCGCTCCAGGCTCGAGAGGTCGGGCAGGCCGACGAAATTCCATTCCGCCTGGGTGCGGACATCGACCAGCCGGGCCCGGGGATCGCCCTGGAGCAGCGCCCAGGCCTCTTGGGCACTCAAGTCGCCGGCATAGTCGGAGGAAGGATTGGAGGTCATGGCGTCGTCGTTCCGGCACGGATCGGCATCGGCCGGGACGCTGCCCAGCCTGGAAAGCCAATAATTTCAAGGATTCAGTGGGTACTGTACTTACAATCGGAGCCGGAATACCGGACCGTCGCATCGAATACTGTTCTTATATTGTTTTTAGCGTTCGACATCTTTTTCTCTTGCCCACCGGACGAAGGTTAATGTCACCGAAATTCGAATCACCCGCAAGTGAACGAAAGCGGAACCTTTGCCCTTTTGTGACTGCTAACCTTTTGTACGTATACGGATATTTCCAACGGGCCGTGTTTGTCTCAGATTTCAGACACTTACGTGACGCAAGCCCATTTTGTGCAGTGCAGAATGCACCAGTACAAGGAAATTCAGTCTACGGACAATAAAACAGGGCTCGAATTCTGAAGGCCGTGCAACCGGCCCCGAATCCGCCAGACCGCCCAGTTACTTGGCGAGCTTGGCGACGCGCTTGGAGAGGCGCGAGACTTTCCGCGAGCCGGTATTCTTGTGCAGGATGCCCTTGGACACGCCGCGCATGATTTCCGGCTCTGCCGCCTTCAGGGCCGCCCGGGCCGCCGTCTGGTCGCCGGTCAGAATCGCTTCCTCGACCTTGCGGATATAGCCGCGGACGCGGGTTTTGCGCGAGGTGTTGATGGCGGTGCGCTTGGCCGTGGTGCGGACGCGCTTCTTAGACGAGGCGATATTGGGCATTGGGTTTCCTGCGGTAAATCGGAGCGGGCGTATACCCCCGCAAGGGGCAGGGGTCAAATACCAGTTTCACGGGCCTATTTGTCGGCGAAATTCGCCTTCCGCTTCTCGCCGAACGCCGCCATGCCTTCCTTCTGGTCGGCGGTGGCGAACATGGCGTGGAACAGGCGGCGCTCGAAGCGGATGCCCTCGGCGAGCGTCGTCTCATAGGCCCGGTTCACCGTCTCCTTGGTCATCATGACGATGGGCAGGGACTGCTCGGCGATCTTGTGCGCCGCCTTCATCGCCTCGGCCATGAGCTCCGCCGCCGGCACCACCCGGCTGACGAGGCCGCTGCGCTCGGCCTCGGCGGCGTCCATGTTGCGCCCCGTCAGGCACATCTCCATGGCCTTGGACTTGCCGACGAAGCGCGTCAGGCGCTGCGTCCCGCCGATGCCCGGCATGACGCCCAGCGTGATCTCCGGCTGGCCGAACTTTGCGGTGTCGGCGGCGATGATGAAATCGCACAGCATGGCGAGTTCGCAGCCGCCGCCCAGCGCCCAGCCCGCCACCGCCGCCACGATCGGCTTGCGTACCGCCGCGATGCGGTCATTGGCCTCGGCGAAGAAATTGCTTCTGAACATGTCCATGTAGGATTGCGGCGCCATCTCCTTGATGTCGGCGCCGGCGGCGAAGGCGCGCTCGGATCCCGTCAGCACGATGGCGCGCACCGCGTCGTCGCGGTCCCAGGCCTCGAGCTGCGTCACCAGCTCGCCAAGCAGTTCCGCGTTCAGCGCGTTGAGCGCCTTGGGCCGGTTCAGCGTGATGAGGCCGACGGCGCCGTCGATGGTCGCCACGATGTTCAGATGGTTCATCCAAGGAGTCTCCTTTTCGCGGCGCCTGCATAACGCTGCGCTTGACATGCAACCAAATGGTTGCATAATACCGTCATGAGCATGGATGCGGTTTTCAAGGCGCTTGCTGATCCGACGCGGCGCGAGCTTCTGGACCGCCTGCATGCGCGCAACGGCCAGACGCTGAACGAATTGTGCGAGCAGATGGAGATGACGCGGCAGGCCGTGACCAAGCATCTGACGATCCTGGAAGGGGCGAACCTCGTCGCCACCGTCCGCAAGGGCCGCGCGAAGGCGCACTACCTCAATCCCGTTCCCATCGGCGAGATCGCCGAGCGCTGGATCGAAAAATACGAACATGGGCGCCTCAAGGCGCTCAGCGACCTCAAGAAAAGCCTCGAAAGGAAAGAGCCATGAGCAGCACATACGTCTACGTCACCTATATCCGCACCACGCCGCAGAAATTGTGGGACGCGCTGACCAGGCCGGAATTCATCAAGCAATACTGGTTCAACATGAGCCAGGAATCGGCTTGGACGGTGGGCTCGCCGTGGAAGATGCTGTTCGAGGACGGGCGCGTCGCGGACGCCGGCGAGATTGTGGAGATCGATCCGCCCCGCCGCCTGGTGCTGAAATGGCGCAATGAATTCCGCGACGATCTGAAGGCCGAAGGCTTTTCGCGCTGCGTCTACGAGCTGGAGCCGGACGGCGACGTGATGAAATTGACCGTAACCCATTCGATCGACAAGGACGGCGCCAAATTCATCGAAGCGGTGTCGGGCGGCTGGCCGCGCATCCTGTCGAGCCTCAAGAGCTTCCTGGAAGCCGGCGCCCCGCTGCCGCGCAGCCACCCCGCACCAAAACCGTGAGGCGATCATGGGCCACAGCAAATTCGTCTACGTCACCATCATCCGCGCGACGTGCGAGCAGATCTGGGACGCGCCGCTCGCGGGTTCAGAGAAGTGGCCGGAGGGGCTCTGATCTCTTTTCCTCCCCCGTTTACGGGCTTGGCACGCTGCCGCTGCCAAGCCCGTAACAACGGGGGAGGAAAACAGTGCGCGCTCGGATTATTTCTGACACGCCGGACAATAAAACGTCGAGCGCCCGGCCTGCACGATCCGCTTCACCGTCCCCTTGCAGCCCTTGCCGAGGCAGGGCTCGCCCTCGCGGCCATAGACATAAAAAGTCTTCTGGAAATATCCCATCTCGCCATCGGTGCGGCGATGGTCGCGCAAGGACGAGCCGCCGGCCGCGATCGCCTCTTTCAGCACCGCCTTGATCTCCTTCACCAGCGGCGCGATGCGCCCCGGCGACAGCGACTTGGCCAGCCGCTTCGGCGATATCCCGGCGCGGAACAGCGCCTCGCAGACATATATGTTGCCGAGCCCCGCGATCACCCGCTGGTCGAGCAGCGCGGATTTGATCGGCGTCTTCTTGCCCTTCAAGGCCTTCGCCAGATACGCCGCATCGAAGTCCGCCGACAGCGGCTCGACGCCCAGCCCCTTGAACAGGCGGTGCTCGCCCAACCGGTCCGTCTCGATCAGCGTCATCAGCCCGAAGCGGCGGTGATCGGAGAACACGATCTTCGCCGGCGCGTCGGTCTGCATCACCACGTGATCATGCTTGCCTTTGCCCGCCTCGGGCGGCGCCGCCGGATAGACGAACTGGCCCAGCTTGCGCTCCCGCCCCTCGGCATAGACTGCCATGCGTCCGCTCATGCCCAGATGGATGACGAAGGTCTCGCCGCTGTCGAGATCCGCCATCAGGTATTTCGCCCGCCGCCATAGCCGCACGACCTTGTGCCCCGTCAGCCGCCGCGCGAAATCGTTGGGGAAGGCGATGCGCAGGTCGCCGCGCCGCGTCTCGACATGGGTGAAGACATGGCCCTCCAGCGCGGGCCTGAGCCCCGTCTTCACGGTTTCGACTTCGGGCAGTTCGGGCAAGAGACAGCCATTAAGAGTCGCAGCAGACGACCGTATCCCACCGAATCCGCAGCGGCTAATGTACTGTCATGAAACTTGACAGTACTGCCGCAAATCCTGACACAACCGCAAGTTTCGGCTATCGCGACGTGCCGGAGGCCGACAAGGAAGGCCTCGTGCGCGAGGTCTTTTCCTCGGTCGCCGGCAAATACGATCTGATGAACGATCTGATGTCGGGCGGCGTCCACCGGCTGTGGAAGGACGCCATGGTCGAATGGCTGAACCCGCGCCCCGGCTGGCGGGTGCTCGACGTCGCCGGCGGCACGGGCGACATCGCCTTTCGCATCGCCGATCTCGTCCGTCGCCGCGGTGGCGAGGCCGACATCACCGTCTGCGACATCAACGCCGACATGGTGGGCGAGGGCCTGCGCCGCGCCCGGGCCAAGGGCGAACGCGCCAGCCAGTGGATCACCGGCAATGCCGAGGCGCTGCCGGTCCCCGACGCCAGCATGGACGCCTATACCATCGCCTTCGGCATCCGCAACGTCACGCATATCGACGTCGCGCTGCGCGAGGCGCGCCGCGTGCTGAAGCCGGGCGGGCGTTTCCTGTGCCTGGAATTCTCCCGCGTCGAAGCGCCCGGGCTCGACACGCTTTACGATGCGTACTCGCTGAATGTTCTGCCGCGCCTTGGCGCCATGGTCGCCGGCGACGCCGACGCCTATCGCTATCTCGCCGAAAGCATCCGCCGGTTCCCGCCGCAGGCGAAGTTCGCCAAGATGATCGAGACGGCGGGGCTCGGTCAGGTGAAGGTCCGCAACCTCACCGGCGGCGTCGCGGCCATGCATTCGGCATGGAAAATATGAGGGTGGTTACCCCTTTCACCTCCCCAGCATGGGGAGGTCGATCCGCGAAGCGGATCGGGTGGGGACGTCTCTCCCCGTCAAGGCACATCCCCACCCGACGTGCTGCGCACGTCGACCTCCCCATGCTGGGGAGGTAAAACGATGAGCCGCTTCGCCGACTATCGCCGCCTCTGGCATGCCGCCCGCGTTCTCGCGCGCAACGACGCGCTGTTCCCCAAGGAATACGAAGCGCTGCTGCCGCCGTCGGCGCGGCTTGCCCGCCGCCTGCTCGGCAGCGGACGCGCCCGGCACGATCCCGCGCCGCCCGGAATCCGCCTGGCGCGCGCGCTCGAAAGCCTCGGCCCCGCCTATATCAAGCTCGGCCAGGTGCTGGCGACGCGTCCCGACATCGTCGGCGACGACGTCGCCCTCGCCCTGGCGCAGCTGCAGGACCGCCTGCCGCCGTTCCCGATGGCGGCGGCGCGCAAGGTGATCGCGGACGGCCTCGGCCGTCCCGCCGACGCGGTGTTCCACTCACTCTCCGAACCCGTCGCCGCCGCCTCGATCGCGCAGGTCCACAAGGGCGAGACCACCGACGATCCGCCGATCCCGGTCGCGGTGAAGGTGCTGCGCCCCAACGTCGCCGTCGAGTTCGGCCGCGATCTTTCCGCCTTCGCGCTGGCGGCGCGCCTGGCGGAGCGCTGGATTCCCGCCGCGCGCCGCCTGCGCCCGCGCGAGACCGTCGAGATGCTCACCGTCTCCGTCGCGCTCGAGCTCGATTTCCGCATGGAGGCGGCCGGCGCCTCCGAGCTGGAGGAGCGCACGCGCAGCGATCCCGATTTCCGCGTGCCGCATATCGACTGGAGCCGCACCGCCGACCGCGTCCTGACCAGCGAATGGATCGACGGCATTTCCGTCCGCGACCGCGACGCGCTGATCGCCGCCGGCCACGATCCCAAACGCATCGCCAATCTGGTGGTCCGCAGTTTCTTGGCTCAGGCGCTGCGCGACGGCTATTTCCACGCCGACATGCATCCGGGAAACCTGTTCGTCGATGCGCAGGGCCGCCTCGTCGCCGTCGATTTCGGCATCATGGGGCGGCTTGATGACTCGATGCGCCGCTTCATGGCCGAGACCCTCGCCGGCTTCCTGGCGCGCGATTACCAGCGCATCGCGCAGATCCACTACGACGTCGCTTTCGTGCCGGCGCACCATCCGGTCGAGACCTTTGCGCAGGCCCTGCGCGCCATCGGCGAGCCGATCTTCGGCCGCTCCGCCAAGGACGTCTCGATGGCGCGCCTTTTGGCGCAGCTGTTCGACACCACGCGCCGCTTCGACATGCAGGCGCAGCCGCAGCTCGTGCTCTTGCAGAAGACGATGATGGTGGTGGAGGGCGTGGCGCGCAGCCTCGATCCCGATTTCGACATCTGGGAGGCGAGCCGGCCGGTGGTCGAGAAATGGATGCTCGAGCGCCTGGGGCCGGAGGGCCGCCTGCGCGAGGCCGGCGACAGCCTCAGTGCGCTCGGCCGCGTGGCGCAGAACCTGCCGCAGCTGCTGAAGAACGCGGAGATCATCTCCGCCATGCTCGCCGATGGCGGCGTGCGCCTGCATCCCGAATCGCTGCAGCTCATTGCCGCCGCGCAAGTCTCGCGCACCCGCCACGTCCGCATCGCGATCTGGATCGCCGCCGGCGCGCTCGGCGTCTTGGCGATCGTGCCGTTTATTTAAGCTTGATATACAGCAGTGATATCACTATGATATCGCCATGCGAACCCTCGTCGACATCCCCGAAAAACAGCTGAAGGCGCTGACGCGGCTGTCCAAGGCACAAAAGCGCTCGCGGGCGTCCGTTATCCGGGACGCGGTTTCGGCGTATTTGGAAAACAAGCTCTTCAGCGAGAAAGACCCCGCCTTCGGTGCCTGGCGCGACCAGGAAATCGACGGCCTTGAATACCAGCGCAAGATTCGCGCCGAATGGTGAAAGCGCTTATCGATTCCAATATCCTGATCGACTACCTGAAGAACATTCCCGCCGCGTTTGCCGAGTTGTCGCGCTACAGCGATCCGGCCATCAGTTCGATCAGTTGGATCGAAGTGATGGCCGGCGCCTTGCCGGCATCGGAAGGCGTCACGCGAAATTTTCTCGACCGTTTTCTCCTGATCCCGCTAGACGAGCTGGTATCGGAACGTGCCGTGCTGCTTCGCCGGAAGTATCGCCTTAAACTTCCCGACGCCATTGCTCTGGCCGCGGCGCAGATCAGCGGCCGGCTATTCGTCACGCGCGATGTGAAGGATTTTTCGCACGCCGATCCGGGAATACGGATTCCCTACACGCTCTAACTCAAACGATATGCACGCGCCCCGCGTCGCAGGCCTTGGTGCCCTTCGCGTCGGTCACATACACCTTCACGCTCACCGTGTGGTTGGCGATATCCGGCACGTCCGGCACCTGCACATGCACGGTGTGGCGGCCGACCGTCTGGTTGGTGGCGAGGATCGCGGCGTAGCCCGTCGGCTGCTCGCCCGGCGGGTTGGACAGCTCCATCACCACGCGCACGTCGCTGCCGTTGGCTTTGATATCGTCGCAGGCGATGGCGAAGCGGTCGCCGCGCGTGACGGTCGGGATGTCGGCGCCGCCCATGTCGGCGTTCGCATAAGCCACGATGTGGCCCGGCACGACCTGAACCGAGCCGGCCAGCGCCGGCGCGCTCGATGCGGCCAGGGCCGCGATGCCAATCCACAATGCGCGCATGATGGTCCCCGATGCGTGGCCTGAAGTAGCGAAGCGATAGGCCGGCCAAAAAGCAGAATCCGATCATAGCCCGGTCTTGTGGACTTACCAATAGCCGTGCAGGCGCCGGCGGATTTTGCGCCCGCCGGCGCCCTTTTACACCTGCCGCGACAGCCACCAGAAGCGCCACACCATCAGCACCGCGGCGACCAGCAGGCCGAAGGCCAGCCCGTACCAGATGCCGATGCCTTTGAGGCCGAAGCCGAAGGCGAACAGCATGCAGGCCGGAAAGCCCGCCAGCCAGTAGCTCGCGCCCGCGATCCACATCGGCGCCCGCGCATCCTTCAGCCCGCGCAGCGCCAGCGCCGCCGCGACCTGGACGCCGTCGACGATCTGAAACACCGCCGCGACATGCAGGAACGTCACCGCCAGCAGCAGCGCCGGCAGGTTGGCCGGCACCGCGGGCAGATACAGCGAGGCGATCTCGAACGGCCAGATGGCGAGGATCGCCGACGTCACCGTCATGAACGCCGTTGCCACCAGGATGGCCGAGAAGCCGGCGCGCCGCGCGCCCTCGCGGTCGTTGGCGCCGGCCGCCAGGCCCACCCGCACTGTCGCCGCCATCGCGATGCCGAGCGGCACCATGAAGGTGATCGACGGCACGTTCATCGCGATCGTGTGCGCCGCCAGATGGTTGAGCCCGAAATGCCCCATGAAGAAGTTCGAGGAGAAGAACAAGGTCGCCTCGAACAGCATGGTCAGGCCGATCGGCAGCCCCAGCACATAGACTTCGCGCAATTTGGCCCAGACCGGTTTTCCGAAGTCGCGGAAGATCCGGTACAGGTGCAGCTTCGGCGTCAGCCGGACGACCGCCAGCATCAGCAGGAAACTGCACGCGAAGGAGCAGGCGCTCGCGATGCCCGAACCCATCAGACCGAGCCGCGGCAGGCCGAAATGCCCGAAGATCAGCGCGTAGTCGAAGGCGACGTTGAAGAACACCGCGAAGCTCATCACGATCAGCGATGCCCGGGGTTTGGACAGCGCCGTCGAATAATTGCGCAGCACCTGGAAGCCCAGGCTGAAGGGCAGGCCGAAGGACAAGGGCACGACGAAGCGCGACGCCGCGTCCGCCAGCTGCTCGGACTGGCCCAGCAGCAACAAGATCGGCCCGGCGAATTGCAGGAATACGACCAGCGGCAGGCCGATGATCAGCACCGACCAGAAGCCCATGCGCGCCACCACGCGCACGTCGTCTTTTGCGTTCGGATCGGCGCCCAGGATATGCGCGATCATCGGCGACACCGCCGAGGTCGGGCCCGAGCCGAGCAGCCAGCAGAAATAGAACATGGTGTTGCCCAGCACCGCGCCGGCCAGCGCCGTGTTGGAGAAGCGCGCCAGCATCAGCGTGTCGGTGGTGCCGATCGCCATCTGCGCCAGCTGCGTCAGGATCAGCGGGCCAGCCAGCTTCAGGAGCTCGCGCGTCTCGGCGATCCACGCATCGAGGCCATGGCCCGCGACGCGGGCTCCGGCGGTTGCAACATCGAATTCGGCAATATCGGTCATGGCACGGACTTACTTTTTAGGCCCGAACCCGGCACGGAAAGGTCAGCAACAACAAAAAACCCTCCGGAGCCGGGCTCGGGAGGGTTGGTAACGGTACGCCAGGGGCAAACCTAGAGCGCGTTCTCCTCACGAGCAGATGCAGCGGTCTTCCCGCCCGGAAGGGCGAAAGGCGCGGCAGTGCGTACCTTGCAGATCGAACTGTGCATCAGTCTCGCTCGAATCGCTCCGCCGGCCCGATGCCTGCGGATGCGGAATTTGGGTACGCCCGCCCGGAAATGAAGTCAACACACGCCGCGATGACCCCACGCAATACCGTCAGGCGTGGCACGAACGTCACGTTCGCGGGCGCAAAAAAAAGAGCGCGGGAAGCTTCCGCCGCCCGCGCTCTTTCTTCATCAGGTGGTTTGGTCTGCACCCATCCACCCCACTCACCATGGCCGGGCTTGACCCGGCCACCCAGCCGCTGCGCATCCGCGCAGCGAAAAGACTCTTTTAGGCGCGCGGACGCGCGCCACTGGGTGGCCGCCACAAGGGCGGCCATGGTGATTGAGATGAACTACGCGGCCCAAAACCATCACCCCTTCACGCACACCACCTGGCGCAGCGTGTGCACGATCTCGACCAGATCGCTCTGCGCCGCCATCACCGCGTCGATGTCCTTGTAGGCCATCGGCGTCTCGTCGATGACGTCGGCGTCCTTGCGGCACTCGATGCCGGCGGTGGCCTTCTCGTGGTCCGCCAGCGTGAAGCGCCGCTTGGCCTCGGCACGGGACATCGCCCGGCCCGCCCCGTGCGAGCAGGTGTCGAACGAGTCCTTGTTGCCCAGCCCGCGCACGATGAAGGACTTGGCCCCCATCGAGCCCGGAATGATGCCGAGGTCGCCCAGCCGCGCCCGCACCGCGCCCTTGCGGGTCACCCAGACATTGGCGCCGAAGTGGTTCTCGCGGCTGACGTAGTTGTGGTGACAGTTCACCGCCACCGAGCCCCAGGCGAATTCCCGCCCGAGCGCGGCCTGCACTGCGCGCATCGTCGCGCCCAGCATCAGCGAACGGTTGGCGAGGGCGAAATTCTGCGCCCACTCCACCGCCTCGACATAGTCGTCGAAATTCTCCGAGCCCTCGGCGAGATAGGCGAGGTCCTGGTCCGGAAGGTTGATGAACCAGCGCCGCATGTCCTCCTTGGCCTTCTCGATGAAGTACTGGCCGATCTGGTTGCCGATGCCGCGGCTTCCCGAATGCAGCATCACCCACACTGCGTCCGCCTCGTCGAGACACAGCTCGATGAAGTGGTTGCCGGTGCCCAGCGTCCCCAGGTGCCGCGGCGCGCGGTTCGCGGCCTTGGCGATCTTGGGATGCTTGTCGGCGATGACGGCGAGACGCGCCGCCAGGTCGCCCTGGTCGAAATTGGCCAGCACGTCCGTCACCGCATCGGGCACGTTGTGCCAGGCGCCGCGGTCGCCCGCGCCGCCATTGTCGGTGCGCCCGTGCGGCACCGCCTTCTCGATCGCCGAGCGGACGGCGAACAGGTTGTCGGGCAAATCGCCGGCGGTGAGCGCGGTGCGCGCCGCCACCATGCCGCAGCCGATATCGACGCCGACCGCCGCAGGCACGATGGCGCCACGGGTCGGGATCACCGATCCGACCGTCGCCCCCATGCCCCAGTGCACGTCCGGCATCACCGCGACATGGCTGTGGATGAAGGGCAGGGACGCGACGTTGATGAGCTGCTGGCGCGCGGAATCCTCCAGCGGGACGCCGTTGGTCCACGCCTTGATCGGCACGCCGTTCTCGCGAATGACATTGTACATGCGAATACGCCCGGGCGCGTTTTGGCGCGCCCGGGCCCTCCTTGTCTTGATGATATTGAAAAATAACGCCTACGTCTCTTCGGACGCCGCGATCCAGTCGAGGATCGCTTCCGAAAAGCCGTTGACGCGCGTCCACACGCCGCCGCCGACCCCGTTCTGATAGGATGCGACATTGATCATGTAGTTGTGCTTGCCGAACGGCTTGGCGTTCTGCGGGGAATCCGCCGAACCCAGGCCGCAATCCTGCTCGTCGGTCACGACGATCATGCGATCGGCGGTGCGTTCCTGCTTGCGCAGGTAATCCATCACCTGCTTCAGGAAGATGCCGCCGCCGCCCAGCGGCTGGCACAGCCCATAGATCGCGTCGATCAGCGCCATGCCGTGCCGCGGCGGAACGAGCTGTGTCTGGTGGACACGCTTGGCGTCGCTGCCGGCGGTGGCGTAGATCTTCACGTCCTCGCACATTTCGCGGGCGATGGCGGCCAGGGTGGCCGCCGCCGTCGCGCGATTCATCTCGCTGCGCTCGGACATGTACGAATGGTACATGCTGCCCGAGACGTCGACGACGATGACCGTCTTGCCCTTGAGCTTGGGACGCTGCGCCAGGTCGGACAGCAGGGCCTTTTCCAGCGCGGGCTCGAAGCTCGGCGCCGCGCGCGCCGCCGCGACATAGCGGAAGGGGAAAACCTTTCCCGCGCCGCGCTTGTCGAGAATCGCCGCCTCGACGAGGCCGGGCTCCACCTTCGCCTGCTCCATGTTGCGCAGGTTGCGCAGCAGCGCCAGGTAGCCGAGCTTGCGCTCGCCGAGCAGGCGCTCGAACGTCGCCTTCTTGTCCTTGCCGGCCGACAGCGCGACCTCCCAGGTGTCGGGCGCGTTGAGCTCGCCGTCCACCAGCTGCTTCCACAGCTTGGCCTGAGCCTCGTCCTTCGGCTTGGCGTGCACCAGGAACAGCACGTCGCGGATGCGCACCGCGCCTTCGCGGTCGTACTTGGCGAGCTGATAGGCGTCGAACTTGGTCAGCGCGCGCGCCAGGCCCTTCTTGATCTGCGCCGAGACGGGCTGGCGCTTGCGCTGCTGCATCGGGCCGAGCGCGTCGGCCCAGTAGATGGCAAGCAGCTCCGTCATCTCGTCCGGACGCTGGATCACGCGCGCCAGCGTGTCGGCCACCAGCCCGCGGTGCGTCTCGTGCCGCGCCATCTCGCGCACCACCAGCAGCGGCGCATGCCGCAGCTTCATCTCCTCGCGCGCCTGAATGGCGAGCGCGGCGACGCGCGCCGGCGCCACCAGCGGCACCAGCGCCTTGATGCGGTCGGCGATGGAAACGCCGTCCTCGTAGAACTGGTCCTCCCACAGCAGGCAGTTCATCAGCGCGCGCTTCAGCTCCATCTCGGGCGTGAAACGCTTGGCCTTGGCGCCTTCATGCGTGAAGACGCCCAGGATCTTGTTGAGCTTGGACATGATGGCCTCCTCTGGGAGCGTGGATGTTGGGGGAAAAACGAACGATGGGGAACGGACCGGGCAAGCCATCGCGCCGCCCACGCAGGCGCAAGCAGGTCTCCTGCGTGGGCAGACAAAAAGAACACGATCCGGGAACGGGCGATGCTGAGACCCCGGCCTGCGCTTCACCGCGCAGGCCAGGTAGCGCTCTACCGCTGAGCTACGCGTGCACAATCACGCGGCGGGATTCGAACCCGCGACCTCTCGTGTAACAGACGAAGTAACAGCGATCTTCACCACGGATCGTGGCAACGAGGCGCCGGGGAACGGTCGAGGCTGTACCGCCCTTGCGGGCTCACACGCTCTGCCACTGAGCTACGGCCGGACTTGCGTCCGTCCGGGAGGACTCGAACCTCCGACCCTATGATTATCGAAGTAACAGATCTCTTCACCACCGGCAAAAAGTCGTGGCGGGGAACATGCGATGCTGTTGCTGCCCTTTCGGGCGATCAGCCTTGCGGCCTACGGGCATCGAACCCGCTCGGCGCTTGCGCGCCTTTCCACGAAGTAACAGGCATCTTCACCACCGCCTTGCCGCGGCGTCACCGCGGCCATGCAAATTGCAAAACAAATTCCAGTCGCGGCGCTCCGGACAAATCTCGCGCCGTCTAGCGAACCCTTATGGTTCGCCCCGCCATCGGTGGACCGCGCGGGAACGTCCGCGCGCCGTTCCCTCCGGCAGGCCCCGCGCTTGGGGCGCGCGCACGGATGCGCGCGCCCGGAGATCCGGGTCTCTCCTTCCGGCGTTGGCCGGAACAATTTCAAACAAGCGAGGCCGGAGAAAACAAAAAACCCTCCGGAGCGTCGGCTCGGGAGGGTCTGCGGTGAGGCAGATGTCGGCCCGCTTACGCGAGGCCGCTCCCATGAACCGGGCGTGCGCCGTCGAATGGCCGATAGCCATTCAACAGTTTGATGTTTTGTTCGCAGCTGCGAAGCATCGCTCGACTCATGTTCGGTTCACGAACACCATGTCCGTGAGGGCGCGGTGTGTAAGCCCGCGGTTTTCGCAAGTCAACGGGGGCTTGCGCCTTCCGCATCGTCAGGCGCTACACTGTGGCAAAAGAACATCGCGAAAGGACACGCCATGGATTTCTCGATCCCGCAGCACGTCAAGGACCTGCTCGTCCGCATCGACGAATTCATCGAGGCGGAGATCATGCCGCTGCAGCACCAGGACGACAACGACCGCTTCTTCGATCATCGCCGCGAATGGGCGCGCACCGATTTCGAGCATGGCGGCCTGCCGCGCAAGGATTGGGAATTGCTGCTGCGCGAGATGCGGGTGCGCGCCGACAAGGCCGGCTTCCTGCGCCTGGCGCTGCCGGAGGAATATGGCGGCAAGAACATCGGCAACCTCGCCATGGCGATCATCCGCGAGCATCTCGCGGCCAAGGGGCTGGGCCTGTTCAACGATCTGCAGAACGAAACCTCGGTGGTCGGCAATTTCCCGCAGATCCTGATGTACCGCGACTTCGGCACCGAGGAGCAGAAGAATACCCTGCTCCCCGGCATGCTGAACGGCACCATCCGCATCGCGTTTGGCCTCACCGAGCCCAAGCACGGCTCCGACGCGACCTGGATGGAGACGCGCGCGGTCAAGGACGGCAATGGCTGGCGCATCAACGGCGAGAAGATGTGGAACACCGGCGTCCATGCCGCGACGCACGACATGGTGTTCTGCCGCACCTCGGGCGAGGACGGCAATGCCCGCGGGCTCACCTGCCTGATCGTGCCGATGAACGCCGAAGGCGTGAAGATCGAAGAGTATATGTGGACCTTCAACATGCCGACGGACCACGCGCGCGTCAGCTTCACCAATGTCTGGGTGCCGGACAGCGCCGTGTTCGGCCCGGTCGACAACGGCCTGGTGCTGGCGCGCCACTTCGTGCACGAGAACCGCATCCGCCAGGCGGCGTCGGGCGTCGGCGCGGCGCAATACTGCATCAATGAGAGCATCGACTACGCCAACACGCGCAAGCCCTTCGGCAAGCCGCTGTCGCGCAACCAGGCGATCCAGTGGCCGCTGGTCGAGCTCCAGACCGACGCCGAGATGACGCGCTGGCTGATCTATCGCACCGCCTGGGAGATGGACCGCATGACGGGGCCGGAGATCCAGCTCTACCTCTCCGACAAGGTTTCGATGTGCAACTACCGCGGCAACCGGCTGGTCTGCGACGCCGCCGACTGGGCGATGCAGGTGCATGGCGGCTGGGGCTATTCGCGCCACAAGCAGTTCGAGCACATCTACCGCCACCACCGCCGCTACCGCATCACCGAAGGCTCCGAGGAAATCCAGATCCGCAACGTTGCCGGCCACATGTTCGGCTTCATCGGCAAGAACCGGAAGCCGGATTAGGCAATATCCCAACCTGTCATGGCCCGCGAATGCGGGCCACCCAGTTGGAGACAAGAACCGTGCTGACGAACATGGCTGAGATGAATCTGAAAATCGCGAGCGGGGCGTCACCTGGGTGGCCCGCATTCGCGGGCCATGACACTGGGTGCAGTGATGATCACAAATAGCGAGCGCGCGCAGTTCGAAAGCGAGGGCTATTTCATCCGCCCCGGCTTTCTCGATGCCGCGCGCGTCGCCGCCGTGTCGGCGGAGGTCGACGGCTATGTCCAGGTCGAGCCCAAATTCGACGGCCGCAATTTGTGGAAATACGACCGCCTCACCGGCCTGACCGTCGATCCGCAAACGCTCGCCATCGTCGGCGCGCTGATGGACGGCAAGGGCTTCATCTTCCACCACAGCCACGCGGCGCTGCATCCGCCCGGCCTGCGCGGCATCGCCTGGCATCACGATTACGAGCAGGTCCCGCAGACCAACCGCAGCCATCTGCAGGTCCACGTCCTGCACTACCTGCAAGGCCTCGACGGCACGGTCGGCGACCTGCTGCTGGCGCCCCGCACGCACAAATCGGTGATGCGCCGCGACGCGCTGTCGATGTTCGGCACCGACGACCTGCCGGGCACCGTGGTGCTGGACGACCTGCCGCCGGGCAGCACCGTCTTCGCGCATTCCGCGCTGGTGCACGCCCGCCGTGCCAAGCCGGGCGGAGCAGGGCGGGCGCGCTATTTCCTCGACATCTCGTATATGCAGAAGGGCGTGCCCTGGCCGTCCTACGGCCGTGAAGGCTGGCGCGACACGCTGCTCAAGCTGGACGCGAAAGCCGGTGCCCGCGCACCGGGCCTGTTCGATCCCGACGGTTTCTTCGACATCGCCGACGGCGTCGCGCGTGTCGGCCGGGCGCAAGGCAGCCTCGCCCTGCGTCTGCCCGAAGTGGACGAAGACATGCGCCCGAAATCCGGCGCCATTCCGATCGTGCAATGACCGTCCCGCTCGACGATCCACACGACACGCCGGCGGACGCCATCGCCGCGATCCGCGATAGCGGTCACTGCGTCATCCGCGGCCTCGCCGGCGCCGCCGAAGTCGAGGCCTACCGCCCGGCGATCGAGGCCGCCGTGAAGCGCCATGCGCTGGGCCAGATCCCGCTGGAAGAGCGCGGCACCTATGGCAAGGCGTTCCTGCAAGTCACCAACATCTGGCAGTATGACGACACCGTGAAGCGCTTCGTCTTCGCACCGCGCTTCGCCAAGGCGGCCGCCGACCTGCTCGGCGTGCCTGCGGTGCGCCTCTATCACGACCAGGCCTTGTGCAAGGAGCCGGGCGGCGGCCACACGCCCTGGCACCAGGACCAGAATTTCTGGCCGCTCGACACCGACAAGACCATCACGATGTGGATGCCGCTGGTCGATGTGCCCGCCGCGGTCGGCTCGATGACCTTCGCCTCCGGCACGCACAAGCGCGGCGAGATCGGCCGATGGTTCATCGGCGACGACAGCGAGGCGAATTTCGCCGAGCTCGTCGCGCGGGAAAACCTGCCGACGCAGACCCACGGCGCGATGCGGGCCGGCGACGCCACCTTCCACAAGGGCTGGACACTGCACCGCGCGCCGGCCAATCCCACCACGCTGCTGCGCTCGGTGATGACAGTGATTTACTACGCCGACGGCACGCGGGTCGGCGCCATCGATTCCAAGATGCGCCGCTACGACCAGAAGGCCTGGCTGGACGGCATTGCCGCTGGCGAGATCGCCGCCGGCCCGCTAAACCCGCGCCTGTGGCCGCCCCAATAGCTTCACCTCCCCGGAGGGCAGGGCTATCGCATATGTCGGATTAGGTCGAAGAGGAAGGCTTCATCCCATCCTGCGCGTTTAAGTTTGAGGCGCATCGAAGTCTTTTTGTCG
>OLLF01000281.1_pt1 | contig 18727 bp, 16 predicted proteins | sample 1604471 | NCBI WGS metagenome assembly OLLF01 (sample SAMEA104055714, study PRJEB20765) | soil metagenome | isolation source: soil
GTTCAATGTTGGCCGCACAACCAAAAACACCGGAAACCCGAGCAACCATGCGCCTCTCCAGCTAGCACACGGTTACAAATCGCCCTAATCACCAAATTGTCACCGGCTGTGTTCATGGGTGGCCGGCACAGGGCCGGCCATGACGTTAGGAGATGGGATGATTTCATCGCCGCCGAAATCCTGTAAGCTGTCCGCCAGGGGAGACATTCCATGCGCATCCTGGCGGGCTTGATCATCGTGTTCGGCGTATTCACCGCCCCGGCCGCGCTCGCGGACGATCCCGCCGACGACGCCACCTTCGACGCCCAGTTCCAATGCCCCGAGACCATCGCCGACCGCGACGGCCGCATCGACGAGCTGCAGCGCTACCAGGACTGGGCCCGCGACCATCATCCCGGCTGGAGCCTGCGCAAGCGGCTCGACGTGCGCTACGGCCTGCTGCGCCGCCACGCCTGCGCCGTGACCTTGGCCAATGTCGCGTCCAGCGCCCAGCCGCCGTTCGGGCGGTAAACCCGCGCCGAAAGCGCCCGTTCATCAGCCCCCCGGCGGCGGAGCCGCCATTCATCTAACTTCGGGCCCGGCTGGCAAAGCGCGCCTGCTTCTCTTATATCCGCTTCAGGACAATTGGAGGATTTCGGCGTGGCCCAGCCCTGGACCCCGCAAAGCTGGCGTTCCCGGCCCGTCCGTCAGGCTCCGGTCTATCCGGATCCGGCGGCGCTGGCGGCTGTCGAGGCCAAGCTCAGGACCCACCCCCCGCTGGTCTTCGCCGGCGAGGCGCGCAATCTGAGGGCCGCCCTCGCCAACGTCGCCGAAGGCCGGGCCTTCCTGCTCCAGGGCGGCGACTGCGCCGAGAGCTTCGCCGAATTCCACCCCGACAACATCCGCGACATGTTCCGCGTCCTGCTGCAGATGGCCATCGTCCTCACCTTCGCGGCCGGCGTGCCGGTGGTGAAGGTCGGCCGCATCGCCGGGCAATTTGCCAAGCCGCGTTCGGACGATTTCGAGACCCGCGACGGCATCACGCTGCCCTCCTGGCGCGGCGACAACATCAATGGCGACGCCTTCACCGCCGAGGCGCGCACCCCCAATCCGCAGCGCCTGCTCGAATCGGTGGCGCAATCGGCCGCCACGCTCAACCTGCTGCGCGCCTTCGCCAGCGGCGGTTACGCCGATCTGCACAACGTCCACCGCTGGATGCTGGGCTTCATCGCGGGCTCGCCGGCCGGCGAGCAATATAAGGGTCTCGCCGCGCGCATCTCCGAAACGCTGGCCTTCATGGCGGCCTGCGGCATCACGCCGGAATCGGTGCCGCAATTGCGCAGCACCGATTTCTACACCAGCCATGAGGCCCTGCTGCTGAACTTCGAGCAGGCCATGACCCGCGTCGATTCCACCAGCGGCGACTGGTACGACACCTCCGCCCACATGCTGTGGATCGGCGACCGCACGCGCAATCTCGACGGCGGCCATGTCGAGTTCGCCCGAGGCATCAAGAATCCCATCGGCCTGAAATGCGGCCCCAGCCTCGGCGCCGACGAGCTGCTGCGGCTGATCGCGGTGCTGAACCCGGAGAACGAGCCCGGCCGGCTGACGCTGATCGCGCGCTTCGGCTCGGACAAGGTCGCCGACAAATTGCCGCCGCTGGTGCGCGCCGTGAAGGCGGCGGGCGCGCACGTCGTGTGGTCCTGCGATCCGATGCACGGCAACACCATCAAGCTGCAATCGGGCTACAAGACGCGCCCGGTCGACCGCATCCTCGCCGAGGTGCGCACCTTCTTCGACGTGCACCGCGCCGAAGGCACCCATGCCGGCGGCGTGCATTTCGAGATGACCGGGCAGGACGTGACCGAATGCCTGGGTGGGGCGCAGGCGATCAAGGAGATCGACCTGCACGACCGCTACCAGACGGCCTGCGACCCGCGCCTCAACGCCAGCCAGGCGCTGGAGCTCGCGTTCCTGATGGCCGAAGGCATCCGCGCCGAACGCATGAAGGCCGACCGCTTCGCCGCGTCGGCATGAAACGGTTCTCTGCCGTCATCCTTCGACCCTTCGACAGGCTCAGGACTCAAGATGAGTTTTTTTGCAACAGTCCTCAGCCTGAGTCCTGAGCCTGTCGAAGGATCGAAGGGGGAGCGGCACCGGTGGTGAGGGGGAGCCTCTAGGCATGGGCGTGGCGCGGCTTCTCGCCAAGGGGTGGGTCGTGTTTTGCCTGTTCGCGGGCGCGCATGCGCTGAACCTCGCGCTCGGGCGCGGCGAGGCGCCGTCCGAGGCGCTGCTGCAGATCGGCGTCTGCGTCCTCTTGTTCGGCGCCATGGGCCTGTTGTTCATCGCCGGTTTCGGCGCCTCGTCCGGGGCCGGCGCGCGCGCCTTCCTGAACCGGCTGAAGCTGCGCCATTTCGTGCCGGGCTTCGACGCCGTGGTGTTCCTCGCTTTCGTCGCGCTCAGCCTGGTCAACCAGGTCTATGTCGCGCCGGCGGGGCGCGGCGGCCAGCTCGCGGTCCTGATTCACAACGCGATGCTCGTTACCATACCCAGCACCGACTACTACCTGATACCGGGCCAGGCCGCGCTGACGCATGCCATGGACGCCTGCAATCTCAACGGCAGCCGCTTCCTCGCGGGCGCCTTCACCTGGCTCTTGGCCGTCATCTATGTCGCCTCCGCCGCCTCGCGCATCGGCCTCACCGCCGGCCTGATCCGCCTGGAGCAGGCGCTGCGGCCGTCCGCCTTCGGCCCGACCCTGCTGGCGGTGCTCTACGGCATCGTCGCGATCGTCGGCTTTCAGCTTTTGTTCGTCGGCTCGGCCTATCCGTGGCTGGACTGCACGGCCTTCACCGACATCACCGGCGCGGTCCTGATCGGCCTGACGCCGCTGGCGCTGGCTTATCTCATCGTCGCGGCGCTGGCGACGCTGAAGGCGAGCGGCCCGGAGAATCCGGGTTGAAAAATGTCCCGCCGCCCGCGTTTTGCGATGCGGCGGGCGAGCCACCAGAACCCGGCGCGACCCTGGCACGAACGTGACGGCCGCGTAATTCGGTTTTTTCCGTACGGCAGATAGTGCCGGGGTGCGCTAGAGAGTTTTCCGAACCGCTCAAGCCGCATCGAACGGGTTGATGATCACGACTCCGGTCGTGTTGAAATGCCGGACATTGCGCGTCACGACCTGAAGATTGTGCTCCAGTGCCGTGGCGGCGATGGGAATATCGTTGTCCGTGCGCCCGAGCTGGATTTGTATCCGCCCCCAGCGGCGGGCGATGGGAGTCGTTACCTCCAGCACCCGCGGCCCGAAGGACACAAGCGACGCCTCCAGCCAGGCCGTCAGCGCGAGCGCAAGCGGCGGATTGGTCCGGCGCTCCTTTTCAATGCCGCGTTCGATCTCCATGACGGTGATCGCGCTGACGAAGACATCGTCTGGATTGACGGACTTCAGCCAGGCAACGACCTTGCGGTTCCTCTGCACCTTGCGTAAGGCCGACAATATGTCCGTGTCGAGCAGGTACATTCAAAGATCGATGTCGCGCGCCTCGAAGGGTGCGCGCTCGAACGCGCCACCGTCCTGCGGCATGGATAGAAGATGCTCGATGAAATTTTTCTTCGGTTTGCCCAGCGGTTTCTCCTTCGTCGTCAACCGGTCATAGGCGTCGGCATCGACGATCACCACGGCCCGCTTGCCGTGCTTGGTCACGGTCTGCGGGCTGCGGCGCGCCGCCGTCACCACCTCGCTGAAGCGGTTTTTCGCGTCTTGAAGAGACCATTTCGCCATGGCGATAATCTAGCCAGAATTTCTGGCTAGATTATGAACCCTGGCGAAATGCCCGTCAAACTGCCTTGTCCGGCCCCGGATGATCGTGCCGGTGATGAATATCCGGCATATGCGCATGGCTGTGGACCAGCGGTGCGTGACGGTGCAGGTGCGCATGCGGCTCGCCCGCCGGATCGCCGTCTTCGTGCCCATGCTGATGATGCGCGTCGTGGACGTGGCGATGCTCATGCGCCACCGCGTCATGCGCATGCGCGTGTTCATGCCGCTCCGTCAGATGAAGATAGAGCCCGACCGCCATCAACACACCCGCCGCGATCAACCGCGCCGTGACCGGCTCGTGGAACATCGCCACCGCCAGCGCCGCGCCGATGAAGGGCGCGGTGGAGAAATAGGCGCCGGTTCGCGCCGTGCCCAGATGCCGCAAGCCCAGCATGAACAGCACCAGGCTGACGCCATAGCCGAAAAAGCCGATCACGGCCCCGCCGCCGAGCGCCGCGGCATCCGGCAGCTGCGCGCCGTGGAACAGCGCCAGCGCGACATTGACGCTGCCCGCCGCCAGGCCCTTGATCATGGCGATCTCGAGCGGGTCGGCGGCGCTGAGCCCGCGCGTGAGATTGTTGTCGATGCCCCAGGCGACGCAGGCACCGGCAATCGCAAGCGCTCCGAAGCCGAAGGACGCAGGACCGCCCCAGGACAGCAGAACCGCGCCGCCCAATATCGCCGCCGCGCCGGCCAGCAGCCGGCGGTCGACATTTTCGCGGAACACGATCCAGGCGATGGCCATCGTCGCCAGCCCTTCGAAGTTGAGCAGCAGCGACGCCGACGCCGCTGGCGTTGCCGCCAGCCCGAGCATCAGCAGCAGCGGCCCCAGCACGCCGCCGAACAACAGCACCAGCAGGAGGCGCGGGACGGCGGTTCGGCCGAGCGGCGGCTCGTTCGATCTCAGGCCCAGGAGCCCGCGCGCAAGCCGGACCAGGCCAAGCCCGATCCCCGACCCGAGATACAGCAGCCCCGCCAGCAGCCACGCATCGACGCCGCGTCCAAGCAGGAGTTTGGCGAGAGGCGTAGCCGCGCCGAACAGGAGCGCCGAAGCGATGGCGAACGACGCGCCGGACCAGGCAGCAGGAGCTTGCAGGCGGCGCATCGTTTCTCCGCTTGTTAGAGCGCAATCGGGTGAAGCGTATTTCAGCTTCACCCGTAAATTGCGCGACAATCAAAGAATCTAGAGCATGATCTGATTCAACCAAATGCGATCATGCTCTAGACCGCCCTGTCCGGCCCCACGCGCACCACCATCTTGCCGACATTGTCGCCCTTGAAGAGGCCGATGAAGGCGGAGGGCGCGTTGGCGACGCCGTCGACCACCGTCTCGCGCCACTTCATCTTGCCCTCCTTGGCCCACATCGCCATGTCGCGGTGGAAATCCGCCAGCATGTCGTAATGGCTGGAGACGATGAAGCCGCGCAGCGTCAGGCCCAGCCCGATCGCCATGGCGAGGTTGCGCGGCCCCGGCGGCGCATCGACCGCGTTGTACATGTCGATCATGCCGCACAGGGGGATGCGCCCGCCCGGCCGCATATTGTTGAGCGCGGCTTCCAGATGCGCGCCGCCGACATTCTCGAAATAGACGTCGATGCCTTGCGGGAAGGCCGCCGCGACGGCTGCGTTGAGGTCGCCGCAGGTCTTGTAGTTGATCGTCGCATCGACGCCGAGGCTCTTCAGATACGCCGCCTTCTCGTCCGAGCCGACCGAGCCGACGACATGACAGCCCTTGGCCTTGGCGATCTGGCAGACGATGGAGCCGACCGCGCCCGACGCCGCCGAGACGAACACCCGCTCGCCGTCCTTCAGCGCCCCGATGCGCAGGAGGCCCGCATAGGCCGTCATCCCCGGCATGCCGAGCGCGCCGAGATAGGACTGGATCGGCACCACGGGCTCGAACTTCTGCACCCCGGCGCCGTCCGCGACATACCACTCGCGCCAGCCCTGCATGCTCTGCACGAAGTCGCCGACCTTGACCGCGTCGCTGTTGGAGGCGACCACCTGGCCGACCGCGTGGCCCTGCAGGGCCTCGCCGATCTGGAAGGGCGGGGCGTAGCTCTTCCGGTCGACCATCCGCCCGCGCATATAGGGGTCCACCGAGATGTAGCTGTTGCGGACCAGGACCTGGCCGGCGCCCGGCGTCGGCACCGGCGTCTCGGCCAGCTCGAAGTTGTCGCTGGTCGGCACGCCGACCGGGCGGCTTTTGAGGCGGATTTCGTGGTTTTTCTGGTTGTCCATGGCAGGCTCCTTAACGGTGGAATGTGGGGAATGGCTGGATACCGGCACCCTAACAGGGGCCCTTCGTGTAACAAGCCGAAACATTTTATGAGTCGCCCTGGCTCCGCCCGGCTGACCTTATGTCCCTGTAATCCCGGCTGGATTCCTCTTGTCCCCATTCCGCCTGCGTCCCAAGGGTTCGCTGAAGGCCGCCGTCATCGGCGCCGGGGCTTTCGGCCGCCATCATGCCTCCAAATACCGCCACATCGACGGCGTCGAGCTGGTGGCCATCGCCGATCCGAGCGCCGAAGTGCGCAAGGCCTCGCTCGCCACCCATGGCGTGCCCGCCGTCGCCGACTGGCGCGAGCTTCTGGGCGTCGTCGATCTGGTCAGCGTCTGCACCCCCGCCGTGACGCATGCCGAGATCGTCCGCGCCTTCCTCAACGCCGGCGCCCATGTGCTGGTCGAAAAGCCCATCGCCACCTCGCTGGAGGAAGCCGACGCGCTGATCGCGCTCGCCGCCGGCGCCGGCCTGACGCTCACCGTCGGCCATCAGGAGCGTTTCGTCTTCGCCGGCACGGGCCTGCTCGGCCACAAGGAAACGCCGCTCGACATCTCGTGCTGGCGCATGGGGCCGTGGAGCGGCCGCGGCGCCGACGTCTCCGTCGTGCTCGACCTGATGATCCACGACCTCGACCTGGTGCACCAGCTGGTGCCGTCGGCCGTGATCGACGTCCAGGCCCGTTCCAAGGCGCTGCACAGCCGCCTCGCCGACGAGGTCGCCGCCTCGGTCACCTTCGCCAACGGCACGCTCGCGCATCTGGAGACCAGCCGCATCTGCGACACCCGCCGCCGCGGCATGCGCGCGCACTACAAGGACGGCGTCATCGAGATCGATTTCGTCAGCCGCAAGATCCTCAACACCACGCCGCGCCCGCTGAAGCCGCTCGAACTGGGCGATCCCTTGGGCGCCTCGGTCGGGTCCTTCGTCGCCTCCGTGCGCGACGGCATTACCGCCCTGGTCCGCCCGGAAGAGGCGCGCCTGGCGCTGCACACCGCGCTCAGAATCGACGACGCCGCCGACCGCGCCGCCGTCAGCCATGCGCCGGACGCCTACGCCGCCGTCGCCGCGGCGCGGTAGTTTCACCCTCCCCTTGAGGGAGGGTCGAAATTTGCGAAGCAAATTTCGGGGAGGGGTCCGATGCAGAGCGCGGTGCCGGACCCCTCCCCGAAAAATTCGCGCGAAGATGCGCGAATTTGTTCGACCCTCCCTCAAGGGGAGGGTGGTGTCTTTCACCAAACCGCGCGCCACGCTAAACCCCGCCCATGACGGACCGTTTTCGCATCGCGCTGGCCCAGCTCAATCCCATCATGGGCGACATCCACGGCAACCTGACCAAGGCCCGCGCCGCGCGCGCCGACGCGGCCGCGCAGGGCGCCGACCTCATCCTGTTCCCCGAGCTCTACATCGTCGGCTATCCGCCCGAGGACCTGGTGCTCAAGCCCGCGCTGCAGTCCGACGCGCGCGAGGCGATCGAGAAATTCGCCCACGACACCGCCGACGGCGGCCCCGCCGTCCTCATCGGCAGCCCCTGGGTCGAAGCCGACAAGCTCTACAACGCCTTCCTCCTGCTCGACGGCGGCGCAATCGCCGGCAAGACCTTCAAGGTCGACCTGCCCAATTACGGCGTGTTCGACGAGAAGCGCGTCTTCGCGCCCGGCCCGATGCCGGGCCCCTTCAACGTCCGCGGCGTGCGCATCGGCGTGCCGATCTGCGAGGACATCTGGACCGCCGACGTCGTCGAATGCCTCGCCGAGACCGGCGGCGAGATCCTGCTGGTGCCCAACGGCTCGCCCTTCGAGGCCGGCAAGGAAGACGTCCGCCTCAACCTGGTCGCCGCGCGCGTCACCGAATCCAAGCTGCCGCTGATCTATCTCAACCAGGTCGGAGGCCAGGACGAGCTGGTGTTCGACGGCGCCTCCTTCGTCGCCAACGCCGACTGCGGGGTCCCCGTCATGCTGCCCGGCTGGGAGGAAAAGCTCGTCGTCACGGAGTGGACGCGGACGCTGTCGGGCTGGGTCTGCGCCCCCGGCGAGCGCGCCGCGAGCGAGGACCGCAGCCACGCCGTCTATCACGCCATGATGCTGGGCCTGCGCGACTATGTGAACAAGAACCGCTTCCCCGGCGTGGTGCTCGGCATGTCCGGCGGCATCGACAGCGCGCTCAGCGCCGCCGTCGCCGTCGACGCGCTGGGCAAGGACCGCGTGCGCTGCGTCATGCTGCCGAGCAAGTACACGTCCGCCGACAGCCTTTACGACGCCGCCGAATGCTCGGCGCTGCTCGGCGTCCACTACGACACCGTCGGCATCGAGGGCGTGGTCGAGGCGTTCACTGCCGCGCTCGCCCCCGCCTTCGCCGGCAAGCGCGCCGACACCACGGAGGAGAATCTCCAGTCCCGCGCCCGCGGCGTCATCCTGATGGCGATCTCCAACAAGTTCGGCCCCATGGTGCTGACCACCGGCAACAAGAGCGAGATGAGCGTCGGCTACGCCACGCTCTACGGCGACATGTGCGGCGGCTACAACGTCTTGAAGGACGTCTACAAGATGGAGGTCTTCCGCCTCGCCCGCTGGCGCAACCAGGCCGTTCCCGCCGGCGCGCTGGGCCCCGAAGGCCGCGTCATCCCCGAGCGCATCATCGAGAAGCCGCCGAGCGCCGAGCTGCGCGCCGACCAGAAGGACGAGGACAGCCTGCCGCCCTACGAAATCCTCGACGGCATCTTGGAGTGCCTGGTCGAAAACGAAATGACCTTCGAGGACACGTGTGCGAAAGGCTACCACCCCGCCACCGTGAAACGCATCGAGCAGCTGCTTTATGTCTCCGAATACAAACGCCGCCAGGCCCCGCCCGGCGTGAAGATATCCGCGCGGAATTTCGGCCGCGACCGGCGCTATCCGATCACGAATGCGTTTAGAGATGCCCGTGATTAGCGCTGCGCGCTCATACTTTTACCCTCCCCTTGAGGGAGGGTCGAAAAATCCGAAGGATTTTTCGGGGAGGGGTCCGGCGCCGGGCGCCTTGGCCCCTCCCCGAAATTCGTTCGCAAGGGCTCACGAATTTCGACCCTCCCTCAAGGGGAGGGTAAAATGACCCCCACCGTTCGCGTCGCCCCATCGCCCACGGGCTTCCTCCAGGCCGGCAATGGCCGCGCCGCCATTCTCAACGCGCTGTTCGCCAGGCAAACCGGCGGCAAGTTCATGCTGCGCATCGACGACACCGACGATTCGCGCTCGACGAAGGATTTCGAAGCCGCGATCCTCGAAGATATCGCCTGGCTCGGCCTCGATCACGACATCTTCGCGCGCCAGTCCGACCGCGTGACGCTCTACGAGGCCGCCGCCGAGAAGCTCAAAGCCGCCGGCCGCCTCTATCCCGCCTACGAGACCGCCGACGAGCTCGACCGCCGCCGCAAGCGCCAGATGGCGGCGCACAAGCCGCCGGTCTACGACCGCGCGGCGCTCGCGCTCAGCGCCGAAGACCGCGCCCGCCTCGAAGCCGAGGGCAGGAGGCCCCATTGGCGTTTCAAGCTCAGCCACGCCCACGTCACATGGAACGATCTGATCCGCGGCCCGGTCGAGATCGACACGGCGACTCTCTCCGATCCCGTCCTGATCCGTGAGGACGGCAGCTTCCTCTACACGCTGCCCAGCGTCGTCGACGACATCGACTTCGCCATCACCCATGTGATCCGCGGCGAGGACCACGTCACCAACACCGCGCCGCAGATCGAGATCTTCCAAGCCCTTGGCGCCGCGCCGCCGCCGGCCTTCGCGCATTACGCGCTGTTCGGCGCCGCCGAGGGCGGCAAGCTCTCCAAGCGCGCCGGCGCGCTGGCGCTGCGGGCCCTGCGCGACGACGGCATCGAGCCGCTGGCGCTCGCCTCCTATCTCGCCAAGATCGGCACCTCCGATGCGGTCGAGCCGCGCACCAGCCTGGCCGCGCTGGCCGCCGAATTCGCCTTCGGGAAATTCGGCCGCGCCATGGCGCTGTTCGACACCGCCGAGCTCGCGCTCCTCAACGGCAAGCTGCTGCATCTGCTCGCCTACGACGCCGTCGCGCCGCGCCTCGCCGCGCTCGGCATCGCGGGCGGCGAAGCGTTCTGGGACGCGGTGAAACCGAACCTCGCCCGGCTCGCCGACGCGCAAGCCTGGTGGAGCGTCGTCACCGGCCCCGTCACGCCCGTCATCGAGAACGCGAATCTCACCGCCAAGGCCGCCGTGCTCCTGCCGCCCGAGCCCTGGGACGACACCACCTGGAGCGTGCTGAGCAAAGCCGTCGCCGACGCCACCGGCGCCAAGGGCCGCGCCCTGTTCCACCCCTTGCGCCTCGCGCTCACCGGCCTTGACCACGGCCCCGAGCTGAAAAAACTCCTCCCGCTAATCGGCCGCGAGAAGGCGAACGCGCGGCTGATGGGGAATGCGGCTTAAGCGGTACCGGTGGCTTGCGTTAAAGAAAAAAACACTTCGTCATCGCCCGGCTTGTCCGGGCGACCCATGAAAACAGCCGTTGAAAATTTTCACCGATGGTGTTCATGGGTCGCCGGAACAGTTCGTAGCGACAGCGTGCGAACCGGCGATGACGATTGTTGGAATGTCGACTTAAACCGCACCCGCCACCGGATCCGGCCCATACTTGTTCGCCCCTTCCGTCCCCTTCAGCGCCAGCAGCACGACCATCAGAATCGCAAACAGCACCACGCCGCCCAGCAGCGCGTCCGGCACGATCTCGCCCCAGGGAGCCGGCGTGCCGCGTCCCGCCGGTCCGAACACGACCATCAGGCCGATATTGAGGGCCGCGAAGACGTAGAGGTAAAAGCCGCCCACCCACCAGCCCGAGCGGTTGCTGTCGTGCAGCCGCCGCACCGCGGCCGAGACCTGCGGAAAGAACAGCACGAACGCGACCAGCGTGCCCAGCGACCCGCCGCCATTGCCATAGCCGGCCGCGAATTCCGCAGAGCTGACGGCGAGCGCGCTCAGCACCGCGAACAGCAGGAAGGACCAGTATTCCGAACGCGGCGCGCGGCCGCGATACGTGAAAAACTTGCGAAAACAGGTCCAGATCGCCGTGCCGAAACCCATGTGCCTACCCCTCATGCCCTGCCGCCAGCATGGACCGGCACGCGGATATCTGCTAGGCAAGGGCCTCAACGAGGGACCTGCGCGTGACCATCGCCCGTCACATCTGTCAGACGCCGATTTGCGGCTAAGCCGCAACCGAACCCTTGTGCTCAAAGAAACCATTTAAATAAGTGTCATGGTCCGCGAATGCGGGCCACCCAGGTCACGTCTTGCGGACTCATCGAGGTTCGCGAGATTCCCCTGTAACCCGTTAAAGCCGGTGCCCGCCTTCACCTGGGTGGCCCGCATTCGCGGGCCATGACATCGGTTAGATGGATCAATCGATTCGAACTGCTGTAAGAAAGTGCCGCCATGACCATCCGCCTCTACAACACGCTGACGAAGTCGAAGGACCTCTTCGTTCCGATCGATCGCAAAGACGTGCGGATGTATGTCTGCGGGCCGACGGTCTACGACTTCGCCCATATCGGCAATGCGCGGCCGGTGATCGTGTTCGACGTGCTGTTCCGCCTCTTGCGTCACGCTTACGGAGAGGCGCACGTCAAATACGTCCGCAACATCACGGACATCGACGACAAGATCAACGCCCGCGCCGCGGAGCGCAAAGGCAACCGCCCCATCCTCACCGCCCTGCGCGAGCTGACCGAAGAGACCCAGGCGCAATATCTCGAAGACGTCACCGCGCTCGGCAATCTGAAGCCCAGCTTCACGCCGCGCGCCACCGAGCATGTGGCGCAGATGATCCAGATGATCGCCCGGCTGATCGCGGCCGGCCACGCCTATGCCGCCGAGGGCCACGTCCTGTTCGACGTCTCGTCCAAGCCCGATTACGGCAAGCTCGCCCGCCGCGACCTCGACGAGATGCTGGCCGGTGCCCGCGTCGACGTCGCGCCCTACAAGAAGAGCCCCATGGACTTCGTGCTGTGGAAGCCGTCGGACGCGGCGACGCCGGGCTGGGACAGCCCGTGGGGCTTCGGCCGCCCCGGCTGGCACATCGAGTGCTCGGCCATGGCGGCGGAGTATCTCGGCGAGACCTTCGACATCCATGGCGGCGGCATCGACCTCGTCTTCCCGCACCACGAGAACGAGATCGCCCAGAGCGAAGGCGCCCATCACGATCATCCGCTGGCCAATGTCTGGATGCACAACGGCTATCTCAACGTCGAAGGCACCAAGATGTCCAAGAGCCTGGGCAATTTCGTGACGATCAACGACCTGCTCAAGGATTGGCCGGGCGAGGTGCTGCGCTTCAACATGCTGCGCAGCCACTACCGCCAGCCGATGGACTGGACCGTCGCCGGCATGAACGAGAGCTGGAAGACGCTGGAGAAATGGTACGCGGTGACCGAGCCCTTGGCCGATCCGCCGGTCGGGGCGGCGTTCCTCGAGGCTTTGTCCGACGACCTCAACACGCCGCAGGCGATCGCCGAATTGCACAAGGGCACGGAGCACGAATTGGCCGGCGGCCTCGGCCTGCTCGGTTTCTCGAACGTGCAGCTGAATCTCGCCGCCAAGAAAGCGGTCGACGACGTCGCCATCGCGCGCGCCATCGAAGCCCGCAAGGCCGCCCGCGCCGCCAAGGACTTCCAGGAAAGCGACCGCATCCGCGACGACCTCCTCGCCCAAGGCATCGTCCTGAAAGACGGCCCGCAAGGCACGACGTGGGAGATCAAGCGGTGAGCGGCCCAGCAAAAAACCTCCCTCTCCCCCCTCTTGGGGGGAGAGGGCAGGGTGAGGGGGCGGTGACGCTGGCACGATCCCCCACCATTGTCCCCCCAACCCATCCCCCGTCATGGGCGGGCTTGACCCGCCCATCCATCTCGCCCGCGTCTGCGGGCGAACGAGACGCCACCCGGGAGATGAGAAAGTTGGATGGGCGGGTCAAGCCCGCCCATGACGGATTATTTAATAATGCCAGTATCTTAAAAAAAATCCGCCCCGCCCCCTTGACGCCAGAGACATCATTCCTACATCCACAGGATGTATTGTGCCGACACCACACCTGCGCCTGCCACCCCCGTGATCGCGGCCGCGCATGCACGCCTGCCGCGCCGCCGGCCGGCCAGGGGGGGAGGGGGTATCGAAATTCCAGCAAGCAATTATGTTGCCGAATGCCCAGCCGACCCGTCCGCCGAAGCCCATGGGGCGAAGGCGGAAGCTCGCAGAGCGAAGGCGGAAGCGCCGCGCCGCAAGGCGGGGGCGCCGCAAGGCAACCGCAACGGCTGGAAGCACGGCTGGCGTTCGGCCCCGGTTCGCGCGCGCGACGCCGTCATCGCGAAATTCCTGAAGGACACGCGCAAGCTCTGCCGGGAGATCGACGACATGGTCCGCGCCCGCGCCGGTCGCGCAGCCCTGGACGCCCATATCCTCGCGCGCATTCCAGCCTTCCCCCGCGCCGCGCTGGCGGCGGAGTTCGCAAGCTATGACCCGCGAACGCCTCACGCTGTTCGACACGACGCTGCGCGACGGAGCGCAGACCCAGGGCGTGGACTTCTCGCTGGAGGACAAGCGCCAGATCGCGCTGGCGCTCGACCAGCTCGGCATCGATTACATCGAAGGCGGCTGGCCCGGCGCCAATCCGACCGACACGGCGTTCTTCGCCGAGCGTCCGCCGCTGACCCGCGCCCGCTTCACCGCCTTCGGCATGACCAAGCGCGCCGGCCGCAGCGCCGCCAACGACCCTGGCCTGTCGCAGGTCCTGGACGCCAAGGCGGACGCCGCCTGCCTCGTGGGCAAGACCTGGGACTTCCATGTCGACGTCGCGCTTGAGATCCCGCGCAGCGAGAACATCGACGGCATCGCGGAGTCGATCGCCGCCGTGGTCGCCAGGAAGCGCGAAGCCCTGTTCGACGCCGAGCATTTCTTCGACGGCTATCGCGCCAATCCGGATTACGCGCTCGCCTGCATCCGGGCCGCGCACGATGCGGGTGCGAGCTGGCTGGTGCTCTGCGACACCAATGGCGGCACCCTGCCGGAGGAGGTCTACCGGATCGTCTCGGAGGTGAAGGGGAAATTGCCGGCGGCCGCGATCGGCATCCATGCCCATAACGACACGGAGCAGGCGGTGGCGGTCAGCCTCGCGGCGCTGCGCGGCGGGGCGCGCCAGATTCAGGGCACGCTCAACGGCCTCGGCGAGCGCTGCGGCAACGCCAATCTGTGTTCGCTGCTGCCGACGCTGCTGCTGAAAGAGGCGTATACGGATCAATTCGAGACCGGCGTCAGCCGCGAGCAGCTGGCGCAACTCACCCGCGTCTCGCGCCTCTTGGATGAGATCCTCAACCGCGCCCCGGCCCGCCACGCGGCCTATGTCGGCCCCTCGGCCTTCGCGCACAAGGGCGGCCTGCATTCCTCCGCCGTGGCCAAAGACCCGCGCACCTATGAGCACGTCCCGCCGCAAACGGTCGGCAATGCGCGCAAGATATTGGTCTCCGACCAGGCCGGCCGCTCCAACCTGCTGGCGCGCCTCGCCGAGATCGGCATCGATCTGGACGCCAAGGACGCGCGCATCGCGCGCCTGCTCGACGAGGTGAAACAGCGCGAATTCCTCGGCTACGCCTATGACGGCGCCGAGGCCTCGTTCGAGCTCCTGGCCCGCCGCGCGCTGGGCCAGGTGCCGTCCTATTTCGAGGTCGAGTCGTTCCGCGTCCTGGTGGAGCGCCGCCACAATGCCCGCGGCGAGCTCGTCACCGTTTCGGAAGCGGTGGTGAAGCTGAAGGTCGATGGCGAAGCGCTGCTCACCGCCGGCGAGGGCGTCGGCCCGGTCGACGCGCTCGACGTGGCGCTGCGCAAGGACCTCGGCAAATACTCATCGTATCTGTCGGACCTGCGCCTGGTGGACTACAAGGTGCGTATCCTGACGAGCGGCACCGAGGCCGTCACCCGCGTGATGGTGGAAAGCGCCGACGGCAAGGGCAACCGCTGGTCCACGGTCGGCGTCTCCGCCAACCTGGTCGACGCCTCGTTCGAGGCCCTGGCGGATTCGATCCGCTACAAGCTCTTCCGCGACGGCGCCCGCGCCTAGAGCATGAGCGACACGCCGCCCGATCACCCCGACGAAACCCGCGGCATTCTCTATGCCGGCGGCGCCTATCTCGTCTGGGGCCTGGTGCCGCTGTACTGGACGCTGCTGGCCGGCGTCTCGCCGGTGGAGGTGACGCTGCACCGCATCCTATGGTGCGCGCTGTTCGGCCTCGCCGTCACCGCCGCCCGCCGCCGCCTGTCGCATGTCAGGGTGGTGCTGCGCACGCCGCGCCTCCTCGGCGCCCTGGCGGCGAGCAGCTTGCTGATCACCGCGAACTGGACGCTCTACATGTATTGCGTCTCGACGCACCAGCTCGTCGAAGCCGCGCTCGGCTATTACCTGACGCCGTTGGTCTCCATCGGCCTCGGCGTCGTGCTGCTGGGCGAGAAGATCTCGCGGCTCCGCATCGCCGCCATCGCGCTCGCCACCGTGGCCGTCGCCGTGCAGGCCTTGTCCATCGGCCACGTCCCGTGGGCCGCGCCGGCGCTGGCGCTGAGCTTCGGGTTCTACGGCTATGTCCGCAAGCTGACGCCGGTCGACGCGCTCGACGGCCTCACCATCGAGACCGTGCTGCTTCTGCCCATCACGCTGGCCATCATCGTGCTGTGGGCGTGGAACGGCACAGGCGCCTTTCCGGCCGCGAGCCTGTCGCGCAACGCGCTGCTGATCGTCACCGGCCCGCTGACGGCGCTGCCCTTGGTGCTGTTCTCGGCCGGCGCCCGCCGGCTGCGCCTGACGACGCTGGGCTTCCTGCAATATCTCTCGCCGACCATCACGCTTCTGGTCGCGACGCTGTTGCTCGGCGAGCCCTTCAGCCGCAGCAACATCGTCGCCTTCGGCTGCATCTGGGGCGCGCTGGCGCTCGTCAGCATCGAGGGCCGCTTCGGCTTCCTATCGCGGAAGGTGGCCGAGTAGATGATCGAGCTTGTCCATCGCCGCGTCCGCGGTCGGCACGACGTGATACAGGCTCTCGATGCTCCTGAGCGCGAAGCCCTCGCGCACGATGTGCGACAGCGCCGGCCACAAGGGCGCGAAGAAGCCTTCGGTATCGACCACCACGATCGGCTTGTCATGCGCCTTGAGCTGCGAGATCGACAGCACCTCGAACAGTTCGTCCAGCGTGCCCAGCCCGCCCGGCAGCACGACGAAGGCGTCCGAGCGCTCCAGCATGATCTGCTTGCGGATCTGCATGTCGGGCACGATGATCAGGTCCTCGCTCTCAGGCTCCAGCGGAACCTCGATCCGGCGCAGGAAATCGGGCAGCACGCCCAGCACCTTGGCGCCGGCCGCGTGCGCCGCGCTCGCCGCCACGCCCATCAAGCCGTTGCGCCCGCCGCCGAAAACCATGGAATAGCCGCGTTCGCCGATCAGTGTTCCCAGCCGCCCCGCCGCCGCCGCATAGGCCGGCTTGGCCCCGTTCGACGAGCCGCAGAACACGCAAATGGCAGCAGTCTTCTTGTCCATGTCATCCCAAGGGTTGCGCCCGCGCGCGCCAGTTCCTAAACAGAATCGGCAGCTTTAGAAAGGTCGTCCGTGCCGCGTGCCCTCGTCATCATCGCCGCCATCGCGCTGATCGCCCTGATCGCCGGGTTCCTCGCCTTCGGCGGCGGCAATATGGGGCATTAGATGGCGCGCTCGGTGGTCGAGGACGGCGACGGCGCGCCGTCCCTGCGTCCGCTGTGGACGCTGATGCCGTACCTGTGGCCGGCGGGGCGGCCGGACCTGCGCACCCGCGTGGTCTTTTCCCTCATCTGCCTCGTCCTCGCCAAGGTGGCGAACGCCACCGTGCCCTATCTGAACGGCAAGCTGGTCGACCGCCTCAGCCACAACCCCACCATGGTGGTCGCCGCCGTGGTCGGCGGCCTGATCGTGTCGCAGACTGTCGCCCGCATCCTCACCCAGGGCGTGGCGCAGCTCCGCGACGGCATCTTCGCCAAGGTGCAGTACCATGCCCTGCGCCAGGTCGGCGTTTCGACCTTCGCCCATATCCACACCCTGTCGCTGCGCTTTCACCTCGACCGCAAGACCGGCGGCCTGTCGCGCATCATCGAGCGCGGCACCAAGGGCATCGACACGCTGCTGTCGATCGCCATCTTCAATTCCTTTCCGACGATCCTCGAGCTCAGCATCGACGTCGCCATCTTCCTGTATTTCTTCAACATCTGGTTCGTGCTCTCCACCGTCGTGATGGTGGCGCTCTATGTCTGGTTCACCTTCGCGATCACGCGCTGGCGCATCCAGTTTCGCCGCGACATGAACCAGAGCGACCAGGACGCCAACACCAAGGCGGTCGACAGCCTGCTCAACTACGAGACGGTCAAGTATTTCAACAACGAAGGCCACGAGACCCGCCGCTTCGACAAATCCATGGAGCGCTTCGCCAAGGCGTCGATCCAGGCGCAGACCTCGCTTGCCGTGCTCAACACCGGCCAGGCCATGATCATGGCGATCGGCCTGGCGGCGGTCATCACGCTGGCGGCCATCGGCATCCTGCGCGGCCACATGACGGTCGGCGACCTCACCATGGCGACGGGCTATCTCGTCGCGCTGCAGCAGCCGCTCAATTTCCTCGGCACCGCCTATCGCGAGATCACCCAGTCGCTGGTCGACATGGACGCGATGTTCCGCCTGCTGCACCAGCCGCAGGAAGTCCAGGACAAGCCCGGCGCGCCCGAGCTGAAAGTCAGCGGCGGCGAAATCCGTTTCGACAACGTCGTTTTTTGCTACGACCCGGCCCGCACCGTGCTCAAGGGCGTCAGCTTCACCGTGCCCGCCGGCAAGACCGTCGCCGTCGTCGGCCCGTCCGGCGCCGGCAAGTCGACCATCAGCCGCATCCTCTACCGCTTCTACGACATCAAGTCCGGCAGCGTGACCATCGACGGCCAGGACATCCGCGACGTGACCCAGGCGAGCCTGCGCGCCGTCATCGGCATCGTCCCGCAGGACACGGTGCTCTTCAACGACACGGTGAAATACAACATCGCCTATGGCCGTATCGGCGCTACCGAAGCCGAGATCAAGGAAGCGGCGCGCCACGCCCAGATCGACAAGTTCATCGCCGAACTGCCGCTCGGCTACGACGCCATGGTCGGCGAGCGCGGGTTGAAGCTCTCCGGCGGCGAGAAACAGCGCGTCGCCATCGCCCGCACCATCCTCAAGAACCCACCGATCCTGCTGCTCGACGAAGCGACCTCGGCGCTCGACACCCATACCGAACGCGAGATCCAGGGCGCGCTGGCGGAAGTCAGCCACGGCCGCACCTCGCTGGTCATCGCCCACCGCCTCTCGACCGTGATCGACGCCGACGAGATCCTGGTGCTGGATCATGGCGAGATCGTCGAGCGCGGCCGCCACGACGACCTGGTGACCCGCGGCGGGCCTTACGCCTCGATGTGGAACAAGCAGAAGCAGGCCGCCGAGGCGCGCGAGCTCCTCAAGGCCGTGGAGAACGATCCGGAAGTTGCGCCCGGCGTGGCGCGCGCCACGCCGGTTGCCGCCGGCTGATCACTCCGCCGGCTGGGCGTCCGGCTCGCCGCCGCGCCAGC